>ENA-UONX01001960-UONX01001960.1-human-gut-metagenome-genome-assembly--contig:-P74old-NODE-1960-length-16587-cov-10.958565_pt1 | contig 16587 bp, 16 predicted proteins | sample MGYA00242466_ERZ724013 | MGnify/ENA metagenome assembly ERZ724013 | reverse complement strand
GCTTTTTTCTCGCTGTACTGTTCAGTTTTCAAAGAACCATCGCTCTAAGCGACTTCATTACTTTAGCATGAACTTCGCTTCCTGTCAAGCCTTTTATTATCTTTCTTTCCTTCTAATTGCAGGATCTTCCAACCGGTTCCTTTTCAGAAAGGGATCAACGCCGTCAGAAAAGCCATCAATCCAAATATCACGCCGGGGAAATTGGCGATAGCAATAGGCCAATCCCTTTCTTTTTTCAGTAAGCCATAACCAACCCATAATATGCAGTTGATCGCAGCCGCAAGCGGTTGTATATAATCGCCCCTGTTTCCATGCAGATTGCCTATAATTTGCGGGATATAGGAAACATACATAACAATCGCCGCAACTGCCGCAACGCTTCCCAGCGCCTTGACTATTTTTTCATTCATGATCTTTCTCCTCCGTCATCCTATCTTATAATAAGGTATAAAATAAATTAATTTATTAAAAACTTAAAGCTCATTATATCACCATCAATAATTTTCTGAAATGGCAAAATGAAATCAATTTCATCTTTCTCCAAAACATATTAAATACTTTACTTTCCCTAAATCAGACAGAAATTGATTTACTTCCGGCTCCATCTTTACTTTCCACATTTTCTAATAGTAAAATGAATATAAGAATAATGATTTATACTTAAATTATCCTTCCATTTTCACGCAGGAGGCCGCCATGAAAAAAACTTCACTTTCATTCATGATCACCGTCGGAATATTGGGTGGCATTTTCACCTTTTCCGTTTCTCCCCATTTGGCGGACGCTTTTGATTTAAGCGGCACCCTCGGTGCAGTCATCGGCGGTGCCCAGCAGTACCGCCAAATCGATGCATACATGGATCACATCAACAATACCGATGATGGCCGCAATGAATATTTTCAGGCTCTCATCAAGGACCTGGGTGTATCGGATAATGATTATTACGCCCGTCTTTTGGATGACATTATGGGACGGCTTACCCAAGGCATCGGTGCATCTGATCCTTCTATTTATAACAAACCCTACTTATACTTTTTGAATGCTGATCAGACATTTAATGCGTCCTGCGGTCTTGGTCATGTAATGACGGTGAATGAAGGGATTTTCAATCTGTCGGAAAATATAGACGAAATCGCCGTAGTCATCGCTCATGAGATGGGTCACGGACAGAAAGACCACGTACTTCACGGCACACGAAAAAAATTAAAGACAGCCATTGGCGGCACGATACTTGCCGGCGCCATAGGCGGAAGCGCTTTTTCAGACAAGGCCATGGGAGTGCTTACGCAGCATATCAATAATGTGCAGATCACCAAGAAAGCGGAATGGGAAGCGGATAATCTGGCTTTCAATTATTGTTACCAGGCAGGCTATAATCCGGGTGCAGGCGCAGCTCTATGGGAGCGGGTCATTGAAAAGAAGGGCGATACTGCCGGAAACTTTATCGGTGAAATCTTCTCCCCCAATGACCACCCCGGCCACAGGGAGCGGCGTGATAATTATGAAAAGAAAATCTCCGCACTGTCCGGCGGCCGTGTGACAATCAAGAATAATTCGGATGTAGTACAAATTAATAAAAAGGATTTCCTCAAACCTGCCCCACTTGCCGATATGAGTTCTACAGAAAGGAAATATCTCGTCATGGGCAATCTTGCCGCCGCTTATGATCACGGGCAGAATATTTATGACGCATATGTACAGAACGGTACGGTGATGCTGGGCAACCAGGCGATTTTCACTCCGGTCAGTGGAGATATTTCCGCAGAAGAAGCCGTTGCCATCCTGAATCGTATCAAGTAGCCTCTCAATAAAATGCATTTGCGGCCGTTCCTCCAAAGGCGGCCACTTTTTTATTGATCTAAAAATCACAAAAGAAAACACCCGCCGAAGCAGATGTTTCATCGAAACTATTTTTATCTCAAAATGGACTGAAGAAACGAGCGCGTCCTTTCGCTTTGAGGATTTTCAAAAATTTGTGTGCTTGTTCCTTCCTCTTCCACTTTTCCGTCTACCATAAAAAGGACTTTATCCGAAACAGATTTTGCGAAAGCCATTTCGTGGGTAACAATTGCCATGGTCATATTCTCATCAGCCAGCTGCTGGATGGTTTTCAAAACTTCTCCTGTCAGTTCAGGATCAAGTGCCGAAGTAGGTTCGTCAAAGAGCATGATATCAGGATTCATAGCAAGCGCCCGGGCGATGGCTACACGCTGTTTCTGCCCACCGGAAAGACTGCCCGGATAAACGTCTTTCTTATTTAACAGTCCGACTTTGTCAAGAAGAGCGTCAGCAGTAGGAATTACATCCTCCCGTTTCATTCCTTTCACATAGACCGGCGCGGCAAGAATATTATCCAAAACCGTCATGTGCGGAAAAAGGTTAAAAGACTGGAAGACCATACCCATACGGAGAAGAATCCTTCTTGCCGTCACATCATCGGCATAAACGACTCTGCCGCCTTTTTCCTGTGCCAGGTAGTCTCCTTCCACACAGATAGATCCGCCCTGGATGAGTTCCAAATGGTTCAGGCATCGGAGAAGCGTACTTTTTCCCGCGCCTGACGGCCCGATAATGGAAATTACTTTTCCTTTTTCCAAATCCATATCCACACCGTGAAGGATCGTATTTTTCCCAAAATCCTTCCGTATATTTCTCATTTCAATAAAACTCATGGCTTACTCCTCATAAACGGCATAGCGATTTTCAACATAGGTCAGAATTTTCGTCAGAACCGCGGTACAAACAAGATAGAAAACACCTGCCACCAAGAACGGAGTCGTGTCAAAATCACGCTGTACAAACGCACGGGTAACACGCATCAAATCGTTCATGGCAAGAATGTATACAAGGGACGTATCTTTCAGAAGCGTGATGGTTTCATTTCCCAAAGGCGGAATGACGCGTTTCACTACCTGCGGGAGGATAATATGCCACATTGTCTGTTTGTAGGTAAAGCCGAGCACTTTCGCCCCCTCATACTGCCCCCTGCTGATGGACTGGATCCCGCCGCGGAATATTTCCGCAAAATACGCCGCATAGTTAGCCACAAAGGCAAGTATGGCCGCAGGGAAATCGCTGATCTGCAGATCAAAAATCAAAGGCAGCCCGTAGTAGATGAACATAATCTGAAGCATGAGCGGTGTTCCGCGCATCAGATAGATGTACGCCCCTGCTGCCTGACGGAACAGACCGACTTTGGAAATACGTACCATGGCAAGAAGCATTCCGAGAGGAAGCGACAACACGATGGTAAAAATAAATATTTGGGCGGAAACGCCAAGACCGCTGAACATATTCGGCAGTATACGGAAAATGTAATCCATAAATCCCTCTTCAAAAACTTTATTACAGTGTAATGAGAAATCGCCACTTATTATACATCAACTGAGGATAATAAGAAACCGTTTTTTCAAAAGAAAGAGGCCGGCGTGCATTACGCCTGCCCATTTCTTCATTTCAGCTTATTTCAGGACGATATCTTTGCCGAACCATTTCTGGGAAATCTTAGCGGCTTCGCCATTTTTGATGACCTTGTCAATACCGTCATTCAGAATATCCACAAGGATCTTATTATCTTTTTTGATTCCAATGGAAAAGGTGTCTTTCGATACTTCACCCGGAAGTTCACGGAACTTATTCGGTTTCTTTGTCATATAGTATTCAATCAGGCAGGTGTCCGCCAGTACCGCATCGGCACGTCCAGATTCCAGATCCATGAAGCATGCGGTCAGATCGGGGTAAGCTTTGATCTCTCCAAAAGACTTTTTCAGATTTTCATCACGATCCAAAAGCGTCTGTGCCGTGCTGGACTCCTGAATGGACAATTTCTTTCCTTTCAGCTCTTCTGCTTTTTGTACGGCGCTGTCAGCAAGAACTACATAGACTTGTACATTATCCATATACGGTTTCGTAAAAGCAAGAGCTTTCTGCCGTTCCGGCGTCATGGTGAATCCATTCCAGATGCAATCGATACGGCCAGATTCCAATTCAGTCTCTTTGCTCGCCCAGTCAATCGGTTTAAACTCAATGGGTATCCCGATTTCTTTGGAAACAGCTTTTGCCATATCGATGTCGAAACCCACGATTTCACCTTTGTCATTACGGAATCCCATCGGCGCGAAAGTATCATCCATCCCTGCTACAATTTTTGTCGGCTTTGCCGATTTGTCGGCTGCCGGAGCCGCTGCTTTCTTTTCACCGCCGCAGCCTGCCACCAATCCGGCAGCTCCGCAGGCCAATGCGCCAATGACAATCATTTTTTTCCAGTTCATATTCATTCTCCTTTTCTTTTCCACTTTATCTTGCTAAATAAATACTATGGCAGTATACTAACTCACCGTTTTACTTTTGTCAAGTAAAGCAATAAATTTTTTGAAGAATTCTTTTGCAGGGTATTCTTATCGTTTCCGGCGGATAGATTCCCCTTCTCGCCATGATATAATAAGCATGGAAAGAAGGGACTCTTATGACTACTCCTGTTATTTATGATATATCTATTGGAAAACATAAACCTCATTCGGGGACGCAGACAAGCTGCCCATTCTGCCACAGAGAAACACTGACAGATATCTTAGATGAAAAAGGCGATATCATTTGGCTCATGAATAAGTATCCTGTTTTCAGAAACACTTATCCCACAGTGATTATCGAATCGGCAGTCCATGAAACAGATCTCACGGAATATACCAAGGAAAAAGCGCGGCAAGTCATTTTCTTCGGACTGGAAAAATGGAATTTGCTGGAAAGAGATCCTCGTTTCCGCTCGGTAATCTATTTCCGCAACTACGGTCCTGAATCGGGCGGATCCCAGCGCCATCCCCACTCCCAGATTATCGGACTTGAGGATTACGATTACAGAGACAATATCGACCGCGAAAACTTTCTGGGAACAATCTTTCATGAAGACGAGAATTGCTTTGCTTCCCTTTCATCATACCCCATATGTGGCATGGGGGAACTGAATGTAACACTTAAGACGGACGGCTGCACAGACACTTTTGCCGATACCATTCAAAAAATCGCAAACTACATTCTTCATGATTTCCCTATCCCCTGCAACAGTTATAATTTATTTTTCTACCATATGAAACACATCCATGTGAAACTGTTTCCCCGCTATATAGCAAGTCCGCTGTACATGGGGTATCGCATTACCCACGTCATGGATGATGAAAGCTCAAAAAATATTATCTCAATGCTTACCTCACCCAAATATTTCGGCTGATTACTTTAAGGAGAACCTATTGAAACTGTATGCCTTCAGTGATTTCCACCTCTCCGGCGACCCGCCGACAAAACCGATGGATATTTTCGGAGAAAACTGGAAAAATCACCGTGAAAAAATTCTCTCTGCATGGAAAGAAACCATTACCGCCGGCGACATGGTCATCATGGCGGGCGATATTTCCTGGGCCACTCATCTGGAAGATGCTCTTTCCGACCTGAAAACGCTTTCCGCACTCCCCGGCCGGAAAATCATCGTCCGTGGCAATCACGATTACTGGTGGAACACCGTATCAAAAATGAAACGAATGACAGACAATGCTTTTGAATTTATTTTCAATTCTGCTTTATCCGTAGAAAATATAGCGCTCGCAGGCACACGGGGATGGATCCCCGAGACATCAAAAAAAATAACGGAAGAAGATAAAGTGATTATCCTGAGGGAACAGGGACGGTTAGAACGTTCCCTCATAGAAGCGGAAAAATTTAACTGTGAGAAAATTTTCGCCATTCTCCACTATCCTCCTTTTGATGAGCAGAGAAGGCCTACAAAAATGATGGAGATCATGAAATCCCACGGCGTAACAGACTGCATTTACGGGCATATCCACGGTAAACAGAATTTTAACAACCTGCCAAAGGAGCTGGAAGGCATACAGCTCCATCTCACCTCCTCCGATTATCTGAATTTTAAACCTCTTCTTCTTACAGAATGGAATGAATCATGAAAAAACTAACAGAAAGCAAATTAGTTGCCGGTTTCATTTACGGCGACCATCATACAAAAGAATATGTATACCTGCCGGGAAGCGAACTGGGCGCGGACATTCCCGTCCTCGTTTATGAAACGGATGAAGGGCGGCGCGACTTATCCATGGATGAGGCTTTGGACGTTATCGAAAAAAGAAGTTTAAAGCCCACCACCCACCCGATTTTCGGGAAAAGGACACTATAAAACGCGGTGCATGATAACCCACCGCGTTTTATAGTGTTTCAACTCCATGTTTTCATCCATCACTTCAACATCATTACCGCCATGTGGCGTCCGGTTCTGCCTGCCGCTTTTCTGTAAGAATAAAACAAATCATTCCTGCAATACGTACAGATGCCGCAGTCTTCAATATTTTCCGGCAGAATACCTGCCCGCTCTATAAGTATACGGTTCGCCAGCGGCAGATCGATAAGAATCTTCCCTTCTCCTTTAGGTGCCGAAAGCCTCTTCATTTCTTCTTCATCAAATATCTTTTCAAAAGCTTCCACCACATCTTTTCCCACTTCAAAGACGGATTTACCGATAGCCGGTCCGATTCCCGCTTTTATATTCTTCGGCTCGGCGCCATAGCTTTCCTGTAAATAACGCACCGCTTCCCCCGCTATATTTCCTGCCGTTCCCCGCCATCCTCCATGCGCCACCGCAATGGAAGACGTCACGGGGTCATAAAAAAGGAGCGGCGTACAGTCGGCATAATTCAGTCCGAGGGGCACGTTTTTTTCGTTGGTGTACAAGCCGTCGCACGCGGGAATGGCGGAAGTGAAATCCTGCGCGCCGCGTCCGCAGTCCGCCTTTCCCACCTTCTCCATATGGATGCCGTGAACCAATGCGCAGTTCACCAGCCTTTCGGGAATAATGCCGAGGACATCAAGGAAGCGTTTCCGATTTTCTCTGACTTTTTCCGGCGCATCATCCGTAGAAAACCCCATATTGAGCGAATGGTATGCCCCTGTACTGACGCCTCCGTTCTTTGTAGACACGGCTGCTATCAGATTCTCATTTTTAAAAACATCAAAAGTAAGGAAAGATACGCCGCTTTTCGTTTCAATATGCATATTTTTCCCCTCATTCATAAAAGGTTCCATATCCGCGGGTACAGGTGCAGTAAACTTCATCGCTTCTCCCGTTTCGGGATGGGTGAGAGTGACCGTATGCGCATGGAGCGCCTGGCGGCTTATCAAATCATGATTCCCGCCATACAAATCATCACCTAAAAGCGGTGTCCCCATGTACCGTGCATGGACACGGATCTGATGCGTCCGTCCGGTGAGAAGATGGAGCTTTAAAACGGTATAGTTGTCCCCGTGGCGGAGAACAGTATATTCCGTCCGCGCGGGTCTGCCGTCTTTCCGCACCGTCCACTCAATAATGCTTCCCTCTTTCCTCCCGATAGGCGCGTCGACAATGCCGAACTCTCCGGGAATATAACCGCCTGCCACGGCGATATACTCCCGATGTATAAGATCATGGGAGCGGGTCAGCGCATACTGCGCTTTCGCCGACTTAGCGACTACCACCACCCCTGTCGTATTTCTGTCCAGGCGATATACAGGATGTATCCCCGATTCTTCTCCCTTCTTTTGGAAATATCCCGCTACCGCATTCACCAGGGTATCATGGATTCCCGCATTCGTAGGATGGATGATCATTCCTGTCCCCTTGTTCACCACAAGAAGAGTATCGTCCTCATAGAGAATATCCAGGGGAATATCAGCAGGCACAATGTCTGACGATTCATCCCACACCAAACGGACGCGGTCTCCTTCATGAAGAACAGTTTTCGCATTATGAATCCGGGTACCGTTCAGCCAAACCTCCCCGTTCCATTTTATCCGTTTCCATAAAGCGGAAGAAAATCCTTTATGCCCCCGTATAACATCACGCAAATGGCGCCCCTCATCAAACGCATCCGCTTCAAAATCGATTTCCATAGCCATCACATTCCTATTACACATTTTTTCTATTTTACCATGAAACATGGACTCCTCAGGAAATAAAAGAGGTCACAGAAAGAAATTCCATGTACCTCTCCCATTTTTAATAAATAAATTCCCACGCTTACTTTTTCAGCGCCGCCATGCCTGCTTCCAGTACCTTGCCCACACTTTCGCGGAACACCAGAGAACAGCGGCTGTCTCGCGGCGTTTCGTCACGGTTGATCATGATCAGGGAGTCGCCTTGGAAATAATCCACATATCCCGCCGCCGGATAAACCACCAGACTCGTCCCGCCGATAATCAGCATATCCGCGCGGGATATTTCATCAATCGCGTCTTCAATCGTATTCCTGTCAAGCATTTCCTCATAAAGCACCACATCCGGCTTGACTACGCCGCCGCAGCCGGGACAATGGGGAACCGGACTGCAAAGTTCCATAAATTCCTCCATGTCGTACATTCTGCCACACTTCTGACAGATATTCCGCAGCACTGAACCGTGCAGTTCAATGACTTTTTTACTTCCCGCCTTTTGATGAAGCCCGTCAATATTCTGCGTCACCACGGCGGATAATTTCCCCATCTTTTCCAATTCCGCCAGCGCCGTATGCGCCCGGTTAGGTTCCGCTTCCAGCATCATACCTTCTCTCTCTTTGTAGAGGGTGAAAAATTCCACGGGATGCTCCGCATAAAAATGGTGGGAGAGCATTTCTTCCGGCGACCAAGGAAATTCCGTCTTTTGGCGATATAACCCGCCTTTCCCGCGGAAATCGGGAATATCTGACTCCGTAGACACTCCCGCGCCGCCAAAGAACACGATCCGGTTATGACTTTTCAACATTTCGATAAACTCTTCCATAGGCGCCATGAAAATTCTCCTTTCTCTGCTGTCCATTTTCTTCATTCTACCTGTTTCTTTCCCATTTGACAAAACGGAGAAAAAAGAACTACTATTTCCATAATATAAGGAGGTTACTATGAGCAGACTCACTGTAGAAAAAGCAAAGGAAATACTGAAAAAGCATACCACGGAAGACCATCTTTTCACCCATGCCCAATCAGTTAGCGCGGCAATGGGCGCCATGGCCGATTATTTCCATGAAGACCGTGACCACTGGGAAGCTATCGGCTATCTCCATGACGTGGATTATGAAGAATACCCGGAGGAACACTGCCGCCATGTCCGGGAATTCCTCGCCCCCGAAGGTGTCGATGAAGAAGATATCCATGCCATCATTTCCCATGGCTGGGGCGTATGTACGGATGAATTTGAACCCGCCACTCCCCTGGAAAAAAGTCTTTTCACCGTGGACGAATTGACAGGCATCATCATGGCATACGCACTCATGCGTCCTGAAGGGATCGACGGCATGGAACTGAAAGGGTTCAAAAAGAAATTCAAAGACAAAAAGTTTGCCGCGGGATGCAGCCGTGATGTCATCAAACAGGGTTTCGACATGCTCGGTCTTGATCCGAACCTCGTGATGCAGCTCTGCATTGACGGCATGACACGTTACAAAAAAGAACTGGGGCTGGAAAAATAATCCGGCAAAGACCTTTCGGAAGAGAGGTCTTTTTTCATTCACGAAGCAAGCAAAAAGAGGAGCCTCCGCTCCCCTTTATCAGTATTTCCTACCAAGCACAATTGTTTTTGAAGCAGGTTCCGCCGTCGGAAGGGCCTCCGCTTCGTAAACAAGGTCTTCTGTCAGATGACCCTTGATATGAAATACACTTTCCAAGTCTTTTTCATTAATATAAACCACGTCGCTTTTCACAATCCCCGGCACCTTGCCCAGACGGGTCATCAGTGTGTTTGTTTCCCCGTCCCAGTAAGCCCCCACCTTGGCGGCGACAGACGTTTCCACTGCAGGGATCCAGATACTTCCATCTTTACCGAGGGCCTTCTTTTTCAGCTTCCGCCCGTTGATGACAAGATCATAATGTTTTGCCACATAAGTCACGCTGCCGTCAGAGGCGATGATCTTATGATACACTTCATCGGGCGTGGCAAAGTCTTCCACACCGTAACGCGCAAGATATTCTTTTACAGACGATACGGTGAGCGGTTCCCATCCGTAGCCGTCAGGATAAATATAGTAAGAAACGGTATGATCCGGAGCTTCTTCCATAATCACACGGCCATAGATGATTTCCACGGGTGTTCCCATGGGCACACTTTCAAAAAGTTCCTCCACATCTTCTTCATACATACGGATACAGCCGTGAGATACACTGCGGCCGATAGACCATGGCGCGTTCGTCCCATGAATACCGTAATTCCCGTAAAGGCCCAGCCAACGGTACCCAAGAGGATTTGACGGACCGGAAGGCACAGTAGTTTTCGTTTTCGGATCGGTCCACACGGGATTCACTTCTTTTTCTGAAATAGAAAACTCACCAACCGGAGAAGGCGTTTCAGGCGCCCCGACAGCCACAGGATAAATGCGTACTTTCTCCGTCCCCTCGTACAGCGTTAAAAGCCGGCTTGCCAGATTCAATGTGATTTTCTTTCCTGTTTCACTTTTCTTCGGCGCCGGAAGCGGCATCCCCGATAAACTGCCTACTTCCGTATTGATAGCGGCATCTGCCGTATATCCGCCCACCCCGGCCAGCAGAAATACGATACAGCAAAGAGCTGTTATTTTTTTATGCAGTAACATATCCACTCCATTATTCATGAAATATCATTTTGATTATACTAATTTGCTGAAATCACCCCAGCGCCTGTAAACATCCAAAACATTTATCAAGAGAGAGATACGGTTATTTCTGACAGCTTCCTCCTCTACCATGACCATGACAGAATCAAGAAATTGATTAATTGGTACGGTGAGCGTTTTCAGGGCAGGAAGGGCGCTGCCGTAATCGTACGCATTATAAGCATTGGTAACTTCTTCTCCTGCTTTTTCAAGAGCGGCATACAAATTCTTTTCCGCCTCTTCCGTAAACAGTTCAGGACGAATTTCAACAGCAGTCTTTCCTTTCGTAATATTCACAAGACGGGTAACCGCCTGACGCATTTCCAATTCCCCCTTCACATGGCTGTCCATCATGGAATGCGCTTTCAGGAATATCGCATATACATCATCTACCGCCCCGGTAAGGACAGCGTCTACGATATCATAATCCACCCCTTCATCAAGAAGAATGGCTTTGATACGCTGGCGGAAAAAATCCTCCACTTTATCCGCCGCCGTATCTTTTTCTTCCTGTGTCCCCGGCAGGAGCGCAAGAGCCATTTTCACACCTTTGCGGACATCCCAGTGGATCTCCCCGTCTGTCAGAATATGGACGGCGCCGATCGTCTGGCGGCGGAGCGCAAAGGGATCCTGAGAACCGGTAGGAATCAATCCGCGAAGAAACGTCGCCGCCAGATTGTCCAGCTTATCTGAAAGAGACAGCGCTCTTCCGATAGAAGATTTCGGAAGAACATCGCCGGCGAAACGGGGCATGTACTGTTCAAAAATAGCGGCTGCCACCTTTGGCTTTTCCCCGTCAAGAAGAGCGTATTCTTTGCCCATCTCTCCCTGGAGTTCCGTAAATTCCGTCACCATGCCCGTCGCCAGATCGGACTTGGACAGATAAGCGGCACGTCGGACATCTGCCTTTTCGGTATCTGTGAAATTCCAATCCTCACCAATTGCCTCCACCAGCTTCACCAGGCGCTCAGACTTATCCAGCATCGTCCCCATACCTTCCTGATAATTGATGCGGGAAAGCGCTTCACGATGGCCTTCCAGAGATTTCCTGCGGTCGCCGTCAAAGAAGAATTTCGCGTCATCAAGACGAGCTCGGAGAACACGTTCATTTCCAATCTGTACATTGCGGATCGCCCGGTCTCCTCCGTTCCTGACCGTCAGAAAATAAGGCATAAGCGAGCCGTCTTGCTTTCTGACGGGATAGTACCGCTGATGGTCACGCATGGGAGTCACCACCGCCGGCACGGGGAGATCAAGAAATTCTTCATCAATACGGCCATAGAGCGACGTCGGATACTCCACCAGATAATTGATTTCTTCCAGGAGATCCGCATTGTGCCAGACCTCCCCCCCCAGCTCCTTTGCTGTCTTTTGCAGCCCCGCGGTAATCAGGGCGCGTCTTTCGTCCTGATCCGCAATGACGAACGCCTTCCTCATCGTTTCCTTATATGTTTCCGGTGATTTGATTTCCACCTCTTCTTTACAGAGGAACCGATGGCCGCGGCTCATCCGGCCGCTCCGTACATGGGCAAACTCCATGGGGACGACGTCCTCTCCCGCCAATGCCACGATCCATCGGACAGGACGGATAAAGCGGGCTTCCTCATCACCCCAGCGCATACTTCTCGTGAAATTGAGCCCTGTAATGAGAGAAGTGAAAAGAGCAGGCAAAATTTCTTCCACTGTTTTCCCCTTATTCACCACCTGCGCCCAAGTATATTCTCCCTCTTTGATCAGGTTGGCCGCGGAAATCCCCTGTCCCCGGGCAAACCCCTCGGCAGCTTTTGTTACATTTCCGTTTTCATCATACGCAGCACCGATAGAAGGCCCGCGTTTTTTCACTTCCTCATCAGGCTGCGCGTCTGCGGCGGCAGTCACGATGACAGCCAGCCTTCTCGGCGTGGCGTAAACGTCCACCTTTTCAAAAGCAATCCGTGCTTCATTCAGCTTAGCGCCGGCAAGAGCATACATCTGTCCAACGATGCCAGACATCATATTCGCCGGCATTTCTTCCGTACCGATTTCCAAGAGAAGATTTTTAGACATTCGCGTCACTTCCTTTCAGCATGGGGAATCCCAGTTCCTTACGTTTATTCAGGTACGCTTTCGCGCACATACGCGCCAGATTTCTCACCCGGCCGATATACTCCGTCCTTTCCGACAGAGAAATCGCGCCGCCCGCGTCAAGCAGATTGAACGTATGGGAACATTTCAGCACATAATCATAAGCAGGCAGGACATAGCCTTCTTTAACAACGCGGGCCGCTTCCTTTTCATACATGTCGAACAGTTTGAAAAGCATATCATGGTCAGACAGTTCATAACTGTACACCGACTGCTCATACTCATTTTCATGCCATACATCACCGTAAGTCACGCCGTCCGTCCATACCAGGTCATAGACATTATCCTTTTCCTGTATGTACATGGCGATACGCTCCAGACCGTAAGTGATTTCCACGGACACAGGATGCTCATCGATACCGCCAACCTGCTGGAAATAAGTGAACTGCGTGATTTCCATGCCGTCCAGCCACACTTCCCAACCGATCCCCCAGGCACCGAGCGTGGGAGACTCCCAGTTATCCTCGACAAAGCGGATATCATGCTCCTCCGGCACGATCCCCAGCTCCCGCAAAGACTCCAGATAGATTTCCTGAATATCATCGGGCGACGGTTTCATGATGACCTGGAACTGATGGTGCTGGTACAGACGGTTCGGATTATCGCCGTAACGTCCGTCATCAGGGCGGCGGGACGGTTCCACATACGCCACATTCCACGGCTCCGGCCCGATGGTTCTGAGAAACGTCGCCGGATTCATCGTCCCTGCCCCTTTCTCTACATCATAAGGCTGCTCCAATATGCAGCCCCGCGCCGACCAGAACTTCTGGAGCGTCAAAATAATCTGCTGAAAAGTCATATGTCCTCCTGCAAATAAAAAAATCCCCGCAACAATTAAGCTGCAGGGACGAATTACAAATCCGCGGTTCCACCCTCATTGGCCAAAGGCCCGCCTTCGTTTGATAGCTGCCCTACTCCGTTCAGGCAGCAGCTCGGAAACGCCTTCCGCACAGTGCCGGACTCCCACCCTCACCGGCTCGCTTGATCATGCGTACTCCTCTTCCTCATCGCTGTGATTATAGGAACATTCTATCAAACGGCAACCGGAATGTAAATACGGGATAATAAAAAAGGCTCTTTTGCACTTGCAAGATTATTTTAATAAACAATTTTTTATCATTTATTCTTTCGTGATTGATTTATTTTAATAAACTTATGACCTCTTTTATAAATCCATACAATAAAAAGTATAAAATTAGCCATCAAAAATAGGATTAAAGAAAAAGCAAAAAATGGCGGATCAACTTGTTTATAGAGTATGTCCCATAATACCTCAATCCCCGCCCATAATAGACAAAATGCACTATAAAAGTCATCCAGCATGGAATGATCTTTTTCTGTTGTTTCTTCTGTTGTTTCTTCTGTTGTTTCTCCTTGGCATAAATCAATATCTATTTTTTGCTTAAACTTTCTAGTTACCGACACAAATCCACGTGTGATAAGAATAAAGATTATATAATAAAAAGCACCTCCTATTCCCATAAATATCCATACCAATATCGTTATGACTAATCCAACCCAAAACATAATGCCAACATTTACATCTTCTGTCTTTTCTTCTTTCTCAAATATTGTAGGATCAGCTTCTTTTATACTGGCAAGTAAGGATTCTTCCTCTTTTTTTAATGCATCTTTATTTGGATCAAAGAAAAATGATATGCAATCAGATTGTTGCACTTTATGTATTGCGTGTAACGCCCTTAAGTATATCCGTACGGACACTTGCCTGTCATATCGCAAATATCCCTTTGCAATATTCTCACACATGGCAGCAAACCCCAAAAATATATGAGGAATGAGTTCTGCTGTCATACTCTTATTATTACTCTCACTACCGGTTTGCTTATCTTTTTTTACATGGTAACTGAATCCGCAATCAGTTAGTTCTTCTATACTATCACCTATTTTATTAATATAGTTTTCATAAAATTCAAGATTATCTGCAGTGACCTGCCTTTCTATCAAAGGGAATGTTTTAAGCAGAACGGAAATCAATTGTACCCGTTGATTTGGTTCCACAAGCCTACAGAAAGATTCTCTAATTTTAGCATAAGGGCGATAAAACATACCTTCAATGTTTTGCGGCGCATATTGTAAGACTTTATTATAGCAATCATATGTTGCTTTCCAATCTTCTTGTATTCTGGATAAGCGGGCGCTTTCCAATAATGTTGAAATGCGCTCCCTGTTATCAATGCTGACCGTACCTCCGATATGAACAATCTCCCCCGCCGCCATCCGATCAGCTTGTTCTAAAGTATACTTGGTGCCACAATACTGACAAACCACAAATCCTTCTTCACGAATTAAATCATTGCCGCCACACATCTCACAGATTAGTTTTTTCATCAATATTGCCACCTTTTAATGAAATATATTCTCCCAAAAGATAAATTAAAAATTTTAAAATATGAGAAATATTCCTTCATCCGCCTGATCCCATAAGATTCATTTTCCTATTCAACATAAGACATAAACATCATTAACTCTTTCCGCATAACATTACCTTCTTGAAATATCAAATTGAGTTAGAACTTCATGGAAATTATTTTATGCAACAACTCATAAATGACTTATTACTTAAAGCTTTCGCGCTTTATTCTTTGATAAGATTTTCCCACTTGGTAATGGAATCCGGCAGTATAGACTTATTGTTTTTATAAAAAGTCATCAGCTCCTCATCCGTAATTTGTATACAATTCTTCATTTTATCCGCATTTTCCACTTTAGGGGCATACAAATACACGATATACCCATCATTTATATATTGCTTAAAACTAAGTGCATCTAGAACACCACTGTACCTCGATGACTTTACTTGTACAACAGCCTTCTGTAGATATTCTTTCCGTCTTGACCTGAACTCACACTCCACATTTATCGTAGTGGATCTCTTCGCGATAGAATTGGAAAGAACATAATAACCCTTTGCTATCTGGAGATAAGAAATCACTAATTCTTCCAAGTCAAAAGACGATAAGTTGTTTAACAGACCTCCTTCCATCTTCTTTACTTCATATACATTTCTTCCAGCACGACTGTTAAACATATATTTGGAATATTCAACAATTTCTTTTTCCTTATCAAGACTTTGTTTAATTCCCCCATTGGATCTGTTAAAAGATCCGCTGATTTGTCCAGGAACTTCTAAGCCCACCAGATAGCCTTCTACCGGTACGACGGCTCCAATGTCCAATTCCTTGTCGCATTTAGGAATCGCTTCTCCTTTGGCTCTGCAAATCCAGTACATTCCGTCGAGATCTCTTGTCCAAAATAAATCGTCCGCTTTTGTATCTAAAAAAGTATTCAACGCAGAATTAATTCTTTTCCCATTCCTTTTTTCGTTCTCTTTCACAATGTCGTAATAGTCCCGATAATCCTTAATTTCTCTTGTTCCATAAATATGGCTCCATCCTATCGCTACATATTTTATTTTTCCTTTAAGACAAAAATTTATCAGCCCTTCCCTCTTTTTCATGTCTTTATCCGTCTTGAGATTAATTCTGGTAACATGCATGATTTGCATCTCCTCACTATAAATACACATTAAACTACTATATTTCAGTATACCCCCCAGAATTTTTTTCAATATCATGTATATTTAATATTTTTATACCCATATCACAAGATTATATATCAGGCATGAATCATTAAAATTATTCTTCACGGATTTTCGAGAAATTGTAAATACACATAAAAATCACGAATACCCTATTGTATAGGAGAACGCGTCATACTGAATAAGACCGATTGAAAACTATATGCAAGAAAACAAAAAGCAACACCAAAGGTAAGGAATCCGTGACCCCATCAGCGTAATAGATTCTTCACT
>ENA-UONX01001959-UONX01001959.1-human-gut-metagenome-genome-assembly--contig:-P74old-NODE-1959-length-16601-cov-4.298018_pt1 | contig 16601 bp, 11 predicted proteins | sample MGYA00242466_ERZ724013 | MGnify/ENA metagenome assembly ERZ724013 | reverse complement strand
TAACTAACGAGGTGGAGGTCTGCGCAAACGTTTCGCTGTGAATTACGTAGGGCGGCGTAAAGGTATAATATCCCTGTCTGAAATCGAAAAGTTCGTTGTTCAGAACGCTTTGCCCCGCGCCGTCGAAATAATAGACAAATTCGTAAAGGGTGTGATTATGCGGCGGAATGGAGATTTGCGCGTTCCGTTTTCTTATAAAAACCGATTGAAGCCTGATCATGAAAAAATTATAGCACGAATATTTGTTTTTGTAAATAAGGAAAAGGAAAAATATAGCGAAATCGGCTTAAATTGCCTACATATGGCGAAAAGTAAGTGTTTTTTTATATATAACTTGATCTTTTTTATTATAGACAACGCATTCTGCCGATGTTATAATGAAATAAAAAAAGGAGGCGCGTTTTGACGAAAAAACGTATCAAACTAAGCGGGCGGGACGTACAGCTGTTCGTTATGGTGGGCTGCAGTCTTGTTTTTCTCGCGGCGTTCGCTTACGCACCTATGTTCGGGATCGTGCTGGCATTCAAAGACGCGGACCGTTCTTTGAATATTCTGGAAGCGATGTCAGATTCTCCCTGGTGCGGGCTGGATAACTTCAAGGCGTTTCTGCTCGACAACAGCTTTGTGGACGTATTGATCAACACGATAGGCCTGAATCTTCTGATGCTTCTGATCAACTTTCCGATGCCCATTTTATTCGCGCTCATGCTCAATGAAGTGCGTTCTGTGCGTTTTAAAAGGGCGATACAGACGATCACGAATTTTCCGCATTTTATTTCCTGGGCGATTTTCGGGGGGATCATACTGTCGCTTACCGATATGACCACGGGCGTGATCACGCCCGTGTTGGAGGCTTTGGGACTTTCTGATCCGCAAAATCCCGTCAATTTGAATCTGGCGCAGTATTTTTGGGCGGAAATGATCATTGCCTCGCTGATCAAAAGCGTGGGGTGGGGCTCCATCATATATATGGCGGCGATCGCGGGCATCTCTCAGGAACTGTACGAAGCTGCCGATATAGACGGCGCGGGAAGAGCGGCGAAAATGTTCCGCATCACCCTTCCCATGCTCATGCCCACGGTAACCGTTTTTCTTCTGCTGCAAATTTCCAAACTTCTCGGCAATTCTTACGAACAGTTTATTATCTTTCAGAACGATCTGAATATCGAAAAGAGCGAAGTGCTCATCACGTACAGTTATAAAATGGGATTGGGAAATCGCAGATATTCCTATGCGACCGCCATGACGCTGTTCGAATCGGTCATTTCGGTATTATTGCTGGTCGGTTCGAATTTTATAAGCAAAAAACTCACGGGCAGGGGGATCTACTGATATGCGTACAAAAGCGAAAACGAGCGTTTTCGACGTTATAAACTATATCCTGCTCGCGCTCTTTGCCTTGATAACGCTGTATCCTTTCTGGTATACGCTCGTCGGTTCGTTCAGCCACGGCACCGACTACATGGCGGGCGGCGTATGGCTGTTTCCCAGAAAATTCGCGCTCGACAACTATCTCGTGGTGCTTACGGATATGCGGCTGTACCGTTCGCTGCTGATCACCGTGTCGAGGCTGGTGCTGGTAACTTTTTTGCAGCTCCTCTTCCTGTCGATGGTGGCTTACGCTTTCAGCCATCCCGCGCTGAAAGGCAAAAAGATATTCATGTGGCTCAATCTGTTCACCATGTTTTTTTCGGGCGGCATCATTCCTTACTTTTATATCATCAACTTGCTTGGATTATACGATACGTACTGGGTGTATATCCTGCCGAGCGTATATTCCGTATACAACATGATCATCGTGCTCAATTTTTTCAAGAGCATTCCGGAAGAATTCCGCGACGTGGCTTCTTTGGACGGAGCCTCGGAGTTCCGCATTTGCTTTACGATATTCGTTCCTCTTTCAAAAGCCGTGCTGGCGACGGTCGCGCTGTGGGTTTCCACGGGGGTATGGAACAATTTCATGACGACGGCCATCTATACGCAGAATTCCGATCTCATGACCTTGCAGTATTATCTTAAAATCCTGATACAGTCGTCTTCGGGCTCGGATTCCCCCTACGCGAGCGAGGCCGTTTCGGCGAAGACAATATCTTACGCGGCGATGGTCGTGGTAACGATCCCCGTGATCTGTCTGTATCCCTTTTTGCAGAAGTATTTCGGAAAGGGCGTGCTGGTCGGCGGAGTCAAGGAGTGAAACATGAAAGTTAAAAAGAGAGGTTTATTGGTTTTGAGCGCAACGCTTTTCCTGGTGGCGTCTGTAATTTCGCCGCTCGCGGCGAGCGCCAAAAGTAATTTGGCGCTGCCCGACGGCTATATCGGCACCGGCGCGAATTTCGGGGATAACGCAATCGTGGTACGGGTAGACGAGGGCGTTCTGGAAACGGTAGTGGACACGAGGTTCCCCGAAGAGACGTTCCGTCCGCAGGACAGGAAATACGCCGGCATTTCCACGATCACCAAAACGGGCGGGCGGCTTTGGGCCACCTGGCGCACGGGGGGCGTCGACGAAGGGAAAGACAACTATTTTCCGCTCTGTTACAGCGACGACGGCGGTCGGACTTGGGTGGATCCGTATATCGTTGTGGATCATCCCGACGCCGACGACAAGGGGGTCGGCGTGGGCACGCCGTATCTTTGGACGGCGCCCGACGGAAAGATGTGGCTTTTTTACATGCAGCAGGGTATATGGGCGATCGTGTTCGACGGGGCAGACGGCGATCTGAGCCGTATGAGCTGGGATATAAGGCAGATCTCGGCGAACTATCAGCTCAGCAAAAAGCCCATTATCATCGAGGGCGAAAACGGACGGGAAGAATGGTTTATGACCGTTTACAACGCGAACGATAAGGGCGTTACGTATTCGTACGTGAGCGGGGATAACGGCGAAAGCTGGCAGATCCGCGGCACGGCAAAAAGCGATTCGCCCTACCGCAAATACGTGGAAGCGTGCTATGCGCAACTGTCGGATAAAAGTCTGCTGCAGATCTGCCGTCTGGACAACGGGGGCGGAGGTTTGGAAGTTTCCCGTTCATACGATTTCGGAAAAACCTGGTCGGCGTTCGTATGTAATCTGGAAGAACCGTACTGGGGGCCGGGATCCAAGCCCGATCTGCTTACGCTGGCAGACGGCGGACTTCTGATGATCAATCACGACAATAAAAATTCCCGTTCGGGCTTGACGGCGTATCTTTCGTATGACGACGGCGAAAGCTGGCCGTACCGCCTGTCTCTTGATGAGCGCGGCGGCGTAACCGCCGACTATTTCGACGGCGTGGCCTATCCCGAAGCTTATCAGGATGAGAACGGCGATATTTACGTGATATACGACAGGGATCGCTGGGATTCCTGCGAGATCAGGCTTGCGAAATTCACCGTGGACGACGTGAAGGCGGGCAGACTGATAAAGCAAAGTTCCTTTGTGAAGATGCCGATCTTCAAAAAAGCGGAATTCAAGGATATCGTCAGAACGGAAACCGCGTTTGAAAAGGAGGCGGAGTATTCGCTCGGCGTTACGGCGGAAAAGATTTCCCGCGGACTGCCGTCGTCCATACGCATCGTGGACGATACGGGGACGGCGGTTACCGTCAACGGGGCATGGAAGGCGCCGCGCTCGTTCAAGGAGGGCAAGGCGGGGGAATTCACGTTTATCTTTGAGGGCAAGGTGCCCGAAGGCATGCACGATACTTTCAATTTACTCACGCATAAGGCGGTCGTCACCGAAAAAAAGGCGGGGTGCGGCTGTAAAGGCAGTTTGGCGGCTGAAACGGGGGTGCTTTCCGCCGCTGTCGGCGCCGCCGCGTTGGGTTTAATCGTAAAAAAGAAAAAGGAGGAAATAAAATGATAAAAAAGATCATAGCCGTAATTTTGGCGGCGGGTTTCATGCTTACGCTCGGCGCCTGCGGGGGTGGCAAAAAGAAAAACGAGATCATTCCGGGCTACAGCTCTTCGTTGGACTATCCCGAAAACGGCCGCGCGGACGCCTCGTCCGACAGCTGGCTGCAGATCGACGACATAGACGAAGAGGTGGAAATAACCTGGTTCATAGACAGCACGCGCATATCGATAATACCGTATCTCACCAAGCTCGTCAGCGAAAAATTCAATATTTCCATCAATTGGCGCCTGGCGACTTCGGACGACGGCATGGAGCTTTCCTCCATGATCGCGGGGAATAAACTGCCCGATATAATCACCATTTCCGATTATACCACCCGCGTGCAGCTGGCCGAACGGGAACACGCGTATCCCTTGCAGGTGCTTGCGCAGCTGTACGCACCCAGTATGCTCGGCCGAATTCCCGAAGATATGGCGGAGTATTACGCGGCGTCCAACGGGTATATGTACGGCTGGCCGAACAATTACTGTTCCGACGAGGAACTGGAAATGATGGAGGAAACGGGCCGCTCCATGATGGCGGCGGGCGCCGTGATCGTGCGCGAGGATTATCTCGAAGAATATTTAAAAGCCTTTCCCGAAAAGGAAAACGGCGCGATGAAACCTTCGGAATTTATAGAGATGTGCAAATGGGTGCAGGACCGTTTTTCGCTGCCGGCCGATAATCCGACGGTCTGCCTTGAACCGAAAAACGGAGACAGCGTGGACGGCACGCGCGCGATCACCACGCTGAACGAGATGTTCTGCGTGGCGCCCGAAAACGCGGACGGCACGTTCGCCTATAAGCAGGCGAGCGAGAATTATAAGGAAGTTTTGCTTTTCCTGAACGAAATGTACCGCGAAAAACTGATAACGAGCGGCAATTTGACGGCGAATTTTTCCACGGTGCAGGGATATATACAGCAGGGCCTGCCCTATGCCATTATCGGCTATCCGCAGGATTTCAACACCAACCTGCGTTCGCTTAAACAAAATAAAGGCATAGAATACGTGCCCATCGTGCTTACAAACTCCAAGGGAGAGGTGCCGCAGATCAAGACCACGGCGAGCCGCGGGCTGAGATATACCATGATCACCAAAAACTGCAAACGGGTGGACAGAGTGATAAAGCTGTTCGATTATCTCGTGAGCGAGGAAGGGCAGAGAACGCTTTATTTCGGCGAAGAAGGAACCGATTACGTCTGGGAGATAAAGCCCGGCGGAAAAAAGACGACAGAAGTCGTAGACCCCGTGTCGGGCGAAACCGTAACCAAGGAAATCACGAATAAATACGGGCAGATCAAGTGGACGGATTCCAGCTGGACGTCTTTGAAAAACCAGACATTCGTCGCAGACGGCATCCGCATATACTCCATGCTGCAAAATCCGCTGTATCCCGTGCTTGCGGGCGCCGACGGACAGGGTATGGGGCTGAATTTGGAAAAGGAATACATCGCGTATAATCAAGAGGCATGCTATACGCCCTATACGTATTCGCAGATGCCTTTCCTGCTGACCTACGACATCGAGGATGAGGATTACGACGACATGCTCAATATCGAAACGGCGTTGAACGAACATTGGTCTACCGAGTCCAGCAAAGTCATAATCGCCACCACGCCCGCACTGGCGCTGAAAAAGTATGAAGAGGCGCTCGCCACTGCGGAAAAGATAGGTTATAAGGAAATGACGGCGTTCAAGGACAAATATTACCGGCAGAATAAAAAGAAATTGGGGATAACGTACGGTTACCCGAAAAACGACCCCGCGTCGTCCTACCATTCGCTGCGGGTAACTTCGCTGTTCGGCGACAGACGGTATAATTTGGAAATTCCGTCGCAGCTTCTGTGACGAAAATTTTGAGGAGGGAAAAATGAAAACGAAACATTTACTTACGGTCGTGCTCGCGGCGGCTGCCGCGCTCATGCTCGGTTTGGGGCTGGCCTTCGCTTTGCCGGCCGCAAAGGCTGAGGCCGCGCTTTCCGTCGTGCCGCCGGCCGGCAGCGTTTACGAATCGCAGACGAGCAATTCCCGCGCGTATGCCGACGAGGCGGCGCTCAATCTGTTCGGCCCGGACGGCGGATCGGCAAAATTTACTTTCGGCAGTATGTCGGCTGCGGGCAAAGCTGTAAAAATCGGCTTTCAGGGGCTCTGGGCGGATTGCGGCGTTACGTTGAAAGTTTCGCTGAACGCGGGCGATGCGGTTTTTACGCCGAAGGGGGAAGAAGAATATTTCCTCGAAACCGACGGAACGGCCGCGGCTCGCATGCAGGGCGGAAAGATCGTAATCGAGGGCGGAAAAAATACCTACGCCGGATTTTACGGCAGCGCGGTCATTCCTGCGTCTGTATTCGGCGGGGTATCGGAAATCGACGGGATAACGCTCGCCTTCGATGACGGCGCGGCGGTCAACGTAAACGTTTTCAAGATCGCGCTCGGCAGTCTGAACGACGGCGCGTTCGTTGAAGAGAGCGTGCTCTTTACGCCCGCAGAGAAAGACGGCTATAGCGTGCAGAAACTATCTTCCGCGATTTTGCAGGCGGGGCAGTTTCATATTTACGAAAGCGCTTCCGCGGGATACAACAATACAAAAAACTACGTAACCTTTCCCGAAGCCGCGCTCACGGAAGAGGGATATATCGATACTTCCGTGTATAAGGGCGTGATCGTTTCCGTCGATCTGCGCGGCACGCAGACGAGCGGATACTTTTACGACGCAATGAGCGTTTTCCTGTCCGATTCGCCTACGACGGAAAAGACCTCGGCGGCAAAGCTCTGTCATATCGACCGCGATGCCGTGCAGTCTGCATATAAACATGACAAAAACTGCGCCGTCGCCATGAATTATTATGGGGACGTATATATGTCCTTTGCCGACTGCGGTATAGAAGAGGGTGCGCTCATCATGCCGTATATAGCGTTCAACAGCGGCCATAAGGGACTTGCGGGAAAGAGCTATTATATGTCCTATCGGCTGGTTTCGCAGACGATAGACGAACTTTACACGGCGCAGGCGGATTTGGAACGCGGAACTGTTTCGTTCAGCAAACTGCGCTATGCGGCGGGCGAGGAAATCACCTTTACCTTGCAGCCGCAAGAAGGGTATATCGTGCAGAAAGCGTACGCGAACGGGGAAGAGTGCGCGGCGCAGAACGGCGTATACGCCTATGCCGGCGGCGATCTTACGGTTACCGCCGAGATCGTCCCCGAACGCTATTCGGTGGAACTGTACGACGAAGAGGGACGGCTGCTCACGGGGGAGGAATACGAACTGACTTACGACGTTACCGAAAGCCTTTCGCTTCCCGTTCTGCCCGATACTTCGGAAAAGGTCTTTCTCGGCTGGTTTGACGGTACGGGGAAGGACGCCGTACAGGTGGGAGAGATCGCCGTCGGCACGACGGGCGATCTGAAACTGTATGCGAGATTTACCGACGAAAACGTCGTGAAAATTTCCGTGGAAACGGGCGAGGGCGGCAAGGCGGAGGTCAACCGTATTTCCGCCGTCGCAGGTACGGAGATAATTTTCAGCGTAAGCGCGGATTACGGCTATAAGATCGCGGCGGCAACGCTCAACGGAAAGGATATTCTGCCGCAGATCGAGGGCGGGAGATATACCGTTCAGGCGGGAGAAACCGACCTGCATTTCGCCGCCCGCTTCGAGAAGATAAGCGTATACACCTATCGAGGCGGAGACGCGTTCTTCGCATACGACAGCTTCAGCGATACGCAAGGGTTCATGGGCGCGGTATTCGCGCAGTTCGACGCGGTAAATATCCGCAGCCGCGGGAAGAGCGAAAACGCCGCGGTATACGGCGGCATTGCCGCGGACACGGGCGAAGTCAACGTTTCCGAGGACGGCGTGATCGCCGTGCGTTATAACCAGCTCGTTAAGGGCGCGGACCTCGGCCTGCGCATACAACTGAAAAAGGGCCAAACGCTTTACTCCGTAAAAGAGGGAGCGTCTTATATCGCGGAACATAACGACGGCAGGGAAGAAACGCTGCAAGTGAAAGACGGAATGTTTTTTACGGAGCCGTCCGAAGACGAAGCTTTTTGCGGCACGCTGTATATCCCCGTATCCGCTTTCGGCGGTGCAGGGAGTTTCGATAAGATCGTCATATCTTCGAAACTGACATCATACGTGCGGCACAATATAGGCGAGATCTGCGCGGTCGGCGCTGAAACGGTAAAGATATGGGACAATTCGCGTCCGTATGAAAAATATGTTTCCGACGATTCCGCCGCCGACCTCTTCGAAGTATCTGCAATGCAGGCGGGAGAGGTCAGCATAAAGGAAGTTTCCAAGGGCGTTTCCACCACATGGGGATATGAACAATACGGTTTCGACCTTCCCGCGGAACTCGTCGGTCAAAACGGCACAGTGGATCTCAAAACATCAGGCGTCAAAGGCATGCTCATCACCGTCCGCAACGATTCGCCGGCCTATCTCAATTATCAGATCGGCATAATCGACGCGAAATATGCCGATGCAGAAGGGCAGAAGAGCAATGCCGTGGCGGGATACCGCTGGATTACGGCGAGTTCCACCAAAACCGTATACTGCTGGTCGGACGGCCGCATGAAGGAGGGCGGCGCGACGATTATTCCCTCCGGTTTCGACGGCAAAATTTACGTTCCCTTTTCCGACGCGGCTTTTATCAAGGGAAGCAGCGTTTCGCAGGACGATCCTTTCCCCACAGAAATTCTGCCGTATATTTACGGCGGACTGATCACAAGCGAAAGCGGGGCTTCCGTAGTGATAGAGGGCATAGAATTTGTGACTGACGATTCGGCTTATATTCCGTATAACGTGGGTATTTTCGAATCGAACGGCGGCACCGTAACGAGCGACCTCGACAGCGTAGGCGCGGGCACTTCGGTTACGATCACCGCCGTTCCCGACGACGGTTACCGGATCGGAAAGGCCGAACTTTATATAGGGGAGGAAGACGCGCGGCCGATCGTTTTCGACGCGGAGGGCAAGTATACCTTTGTGGTGACGGACGTCGTCATAATAGACGTTTCTTTTGAAGAAATATCATATGCAATCCGTTATGTCCTTCCCGAGGGCGCTTCGCATGAAAACGCCGCGGAGTATACCGTGCTGCAATCGGTTACGCTTTCCGATCCCGTTCTGGAAGGATACGTGTTCGAAGGCTGGTATCTGACGGAAGATTTTTCGGGCGAAGCGGTAACGCAAATCCCGAAAGGTTCCTTCGGCGACGTTACCTTGTATGCGAAATTCGCTAAGGAGGGCGGCTGTAAGGGCGGATGCGCATCTTCGGCGGAAACCACGGGAACGTTTGTCCTGTGCGGTGTTTTCGCGGCGGCGGCGCTCGCCGCGGTATTCCTGAAAAAAGGAAAGAACGAGCGGTAAAATGAAAGCTGTTTTCATCGATATCGGCAGCACGTATATAAAATATCGGTTCAATCGGGGGAATATTGAAAAAATTCCCTTTCCGATGCGCCGCGCGCGGCAGCCGTTTTTCGAGGCGGACGCGGAAGAGATTTCGGCGGCGGTGCAGGGCATATTAAATAAATTTCCGTTTGCGGACGCCGCGTTTTTTTCGGTGCAGATGCACGGATACGTGCTGCGGAAAAAAAACGGAAAACTTCTGCCCTACGTATCCTGGCGCGACAGGCGGGCCGAAGGCGTTTCGTTTTCCGACGCGGCGCCGCCGCCGAGGAGCGGCACTTCGCTGAAAGCGAATTCCCCGCGCATTTCCGTTTTATACCGCGTTTTTACGGGGGAGCTGCGCGCGGAGGAACTGGACGAGATATTTACGCTCGGTTCGTTTATCGTTTGGCGGCTGACGGGGCTGAACGCCACGCATATCACCGACGCCGCCCCTCTCGGTATGTACGACCTCGAGGGCGGCAGTCATCCCGTTTTCGGATTAAAACTGCCGCAGACTGCGGAAACGGTGCGTTGTTTCGGTAAATATAAAAACATAAGGATATACGCGCCCGTCGGGGACGTGCAGGCGGCGATTTATTCTCTGCCCGCCGATCTCAGGGAGAACAGCGCCGTCCTGAACCTCGGTACGGCGGCGCAGATCTGCGTGGTCGGCGGCGGCTATATCGAGTTCGGCAAGGCGCTATATGAATGCCGTCCCTTTTTTCAGGGACAATATCTCTATACGGCGACGGGCCTGAACGGCGGGGATTGGATCGGCAGAAACGCTTTCCGCGCGGAAGCCGTCCGAGAAACGGCGGAAAATTATCGAGCCGCGCTCGGAACGCTGCCGCGGAAAGACGGGCTTGCCGTCGTGGGCGGAGGCGTGGCGGAATATCACGGCGAATTTCTGCGGCAGACGTTGGAACGCCTGCAAAAACCATATATTTTCACAAAGGCTTCCGCTCTCGGCGGACTGCTGAAACTTACGGAGACGATACATGAATAAAAAAATAGGAATAATGGTAAACGAGATCGTATTTCCCAATCTTCCCGTCATCTTGAAGAATGCAGGATACGATTTTATGCTGCTCGACTGCGAACACGGTCCTTTCGACTTTGCGGCAGCGGCGGCCTACGCGTCCGTTGCGAAACTCTGCGGACTGAAAATGATCGTGCGGATCGCGCAATGTCTGCGCAAGGATATTACGCGGTATATGGATATGGGCGCGGACGGGGTGTTGCTGGCAATGACCTCCGACGCGGCGCAGATCGAAGAAGTGGTGCGGTACGCAAAATACGCCCCTGTCGGCAAACGGGGCATTTCCACCATGCGGGCGCACACCATGTACGCGCCGCCCGCACTTGCGGGATACATGCGCGAGGCGAACGAAAAAACTTTCGTTTACGCGCAGATAGAAACGGCGGAGGGAGTGAAAAACGCGCGCGACATAGCCTCGGTGCGGGGGGTGGACGGACTGCTGTTCGGCCCGAACGATTATGCCTGCGATATCGCTGCGGCGGGCGACGGCGCCGCGGTATGCAAAGCGATAGTTTCCGTTGCGGAAAGCGCTGCGGCGGCAGGCAAAGAAAGCGGACTTATCAGCGGCGTGCCCGAATTTGTAAAAACGGCCGCTGCTGCGGGAATGTCCGTGTTTTCGCTCGCGAGCGAACTCGGCCTGCTTTCCGCAGCCGCAAAGGAAAACGTAAGGTCGGCGGGGGAATTGTTATGAATCGGCTTGTAAAAGTATATACCAGCACCCTTAGCTGCGAAGCGATATTCCGCATTCTCGGCAACGGAGATTACATCATTATCTCGCAATGCGGCGGAGGAAAAGAACCGGATATCGATAACCGCATATATCTGTTCAGAAGTCGGGATAAAGGGCAGACGTGGAGCGAACCCGTGCGCCTTTACGAGGACGGCAACGCCGTATATCAGACGGAAGTGAGCGTTCTCAACGGAATAATTTACGTCTTTGTAACCACGCATAACGGAAAATTTCTGAACAACCGCAATTTTCTGCTCGTAAGCGACGATTTCGGCTATACCTGGCAGGAACGGGAACTGCCGCTCTCCTTTCAGGGGTTGGTCTTTATACGCGGCATGATTCGATGTTCTTCGGGCCGTATCGTCTGGCCGTATCAGTTTTACCCGCTGGATAAAGCGGAGGAGGCCCGCCTGATTTCGGAGGGCAAACATATTTGGGAAAGTTCGGTAACTTTTACGGAATGCGGCGTCATGATCGGCGGGGAGGGGGAAAAACTCCGCCTTGGCGGAAAAGTCCGCATCCCGCACGGCTTATGCAACGCCAAGATATGGCAGTGGCCCGAACCGAGCGTGGTGGAACTTTCGGATAACGCCCTCTCCATGATGCTGCGCGTGAACGGAACGAATTATCTCTACCAAGCGGTGTCCGCTGACGGCGGCGAAAGCTGGTCTCAGCCCGTTCGGACGGACATATACAATCCCGGCAACAAACCGAAACTGATCAGAATGAATAACAACGATATTTGTTTGATCAATACGCCCAACAAGGGCAAATTTCTGACGGACCGCCATCCGCTCTGCCTGTGGCTGAGCAACGACGACATGAAGAGCTGGTACTACAAAGCGGAGATCGACGATTCCGCGCCCTGCCTTTCCTATCCCGACGGGATAGCCGTAGGCGACAGTATTTTGTTTTCGTATGAAAAGAACAGAAAGGAAATATGGTTTGCCGAACACACCGTCGAACGGAGGCGCGTATGATAGAATTTAAAAATAATTTTTTATTTCTGCATACGCCCGAAACCACCATGGCGGTGGATTTGCGCGCGGAAAACGCTATACTGGCCTATTACGGCCCCCGCATACCGAGCGAAGACGGCGTTTTTATCCGTCTGAAATATGATCCCGATGATTGGAGGCACCGCAGTTTCTTTCCCTTTATGCTTTCGGGAAACGGGAGGGGAGAATTCAAAAGAGGCGCTGTGCTGATCAGAAATACCGACGGAAGTTTTTCTTCCGATTTCCGCGTAAAGAACGCGGAATTATGCGCCTGCCCGCGTTTCAGCGACATGCCTTCGGCACATTCGCTCGCGCAGACGGTAAAGATTACGTATGCCGATATCGGCGGCGCGGAGATAGAACAATATCTGAGCGTATGCGACGACTGCGACGTCATCGTCAGCCAAATAAAACTCGTGAACGAGGGGAAAGCGCCGATCTTCGTGCACCGACTGGCGAGCCTTCAACTCGATCTTTACGAAAGGGGATACACGATCGTCAGTTACGCGGGGCAATGGGCGGCGGAACGGCAGGCGGAAACGCTTACGCTGAACGCGGGGACATTCGTCAACGCGTCGGCGGAGGGCGCTTCCTCCGCGCGGTTCAATCCCGCCATCGCGTTGAATTCCCCGAACGGCGAAGACTGGTACGGGTTCAATCTGTTATGGTCGGGCGATCATAAAACGTCGGTGGAATGTCAGGAAAATAACACCACGCGCGTATTGACGGGTCTGAACGACGAAAATTTTTGCGTTGAAGTAAAGCCTTACGGAAGTTTTGTCTGTCCGCAGGCGTGTTTCGTATATGCAAAAGAGTTTTACGGAATTACGGAAAACATGCATGCATTTGTAAAAAAACACATCGTCCGTAAAAGTTTCGGCGTGCGGGAACGCGAAATCCTGATCAATTCCTGGGAAAGTTTTTATTTCGATTACGATCAGGAAAAATTGCTTGCGCTGGCAAAAAAGGCCGCATCACTCGGACTGGAAATGTTCGTTGTGGACGACGGCTGGTTTCTTGGCCGAAACGACGATAAGGGCGGGCTGGGCGACTGGATCGCCGATCCGGGAAAATTTCCCGACGGAATAGGCTCGTTCGCGGAAAAAGTCCGTGCCCTCGGATTGAAATTCGGCATCTGGATCGAACCGGAAATGGTCAGCGAAAATTCCGAACTGTTCCGCGCGCACCCCGAATGGGCGATGCGGGTTCCGCTACGCCCGCCCGTCCGCATGCGCCGTCAGCTGATGCTGGACCTTGCCCGCGAAGAAGTCGTAAACGACCGCCTCGATGCGCTCCGCGCATTGTTTGCGGAGTGCCGTCCGAATTACGTTAAGTGGGATTTTAACCGTTTTGCGACAGACGTGCCTATGATAAACGCGCAAAGTATCGGCGGATACGATTACCTGTATCAAAAGGGCCTGTATAAACTGCTGTCGGAATTACAGGCGGAATTTCCCGACACGCTGTTTGAATCCTGTGCGAGCGGCGGCGCGCGTTTCGATCTGGGAATGCTTTGTTACAGCGAACAGATATGGACTTCCGACAATACCGACGCACGGGACCGTTTGAAAATTCAGGCGGGCACGGCGGAATTTTATCCTCAATCCGTAATGGCCTGCCACGTTTCGGCCTCGCCGAATCACCAGACGGGCAACAAAACTTCTTTGGAAGACCGTTTTAACGTCGCATGCGGCGGGATATCCGGATACGAACTGAATTTGCTTTCGCTTTCGGCGGAAGAATGCGCGGCGATAGCGGAGCAGATTTCGTTTTATAAAGAATACAGAAACTTGCTGCAATTCGGAAAATATTATCCCATAGAAGAACGGCAGGAGCATATCGCGGGGTGGTGCATCGTCAGCGAGGACAAAAAACGAGCGGTGGCGATGCTCGCCGTTACGGAAAAGAAATCGAGATATACCGCGCCTTACCGATATCGATTGAAAGGACTGAGAGAAGATTATGTTTACAGGGTTTCGGCGCGGAGGCAAAATAACTGTGCGGAATTTGTTCCTTTCTGCGCGTCCGGAGCGTTGCTGAATAACGGAAAGATCATGCTCGGCGATTTTTTTGCCGTATCGGACCGATCGGAAAATTCAAATTCCGTCGCGTCGCGGATCTTCGTATTGGAAAGACAAATCTGAAACGGCGCGATATTTCCGCCGTTGCACGAGCGCGCCTGAAAATGAAATTCGGCGCATGCGTTTTATCGCCGACAATCAATAAATCTTACGGGAAAACAAGCGGATTTGTTTAGAAAGTGGTGAAGTTTGTTTAGTCGATGGGGTATTTACACTCCAAAGAGGGCGATGTATAATTTTAATTGCAAATAAAAAACGGAGAAAAGCAAGATGATTTTAAAAAAGTACGAAAAGAATCCGATATTACAGAAGAACGACGCCAACGAATGGGAAAGCCTGTGCGTGCTGAACCCGGCGGTGATATATGACGACGACAAAAAGTTTAAAATGCTTTACCGCGCGGCAGGGCAGGACGAAACGCATTATATCTATCTCGGGCTGGCGGAATCGGAGGACGGGTTCCATTTTAAAAGAATGAGCGATCGACCCGCCGTTTCGCCTACGCCCGATAATTACGATTCGGGCTGTATAGAAGATCCCCGCCTTTTTAAATTGGGCGAATGGTATTACCTGACCTACGCTTCGCGCGCTTATGCGCCGGGGCAGTATTGGAAAGCGGGCTGGAAGTTTTTGGGAGACCCTCCGGAATTCGGACCGTCGTTTCTCAAAACGAATTGCTCGCTCACGAGCTTGGCGGTAAGCAGGGATTTACGGCATTGGAAAAAACTCGGCCGCATAACGGATTCCCGTTTCGACGACCGCGACGTCATTCTTTTTCCCGAACGGATAGAGGGAAAATGGGTGAAACTTTCCAGAGGCATGGAGCGTTGCGGAAAAGGCTATCCCAACGAAAACCCCGCGATCTGGATCAGTTTTTCCGACGATATGATGGAATGGGACAACTATGAGCTCCTCATGAAGGGCGAGCAGGATTGGGAAAATAAAAAGATCGGCGGCAGCTGTCCTCCCATCAAGACGGATAAGGGCTGGTTCTTTATTTATCACGGCGTGGCGGAAAAAGACGGCGCTTACCGCGTGGGCGCGGTGCTTCTCGATCTGAAGGATCCGCGCGTCGTCCTGGCGAGGACCAAAGAATTTTTGATGGAGCCGGAATACGAATACGAATCCAACGGCTTTTACAACGGTTGCGTATTCCCCACGGGAAACGCGGTGGTTGACGGCACGCTCTACGTGTATTACGGGGCGGCGGATAAAAATATCTGCGTTGCGACCTGCGATTTTAACGAATTATTACGTTATCTCGAAACAGAATGTAAAGTATAAGGCAAGGAGAAGATATGAAACTTTTCGGTAAATTTATATGCGGAATACTCATGGCCGCGTTCGCTCTGGGGACATTTTCCGCCTGCGGCGGCCCCAGGAAGGACACGCTGTACGTGCTTTCGTTCAAGCCCGAATACAACGAGATTTTTGAGGAAGTCAACGAAATATTCTTAGCGGAAAATCCCGAGATCAAAAAAGTAGACTACAAGGCGGTGGACACGAACAGTTACAACAACGTTTTCACTTCCAGGATACAGAGCGGCTATCTGGACGTTTTTACTTCCGAAGTAACGTATATGATGCAGGGGACGAACGCGTATATGGAGCCGCTCGCCCATGCCGATTATATGGACGATATCAAGGACGAATTCATAGAACTCGGCAGTTATTACGATCCCGCGGCGGGCGGGGAGCCCGAATTGCTTACGCTGCCGCTCGAACGCGTGGCCTATGTCGTATATTACAACAAGGATATTTTTGAGGAATACGGTTTCGGCGAACCGACGACGTGGAGCGAATTTATCGAAATATGCGACGCGTTTGCGGAGGCGGCGCAATATCCCGTTCTCAATAAGACCAGGATAGAATCGCCGATCATACTGGGGCTGAAATCGGAATGGCCGGCGATGAACGTGTTGAATTCGGTGGCGGCGGACGTGATTGACGGGCAGAATCCCGAATTTTACGAGAAAGTGAAGGCCTGCGACGTAAATTCCGCCATCGATTTTTCCTTTGAGGACGAATACTGGAAAGACGTTTTCGCCTAGGTGGAAACGATCGGCGAAAAATACGTTACCAAAGAAACGAGGGGACTCGATTATTCCTTTGCCGCGACGTATTTTTCCGTGGGAAATCCCAAAAACAACGGCGGCGATACCTCGAAAAACACTATGTATCCCATGATGATCGACGGAACATGGGTAGGTTCTCAGATCAAAGCGGACTTTGAAGTGGGCGCTTTCGCGCTGCCCGCCATAGACGTTCGCAGGGAAGGGGCAAAAAAGAATCTTGCGGTCAAAACGGGGACCACGCTTTCCGCGTTCAACCGTTCCAACAAAAAAGATTACGCGCAGAAATATATCGAAATATTCTTCCGTGACGAAGTCTATAAAAAGTTCGTCGACTTTGCGAAAACCCCTTCCGTAAAGAGCACGGTTTCGCAGCAGGATAAGCTCGTCAACGAAATTTTCGATAC
>ENA-UONX01001945-UONX01001945.1-human-gut-metagenome-genome-assembly--contig:-P74old-NODE-1945-length-16748-cov-29.168334_pt1 | contig 16748 bp, 9 predicted proteins | sample MGYA00242466_ERZ724013 | MGnify/ENA metagenome assembly ERZ724013 | reverse complement strand
CGGTTTCGCGGTCAGCAAGCGTACCCTGCGTTTCGGCGAGGGTGGCTTCGGTGGACGCGAGGGTGTCCTTTGTCGCGGACAGTTCAGTTTCGCGGTCAGCAAGCGTACCCTGCGTTTCGGCGAGGGTGGCTTCGGTGGACGCGAGGGTGTCCTTTGTCGCGGACAGTTCAGTTTCGCGGTCAGCAAGCGTACCCTGCGTTTCGGCGAGGGTGGCTTCGGTGGACGCGAGGGTGGTCTGGGTATCCGTCAAGGCGGCGGCGGTTGTGTCCAGCGTGGTCTGCGTGTCCGCGAGGGTCGCTTCGGTGGATGCGAGGGTGTCCTTCGCGGCGGACAGGCTGTTTTCGGTGTCCGCCAAGGTGGATTGGGTGGAGGACAGCGCGCTCTGCGTGTCCGTCAGCTGATTCCGGGTGTCCGTCAGCGAATTGTGGCTGACGATGAGACCGGCACCAAGTGCGATGGAAGAGACTGCCAGCACGATGACGGCAATCATCCAGATGATGGTCTTTTTCCGGGCGGCAATGGGGCTCATAGCAATCCTCCTAACAAGCGACGAAAATGGGCAGAAAACTTCCGTTTTTTCCAGTTTACCACCATCGGGGGAAGTTGTCAATCTCGAATTTCGCGGAAGCACAAAAAACGCCCCTCCGCCGGCAAAAGCAGAGGGGCAGGGGAAGGTGGATTATTCCTGCTTGAGCGCGTCGCGGCTGACGATGGTCATCGTGATTTCGCCCAGCGCAAGGCAGTTGTGGTCGGCACTGGCGTTGACCAGTTCAATGCCGTCCGCGGTGATGTGGAACAGATTCATGTTGATGCCGTGGATCAGGCAGAAGTAGCTGCCCTCTTCCGGCATCGGGATGGGCGCGCAGGTCTGCTCGCCGACGGTGACGATGAGGTAGTTTTCCGCGTCCAGCGCGGTGGTGTCGGTGCCGGTCAAGGTTGCTGCGTCGGTGGAGAGCAGGTGCAGGAAGAGCATCGGTTCCTTCGCCGCCACGGCGTTCGCCGCGACACCATCCTTCGCCACCAGCGATTCCTTGATAATCGTAATCAGCGATTCGTTCGTGCCAAGGGCATCCTGCGTCAGCGCCAGCACGTTTTCCGTCGCGGCGAGGGTGTTCTGCACGTTCGCCAGTTCGTTTTCCTTCGCGGTCAGGGCAGCCTGTGCGGCATCGCGGTCAGCTTCCGCAGCGGCCTTGTCGTCCTGCGCGGCGGTCAGCGCGGTTTCGGCGGCGGTCAGGGCATCTTTCGTCGCGGTCAGGGCATCCTGCGCGGCGGTCAGGTCAGCTGCCGCGGCAGTCTGCGCGTCCTTGGCGCAAAGAAAAAACCTCCGAAACACAGCCGAGTTTCGGAGGAAGAAAGATGTATATATAGAGGAAGTTACTTCTTCAGTTCAATCCCTTGCCCCTTCAGCCGCGCAACCACGCCGTCAACAACCGCCTGCACTTCGTCGCGGGTGAGCGTGCGCTCCGGGTGCGAGAAGGAGAGGCGAATCGTGATGGTTTTGCCGGTGATGTCGCTGTATGTGCCCAGCACGGTCACTTTCTGCACCAGCGGGGAGTTCTCCGCCTTCACCGCGTCCAGAATCGGCTGGCAGCGATTGACCACGAAGGTCAAATCCTGCTCCATGCCGGGGAAGCGGGACGGCTCACGGTAGACGATGGGCGCGGGCGCGATGGACGCAAGCGCTTCCGTGTCGATTTCGGCAAACACAATCGCCGCCTTCTTGTCGATGTTCTTGCCGACAACCGGGTGCGCCACGCCGATTTCGCCGAGTTCAACGCCGTCCAGCACGATGGCGTTCAGGTTCTTCGGATGCTCATAGGAGTGGGTCGCGGTCATTGCGTGGAAGGACAAATCCTTGTGCAGGATGTCGCTCACGGCGACGCACAGCATGTCGCGCAGGCGGAAATACAGCGTTTCCACGTTATCGACCTTGCTGAAGAGCGTCACGCACAGCTTCTTGTGCTCCTTCGCCAGCTTGTTCTCGTCCACGCCGTCGATGACGTGACCAATCTCGAAGATGCCGAACGACGGCGCATAGCCCGTGTTGCCCTTCACCTGGCACAGCTGGGTGGGAATCATGGAGCGGCGCAGCGTCTCGATGTTGGGGTTGGAGGCGTTGAGCAGCTTCACGTTGTCCTCGACGGCGATGCCGAGCTTCTTGTAGTCGTCGGCGTACTGCCAGATGTAGGAATGCACCTCGTGCAGCGAATAGCGCTTGACGAGGATGTCCTTCAATTTGTCCTCCACCGTCTTTTCGGTGGACATGCGAACCGGGTAGAGCGGGGATTCCGCCGTGTGCAGGTCGAAGTTGTCGTAACCGTAAATGCGGGTGATTTCCTCGATGATGTCCGCCTTGATGGTCACGTCCTTCGTCGCGCGCCAGGAGGGGACGTCCGCGGTGAAGGAATCGCCGTCCCGCGTCATGCCGAAGCCCAGCGCGGTCAGCGTGTGCATGATTTCGTCGGAGGAGATGTTGATGCCGGTGTAGCGGTCAACAAACGCCTTGTCGAAGGACAATTGCACCTTCGGATAGTGGAAGGCGTACTCGTCGGTCAGACGGGAGGTGACGCGCATTTCCGGGTCGTATTCCTGCAAAAGCTTGACGAAGCGGGCGATGGCGACGGTCGTCATTTCCGGGTCAAGGCTCTTTTCGTAGCGGGCGGAGGCGTCGGTGCGGTGGGCGAGGCGGACGCTGCTCTTGCGGACGGACGCCGCGTCGAACGTGGCGGATTCCAGCGTCAGGCTCGTCGTGTCATCGACGATTTCGCTGTCCAGACCGCCCATGATGCCCGCGATGGCAACCGGCTTGTCGCCGTTGCAGATCATCAGCGTGTTCGGGTCGATGGTGCGCTCCACCTTGTCCAGCGTCTGGAAAGGGAAGCTCTCCGGGAAGCGGCGGATGCGGATTTTCTCCACCTTGCGGCTGTCGAAGGCGTGCATCGGCTGCCCCATTTCCAGCATCAGGTAGTTCGTCAGGTCGGCGAGGAAGTTGATGTCGCGCATACCGCAGTAGTTCAGGCGGATACGCATCGCCATCGGGCTGACGTGGCGGTTGATGTTCTCCACCCGCAGGCAGGAGTAGCGCTGGCACAGCGGGTCTTCAATCTTCATGTCGATGGCGGGCAGATTGTTGTACGCCGCCAAATCCGCCACGGGCAGGGCTTTCAGCGGACGGCCGGACAGGGTAGAAAACTCGCGCGCCATGCCGTAGTGCCCCCACAGGTCGGGGCGGTTCGTCAGGGACTTGTTGTCCACCTCGAAGATGATGTCGTCAATGGGGTAGAGCGCCTTCAAGTCCGTGCCGCAGGGAACATCCTCCGGGATGACCATGATGCCGGAATTGTCGTCGCTGATGCCGATTTCCTTCTCCGAGCAGCACATGCCGTAGGACGTGTACCCGGCGAGCTTGCGCGGGCTGATGGTGATGTCGCCCAGCTGCGCGCCCACCTTCGCGAACGCGGTTTTCATGCCCAGCTGCACGTTCGGCGCGCCGCAGACCACGTCGGTCAGCTGCCCGTCGCCCGCGTCCACCTTCAGCAGGTGCAGCTTGTGGGATTCGGGGTGATTCTCTACGCTGACGATCTGCGCGGCGACAACGCCGGACAAATCCGCGCCCTTGTGGAAAATTTCATTCTCAACTTCCGCCGTGGACAGGGAGAACTGGCGAATCAGCGCCATTTTGTCAAGGCCCGTCAGGTCAACGAAGTCGGAAATCCAGTTCATTGAGATCAGCATGTTCGTCTTTCCTCCGCATTACTCGTCGTCCGTGAACTGCGCCAGGCGCGTCAGGCTGCCGCTGTTCAGGTCGCGAATGTCCTTCACGCCGTACTTCATCATGGCAAGGCGCGTCATGCCCAAGCCGAACGCGAAGCCGGTGTACTGCTCCGGGTCGATGCCGCCGGCCTTCAATACTTCGGGGTGAATCATGCCGCAGGGGCACAGCTCCAGCCAGCCGGAATGCTTGCACGACGGGCAGCCTGTGCCGCCGCAGATGAGGCAGGAAATATCCAGCTCAAAGCCCGGCTCAACGAACGGGAAGAAGCCCGGACGCAGGCGGACTTTGATGTCCTTGCGGAACACCTCGCTCAGCATCGTTTTCATGAAGTAGATCAGGTTCGCGATGGAAATGTCCTTGTCCACCATGATGCCTTCCATCTGGAAGAACGTGTTCTCGTGGCAGGCGTCGGTCGCCTCGTTGCGGAAGCAGCGGCCGGGGAAAATCGCCTTGATCGGCACGCCGTCGTTCACCAGTGCGTCGCGGTAGCGGCGGTAGATGGCGTTCTGGGCGGCGGAGGTCTGCGTTTTGAGCAGCTGCCCGTTGTCCAGATAATAGGTGTCCTGCATGTCGCGCGCGGGGTGGAACTTCGGAATGTTCAGGCTCTCGAAGCACTCGTAGTCCGTCACGACCTCGGCGTAATCCTCCACCGTGAAGCCCATCGACTTGAACACCTGCTCGCACTGGCGCTGCACCAGCGTAATCGGGTGATACGACCCGCGGGTCATGTCCGGCGGCATGGAAATGTCAAATTCGGGCAGGGCGTTGATTTCGCGCTGCAATTCCTGTGCCTTGAGCGCTTCCAGCTTTTCCGCCAAGGCGACGGTGATGGCGGTTTTCAGCTCGTTCGTCTCGCGCCCGACGGTCTTTTTCTGCTCGTCGGTCAAGCTGCCCATGCCCTTGAGCGCGTCGGTCACTTTGCCCTTGCGGCCGAGGTAATTCACGCGCAGGGCTTCCAGATCCACCATGTTGGCGATCTTCTTCAGCTCGGAATCAAAGCTGCTTTTCAGGGCTTCGATCTTCTCGTTCATTCCGGATGTTCCTCCTTACAGTTGGATGAAAAAAGCCCGTCCCATCGTTTGATGAGACGGACTGAATCCGCGGTACCACTCGTCTTGCGGCAAAGGAAAAAACCCCGCTGCCGCCGCTTGATAGGCGATAAGGCTGCCCACGCCCAAAAACTCGCGGGATGAAGGTTCACGCCGTGCGCCCTGCCGCCTCGCACCACCCGGCGGCTCTCTGATATCCTATTTCCTGCATTCGCCTGTGCCATCTGCTCGCGCCTTTTTCCTTCTGGCGTCCGCTCGTTCCACTTAGCGTAGCGCTGCTACGCTGCGTTTCACTCCCGTTAGCCAGCAGAAAAAATTCGCTTCGCATCTTGGCACATTCTCATTTGGAAATAGGAAGGGGGAATTGCCACGCGCTACTGTTTCCCGGTCATCGCTTCCAAATATTTCGCTGACTTTCGTCGGCACGCTCTATCTTACCATAGGTTGGGACGTTTTGCAAGGGGGCAAATTCGGAAATTGGAATGCGGAATGCGGAATAAAAATCGCACGGAAGTGGAACCCTTTCCATCTTATACTATTTCCAGATTCAACTGCGCCATCTGCTTGCGCCTTTTCCCTTCTGGCGTCCGCTCATTCCACTTAGCGTAGCGCTGCTACGCTGCGTTTCATTCACGTTAGCCAGAATGAAAAATTCGCGGCGCATCTTGGCGCATTCTTATCTGGAAATAGTATTACAGGCGAACAAACCATGAATTTTTCCGATTTCTTATTTACAAGCCATTTTTTTGTGCTATACTGTAAGATGCGTTATCATGTAAAGCGCGAAGCAGGCGCTTGCGTGAAAGTCCGCGCGCGGGAGGGTGCAATTCCTCCGTCCGCAGGCGCGGCAGGGAACTTCGCGCACAATCGCGCGGAAGAAAGGAAAGGAAGCCGGATGAGCAACAGCCGTCCACCCTATGATGGCGCCGGGGACGCCGGACAGAATCCTCAGCAGCCCGGTTTTTCGCAGGGCAATTATCCGCCGGCGCAGGGCTATGCCCCGAATGGCGGCTACGCGCCCAATGATGCCTATGGTCAGGGCTACGCGCCGCAAAACGGCTATGGGCAGCCGCAATATGGTCAGCAGGGATATGCGGGCTATCAGCAGCCCTATGGTCAGCAGGGTTATCAGCAGCCATACGGTCAGCAGGGCTACGAGCAGCAGGGTTATCAGCAGCCATACGGTCAGCAAGGTTATCAGCAGCCGTATGGGCAGCAGGGCTATCAGCAGCCATACGCCCAGCAGCCTTATCAGCAGCAGCCGTATGACCAGCAGGGGTTTGTGCAGCCCGGCGGGTATCAGCAGCCCTACGAGCAGCAGGGGTACAGCCAGCAGAATCCGCAGGAAACGGATTTGCCGCCGGAGCAGCAGTACGCGCAGTACACCCCCGACGGTCAGCGCGTGTACCCGACGTCGGGGCGCAGCGGCTTCCGGGTGCAGCCGGCGGCGCACAGGGAAATTCCGTGGGATACGATTGCAAAAGTATTGATGTTCGGCGTGCTGCCGATTCTCTTCATTTTAAGCATGGTCTTTGCGTGGACGGCGGTGAAGTGGGTCGTCCTCGTCGGCGCGGTGGCGAGCATCGCCGCGATGTGGCTCCGCGAGCTGGTTACGCCTAACGCGCGGCTGGTGCTGTCGCTTTTGCTGGCGTCGGCGGCGGTCGTCTGCCTCGTCAGCGCATTGGCGACGAACGCGGCGGACAATCAGAACCCCGCGCAGCCGAATCAGTCCGGTCAGATGCAGCAGGGGAGTACATCGGGCAATAACCTCGATGTCAACCTGACCGCGACGGACACGCCCAATCCCGCGCCCACGCCCACCGCGACGCCTGTGGATGACTCCGAGGAGTGCTACGCGCAGCTGCATTCCTTCTTCACGCTGTGGAAGAACAACGCCATCAGCCAAATGGTCAACCTGACGGCCCCGTCGTGGCGCAGCAGCATCAAGGGCGGCACGGACGCGGTGACGCAGAAGCTCTTCGGCGAGGTGCTGACCAACCGCACGCCCGTCAGCTGGGATTTCACGGCCATCACGGGCACATCGAACGACATCGCCCGCATGGTCACCGTGCGCGCCGTCATCAACAAGAACAACACCCTGGGCGAAAGCGTCTACCTGTGGAAGGTGCGCATGGTCAAGGAGGACGGCGTGTGGTACGTTGACCCCGCGACGCTGCAAAGCAACGAGCAGGAAAGCACCGCCACCCCGACCAACGCCCTTGCCACCCAGCCCGTGCTGAACACCAGCCATCCGGACTTGCTGATTTACTACAATCCCGAAGGCGGAACGTACTACCACATTGACCCGAATTGCGAATCGCTCAATCCGAAATACCGCCCGCTGTCCGGCGTCATCAAGTGGTCGCAGATTGAGGATGACCCCTACGACAAGCTCGAACAGTGCAAACGCTGCGGCGCACCCCTGCGCGAAAAAAAGGACAACGCCAACTAAGTCAACATAGAAACCTACATATATTTAGGAGGACAACACGATGGACACCAATGCCAAGCTGTATCAAGACATGACGAAGATTCTCGTCAAGCGTGAGGACATCCAGAAGGCCGTTGCCCAGCTGGGACGGGAAATCACCCACGACTATCAGGGACGCGATCTGGTGATGGTCTGCATTTTGAAGGGCGCGAGCGTCTTCTTCTCCGACCTCATCCGCGAAGTCGATTTGCCCGTGACGCTGGATTTCATGGCGCTTTCGAGCTATCGCAACTCCACCAAGTCCTCCGGCGTGGTCAATCTGGAGAAAGACCTGTCCGTGTCCATCAAGGGGCGCGACGTGCTGATTGTGGAGGACATTGTGGACAGCGGCAACACGCTGTTCTACCTCGGCAAGTATTTGATGGGCCGCGGCGCGTCCTCCATCCGCATTGCGACGCTGCTGGACAAGCCCGACCGCCGCAATCCCGAACACAACCTGACGGTGGATTACCACTGCTTCAAGATTCCGGATGAGTTCGTCGTCGGCTACGGGCTGGATTTCGCCGAGAAGTACCGCAATCTGCCGGATATCGGCGTGCTGGACAGCCGCGTGTACGGCGCGGCGCACGAATAAATCAGCCGATTCTTCCCCCCAATAAAGATAAAATTTTTGTAAAGATGGATTTTTCCGCACACGTCATTCGTCTATATGGGTATACGCCGCAACAGGCGGATGGCGCTGGAACGGAAGGAGGATGCTCGCATTGAAGAAGTCTCGCGGGATGTTCGGCTACGTCGCGGTTCTGCTGCTGATGGTGCTCACCATTTCGATGCTGTTCACCAACGGCTTTGGCAGCAATACCCGTGACCGCCGCATCACCTATCCCCAGCTGCTGACGATGATTGAGGAGGGGCAGGTTCGCTCCGTCGCCATCCGCGGCACGTCGCTGGTGGGCGTGACGACAACAACAACGGTCGCCGACGCGGATTTCCCCGACAAGAACTACGATTTTGAAACCACCATCGGCGCTGATTTCATCGTCACCGCGCGGCAAATGCAGGCGGCGAAGCTTAATAAGCCGCTGGACGAGGTGTCCGTCAAGGATTTGCCATTCACCATCATCTACCGTCAGCCGCTGACCACCCCGTGGTGGTATGATTTGATTCCGCTGGCGATTTCGCTGGTGCTCTGCGGCGTGATGTTCTGGCTGATTATGCGCGCGCAGACCGGCGGCAACGGCAAGGTGATGAACTTCGGCAGAAGCCGGGCGCGCATCCATGACCCGAACAAGAACAAGGTGACGTTCGCCGACGTCGCGGGCGCGGAGGAAGAGAAGGAAGAACTCAAGGAAATGGTGGACTTCCTGCGCAACCCCAAGGCGTACATTGACATGGGCGCGCGCATCCCCAAGGGCGTGCTGCTCATCGGCCCGCCCGGCACGGGCAAAACCCTGCTGGCCAAGGCAGTTGCGGGCGAGGCGGGCGTGCCGTTCTTCTCCATTTCCGGCTCTGACTTTGTGGAGATGTTCGTGGGCGTGGGCGCGAGCCGCGTCCGCGATCTGTTCGACCAAGCCAAGCGCGCTGCCCCGTCCATCATCTTTATTGATGAGATTGACGCCGTGGGTCGCCATCGCGGCGCGGGTCTGGGCGGCGGACACGACGAACGCGAGCAGACGCTGAACCAGCTGCTGGTCGAGATGGACGGCTTCGCAATCAACGAGGGCGTTATTGTCATGGCGGCGACGAACCGCCGCGACATTCTTGACCCCGCGCTGCTGCGTCCCGGCCGCTTTGACCGCACGATTCTCGTCAATTACCCCGATATGGCGGGGCGTGTTGCCATCTTGCAGGTGCACGCCAAGGGCAAGCCCCTTGCGGATGATGTGGATTTGGAGAATATCGCCAAGCGCGTGCCCTTCTCCACCGGCGCGGAGCTGGAAAACATCATGAATGAAGCCGCGATTCTGGCGGCGCGCGGGCGCTTGAAGGCCATCAATCAGCAGACGCTGGTGGAGGCAATCTCCCGCGTGCAGATGGGCCCGGAGAAGCGCAGCCACAAGGTGACGCAGCGCGACAAGCGCATGGTCGCCATCCACGAGGCGGGTCACGCTATTGTCGGGCACGTCCTGCCCAACTGCGACGAGGTGCACCTGATTACCATCGTCCCGCGCGGGCAGGCGGGCGGCTACACGCTGTCCCTGCCGACGGAAGAGGACGATTTGCAGACTTACAGCCAGCTGATGGACTTCGTGGCGATGGGGCTGGGCGGTCATGCCGCGGAGCAGCTTTATCTGGGTGAGTTCACCACCGGCGCAACGAGCGACCTGAAAAAGGCGACGGAAGTCTGCCGCCGCATGGTGACGCAGTTTGGCATGAGCGAAAAGCTTGGCCCGGTCTATCTTGACGGCGATCAGGAAGTGTTCGTCGGCATGGAGTTTGGGCAGAGCCGCGGGTACAGCGAAGAAATGGCGGCGCGCATCGATGCGGAAGTCAAGCGCCTGCTGGAGGAATGCTACCAGAAGGCGGTGGATGCCCTGAGCGCCAACCGCGACCGCATGGAGAAGCTGGTGGACGCGCTGCTCAAGTACGACACCATCAGCCGCCGCGAGTTCGTCACCCTGATGGAAACGGGCGCGCTGCCGGATATTCAGGATGCCGACACCCGCACCACGGGCGATGTGATGATGCAGGATATGGCGGACGAAAAGAAGAAAGAAAGTTCCGAAAAGTCCGCCGAAACGCCTGAAAAGAGCGCGGAAACGCCTGATAAGACGGCGGATGCGCCCGAAAATCACCCAACTGCCCCCCATGAAGCCTGATTTGCACACCCACACCACTGCCTCCGACGGGCTGCTTACGCCCGCGGAGCTGGTGGCGCTGGCGGACAAGCACCGCGTGACGCTCCTGGCCGTGACCGACCATGACACGTTTGACGGCGCGGCGCAGCTGCTGGGAAAACCCACGCCGATGCCGATTCTGCAAGGTGTCGAATTGTCCCTGCGCGATATGCCCGGCCTGCACCTGCTCGGCTACGGGCGCGGGATGGATACGCCCCTGCACCGCAAGGTTCGGGCGCTGTCCCAAATGCGGCTTGGACGCGCGCGGCAGATGGTGGAGAAGCTGAACGCGCTGGGCTATCCGCTGGATTACGACGAAATCGCACGCGAAGCCAAGGGCAGCGTCGGTCGGCCGCATATCGCCCGCGCGATGGTCAGCCGCGGCTATGTGGTGGACACGCGCGAGGCGTTTGACCGCTTTCTGGCGGATGGCGCACCGGCGTATGTGGCGGGGGAGCGCCTGAGCATGGCGGAGGCGCTGCCGCTGATGCAGAAAAGCGGCTTTGTGCCCGTTCTGGCGCACCCGATGGAGCTGGAGAAGACCGGCGCGCTGCTGCGCCATCTGCTCGGCGTTTGGCAGGAGCAGGGCTTGCGGGGCGTTGAGGTTTACCACCCGTCCGCCGGACGCGCCACGCCCCTGCTGGATTTGACCGCGCGGCGCATGGGCTTTCTGGTCACCGGCGGCAGTGACTTCCATGGCGATGGCGACCGCCACGGCATGGTCGGCTGCACCGCGCCGATGTGGGCGAGGGCGGCCGATGATGTGGAGAAATTGCTGCAAGCAGTGGAAGCTGCTGAAATCATGTGATATAATACTATTTCCAGATTCAACTGCGCCATCTGCTTGCGCCTTTTCCCTTCTGGCGTCCGTTCATTCCACTTAGCGTAGCGCTGCTACGCTGCGTTTCATTCACGTTAGCCAGAATGAAAAATTCGCGGCGCATCTTGGCGCATTCTTATCTGGAAATAGTATAAGATGAAGAAATACCGAATTGCCATCAGAAAGGGGTGCTGAAACCATGTCCGAATTCAACGACAACAAGCAGCCGCGCCGCCGCCGCACGCAGCTGAACGCGGCGCAGTATGCCGGGCAGCAGACGCTGGACAACAGCATCCCCCTTATCCGCACGGAAGACGCGCCCATGCAGCCGACAAATCCGCCGCGCCGGAATCCGCAGCCGCCCCCCGCGCAGCAGAGCGCCAATCCGCCCATGCAGCCGATGAGTACGGCTCAGCCGATGAGTACGGCCCAGCCGATGGGTGCGGCTCAGCCGATGCGCCCGCAGGGGATGAATCAGCTGGGGCAGGGGAGCCAATATGTGCAAAGCGGGCAAATGCGCGGCTTCCGCGGCGTGCAGGGGACGCCCATGCAGCCGCAGCAGGGCTGGAACAACGGCGTGCAGCCGCTCGATGCGGCGCACCAATTGGAGCAGTTCTCGTGGGGGCAGAACCCGACAAGCATGAACACTGGGCGCAATCAGCCGATTCGCGGCGGGCAGATGATGCCCAATCAGCCGATGAATCCGCAGCGCCCGCAGAATCCGCCGTATCCGCAGCAGAATTATGGCGGATGGCAGCAGCAGCCGATGTATCCGGTGAATTTTCCGCAGTATCCGGCGAACGGCAATGGCGGAAACGGCGGCAATGGCGGCGGCAATCATCCGCCGACGGGGCTGGGGGGCTTCAATCCGGAGCATCGCGAGCCGAAGAACGAGCCTGTCCGCCGCAAGCCGTCGGGGAAAAAGCTGCTCAAGCGCATCCTGTCCTGCGCGTGCGCGGTGGCGGTAATTTGCGGGCTGGTCGCGGCGGGCGGCGCCATCAGCAATGCCATCCAGGAGCAGAACGAGCGGGAAGCACTGGTCGCGTCGGTGACGGCGTATGACGACAAGTACGTCCCGAACGTGTATGTGGACGGCATCCACCTCGGCGGCATGACCCGCGCGGAGGCAGAAGAGGCGGTCACGGCGCACGCGAATCAGCAGCGCGACGCGTGGAAGGTGCGCCTGATGTACGCCGGTCAGCTGGTGAGGGAAATCACGAGCGCCGACCTGAACATGACCGTCGATGTGCGGGAAGCCCTCGACGCGGCGTGGCAGCCGGGGCACACAGAAGGCGGCATTGACGCGCGCAAAGCCGCCATGGACGCGCTGGCGGAAAATCCCTACGAGGGGTATTCCGCCACGCCCAGCGGCGACAATGTGGTGATTGACAACATCCTGCTCAGCATCGCGCAGCAGGCGTACATTCAGCCGGTGGATGCGCATATTATCTTCGATTCCAACAATTTCAACAATCCGCTGACGATTCAGCCGGAGACCGTCGGGCGCTATATGGACACGACCGAGGCGAAAAATCAGGTGTACCAGATGATGTCGTCCCTGGTCAGCGGCGAGGTGGAGCTGACGACGCGCGAGCTTCAGCCGACCACGACCAAAGCCATGCTGGAGCCGCAGATTCAGCTGCGCGCGACGGCGTACACCCCGATTTCGACCACCAGCACGGAAGAGCGCAACCTGAACATTCAGGTGGCGTTCGAGCGCATCAACGGCAAGATGCTTGCAGCGGGTGAAACATTCTCCTTCAATACGGTTGTGGGCAAGCGCACGAAGGCAAACGGCTTCTATCAGGCGATTGAGTACGCGTATGGCGATCAGCGCATGGGCTACGGCGGCGGCGTGTGTCAGGCGAGCACGACGATGTATCTCGCGGCGGCGAAGGCGAACATGACGATTCTCAAGCGCGAGCCGCACTCCGACGCGGTGGGCTACACCGACTACGGCAAGGACGCGACGGTATCCGACAACCGCATTGACTTCAAGTTCCGCAACGACACGAACAGCACGATTTTCATCGTTGCGACGGTGATGAAGGACAGCCGCTATGACAAGTCGCACAAGGTGTGCGTGGTGTCGATTTACGGCGAGAGCCTCGGCAAGGGCGTGAAGTACGAGCTGGAGACGGTGACGGTGCAGACCCTGCCCGCCCCGACTGAGCCGGAATACCGCAAGGACACGAACCACACCTACGCCACCTATGTTGACCAAGAGTACACCTACCGCAAGGCAACCGACGGCTGTGTGGTGGAAAGCTACCTGGTGAAGTATGTGGGCGGCACGGAAACCGAGCGCAAGCTGATGTACACCGACACCTACAAGGCGAAGAGCGAAATCATCTATGTCGGCACGGTGGAAAGGACAGAAGAGGGGCAATGACCAGAGGCTTTGCCTCTGGACTCCAGCAGGGGCGCTGCCCCTGCACCCTGCAAGGGAGTTCCTCCCTTGACCCTTTCGCGCGATTGAGTTACAGCGCCCGCGTGTTTATGTGACCTCATCCGTCGCTGCGGCGCCACCTTCCCCAGAGGGGAAGGTGGCTGAGCGAAGCGAAGTCGGATGAGGTCGTCCTACGCCAAAAACTTTGTGAAAGAAAATACAACTTGTGAAAAAACCCCCTTTTCTATTTCGGCAGAATGTGCTATAATAGATTCGGTGGAAACCCCTACATTATTGCATCAGGAGGGAAAATCCAATGGCGCTTGTTACGACGAAGGAAATGTTCAAGAAGGCGTATGACGGCGGCTATGCGGTCGGCGCTTTCAACGTCAACAACATGGAAATCATTCAGGGCATCACCGAGGCGGCGGGTGAGCTGAAGGCTCCCGTCATCCTGCAGGTGTCCAAGGGCGCGCGCGCGTATGCCAACCACACCTATCTGGTGAAGCTGGTGGAAGCGGCGGTTATCGAGAACCCCGATATCCCGATTGCGCTGCACCTTGACCACGGCGACAGCTTTGAGCTGTGCAAGAGCTGCATCGACGGCGGCTTCACGTCCGTCATGATTGACGCTTCCTCCAAGTCCTTTGAGGACAATATCGCCCTGACCCGCAAGGTCGTCGAGTATGCCCATGACCACGGCGTGGTCGTCGAGGCGGAACTCGGCACGCTCGCCGGCGTCGAAGACGACGTGAAGGTGGAGCATGGTCAGGAAATGTACACCCATCCGGAAGAAGTCGAAGAGTTTGTGACCCGCACGGGCTGCGACTCGCTGGCGATTGCCATCGGCACGTCCCACGGCGCGTACAAGTTCAAGCCCGGTCAGAAGCCCCAGCTGCACTTCGAGGTGCTGGAAGAATGCTCCAAGCGTCTGCCCGGCTTCCCGATCGTCCTGCACGGCGCTTCTTCTGTCCCGCAGGAGTTCGTGAAGGAAATCAACCAGTTCGGCGGCAATATGCCCGACGCAATTGGCATTCCGGAAGAGCAGTTGGCGAAGGCGGCGAAGATGGCGGTCTGCAAGATCAACATCGACTCCGACATTCGTCTGGCGATGACCGCGAGCATCCGCAAGTACTTCGCGGAGCATCCGGATCACTTTGACCCCCGTCAGTACCTGAAGCCTGCCCGCGCTGCGGTGAAGGCGATGGTCGCCCACAAGATTGTGGATGTGCTGGGCTGCGCTGGCAAGGCGTAATCAAGGCACAAAAAGGCTCTGTCGTGAATGCGGCAGGGCTTTTTGGTTATGGAAATACCAAACAATTTTACGCTTCCTCGCTGCTGTTGGAGGCGAAAAAAAGGAAGCTGCGCACGCCAATTGTATTTATGAAGTTTTTTCGGTTGACATCAGGCATTTCTCGCCTTATAATTTTTGTAAGACTGCGGTGGAAGCCGCAGAACGTGAAAGGAGCAATCCTCATGAAGAAGATGCTGGCACTGGTTCTGGCACTGGCGATGTGCCTCGGCTGCGCTGCACTGGCGGAAGAAACTGCCTTGGTGTACGCGCTTGGCGCGCCCATGCCCGATTTTACCTTTACGGACATTAACGGCGTTTCCCATACCCTCTCCGAAACCTTGAAGGAGAAGGAAATGGTGCTGATTAACCTCTGGGCAACGTGGTGCGGCCCGTGTGAATCGGAGTTCCCCTTCCTGGAGGAAGCCTATGAGCAGTACAAGGACAAGGTGGAAGTCTTTGCGCTGAGCATCGATGAAAACGATGATGATGCGAAGCTGACGGAATATGTGGCGTCGCATGGCTTGACGTTCCCGGTCGGGCATGAAACGTTCAACCTCTTTGCGGGTTTCGGGCTCAATGGCGTCCCGACCTCGATTGTGGTTGACCGCTTCGGCAATGTGGCTTTCCTCGCAACGGGTTCTCAGACCTCTACGGACGCGTTTGTCCGCCTGTTCGGTCTCTTCCTCGGCGATGAGTACACGCAGACGAATGTGCTGGCGTTCCTGCCGGGCGAAAAGCCCTCGATTCCGCCGACGGATGAAGCGGAACTGAACCTTGCGCTGAATGTGGAAGGCACGGCGGCGCCGCTGTCCTTCACCAATTCTACGGATGAATACACCTGGCCGATGGCGGTTGCGGTAAAGGATGACCGCACGGTGCTGGCCAGCACGAACACGGGCAAGGATACTTCTTCCGCTTCCGTGCTGACTACGGTGGAAGCGAAGGCGGGCGATGTGTTCGCGTTCGACTACAAGACCTCCACCGAAGCCGGCTGCGACCTGTTCTGCCTGTCTGTCAACGGGCAGACGGCGAAGGCGTTCGGCGGCGTGAAGGAATGGGCGACCTACGGCTATGAATTCCCGGCAGACGGTACTTACGAAATTGCCCTGTCTTACATCAAGGATTCCTTTCAGGCCGCGAATGAGGACATGATCTGGCTGGACAACGCGCGCGTGGTGGACGGAGAAGAAGCCGCCGCTGTGCTGGCGAACAACCCGGTCTATCCGGAAGGCACGAAGATGACGACCCTCTCCTTTGTGGGGGACAACGTGAAGCAGGTTTTCTTCACCGACCCGGAATTTGCGCTGATGTCCACCTTTGGCATGACCAACTATTATGTGATTGACAACACGGAAAGCGCGACGGTGAAGGTGACGCTGGCGAAGGGGCTCGACCCGGAAATGTACGCCTTTGGCTGCGAAGCGGCTCCCGAAAACTATGCGCTGACGGACTACATGACGGAGGACGGCTACGTCATCCCGAATCAGCCGATTGACACCAATCAGGCAAGCGGCTATCCGTATACCACCTATTTTGTGGTGAAGGCTGGCGCGGAAAACGTGGAAGCATCCGCCATTGCAATTGCTGATGAACCCAACGCCAATGCGTTTGTCGCCATGCTGCAGCAGTATGGCATCAATGTCCCCGGCTGGAAGTACGCCGATGGCACTCTGCCTTCCACGGATGAAGTGGCGGAAGCGCCGCAGATGCCGATGGAGGGGATGGCAAGCTACACGATTAAGTGCGTCGATCAGGACGGCAACCCCGTGGCAGGCACGATGATTAACGTCTGCACGGATGAAACGTGCACGCCCATGCCTGTGGATGAGAATGGCGTGCTGGAATTCACCATGCCTGCGTACCCCTATGTGCTGCATGTGCTGATTGTGCCGGAAGGCTACGAGTTCGACAAGACGGTGGAAGAAATTGCCCCCGAAGAGGGCGGCGAAGTAGTGTTCACCTTCCAGAAGGTGTAATCCAAGGCTTCAAGGGGTGGTGTACCTGCGGGTATGCCGCCCTTTTTCGGTGCTTCACGGAAAGTTAGGGAAGCAAACAAGGGCTTAGGCGAAGCACCAAAAAGCTGCACGCGGAAGGAGCATGAAAGCACGACCAACTCAATCGCGAAAAGGGGTCAAGGGGCAATTGCCCCTTGC
>ENA-UONX01001943-UONX01001943.1-human-gut-metagenome-genome-assembly--contig:-P74old-NODE-1943-length-16760-cov-29.628734_pt1 | contig 16760 bp, 18 predicted proteins | sample MGYA00242466_ERZ724013 | MGnify/ENA metagenome assembly ERZ724013 | reverse complement strand
ATCTGCTGGACACGGGCTATATGTGGGAGCTGTACGCGCCGGACGGCACTTTTTTAGAAAAGTCCCTTCCTGTGGGCGAGCGCGAGACCCTGTGCCAGCTGTGCGGAGAGTTCTGCACCTTTGATGTCTTCCTGCCGCTGGAGGAAAACGCTTTCCTGGCAGTGGGTCACTACGGCAAAGCCACCGAGCCGGACGAGCCGGTGGTGTTCCGCATCACCACGGACTTCTGAGCCGACCGCTTCGGCGGGAAGACCAACGCAAAAACAGCGGGGCCGGGGAAGAGCCCCCGGCTCCCTTTGAAACAACAGGAGGAAACGCTATGGCAGGAATGCTGGAATACAAGTGCCCCTGCTGCGATGGCGCCATCCAGTTTGACAGCGCCACCCAGAAAATGAAATGCCCCTACTGCGACACCGAGTTCGATGTGGATACCCTCAAGGGCTATGATGAGGAACTGAAGGACGAAAAGCCCAGCGAGATGGAGTGGGCGCCCCCCGGCGGCAGCTGGGCAGAAGGAGAGACCGCCGGTCTGCATACTTACAGCTGCAAGAGCTGCGGCGGCGAGATCGTGGGCGACGACACCATGGCCGCGTCCGCCTGCCCGTTCTGCGGCAACCCCATCGTCCTCACCGGACAGCTTGCCGGGACGCTGCGGCCAGACCTCATCATCCCCTTCAAGCTGGACAAAAAGGCCGCCAAGGCAAAGCTGCAGGAACATCTCAAGGGCAAGACTCTGTTGCCCCGGGTGTTCCGCAGCCAGAACCACATCGACGAGATCAAGGGCGTGTATGTGCCCTTCTGGCTCTTTGACAGCGACGCCGACGCTCAGCTGCGGTTCACCGCCACCCGGACCCGCAGCTGGTCGGACAACAAGTACGACTACACCGAGACCAACTACTACTCCGTCCGGCGGGACGGCACCCTCGGCTTTGATGCGGTGCCGGTGGACGGCTCCTCCAAGATCGAGGACGACCTGATGGAGTCCATCGAGCCCTTTGCCATGCAGGATGCCATCCCCTTCCAGACGGCCTATCTGGCGGGCTATGTGGCGGACAAATACGACGTGAACGCCGAGGACAGCATCGAGCGGGCCAACAAGCGCATCCGCCGCTCCACCGAGGAGACGTTCCAGCAGACCGTTACCGGCTACGATTCGGTCAAGGTGGAAAACAGCAGCATCCAGCTCCACGGCGGCAAGGCAAAGTACGCGCTGTTCCCGGTCTGGCTGCTGAGCACCAGCTGGCGGGGCGAGAACTACTTGTTTGCCATGAACGGACAGACCGGCAAATTCGTGGGTGACCTGCCCGTGGACAAGGGCGCTGCCCGCAAGTGGATGCTGGGCCTTACGGCTGCCCTTTCCGCCGCATCCTACGGCGTGATGTGGCTGCTGTGGCTGGCACGGATCCTGTAAAGGAGGGACGAACGATGAAAAAGACTTCCAACCGACTGCACTCCCTCTTTGCGGCGCTGGCAGCACTGGTCCTTGCGGCGGCGCTGGCTGTTCCGGCCTTTGCGGTAGAGGGCGGCTTTGCCGACCTGTACTACCGCATGTTCGACGACGCTGAGGTGCTGACCGAGGACGAGGACAACGAGCTGGAGGACGCACTGGAAGAGCTGAGCCTGCGCCAGAGCTTCGATGTGACCATTGCCACCATCGAGTCGATGGAAAGCGTTGGTGCCGACAGCATGGAGCAGTTTGCCGATGATCTGTATGACTACTGCCAGTACGGCTACGGCCCCGATATGGACGGCGTGCTTCTGCTGGTGAGCGTGGGCGACCGCAAGTGGCACATCTCCACCTGCGGCTACGGTATCACCGCCTTTACGGATGCCGGCATCCAGTACCTTGGCCAGCAGATGACCCCCTTCATGGCCGATGGAGATTACGCCGGTGCATTCCGCACCTTTGTCCAGTGGTCGGATACCTACATCGACGCTGCCCGGGAGGGCCACCCCTATGACGTGAATAACCTGCCCCGGGAGCCGCTGTCTCTCATGTACCTGTTCCTTGCGCTGGGCATCGGCCTTGTGCTGGCATGGGTCGTCGTCAGCGTAATGAAAAGCCAGCTGCGCAGCGTGGCGTTCCAGGAGAACGCCGCCAGCTATGTGCGGGAGGGCAGCATGAATTTGACCAACAGCCGGGAGCTGTTCCTGTACCGGGATGTGCAGCGCACGAAGCATGTGGAGGAAAAGGACTCCGACAGCTCCGGCGGCAGTTCCACCCACACCTCCTCCAGCGGCACGACCCACGGCGGCGGAGGCGGTTCGTTCTGAAAGGAGCATGTTTATGAACCCTTATCTTTCGGAAAAAGCCCGCGGCGAGATCCCCCGTTTCCTCAAATGGCTGCGGAACGCAGGGCTTGCCTTCTGCGTGTTCTGCTCTGTCGGCGGGCTGTATACCCTTTGCCTGAGTTTGCAGGATAAGGACTATTCCCACATCGGAGGCTATGTGTTCTGGATCGTGGTGGGGGCCGTGCCCCTGGCGCTGTTTGCCCGCGGGGAGGCCCGTCGCTACCATGCAAGGACCATCGCCCGCAGGGTGGAGAGCTACTCCGGGGCAGAAGTACCCCTGCGGTGGCTGTGCAACAGCGTTGGTATGGACACAAAGGACATTGCATGGTATTTTGAAAACGGCTATTTTGCAAACCTCAGTCTGGATCTGAACCAGAAGATCGTCCGCAGGCGGACCGTGCCCCGCCATGACCCGAACCGGGGCTGAACCCTTTACGGCTGAAACAGAAAGGAGTATTTTCATGGGACTTTTTGATAAGATGAAGCAGGCCACGGCTGCCACCGGCGGCAACCAGACCGTCACCTTTACCTTTCAGGCTCTGCCGGAAAGCCTTGCCCAGATGCAGGCACTGCCGGAAGCAAGCCTTGACACCCCCTTCAAGACCGCAGCCCTCACCGTCTGTGCGCTGTGCGCCTACGGTGCCGACAAGAACATCGGAAAGGAAATGCTCAACTGGCTGCGCGGCCCCCGTCCGCTGAACGGGCAGGATATCTCCTTTTTGAACGACCGCTTCCGGGACGGCAAGAGCTACATCCCCTTCTCCTACTTTGTGGGTGCATCGCCGGAAAATGGCTATACCCCCCGCCAGCCCTTCACGCTTCTGGTGGGCAGTGACCACACCTCCAACACCGAGGAGGGCTACTGCAAACTGTTCATCCCCTGCGGCGGTGCCGATGACCCCCGCCCCATCAAGCTGCGCCGCAAGGGCAACGGGCAGTGGTTTCTGTGGGAGCAGTACCTGATGACCGGTATCCGCATCCCGACATCGGCCGACCCGTGGGCGTAAGATGAAGGGCGTGACCATGAAGCTGTTTGCCGCCGCGCTGGCGTTGACACTGGGTCTTGTGGGCTGCGGGTCGGTGGACGGCGACCCTATCCGCTCCGGCGCGTCCGCCCCGGACAGCGTCCCCCGGCAGGACGCTGTGACCGTGGCGCAGCTGCGGCAGCAGGCAGAGCAGAACGGCAGCCTTGCCGTGGTGCTCTATCTGGGCAGTGTCCCGGAGCGCACCGCCGATGTGGACGCTGCGCTGGACAGCCTGCAGGAACAGCCGTGGCAGTTTGTTACGGACATCCCGGCAGATCACCGGGTCACTGCGCCGGGCGGCGGGCGGGAGTTGTACTGCCTCTTCGCCGTCAGCAGCCGGGACACCCTGTTCCTCTACGAAAAGCAGGACCCCCAGTACCCGCACCAGACGGGCCGGGAGCTTTATTGCAAGCAGGATGGCCAGCCCATTCTGCTGCTGTGCAACGGCACCCCGGACGTCCCCGACATCACGGCGGTGGTCTACTGCATCACCGGCCGCACGCTGGACTGGTCGCCCCGGCTTTCTGCCGGGACCAGCAGCCCGGAGCCGGTGGAGGGCGTAGACGATTTTTCCCAACACCCAACGCCCGGCGCTGCCCCCTGAGGTGCGCCCCGGCAGGGCATGAGAAAGGAGAACTTATGAAAAACCTGAAGCTTCTGGCAGCCCTGCTGGCGCTGACTATCGGTCTGGCGGGCTGCGGCAAAGGCAGCAGCGCGTCCAGCTCCAAGCCCGAAAAAATGCTGGACGGAGACAACATGATCGCATCGTCCTCCGCCAAACAGGAGTACACCGAGCCGGAGGACGTGACCTACATGCGCCTTCTGGCAGGGGAGGACGAATACCGCGCCTGTGTGCTGTATCTGGGCGGCTCCTACGAGATCACCACCGATGTGCAGCAGGTGCTGGACAGCCAGACCGACCTGCGGGAGCTGTGGGGCTTCGTCTACGACATCCCGCAGGATCACTGGGTCGTGGCACCGGATGGCGGGTGCGACCTGTACTGCATCTTCCCGCAGGAGGCGCAGGCCACCCTGTTCGTCTACGAGACGAGCCTGACAGACGATGCCGAAAAACCGCTCCAGTGCGGCAAACAGCTCTATTACAGTGAGGACGGTCAGCCCATCCTGCTGCTGTGCAACATCAGCGATATCGTCCCCAACACCGAAGTGGAGCTGTACCCCAGCACCGGCGAAGAGCTGGTATTCAGCCCCTTCCTTTCCGGCGAGAACGGCCATGTGGTGGAAGCCGAGGGCGTGTGCGATTTTACCATCTACCCGGAAGGGGACGACTGGGAGACCGACACCAGCCCCTGGTCGTTAGAAGGCAACTGGCTGGAGATCTACCGCGACACCGACGAGGGCGTTTTTGACACTGACCCCGCAGACGCCGACCGGATGTGCTTTTTGCCCACCGACGCCGACATCGAGGGCAGCCAGCTGCCCTTCACCGCCAGCTACATCACCCCCTACCCGGAGCTGAACGTGGAAGAAGCCGACCTGTTCTATCAGGAGGGCACCCCGGAGGTACCCTTCCAGACCAATCAGGAGTGGTACGCTACCTTTACCGGAGAGGACGGCTCCCGCTACGCCGTCACCCTGGAGGACGAGAACACCCTTGCCCTGAAGGTCTATCTGGACGGCCAGGAGAGCTATCTGAGCCTTGTCAACACCGTCTACTTTGCGCGACAGGAGGGCATGGGTTGACCGACGCGCACACCAACACCGGGAGGAATGCACCATGAAACACACCAAAAAGATCACCATCCTCCACTCCAATGATCTGCACGGAGACTTTCTGGCAGAGCAGGTGGACGAAAAACTGGTGGGCGGCGTTTCCATGCTGTCCGGCTACATCGAAAAGGTGAGGGCAGAGGAGCCCAACACCATCTACGCCATTGCAGGTGATATGTTCCGGGGCTCGGTCATTGATTCCGAATACAAGGGGCTTTCCACTATCGAGATCATGAACGCCCTTGCCCCGGACATCGTCACCATCGGCAACCACGAGGTGGATTACGGCATCGCACACCTGCTGTTCATCGAAAAATGTGCCCGGTTCCCCATCATCAACGCCAACCTCTACATCAAAAACACCCCCACACGGCTGTTTACCCCCTACAAGATCCTGCGGGTGGACGGCATGAACATCCTCTTCATCGGCATCATCACGCAAGACGTCATCAACCAGACCAAGTCCGAATCTCTGGTGGGGTCCTTTGTGGACACCGCCGCCGCTGCCGCCGAGGTGGGCAAGATCTGCAACGCCCACAACAGCATCGACATCGATTTTACCGTGCTGCTGACCCACATCGGCTTTGAGGAGGACCGCCATCTGGCCCGCCAGCTGGACCCGGCCTGGGGGGTGGACCTGATCATCGGCGGGCACAGCCACACCCTGCCAGAGCACGCGGTGGAGGAAAACGGCGTGGTCATTGCGCAGGCGGGCACCGGCACCGACCAGATCGGGCGCTTTGACATCATTGTGGACACGGACAACAACTGCATCGATTCCTACACATGGCACACGGTGCCCATCACCGCCGAGACCTGCCCCCGCAACCCCGCCATGGAGCAGGTGCTGCACCGCTTCACCAGTCAGGTGGACGAAAAGTACAGCCACATCGTAGGGCGCTTCCGCCGGGAGCTGACCCACCCCCAGCGCACGCAGGAGACCGAGCTGGGCAACCTGTTTGCGGACATCTTCACCCGCAGCCTTGGCATCGATATTATGCTCATCGGCTCCGGAAGCATCCGGGCCGAAAAGCTGGGCCCCATTGTCACCTACGGCGACCTCATCGAGGGTTTCCCCTACGACGACGGCGTGTTTATGTTCAAGGTGACAGGCCGGCAGCTGCGCCAGATGCTCCACTACATGCTGCGAGAGGAGGCCTACACCGGCCACACCGAGTTCTACCAGCTGCCCTCCACCCTGCGGCTGCGCTACGACCGCGCCAAGGGCGACTTTGATTACTTTACCTACTGCGGCAAGGAGGTGGGCAAGGAGATCGGCGACGATGCCTTGTTCACCGTGGGGCTGCAGAACTACCACTTCAAAAACATCGAGAGCTTTTTCAACATCTCCTACGATACCATCTGCAAGCTCCAGAAGCCCCGCAGCGTGGCAACCTCCTGTCAGGATGTCCTGATGGAGTATTTCCGGGAGCACGAGATGGTGGACGCCGCCGTAGACGGCAGAATGACCATTCTGCCCCCTGCCGGGCAATGACCACTTTTTTCGGGGGAAGCTGACGCTTCTCCCGAATGGGGCCCTGAAAAAAAATTTACCACAGAAAGGAGCACCCCATGAAACAACGATTCTCAAAACGAACACGCCTTGTCAGTGCCCTTTTGACGCTGGCTATGGTATTCACCTTTTTGCCCTTCAGCGCCTTTGCGGCAGGGGGGTGACGGGTGGTTATAGCATCACCTCAATAGTATTGTATCGTTCTTACAGAAAGAACAGTACAACATCATCGTTCGGGTGATTTTGTCCTATTGTGCTGATTTATGCCTTTTCCCGGTCGAGTTATAAAAAACGGTAACTCGTCCGGGCGATTTCATGCGCTATCCGATCACAGTTGCTGTTTGTGGAGGTAACTGTGATTTTTTATTGGGGTAACGCATCAAAAAAAGCCTGTCTGCTGCCGTAGACCAGACTGCAAACAAACCGGCACAATTGTTCCGCTTCACCACCCATAATCATGCCGATGTGCAATATTGCGCCAGCTTTCCACTGTGGGAGGCTGGCGTTTTTACGCTTTTAAGGGCAAGGTGTCGTGCGCCACCACGATCCTTTTTGTCCGAATGCTCACATTCTGTAAAATAACTGGAGGATTATTGATAATGAAATCGACCTATTTGCTGCCGTGGTTCAAGATGACCACATGGTACTTCCGACTGTCTCGATTGCTGAAAGTTTCCAACATCAAAAGGCGCACCAAAAATCATGGTGCTGTTGCCAACCGTATTTTCATGTTGGTGAAAAATCATGTGCTGGCCGTATCCGGCATGGGGGATGAAGCTCCGCCCTCTCATGGCGGAAGAAACGGAGGGTGTGATGTATTATGATCCTGCTGCAACGGGTGAACGAATCTGCAACGAGCTGTTTACATGGGCGGATGTGTACGACACTGCCAACCACGATGAACGCCGCGCCATTTTGCAGCAGTTCATCAAGGAGATTCGCGTCCGAAAAGACTATGAGATCTCAATCACCCTGAACGCCAGCTTCAATCAAGTGGAGCAGCTCAAGGCTGTATCGACCTACGATGGTGCGGAGATTTTTGAAGGGATTTCCGAGAAGGGGGCATAAAAGCGATGTGCTTGCCCGCAGAACTCTGCAAAATGCAAAGAAAGAAGCGTGAAACCGATGGATTTTCAAAAAGTACATTGATGACCCCGCCCGGTTCGCATCCGACTTCAGGGTTCGGAGCCTGGCACGGTCTGCCAAAGTTTTTTAGGCATAAAAAACGCCGCATCGTACAAAACGATGCGGCAAATTGGTGGACCTAGAGGGATTCGAACCCTTGACCTCTCGGATGCGAACCGAACGCTCTCCCAGCTGAGCTATAGGCCCATATTTGTTTTTCAGAACGAGAACAGTGTAACTCTTTTAGAAGGATTTGTCAAGGACTTTTCACCCGGGCGGCCTGCGGGGAATGGCCGGCTGAATCGGACGCGCCGTTTCTTAAAAAACGACAGATCCTTTAGTAAAAATAACAGTGGCTCTCAGAGAAAAAGCGTGCTACAATAATGCTGAGACTTCTGTACATGAAAAGTCTATCACCCAAAGTCAGGAGGACAACGGTTATGGAATTTACTAAGGTCGTTGCAGAGCGTTATTCCTGCAAGAATTTCAGCACACGTAAGGTAGAAGCCGAGAAGTTGACGGAGATCCTAGAAGCGGGGCGGCTGGCCCCGACCGCCAAGAATTTTCAGGAGCAGCGCATCTATGTGCTGCAGTCGGAAGAAAGCCTGGCAAAGCTCGACAAGGTGACGCCCTGCCGCTATGGCGCACCTACCTGCCTTGTTGTGGCCTTCGATAAAAACAGCGTCTTTACTTATCCCGGCGGAAAGCGGGACTCCGGCATGGAGGATGCCGCCATCGTGGCGACCCACCTGATGCTGGCCGCCGCCAACGCAGGTGTGGACAGCTGTTGGCTCAACTTCTTCGACCCGGATGAGCTAGCCAAGGAGCTGGGCCTGCCGGAAAATGAAGAGGTCCTGATGATCCTCGACCTCGGCTATGCCGCAGAAGGCGCAGGGCCGCTGGCAAACCACGGCTCGAGAAAGCCCTTGTCCGCGACGGTCGCATACCTGTAATACCAAAAAAACACCCGGAGATGCTTCCGGGTGTTTTTGCGTTATTGTCCGACGATGCGCCAGTGTTCGGGCTTGTTGTGATCGGTGGTCACGCCGTCGTCGGTATACATTCGGTAGGGCGCAGGCTGGCCGTCGGGCGCGAAGCGCCAGAAGGTGAGGGCCGTATCGTTCAGCTGGGCGGTGTTGGCGACGGGCTGTGCCACCTCCCGGATGTCGGCCTCCGTCTTGTAGCCGAAGCGGCTCTGGGCCAGACCAAACGCCCACTTGGGCGGGATATAGCTGGGGCCGATGAGCTGCCGGAATTCCTTTGCGACCTCTGCCGCTGTAGGGGCTGTGATGAGGTAGAGCGCATAGTTCGGCTCTGCCGTGGCGAAGCGGAGGGTGTCGTGGCGGGTATGGTATAGCCGATACAACAAAACCGGCATTTTCGGCAGAACAGGCGGCCCGGGGCTTGTTTGGGCAGGGGAAAATGGTATATAATAAGTATATTCTAGGAATAAAAGGGAGAACCATCATGTATCAAAAAGGAATCAAGCGGCTGCTGGACGTGGTACTGTCGGCCTGCGGGCTGCTGGTGCTGTCACCGCTGCTGCTTTTGCTCTGCCTTGCCATCAAGCTGGACTCGCCGGGGCCGGTGTTTTTCAAGCAGAAGCGGGTGGGCATTCATAAGAGCTATTTCAACATCCTGAAATTCCGCACCATGCGCATCGACACCCCCCACGACATGCCCACCCATCTGCTCCACGACCCGGAGCAATATATCACCCGGGTGGGCCGTTTCCTGCGCAAGACCAGCCTGGACGAGCTGCCCCAGCTGTGGAATATCCTTGTGGGCGATATGGCAGTCATCGGTCCGCGCCCGGCCCTTTGGAACCAGTACGACCTGTTGGCCGAACGGGACAAGTACGGCGCAAACGACGTCCGCCCCGGCCTGACCGGCTGGGCGCAGATCCATGGCCGCGACGAGTTGGAGATCACGGAGAAAGCGAAGCTCGACGGCTGGTATGTGGAGCATATGAGCTTCTGGCTGGACGTCAAATGCTTCTTCGGCACCATCAAGGCTGTGGCCGACCACGACGGCGTGGTGGAGGGCGGCACCGGGACGCTGCACGAAGAAGAGAAAAATGACCATAAATAAGGGAAACCTAACATGCTGAATGAACTGTATCACTTTGCGACTCCATGGGCAAAGGCAACGAAACGCCAGATCAACGTGAACCGGATGCTTGGAGTGGCGGCGAATGCTCTTTATCCGATATATTGTGCATGGAGTCCGCTCCCGAAGCAGAGAACAACGCAGGGCGAAAGGATGGTGGTATCTCTGACCACCTTCCCGCTCCGAATCGGGAAAGTCCATCTGACGATCCAGAGCATCCTGCGGCAGAGCCGTCCGGCGGATCGTATCCTGCTCTGGCTGTCCAAGGAGGAATTTCCGGAGGAAGCACAGCTCCCGGCAAACCTGCTCCGCCTGAAAGAAAAGGGACTGGACATCCGCTTCTGCGACAATATCCGCTCCTTTAAAAAGGTGTTCTACACCGCGCAGGAATTTGAAAATGATGTGATCGTTACGGCGGATGATGATGCGCTCTACCCGGAAAACTGGCTGGAAGGGCTGTGGGATACCCACGAAAAGTATCCGGGCTGCGTGTGCTGTTACCGCGCGCATGAGATCACGTTTGAAGGCGGAAGGGTGGCGCCTTATCAGGAGTGGTACGGCTTGTCGCCAGACAAAAAAGAACCTTTGGAAGCACTTTTTCCGGTGGGCGTTGGAGGGGTGTTGTATCCTGCAGGCTATTTCAGCGGCATCGAGTTCGACAGCGGGAAGATTATGAAGCTGTGCCCGACGGCGGACGATATGTGGCTCAAGATCGTGGGAGCGCAGAAAAGGATCCCGGCAGTGAAGGTGAGCACCAACTCGAAGGAGTAGTTCACCATCCGGAACAGCCAGCGCCAGTGCCTGATGTCGGTCAACACCGCCGGAAGGATGCGGAACGATGAAGCACTTCAGAACCTGATGGAATATTATCACGTTACAGCGGAGATGCTGGGCGGCACATCAACAGAGCAGAAAGGCAAAGGATAAAAGATGGCGGGCAGAACAGATGTGAAGATCAGCGTGATCGTACCGGTCTACAATGTAGAAAAAGAACTTCCCCGCTGCATCGAGAGCCTCCTGACACAGACGTATTCGAATTTTGAGCTGCTCCTGATAAACGATGGCTCATCGGATGGCAGCCCTGAGATCATGGAGAGATACGCGGAGAAGGACCCGCGCATCCGCACCCTGCATAAGAAAAATGGCGGGGTGTCCTCAGCACGCAACAGGGGGCTGGAACAGGCAAAAGGCGAATATGTGTGCTTTGTGGATGCGGACGATGTGGTGGCTTCGTGTTATCTGGAATGGCTTTGCCGGGCAATACAAGAAAGCAGGCTTCCTCTTGCAATTTGCAAACAGGTGGATTTTGAGGAGAAAGAGACGGATCCATTCTGTGACCTTCCGACAGAAATGCCTGCGCTGAAAACACATAAAATTGAAAATTATACATTTTGGAATGAAAATGTGTGTACCCGGTGCGTTCGAGGAATGATGAGAGCGGATTTGGTTCGAGATATTCGATATGACGAACAGATTGCTATCGGAGAAGATGCTCTATTTATGGTGCAGGCCTTGCTGCGGACGAAGGGGTACGTTTGTGTGCCCTGTGCACTTTATGCCTATTACATCCGGCCGGATTCAGCGATTCATCAGAGCGACTTTTCACCAAAACAATACAGCGAAATAACTACTTGGAAAAAAATTTGTGCCTTGGTGGAAAGACAGCCGGGCAGTATGAGCCGTACAGCGGAAGAGCGGTTCGTGGTGGCCTGCGCCCATGTATATTACCGGATGGCGGGCAGCGACCATGCCAATCCGGAGCTGCAAGCCAAGATCGTGCGGATGGCGCGAGAGCACTGGCGGGCGGCCTTGCGCGTCCCGAACAGCAAGAAGCGTGAAAAGAGCAAGCTCTGGATGCTGATCTGCTGCCCGGCGGCGGGACGCTGGATGTGGAGGCTGGGAAAAAAGCTGAAACAGGGATGAGCCGGAGCATCTTGAGAAACGAAGTGGTTTTGTCTTGATTTATGTCGGAAATGTTATATAATAAAACAGTATACAAGACACAGAAGGAGGATTTCCATGGAACGCACCTATATCAATGAGGTACAAAAGGAAATTGGCAGCACGGTCAAGGTGCAGGGCTTTATCGAGAACCTGCGAAACAGCAAATATATGGCCTTCATCGTGCTGAAGGATATTACCGGCAAACTTCAGATCACCGTCGAGAAGGAGGACCACCCTGAGCTGGTGGACACCATCGACAAGCTGACCCCGGACTCTGTCATCACCGTCACCGGCAAGGTGATGGAGAACGACTACGTCAAGATGGGCGGCATCGAGATGATCCCCGAGGCCATCGAGATCGAGAGCATCGCCAACGCGCTGCCCATCGTCCGCAAGGAGATCGCCGCCACCAAGAAGAAGAAGGCTGTGGAGCGTTCCAGCATCGACCAGCGCATCGACTACCGCTGGATCGACCTGCGCACCGACGAGAACCAGCTGATGTTCAAGGCACAGAGCTGCTTTGTCAACGCCATGCGCAAGTTCCTGCTGGACCGCAACTTCATCGAGATCCACACCCCCAAGCTGATCGCTGCTGCCAGCGAGAGCGGCTCTGAGGTGTTCAAGGTGGACTACTTCGACCGCAACGCCTATCTGGCCCAGAGCCCTCAGTTCTATAAGCAGATGGCCATGGCCGCCGGCTTCGAGCGCATCTTTGAGACCGGCCCCGTCTTCCGCGCGGAGAAGAGCTACACCAACAAGCACTCCACCGAGTTCTCCGGCTTCGACCTTGAGTTCAGCTACATCACCTCTTACAAGGACGTCATGAAGATGGAGGAAGAGCTTCTGACTGCCGGCCTGAAGGCCGTCAAGGAGCAGTACGGCGAGCAGATCAAGGAGCTGTTTGGTCTGGAAGTCGTCGTCCCCACCATGCCGTTCCCCGTGGTCAAGCTGGCCGACCTGTACAAGGCTCTGGAAGAGGAGTTCGGTTACACTGTCGATGAGAGCGAGAAGGGCGACCTGACCACCGAGGCCGAGCGCCTGAGCTACGACTGGGTCAAGAAGCACTACGGCCACGAGTTCCTGTTCATCACCGACTACTCCGCCGAGAAGCGTGCTTTCTACCACATGCGCGACGAGAACGGCGTGCCGCAGGGCTACGACCTCATCTGGCGCGGCGTGGAGATCACCACCGGCGCACAGCGTGAGCATCGCTACGACGTGCTGAAGAAGCAGGCAGAGGAGAAGGGCCTGGCCGATGACGTCAAGTTCTATCTGGAGTTCTTCCAGTACGGCTGCCCCCCGCACGGCGGCTTCGGTCTGGGTATCGACCGTCTGACCATGCTGCTCTGCGGCCAGTCCATCAAGGATGCCGAGTTCCTGTTCCGCGGCCCCAACCGTCTGACTCCGTAAGGAATGAAACCTCTCCGTCAATGCTTCGCATTGCCACCTCTCCTATCGAGGAGAGGCCTTGGCATTTCGTAAAGCTTTGTCTCTTCGCCAGAGGCTCCCCTCGGTAGGGGCAACAACGACGACCGCCGCCAGTGGCGGAAACAGGGAGTCGTTGTTGGGGCAGCGGCCAGTAAGACGCGCGCAATGCGCAGCGGATGCTGGGTGCCGCAACCCGGCCTTGTTGAGCGATAGCGAGACTGAGAGGTTATGACCTATAACAAAAGCCAGCGCACATTTCTCGTGCGCTGGCTTTTCTGCATTTTACAGCTTACTGGATGCCGGTGACCTTGTAGTCCTGTGTCTCGACGGCGTTCTTGAGCACGTCGTCGGCGACCTCGGCGTTCAGGGTGACGATGGCGGTGCCGGCCTCGTGGCTCACGACAGCCTCGTCCACCTCGGGCAGGGCTTCCAGAGCCTTCTTCACGCGGGCTTCGCAGTGGCCGCACATCATGCCTTCCACTTTCAGGGTCTTCTTCATGGTATGATCCTCCGTTTTGACTTCGGGCGCTTCGGCGTCCGATTTTTTGTTATTTTCAGCCGCAGACTGCACCGGGGCAGCAGCGGGAGAAGCGGTTTTGTGGTCGTGCCTGGTGCTGTGCAAATCGAACAGGTTCAGCCGCAGGGCGTTGCTCACGACGCAGAAGCTGGACAGGCTCATGGCAGCAGCACCGAACATGGGGTTCAGGGTCAGGCCGAAGGGGATGAACAGACCAGCCGCCAGCGGGATGCCGATGATATTGTAGATGAACGCCCAGAACAGGTTCTCGTGGATGTTCCGCAGGGTGGCGCGGCTGAGGCGGATGGCCGCAGGCACGTCCGAGAGCTTCGAGTTCATCAGCACGACGTCGGCGGCGTCAATGGCCACGTCGGTGCCTGCGCCGATGGCAATGCCGGTGTCGGCACGGGTGAGGGCGGGAGCGTCGTTGATGCCGTCACCCACCATGGCCACCTTGCCGCTGGCCTGCAGCTGGCGGATGACGGCCTCCTTGCCGTCGGGCAGGACGCCCGCGATGACCTCGTCCACGCCCGCCTGCCTGCCGATGGCGTCGGCGGTGCGCTGGTTGTCGCCGGTGAGCATCACGACCCGAATGCCCATGTTCTGCAGCTGACGGATGGCTTCGGGACTGTCCTCCTTGATGGTGTCGGCCACGGCGATAACGCCCAGCAGACGGCCTGCGCCGCCGAAGAAGAGGGGAGTCTTGCCCTCAGAGGCCAGCTTTTCAGCCTGCTGTGCCAGTGCGGCGGGCAGGGTGAGCTTGGTCTGGATGAAGGCGGCATTGCCGGCATAGATGCCCATGCCGTCCAGCTTGGCCGCCAGACCGTTGCCCGGCAGGGCCGCGAAGTCAGTGACCTCCGGGGGAGTGATGGCCTTTGCCTCGGCGTCGGCCAGAACGGCCTTTGCCAGAGGGTGCTCGCTGCGGCTTTCCAGCGCGGCGGCCAGCGTCAGCAGCTCCGTTTCGGAGACACCCTCAGCGGGCAGCAGGTCGGTGACGCGGGGTGCGCCCTCGGTAATGGTGCCGGTCTTGTCCAGCGCCACGATCTGGGTGCGGCCTGCAGCTTCCAGCGAGGCGGCAGTCTTGAAGAGGATGCCGTTTTTTGCGCCGAGACCATTGCCGACCATAATAGCCACAGGTGTTGCAAGGCCCAGTGCGCAGGGGCAGCTGATGACCAGAACGGAGATGCCGCGTGCCAGCGCATAGCCCAGCTCATGGCCCAGCAGCAGCCAGACGATGGTGGTGACGACGGCAATGGAGATGACCGCCGGGACGAAGAAGCCCGACACGGTGTCAGCGATTTTTGCGATAGGAGCTTTGGTGGCGGCGGCATCGCTGACCATCTTGATGATCTGAGCCAGCGTGGTATCCTCGCCGACGCGGGTAGCCTCACAGCGGAGGAAGCCCGACTGATTGGTGGTGGCGGCGCTGACTTTGTCGCCGACGGCCTTGTCCACCGGGATGCTCTCGCCGGTCAGGGCGCTCTCGTTGACTGCACTGGTGCCTTCCAGCACTACGCCGTCCACCGGGATATTCTCGCCGGGGCGGACCACAAAGACGTCGCCCTTCTGTACGTCGGCGATGGCCACGGTCACTTCCGCGCCGTCCCGCACCAGCGTGGCGGTTTTGGGGGCCAGCTTCATCAGGCTCTTGAGGGCGTCGGTGGTCTTGCCCTTGGAGCGGGCTTCCAGCATCTTGCCCACCGTGATGAGGGTCAGGATCATCGCCGCCGACTCAAAGTAGAACTCCATCATATAGTGCATGACCAGCTCGCTGTTGCCGTCCACCTGGGCGCGGGTCATGGCAAACAGCGCGTAGGTGCTCCACACAAAGCTTGCCATGGAGCCCAGCGCCACCAGCGTGTCCATGTTGGGCGAGCGGTGGATGAGGCCCTTGAAGCCGTTGATGAAGAACTTCTGGTTGATGACCATCACGATGCCCGCCAGCAGCAGCTGCACAAGGCCCATGGCGATGTGGTTGCCGTCGAACCAGTGCGGCAGGGGCCAGCCCCACATCATGTGGCCCATGGAGAAGTACATCAGCACCAGCAGGAAGCCCAGCGAGGCGATGAGACGGCGCTTGAGCTTCGGTGTCTCGTGGTCGGCCAGTGCGTCGAGGTCGGCGCTGGCGTCCGAAGTCTTACTGGCAGAGGCATTCTTCGGGCTTGCGCCATAGCCTGCCTCCTGCACAGCCGAGAGGATGGCGGCAGGAGAGGCTGTGCCTTCCACGCCCATGGAGTTTGTCAGAAGGCTCACCGAGCAGCTCGTGACGCCCGGCACCTTCTTCACGGCCTTTTCCACCCGGGCAGAGCAGGCCGCGCAGCTCATGCCCGTGACATTGTATTGTTCCATTGCGGATTCCTTTCCCTCTTATAGGATGCCCGGAACGGGGTCATTTCATGAGCCGGGGCAGCAGCTGCAGCAGTTCGTCCAGCTTCTGCGTCTCGCCGGCTTTCAAATCGTCGGCCACGCAGGTGCGGATATGCTGGCCCAGCAGCTCTTTGGAAAAGCCGTTCAGTGCAGCGTTCACCGCAGCTACCTGCACCAGAATATCGGCGCAGTAGACGTCCTTGTCCAGCATCGCGCGGATGCCGCGCACCTGGCCCTCAATGCGGCTCAGCCGGTTGGCAAGGGCGCGGTACTCCTCAGGGGTACGGTCCTTGTGGCGGCAGCAGGAGGGGGCAGTGTCCTCTTCGGCAGGCTCAGCGGCGCAGCAGCAGGGCTTTTTTTCAGCATCAGTCATAGCAGATAACTCCTTTCCGGGTGTATCGGTGTGAAAAGGAAATGTACCCTGTGGGGGTAAATCTCCCGACACTCTGATTTTACCACTTGGGGGTATCTGTTTCAAGTGGGTAGGAAATACTAGCTGTGAAAACTTTGTGAAAATAAAAGCCCCGAAATGCAGAAACGGGAGCCTCCCGGTGAAGGAAAGCTCCCGTTTCTGTTTAGGATAGGAAAGAGAATGTCATAAATAGGGGGGTCACAGATTGGTGTAACCCATCAGATAGCGGTCCACCTCGGCGGCGCAGTCGCGGCCCTCCCGCAGGCCCCAGACCACGAGGCTCTGGCCCCGGCGCAT
>ENA-UONX01001918-UONX01001918.1-human-gut-metagenome-genome-assembly--contig:-P74old-NODE-1918-length-17067-cov-21.682459_pt1 | contig 17067 bp, 19 predicted proteins | sample MGYA00242466_ERZ724013 | MGnify/ENA metagenome assembly ERZ724013 | reverse complement strand
GAGCTGAAGATCGTGGACGTGAACATCCGCCGCCTGCGGCTGAAGATCGAGGACAACGCCACCAACCCCACCTTCATCAGCACCGTATGGGGCTACGGCTACAAGTGGGACGCCTGATGGCCCCGCAGCAAGGAGGTGACGGTCCATGAAGGAGCGTCTGCGGATACAGGGCCTGCGCAAGCGCTGGATCCTCAACAGCGTGGGGCCTGTGATCCTGATACTGGTACTGGCGGCCATTCTGGCCTCGGCCACCGTGGCCAACAACTACTACGGCTCCGCCCGCTCCACGCTGGAGGCCAAGGCCAAGGCCGGCGCCGACTACTTCAACTCCTACAGCATGAGCAGCTACAGCGAGTACTACCGCAACGCCTCGCTGTACGCCACCAGCTTCGACAGCACCCGCATCGAGCTGCAATTCCTGAATCTCTACGGCCGGGTGGATAACTCCACTCAGGGCGTGGCCGCAGGCACGGCTCCCCAGACCCCGGAGATCGCACGGGCGCTGGAGAGCGGCAGCATCGAGGTATTCAGCGGCAAGGACCCCGTCACCGGCGAGTCGGTGATGGCCGTCACTACACCCCTGAAGTTCAACGGCTCCACGGTGGCCCTTATGCGCTATGTCACCGCCACCCGGCAGATCGACCATCAGCTCCTTCTGACCATCCTCATCATCAGCGCCATCATCGCCGGGGTCATCTGTCTGGTGCTGATCTCCAGTCTGCTGTTCATCAACAGCGTGGTGGCCCCGGTGGCTGAGGTGACGGACGCCGCCAAGCGCATCTCCGGCGGCAGCTACGGCATCCAGCTGCCCAACCCCTACACCGATGAGATGGGGGAGCTGGTGGACAACATCAACGATATGTCCCTGAAAATCAGCCAGAGTGAGAAGATCCAGACGGAGTTCATCTCCTCCGTGTCCCACGAGCTCCGCACCCCCCTGACGGCCATCAATGGTTGGAGCGAGACACTGCTGGAGGACGACGATCCCGCTCAGCTGCGCCGGGGTCTGCACATTATCCTCAAGGAATCCCGCCGACTCACCAACATGGTGGAGGAACTGCTGGAGTTCTCCAAGATGCAGGACGGTCGTTTTACCCTCCGCATCGAGGACGTGGACCTGCAGACGGAGTTTGAGGACGCCGTTTACACCTATCAGGAGCTGTTCCGACAGGATGGCATCCGTCTGGAGTATGACGACGACGGCGAACTGTACACCGATCCTATCCCCGGCGATCCGGAACGGCTGAAGCAGGTGCTGTGCAACGTACTGGACAACGCCGCCAAGCACGGTGGCTCCGGCAAGCGCATCATCGCCTCTCTGCGGCGGGAGGCGGACAACTATGTCATCCGCATCCGGGACTTCGGCCCCGGCATCCCCCCGGCGGAGCTGCCCTATGTGAAGCAGAAATTCTACAAGGGCTCCTCCAAGGCCCGTGGCAGCGGCATCGGTCTGGCGGTGTGCGATGAGATCATCACCCGCCACGGCGGCACCTTCGAGATCGGCAACGCCGACGGCGGCGGCGCTCTGGTGACCATTACCCTGCCCATTCCGCCCCACACGGAGCATCGATAGAAATAGAACAGTTGTTGCATTTCATTCGGACAAGTGCTATACTTACGGAAAGGAACTTACATCGTCTATGGAACACAAACCCGGCACATTCCGCACCTCCATCGGCGGACAGGCTCTCATTGAGGGCATCCTCATGCGTGGCCCGGAAAAGCAGGCCATTGTGGTGCGCTCCCCGGAGGGCCTTGTGACCAAGGTGGAGGAGCTGACACTTATCAAGGACAAATACCCCATTCTGGGCCTTCCCATCCTGCGGGGGGCCGTGACCTTTCTGGACTCCATGATCCGGGGCGTCAAGGCCCTGATGTTCTCGGCGGACTACTTCCCCGACGACGAGGCCGCCCAGCCCTCCAAGCTGGACCTGTGGCTGGAAAAGCACGTTCCGGCAGAGAAGCTCCAAAACGTGCTGGTATGGGTGTCGGTACTGCTGTCGCTGGGCATGACGCTGGCGCTGTTCATGCTGCTGCCCACCTTCGTGGCCGGGCTGTTCCGCGCTCAGAACGCCGCCCTCCACAATCTCATTGAGGGCGTCATCAAGGTGGCCATCTTTCTGGCCTATCTGATCCTCTGCTCCAAGCAGAAGGATGTGCGCCGGGTGTTCTGCTACCACGGTGCCGAACACAAGACCATTTTCTGCTATGAGGCGGGCCTGCCCCTGACGGTGGAAAACGCCCGCATCCAGCCCAAGCATCATCCCCGCTGCGGCACCAGCTTCCTCTTTGTGGTCATCATCGTGTCCATCCTGTGCAGCAGCATCGTTTTCAGCTACGTCAACTGGCAGAACATCTGGGTCCGTATCGGGATGCATCTGCTGCTGCTGATCCCGGTGGTGGGCATCACCTATGAATTCAACCGGCTGGTGGGGCGGCATGACAATGCCCTCACACGGGTGCTGTCCGCCCCCGGTATGTGGCTCCAGAATTTCACCGTCAACGAGCCGGACGACTCCATGCTGGAGGTGGCCATTGAGGCCTTGAAGCTGGTGCTGCCGGAGGAGACGGGCAAGGACCGCTGGTGAGAAATTCCCGGCCGTTCTCCCCTGAAAAGCTCAAAATATGACAACGGAGCGTATTATGGCGACTACTTACAACAATTTGTATATGGATATCCGGCAGACTCTCCGCCGGGCAGGCATCGAGGCCGCCACGCTGGAGGCCCGTGAGCTGATGTGCTTCGCCTCCGGCAAGACCCGCAGCCAGCTGGTGCGGGATGGGCAACTGTATGTCCCCCCGGCCATCGAGGAGCGGGCGAGGGATCTGGTGTGCCGCCATCTGGCGGGGGAGCCGGTGGCCTACCTCATCGGGGAGTGGGAGTTCTACGGGCTGCCGCTGGACATCTCCGAAAGCGTGCTGATCCCCCGTCCGGACACGGAGACGCTGGTGGATCACGTGGTAGCGTGGCTGCGGCCCCTGCCGGAGTGCCGGGTGCTGGATCTGTGCGCCGGCTCCGGCTGCATCGGTCTGGCCATCGCCAGTCAGGTCCCCGGCGCACGGGTGGTGCTGGGGGAGCTGGACGAGGGGGCCTTGCGGATCTGCCGCCAGAATATCCGCCGCAACAGTCTCAGCGGACAGGTGGTGTCCCTGCAGATGGACGCTCTGTCCGATCCGCCTCCCCGGCTGGGGGATTTTGACTGTCTGGTGTGCAACCCCCCCTACATTCCCTCCGGGGACATCGCCGGGCTGGACGTCTCCGTCCGGGACTATGAGCCCCATCTGGCGCTGGACGGCGGGACCGACGGGCTGGACTTCTACCGCAGCGTCTGCCGCCGCTGGCGGGACGTGCTACACACCGGAAGCCGTCTGGCCTTTGAGGTGGGCATCGGGCAGGCCGACGACGTCCTGCGGCTCATGCGAGGCGAGGGCTTCGGTGAGCTGGAGATCCTGCCGGATCCGGCGGGCATCCCCCGTGTGGTTACGGGCCTGCGCTATCGGGAGGTCTATGCCGACGCCTGATGACTGGCGAAACGACTTTGTAAATCGATGGGCCTCTGCCCATTTACCACGAAAATTTTCATTGATACAGGAGGAAGAAACATGGCAGCGAAGAAAGACAGCTCTATAGCTGCTCCCGTGGTCTCCGACAAGAAAAAGGCGCTGGAGACCGCCATGCAGCAAATCGAAAAAACCTACGGCAAGGGCTCTATCATGCGCTATGGTGACAATGTGCAGCCCAATGTGGAGGCCATCCCCACCGGCTCTCTGGCGCTGGATCTGGCGCTGGGCATCGGCGGCGTACCCCGTGGCCGCATCATCGAGATCTATGGGCCTGAGTCCTCCGGTAAGACCACGCTGGCTCTGCACGTTCTGGCGCAGGCCCAGAAAATGGGCGGCGAGGTGGCCTTCGTGGATGCCGAGCACGCTCTGGATCCCACCTATGCCCGTGCGCTGGGGGTGAAGATCGAGGATATGCTCATCTCCCAGCCGGACACCGGTGAGCAGGCGCTGGAGATCACCGAGGCGCTGGTGCGCTCCGGGGCCATCGACGTGGTGGTGGTGGACTCCGTGGCCGCTCTGGTCCCCCGTGCCGAGATCGAGGGAGAGATGGGCGACAGCTTCGTGGGGCTCCATGCCCGGCTCATGAGTCAGGCGCTGCGGAAGCTGACGGGCATCATCGCCAAGACCAATACCGTGGTCATCTTCATCAACCAGCTGCGGGAAAAGGTGGGCGTCATGTACGGTAACCCGGAGGTCACCACCGGCGGTCGGGCGCTGAAGTTCTACGCCTCCGTCCGCATCGACGTGCGCCGCATCGAGACGCTGAAGTCCGGCGGCGAGATGATCGGCAACCGCACCCGCGCCAAGGTGGTCAAGAACAAGGTGGCGCCCCCCTTCCGGGAGGCGGAGTTCGATATCATGTATGGCGAGGGCATCAGCAAGCTGGGCGAGATGCTGGATCTGGGCGTGAAGCTGGATCTGGTACAGAAGAGCGGCTCCTGGTTCAACATGGGCGAGGTGCGTCTGGGGCAGGGCCGTGATGCCGCCAAGCAATATCTGCGGGATCATCCCGACGAGGCCGACGCACTGGAGGCCAACATCCGCCGGGACTTCCACAAGCTGATGAGCAATCAGTCCAAGGTGGCGGCACGGGCCGCAGGCCGTGCGGTGGATGTATCCGCCGACGACTTCGACGATGCGGATTGATCGCATCGAGCCCTCCCGCCGCAGGAAGGACCGGGTACTGGTATTCCTGGAGGGGGGCGACCTGCTGCGGGTAACGGAGCAGGAGCTGCTGGTCTTCGGGCTGCGGCCCGGTCTGGAGCTGCCGGAACAGCTGTTGGCGCAGGTGGAGCAGTCCGCCAAGCGGTCGGAGATGAAGGCCCGTGGCGCCCGACTCACCGGCAGCCGAATGCTGTCGAAAAAGCAGGTGATGGAGCACCTGACCCGTAAGGGCGGCGACCGGGAGCTGGCGGAGGATACAGCCCAGTGGCTGGAGGAGTTGGGGGCCGTGGACGAGTCGGCCTACGCCGCCGCCATTGCCCGGCACTACGCCGCCATGGGCTACGGCCCCGGCCGGGTGCGGCAGGAGCTGCAGCGCCGGGGCATCCCGCAGGAGCTGTGGGACGATGCGCTGGCCCTGCTGCCGGAGGGCGAGGAGGCCATCGAGCGCTTTATCCGCAGCAAGTGTAAAGAGAAGTCCCTTGATCGAGAGACGCAGCGCAAGCTGGCTGCCGCTCTCCAGCGGCGGGGCTTTTCCTGGCAGGAGATCCGTCCGGTGCTGAACCGTCTGGGCGAGGAAATGGCGGAGGAATAGGGAGGATCCCTTCCCAAAGGTAAATTGCTCCTATGCAAAACCACCTCCGGCGGCATATTTTTGCCGATCCTTCTTCTTATTGCCTCCGGCGGGAGCAGATCACATTTTTATCGTCTATCCAGAGAGCATCTCCTTGAATGCTCCTTTGCAAGATCACAAATCCACATACCAAACATCAGAGGAAACACAGCATGAATGTATCATTTATATCCCTGGGCTGCGACAAAAACCGGGTGAACACCGAGCAGATGATGGCCCTGTGCCTGCAGGCCGGACATACCGTGCAGGAGGATTGCTCCGGCAGCGACGTGGTGGTCATCAACACCTGCGGCTTCATCGACAGCGCCAAGAGCGAGGCCATCGATACCATTCTGGCGGCGGCGGAGCTGAAGGCCGCCGGTGAGGTGGGCAAAATTCTGGTAACGGGCTGTCTCAGCCAGCGGTATCAGGCGGACATTCTGGAGGAGTTGCCGGAGATCGACGGCATCATGGGAACCGGCTGCTTCGGTGACATCGTCACGGCGCTGGAGCAGGTGGTGAACGGTCAGGAGTGCCGCCATTTTGCCGACATCAACGGCCCCGTGGAGGAGCTGCCCCGTGTGTTGTCCACCCCCCGGCAGTACGCCTATCTCCGCATTGCTGAGGGGTGCAGCAACCGCTGCGCCTACTGCGTGATCCCCTCCCTGCGGGGAAACTACCGCAGCCGCCGGATGGAGGACATTCTGGAGGAGGCCCGTGCGCTGGCGGAGGACGGGGTGCAGGAGTGCATCGTCATCGCTCAGGATATCACCCGCTATGGCGTGGACCTGTACGGAGAGCGGCGGCTTCCGGAGCTGCTGCGGGAGCTGTGCAGGCTTTCCTTCCACTGGGTGCGGCTCCACTATCTCTACCCCGACAATCTCTCCGACGAGCTCATTGACACCATCGCCGGGGAGGCAAAGATCTGCAACTATCTGGATATCCCTATCCAGCACTGCAACGACACCGTTCTCAAGGCCATGCGCCGCCGGGAGACCAAGGCCGGGCTGGAGGAGCTGTTCCGCCGGGTGCGGGAGCGCATCCCCGGCGTGGTGCTGCGGACCAGCCTCATCACGGGACTGCCCTATGAGGACGAGGCGGCCTTCGAGGAGCTGTGCGACTTTTTGGGCGAGCAGAAGCTCCAGCGGGTGGGGGCCTTCCCCTACTCTCCGGAGGAGGGAACTCCGGCGGCCAGAATGCTGAACCGGGTGGACACCGAGGAGGCCCAGCGCCGGGCGGAGCTGGTAATGGAGATCCAAACACAGGTCATGGACGAGTTCAACGACAGCCGCATGGGCGACACCGTGGAGGTGCTGTGCGACGGCTATGACGTTCAGGCCATGAGCTATGTGGGCCGCAGCTACGCCGAGAGCCCCGGCATCGACGGGTGCATCTTCTTTACGGCGGAGCGGGATGTGGAGCCCGGAGACTTTGTCATGGTGCGGATCACCGGCGCCATGGACGGCGACCTCACCGGCGAAGCGGTGGAGGAACTTTCTGAGGAGGAATAAAGCTATGCCTATGAACACTGCCAACAAGCTGACCCTTGCACGGGTGTTTATGATCCCGCTGTTTCTTGTGATCGCATACTGGGGCTTCCCCGGCAGCCGCTATGTGGCGCTGGGGGTGTACATTCTGGCCTGCCTGACGGACCTGCTGGACGGGTATGTGGCCCGACACTATAATCAGGTGTCGGACTTTGGCAAGTTTGCCGATCCGCTGGCGGATAAGTGTCTGGTGATGGCGGCGCTGTGCTGGTTCGTGGAGACCGGCGACATGGTGGGCTGGGTACTGGCCGTGGTGCTGCTGCGGGAATTCGCCGTGTCCGGGATGCGGCTCATTGCCGTGGAGAAGGGCCGGGTCATCGCCGCAGGCTGGTCCGGCAAGGTCAAGACCGCCAGCACCATGGTGTGCATCTGCCTGATGCTCTTCGGCATCCCCCACTGGATGAATCTGGTGTGCCAGGGTGTCATTCTGGTGACCACCGTCTACTCCGGCGTGGAGTACTTCGCCAAAAACTGGGACGTGTTTCAGGAGAAGAAGTAATCGGGAACACCAACCGTTTCATCCAAAAAACCAGAGGGGACGCAGCTGTTGCTGCGTCCCCTCTGGTTCTTTTGTAAGCAGGTCAGGACAGTGCGCTCAGATCCACATTGTAGAGCACCTTACTCTTGAAAGAATCGGATATGGACTTGACCTCCACCTCCACCGGCGAGGTGGTGTTGCCCAGCACATATGCACACTGGCACGACAGGGTCACACCGGGCCGGATATCCTTCATATAACTGTCTGAATCATAGTTATCGTCCCCCGTTATGATGGTGAAATCCAGTTCAACGCCGTCCTGAAACAGCTGAAAATACAGGCTCTCCATGGCAGACGTGGTCTCGTCGGAGTTGTTGGTGAAATCATAGTCCAGAATGATGGCATCTGCCCCGTCGTAGTCCTTGCCCAAGCGGACTCCGGTGATCTTCACGGCGTAATCGCCCACTTGCCCCTCGCCGGTATTCTGTGCATCACGGCCAGTATCGTCGGCATTGGTGTCCTCTTTGCCCCCGGTGCTGTCATTGCTCTGCTCCCCGGCAGGCGGGTCGGTCTTGTCCTCCACGGGAGCGTCCGCCTGCCCCGGTGTGGGATCGTTGGCCGGGGCGCTGCTGCAGCCCATCAGCAAGAGGGCCAGCACCAGCGATAAAAGCGCTGCAAATAGTCTTTTCATAGAGTCTCTCCTTTCTCATGTTGTCGCCATTATATAACATTTTGTTATTTTTGTCAATAAAACAAAATGTTTTACATATACTTCTTTGTATCTCCCATAAGCGAGGTGCAATATGTATCGAAGGATCCGGGACCTGCGGGAGGACGCCGATCTGCTTCAGAAGGATCTGGCGGCCTATCTGCAATGCACGCAAGTGTGCTACTCCTATTATGAATCGGGGAAACGGGATATCCCCACCGATGTTCTGATCCGGCTGGCCAAGCTCTATCAGGTGAGCACGGACTATCTGCTGGGCCTGACGGATCAGCGTCAACCGTACCCCGCCGGGAAAAGCCGTACTTGACACCGGCGGGAAATCCTGATACCATAAGCATCGTAACATAGCACGTTGATCGGAAAGAGTACGCCCGGCGCTCCGGGCAGAGAGGGATGGCCACCGGCTGCAAGCCGTCCTGCGGAGCAAGGGCCGAAAGTGCGTCCGGGAGTGCGGGGGATGCAGACGCCCTCCGGCAGGCCGCCGTCACCGGCCATAGAGCGATAAACGAGAGTGGAACCGTGGAGCAGCCGCTTCGCCTCTCATGCCTGCGGGCATGGGAGGCGTTTTCTGTTCTGCACGGAGCTTTCCGAATTTTGCAGCTAAAATTTGCAGCCAAAAGGAGCTTGACTATGTATCTGTATAATTCTGTCACCCATAAGAAGGAGGAGTTCCGGACCCACACGCCGGGCCACGTGGAGATGTATACCTGCGGCCCCACGGTGTATCACTTTGCCCACATCGGCAACCTCCGCAGCTACATCATGGAGGATGTGCTGGAGAAGTACCTGCGCTATGTGGGCTACGATGTGAACCGGGTCATGAACATCACCGACGTAGGCCACCTGACCTCCGATGCCGACGAGGGCGAGGACAAGATGCTCAAGGGCGCCCGCCGGGAGCACAAGACCGTCATGGAGATCGCCCAGTTCTACACCGACGCCTTCTTCGAGGACTGCCGCAAGCTGAACATCAAGCGCCCCGACGTGGTGCAGCCCGCCACGGGGCTCATTGATGACTACATCCGCATCATCTCCCGCCTGCTGGAGAAAGGCTACGCCTATGTGGCCGGCGGCAACGTGTACTTCGACACCAGCAAGCTGGAGCGGTACTACGTGTTCAACGACCACAACGAGGAGGATCTGGCCGTAGGCGTCCGGGAGGGCGTGGAGGAGGACGTGAACAAGCGCAACAAGAACGACTTTGTGCTGTGGTTCACCAAGTCCAAGTTCGAGGATCAGGCCCTGAAGTGGGATTCCCCGTGGGGCGTGGGCTACCCCGGCTGGCACATCGAGTGCTCCGGCATCTCCATGAAGTACAACGGTGAGTATCTGGATCTCCACTGCGGCGGCGTGGACAACGCCTTCCCCCACCACACCAACGAGATCGCCCAGTCGGAGAGCTATCTGGGCCACCCCTGGTGCCCCCAGTGGTGCCATGTGGCCCATCTCAACACCAGCAGCGGCAAGATGAGCAAGTCCAAGGGCGAGTTCCTGACGGTGTCCCTGCTGGAGGAGAAGGGCTATGCGCCGGTGGTATACCGGTTCTTCTGCCTCCAGAGCCACTACCGCAAGAGCCTGGTGTTCAGCTGGGAGAATCTGGACAACGCCGCCGTGGCCTATGGCAAGCTCATCGCCAGGATCGCCGCCTTGCCGGAGGAGGACGGTGCGGTGGATACGGCTGCGGCAGAGGCTTTGCAGCAGAAGTTCCGCACGGCCATGGACAACGACCTGAACACCTCCATGGCGGTGACGGTGCTGTACGACGTGCTGAAGGCCAAGACCAACGGGGCCACCAAGCGGTATGTGCTGGCGGACTTTGACCGGGTGCTGAGTCTGGATCTGCTGGAGAATGCCGCCCGGAAAAAGGCAGAGCAGAAGCAGACCGCTCCGGCCTCCGGCGGGTTCCAGATCGTCAGCGAGAGCGGCGAGACGGACGCTCAGGTGGAGGCTCTGCTGCAGGCCCGCTACGACGCCAAGAAGGCCAAGGACTTCACCGAGGCGGACCGCATCCGGGACGATCTGAAGGCCATGGGCGTGGAGATCACAGACATCACCGGTGGTGTGCGCTGGAAGAGATAACGCTTTCATAGATCAAGGGGAGGAGAATGTCTGCGCCTTTCTCCTCCCCTTTTGTTGCCATCAGTGGCAGGCGTACTTGCCCTTGTTCATCGATGGTATGTTGTCGGCACCCTACTCTCCGGCAGTTCTTTCCTCTTTTGTCTCCGACGGCATACTTTTTCCCAGCAGTCTTTTCGTGTCTCCGGCGGGTAACTTTCTGCCAATAGCGGCAGAAAGATTCACCGTCGTGTCAGCCAGTTTCCAGCCACGTTGTGGCATGGAAACCGGGACACTTCCTCGAAGAAACCGCCTTGCTGCTTCCGCCACCGGCGGCGCTGCGGCGGTTTCCGCAATGACACGTCAAGAAGGCACAAGTCTTGTCCGGCCGCTGGGAGTTCTCTCATAAGATAATTCTGTCATTCCGAGACCAGTCCGCAGACTGGTCGTGGGAATCCGTATCCCCCGGCGGTAGACCCACACGCCCCTTCACCTAAGCAGGAGCGGCAGCGGGTCTGTTGCTGAGTCAATTCCCACTACGCCCCATAACAAACAAGACTCTTGAAGGTAAAGGAAGTCCAGAAACCATCGGTTTCTGGCAGCTCTTTTGCCTACTTTTCCAGCTGCCGGGAAAAGTAGGCCGCCGGAGGCATAAAAAGAAAAGACCGCTGGAAAAACTCACTCCCACCGGCACGCAGAGTGACTTCTCCCAAGCGGATACTGCCGAATATCATCTGTATATTCCACCGTCAGGTATTGACAAATCTGCCTGATTTCAGTAATATGATAGAGAAAACAGGCAGAATATTGGAGGAAACGGTATGGAACTGCATCAGGCTGTGGCCGGAAATATCCACCGCATCCGCAAGTCCCAGCGACTGAGTATGGATCGGGCAGCGGAGCTGGCCGGCATCTCTGTGAGTATGTGGGGGCAGGTAGAGCGTGGCAGCGTGAACCCCACGCTGGCGGTGCTGGGCAAGATCGCCTCCGGACTCCACGTCCCTCTGGAGCTGCTCATTGAAAACCGTGAGGAGGCTCCCGCCACTCTGTACCGGGCGGTAGACGTGGCCGGGCAGCGCCTCTACGGCGGCAAAGTCATCCGCTATCCCCTGTTCCCCTTTGATACCGACAGCCGCAGCGAGAGCTGCCAGATGGATATTTTCATCAGCGGTGTCTATGAGGCGGCGGACCACGTCCCCGGCTCTCATGTGTACCTGACGGTGCTCAGCGGAACGGTGAAGGTCGCCTGCGGCGGCGAAGTGTTCCGACTGGAGAGCCGGGACTGCCTCTCCCTGCCGGGGCAGGCGGAGCGACAGTATGTCAACGTGGGCAACACCACCGTGCGGCTGCTGGAGTGGATAGTCTACCGTAAGAACGGATGAATAATATACGAAAAAGGATGAACCATGTTCTCGGTGGTTCATCCTTTTTTGACAGCTGCCGCAAAAAACGTGGGATTTTTCCGGATACCGTGTATGATCCAGTAGAAGCGAAGGGAGGGAGACCGTATGCAGGAGCGGAAGATCATCGCCTTGCTGCGTGAGCGGGACGAGCAGGGGCTGCACGCCCTGCTGGTACACGATGGGCCGCTGTGCGATACGTCATCGCTCCCATTCTGTGGGACCCTCAGGAACGGGAGGAGTGTCTTTCCGAGGTGACCATGCGGGTCTGGGAGAAAATCGATCCCTTTCAGGAGGAGCGGGGAAACTGGAATGGCTGGCTGACCTCCCTCACCCGTCATGCGGCGCTGAATCACGCCCGGCGGATCTCCCGGCACGGCGGGGCCGAGGCCCTGTCGGAGGATCCCCCCTCCCCGGAGCTGACGCCGGAGGAAGTGCTTTTGCGCCAGGAGCGGCAGACCGCCCTGCAAGCGGCGCTGGGACAGCTATCCGCCGGTGAGCGGCTTCTGTTTTACCGAAAATACTACTATCTGCCCTCCACCGCCCAGATCGCCTTGGAGCTGGGGCTTACGGAGCGGGCGGTGGAGGGACGGCTATACCGGCTGAAACGGCAGCTGCGGAAATTGCCGGGAGGTGATGAGGGTGCCTAAGGAGGACTGGGGCTTTCTGAACGAAAAGGCCTTCGAGGCCGCATTGCAGGCCAGCGTACCGGAGCGCCTGCCGGATAAGGTGGCGGCGGTCACTCCGCGAAGGCGGGCCATGGGCCGGGTGCTGGCAGGCACGGCCCTGACCGCCCTGGGGACGAATCTCTGGGGACTGAACTACCTTTTGCCCGGCATCGGGCTGGTGCTGATGCTACTGGGCTTCCGGCTCCTGCGGCGGGAGGAGATCGAGGCCTGTCGCGGGGCCATACAGGTGGTGGTCAGCGTTCAGGAGTTCGACCAGGAGGGAGGCTTCTGCCGAAGCAGCGGCTCCAACCCGCTGTGCATAACCGGGGTAGGGGGAAGCTGACGGGAGAGCCTGCCGGCCGGATGATCTTCCACCACTTTCTCTGGAACACGGCCCCGCCCTTCCATGGGACAGCCGCCATACAGCTCTGGCCGGTATACCAGTCGGATGAGCTGTGGAGCGCCGCCGGAGAGGTCGCCGGCCGGGTTCTGTACGATCGGGGCGGGGAGACCTTCTGGGCGCCCTACCACTCTCTGGAGGAGGATACCTCCCCCTACGGATATCAGGGCATCTATGGACAGCGGGACATTTTCGGGACATTTTCTCTGTCCACTGCGGCGCAGCACGGGCGGGGCTATGTGGTCTATGCCGCCGATGAAATTCCTCACGCAGAATACCGAAATGTGCTGGATAGCCGGTTCAATTACAGCTGTCCGTACAGATTTCTGCAATATCCGGCAAAAATGGCACTGGAAAACCGGATGTCCGATCATGGGGCATTTCGGACCGTCTGGAGCGATCTGCGCTACGGCCCCGAAGTAACTCCACCTGTCATCAAGAAGAACGATCAGCGGAATGACCCTCCGGCAAAAGCCGGAGGGTCATTCTGATATTTTTTCATTCGATAGTCTGCCGCCCGGCAACGGGAGCAGAACAAAAAATTTGGAAATTCACGGTTTATAGGATAAGTCATTTGGCAAGCCACCTCACTCGGCACGCTGCCGCATTTGGTAAGGCGGCCCATCTGGCAGGGTGTTCCACTCGGCAGGGTACACCATTTGGCAGGGTACACCATTTGGCAGGACGCCTCATTGAGCAAGGCGTTCCAACCGGCGCACAGAGCAAGGCGTTCCAACCGGCACACACCGTTCGGAAAGATCTGCCGATTCGGGGATGGCAGCGTTACGGGCGCACCTGCGGAAGACTGGCAGCGGCCACGGACTGTCCGATGCGGCGGAAGCGATCGTCCGGCAGCAGCACCTCCAGCGGCAGCTGAGGATACTCCTCCGCCAGCACACGGCGGCAGGTCTCCGTCATCCACTCCCCGCCGATACCGGAGGCCACACGGCCCAGCACCATCACATGGCGCAGCGGGTAAATTTCAGCATACAGGGCCAGCGTATGGGCAAGGCACACCCCCATATCCCGGAAGATCCTCCGGGCAGCGGGATGGCCCTGCCGGGCCAGCTCCTGCACCTGCCGCAGCTGTTGAGCCGGGGGCAGGGCCGCATCTGTGGGAACTCCTGCGGCAGCGGCCAACCGGATCACGGCGTCCTGCGAAAAGTACTGCCCCCCTACGCCGGTATCACCGGACCACGGGTCTCTGGGGGTCGCCTCTGCCAAATCCACCGGCGCAAAGGCCAGCTCATTGAGCCAGCCGGAGACACGGCCCTGTGCATCCACATAGCCCGCCGCCTGACTGGTCCCCATAGCGATGCCCATGACGGGGCCGGTGCCGAGACTCATATAGCCCGCCAGCGCCGTGACATCGCCGTCGTTGGCCACCGCCAGCGGGACATTCCCCATGGCGGCTGCGGCTCTGCGGTAGAGGGTACGTCCCTCCTGTTGGCGCTCCGGCGGGACGGCAGCCAGCAGCGCCGACACCATCAGCTCGTCTCCCCGGACGATGCCGGCGGTGGAGACGCCGATGCCATCCACACGGGGCAGATGGGCCGCCGCCGTGCGGAGGGCGCAGAGCACCTCCCGCTGATGATACCGGGGGTCGGCGGCGGTCTTGGGGTGCCAGATCACCTCCTCGGAGTAGACGGTGCGGCCATCCACCACGGCGGAGACCTTGCGGTCAGAGCCGCCGGCGTCAAAGCCGATGCGACAGCCCTCCAGATGCCCGCCTATGGGGCGGGCCGCCGGTCGGGGCTCCGGGAAGCGCTCCCCCGCCGTCTCCACGCAGAAGGGACGGCCGTACACCGTCTCCATCATGGCAGCATCGAAGGCACGGGAGCCGTGGGGGCTGAAGCTCTCCCGCAGCCGGGAGATCAGGACCTCGTCCCCCTGCAGCGTCACCCGCCAGCCTCCGACGCTCCACAGCAGCAGCTTGACGGTGCGCTCCAGATACCGCAGATCGGCAGGGCTCCCGCCACGGATGCGTGTCTCATACACCACGGTGCCGCTCCCCTCCACGGCGATGCGGAAGGGCTGGCGGGCCTGGGACAGATAGGCCGTCCGCCACGGGGCAAAGGGCAGAAAATCCGGCTGCAGGCAAGGGACATTTTTTACGGAAAACGGGATGCCCAAATACTCCATGGCAGGCTCCTCCTTACGGGCGCTCTATTGGCAGTCCTCCGCCGGCTGTTTCTCCGGACGGCGGGCGGTGTCCACGGCGCCCCGGTACACCACCAGCCGGTCATAGACATATTCCGTGACCAGATTCAGCACCATGTTCAAAAACGTCACCAGATACTCGTTCCAATGGAGGGTATCCGCCAGATAGCTGCCCAGCAGGGTGGACAGGGGGGTGAAGGCACAGTAGTACAGCAGCACCAGCGCCATGGCCTGTGGGACGTTGTTGGCGCTCTGGAAGGTGAACTTTCGGTTCAGGGTGAAGTTCCACAACACCGAGAGGGTCAGAGCGATGAGATAGCAGGGCCAGTAGCTCCCGTGCAGCAGCTCATTGAGCAGGGCAAAGGAGGCCATTTCGATGGCCCCGGCGGAGATGGAGAACAGGGTGAATTTCAGCACCCGGCCCCACTCTCTTTTGTTTTTCATGGGGTAAGTCGTTCCTTTCTGCGGGTCACTGGTTGGCCTTGCGGAGAAGGGCCTCCCACTCCTTCACGATGGAGCGGTCGGTGAAGTAGTCGATCCGCATGGCCTTGCGGACCTGCGCCAGCGTCTCGTTGGTGGTCTCCGCCGCCTTGACGGTGCCGGCGGCGAGGATATCGTACACCGTGTCGATGTCCTTCGCCCATCTGGCCCGCTCCTCCCGGATGGGGGCCAGCGTCTCCTCCAGCACGTTGAAGAGGAATTTCTTGCAGGTGCCGTCCCCCAGGCCACCCCGACGGTAGTGGGCCTTCATCTCCTCCAGATTGGCGTAGTCCGGCAGGAACTCCGCAAAATGCTCGTCGGTGCAGAAGGCATCCAGATAGGTGAACACCACGTTGCCCTCGGTGTGGCCCGGATCGCTGATCTGGAGGTGGAGGGGGTCGGTGAACATCTTTCCGTTGATCTGTTTTTTCACCACGGCGGCACTGTCGGACAGGTAGATGCAGTTGCCAAGGGATTTGCTCATTTTGGCCTTGCCGTCTACGCCCGGCAGACGGCGCTGCATCTCGTTTTCCGGGATCATGGCGGTGGGCATGGTCAGCGTCTCGCCATAGATGCGGTTGAACTTCTCCACGATCTCACGGGTCTGCTCCAGCATGGGAAGCTGATCCTCGCCCACAGGCACCACGTTGGCGTGGAAGGCCGTGATATCGGCGGCCTGAGAGACGGGATAGGCGAAAAAGCCCACCGGCAGGCCCTCGTCGGCAAAGCCCCGCATCTGGATCTCGGACTTCACCGTGGGGTTGCGGGAGAGACGTGCCGTGGTGACCAGATTCATATAGTAAAAGGTCAGGGCATGGAGCGCCGGGAGGGTGGACTGCACGCAGATGGTGGACTTGGTGGGGTCGATGCCCACGGAGAGGTAGTCCAGCACGACGTTGATGATATTCTCCCGGATCTTGCCGGGGTTGTCGGCGTTGTCGGTCAGGGCCTGATCGTCGGCGATGAGGATGTTGATCTCGTCGAAGCGGCCGGAATTCTGAAGCTCCACCCGGCGCTTCAGGGAGCCCACATAGTGGCCCAGATGCAGGCGGCCGGTGGGACGGTCGCCGGTAAGAATGATGTTTTTCATGGTGTTCCCTCCGCAAATCTTCGTTTGCTGTATGATGTCAGGATATTATACCACAGGTGCGCCGATTTTTCCAACAGAAAAATTGGGGGATGCTGCCCCGGTGGGCGGATGGAATATTGCGTCCGGCTTCGACGTCCTGTTGGGTCGCGCGAAGCCGGAGCTCGTTTCGAATCCACCAGATGCCAAAAAGAGAAGCGCCATGCGGAACGCCCAGCTTTGTGGTGTTAGAGGGAATCGCTTCCCTATGAGGCAAGGAGAGGGGCGTGTGAGGGGGAAACCTTGGGCGGTTTCCCCCTCACGATTTTAATCAAAGGCCGCTTGCGGCCCCGGTTTTTGCACAGCAAAAACCGGCAGGCACCAAAAAGAGACGCACGACAAAAGTCGTGCGTCTTTTTTTGGTGCCCCGTCGGGGATTCGAACCCCGGACACCCTGCTTAAAAGGCAGGTGCTCTACCGACTGAGCTAACGGAGCGGACGGTTTATTTTCGCAGGAGGGCAGGCAGCCGATCATGCCGGTACGACCCTCCGGATACACTTTGGCAGGGATGGCTGGACTCGAACCAGCGAGTGAGGGAGTCAAAGTCCCTTGCCTTACCACTTGGCTACACCCCTATCTCGCAAGGGAAAAATGGCGAGGGCCGGAGCCGAAGCTCCGGCCCTTCCGCCTTGTGTGGGGTGGGTAAAGGGACTCGAACCCTCGACACCCGGAACCACAATCCGGTGC
>ENA-UONX01001911-UONX01001911.1-human-gut-metagenome-genome-assembly--contig:-P74old-NODE-1911-length-17132-cov-7.717398_pt1 | contig 17132 bp, 12 predicted proteins | sample MGYA00242466_ERZ724013 | MGnify/ENA metagenome assembly ERZ724013 | reverse complement strand
GACAGAAAATGCAATGAACTCTGTGCCCTGTTTGCGGAAAATGCAACCCCGGAGAACGGCGTGATCGTCCATTCGGAATTGCTGTTACAGTATCTGAAAAGCCATTATCCGGAGCTTTATCCGGTATCCTCCACTACGAAAGTCCTGACGGATTTTGAAGCGTTAAAAAAGGAGACCGACAGAGACGATTTTCGCTATGTTGTACCGGATTTCCGCCTGAACAAGGCTTATGAAAAATTAAATACGCTGACAGAATCACAGAAAGACAAAGTGGAATTTTTGTGCAATGAGTGTTGTTATTTCGGCTGTAAGGACAGGAAGGAATGTTACGAAGCCGTCAGCCGCAGGAATCTGGGAGAGGAGCCGGATTTTAGCTGTACTTCGCCGGGGGCGGAGGAGGGCTATCGTTTCTCCAAAGCCATGAAAAATCCGGGATTTATCAGCGTGGAAGATATTCAGAAGATCTACTTGCCCATGGGATTTTCCAATTATAAGATCGAGGGCCGGGGACTGGGCAGTGCACTGGTTCTGGAATTTTTACTGTATTATATGACGAAACCGGAGTACCAGCTGCAGGTCAGAGAAGAAATCTATCTGGACAATATGCTGGATTTGTTTTAATAAATGAAATCAAAAGATGAGGAATGCTGTCATGGAATACGAAACCAATGAACCAAAGCATATCAAGGTAAGAGGTGCAAGGGTTCATAACCTGAAAAATATAGATGTGGATGTTCCCCTGCACAAAATTGTGGGGATCGCCGGTGTATCCGGTTCGGGGAAATCTTCGCTGGCACTGGGTGTCCTCTATGCAGAGGGCTCCAGACGTTATCTGGAATCCCTGTCCACATATACGAGAAGACGTATGACTGGTGCGGCGAAAGCGCAGGTGGATGAAGTCCTCTATGTTCCAGCTGCTCTGGCACTGCATCAGCGCCCCGGAATTCCCGGGATCCGCAGTACCTTTGGAACCGGAACGGAGCTTTTGAACAGTCTGCGTCTGATGTATTCCAGACTGGCATCCCACCGTTGCCCTAACGGACATTATGTGCCTCCGACCCTGAAAGTAGCGGCGGAGCAGGAGATCCTGTGCCCGGAATGCGGAGCGAAGGTACATGCTCCCAGCGCAGAGGAACTGGCATTCAATTCTCAGGGAGCCTGCCCGAAATGCGGCGGTACGGGAAGTGTGCGGACTGTGGACCTGGATTCTCTTGTGCCGGATGATTCCCTGAGTATTGACGAGGGAGCGGTGGCACCCTGGAACAGTCTCATGTGGTCTTTAATGACAGATGTCTGTCGGGAAATGGGAGTGCGGACGGATGTGCCTTTCCGGGAACTTACAGATCGGGAAAAAGAGATCGTCTATCACGGTCCCGCGGAGAAGAAACATATTTTTTATAAGGCGAAAAAGACCAATCAGGCGGGAGAACTGGATTTTACATATTTCAATGCGGTATACACGGTAGAAAATGCGCTGTCAAAGGTAAAAGACGAAAAGGGCATGAAACGTGTGGAAAAATTCTTAAAGGAGGACATCTGTCCGGAATGCGGTGGTAGCAGACTTTCGGATGCGGCCAGAGCACCGAGACTTCGGGGCATAGGGCTTGCGCAGGCCTGCCAGATGCCCCTGAAAGAACTGGTGGACTGGGTAGCGGGAGTGCCGGATTCTTTGCCCGAAGAGATGCGGCCCATGGCGGAATCCATCTGTGAATCTTTCCAGACTGTGGCGAAGCGTCTGATGGATCTGGGACTTACTTACCTGTCTCTGGATCGTGCGGCAGCCTCTCTGTCCACCGGGGAGAGACAGCGGATGCAGTTGGCACGTGCAGTGCGGAACCGTACCACAGGAGTGCTCTATGTGCTGGATGAGCCTTCCATCGGTCTGCATCCTTCGAATATTGTGGGGTTGAATGCGGTGATGCATGACCTGATCGCTGACGGCAACTCCATTATTTTGGTAGACCATGATACCCAGATTCTGTCCGAAGCGGACTGGCTGATCGAGATGGGACCGGAAGCCGGTGCCGGAGGCGGCTATGTGATCACACAGGGTACGATTCCAGAGGTAATCGCCAAAAAGGAGTCCATGATCGGTCCTTTTCTGGCGCAGACTGCGGATATGCGTATCCGTAAGCCCATCGCTCGGGAGGAAATATTTGCACCGGGAAAGCTCCATCTGTCCACAGATGCCATCCATACGGTAAAACCTCTGGAAATAGACATTCCCAAAGGAAGACTTACGGTCGTTACCGGTGTCTCCGGCTCCGGTAAGACCACCATGGTGCTGGAAAGCCTGATTCCTGGACTGGAAGCAAAGTTAAACGGCGAACATTTGCCCGGCCATGTAAAAAGTATCACCGCAGAGGGCATCGCCCATGTAAAACTGATCGATGCATCCCCCATCGGCATCAATGTGCGGTCCACGGTAGCCACTTATGCCAATGTGCATGACGAACTACGGAAAATTTATGCAAAAACCGCGGATGCGAAGAATAAGAAATATAAGGCGGGAGATTTTTCCTACAATACCGGAAAATTAAGATGCCCGGTCTGCGACGGTACCGGACAGATCAGTCTGGACGTACAGTTCCTGCCGGATGTGGATGTGCCCTGCCCGGAGTGCGGCGGCTCCCGCTATGCCAGAGAATCATGGGACATTTGCTATGAGAACAAACGGGGGAAACGTTATTCTCTGCCGCAGATGATGGAGATGGATGTAACAACGGCATTGCAGGCGACAGAGGATTGGAAAGTCGTGCATCAGCGGCTGGAAGTCCTGAAAAATCTGGGACTGGGATATTTAACATTAGGCGAAGAGACACCAAGCCTCTCCGGTGGAGAGGCCCAGCGGCTGAAGCTGGCCAGTGAAATGGGCAGAGGACAATCAGATTCCGTATTTGTATTCGACGAACCGACGATCGGACTGCATCCGTTAGATGTACAGACCCTGTTGCAGGTATTTCAGGCGCTGGTAGACAATGGGGCAACGGTACTTGTCATTGAACATGATCTGGATGTGATCCGCAATGCCGATTATATCATTGATATGGGACCCGGCGGCGGAGAAGACGGTGGCAGGGTCGTTGCTGTGGGAACTCCGGAGCAGATCGCAGCCAATGCAGACAGCATTACGGGAAAATATCTGTGATTAAAGACAGCTTTTTGTACCGGCAACATATGCTGCCGGTGTCAATCATCATCCCCCGGGTAAGCATATGTTTTGCTTCTTCCATTTTTTGATCCAAAATATATTGGTGGAGAGGAACACCGGTCTCTAGTTCTTGTTCTTACAATAAATTTCAATTGCCCGAAAAACAAATTCTGATGTATCTTTACCATCGGCATTGTCAATGCCCTGGGTGAACTGTTCTCCACCGGCATACATTTCACCTAGGCAATACAGAATATCGTCGGAACAGGTATAGCAGTGGTCAGTAATGAAATTCTGCCACTCAGGGAGTTCTGTTTGTATGAAAAAGCACTATTTTATTTAAAAAAATACAAAACCATACGATTTTGCCATGTAAAAAGCTGTTATTTTCGCTGAGCGTGCAAAATGAAGAAATTCCGTACAAAAATTCCTGATTTAGAAATTTTTTTGTACGGAATTCATTGTTTTAGGGTTTTTACACCAAACTAACTTGAAAGGTAGTTAAATAGTTGTTCTAAAATCTTCGTAGGTCTATAAGAAGATAAATTGCCCTGTAGGTACTTTTTGGGATGGGCAAAAAACAAAAACTAAACAATATGGGCCTATAGTGAAAAAATCGCCTGCCAGATACTCAATTTCTTCAAAATGAGTACCTCAGAGCCAGTTTTTCTCTATATAGACCCATATTCATCTTTTTATGCGTTATTTTTAGCAAATTTAGTATCTCACAACACGGTTTTTCTGCATAGACCCAAAACGCAGAACGCTCACGACAACCCTACGCAATGAGCCACGCTATTCATAAGATTGTCAGCAAAAGGCGCTGCAATCTTATTTCATATCGCGGCGTTCGCCGCATCACGGCAAAAGTAAAAACCGTGATTTGTGAGCAAGCTCCCAATCACGGTTCTTATTTTGCCTATGCGCGGCTCATTGCTCGCGTAATTTCCACTACAATTTCCCCAGTTTGATTTTGACATACGTATAGTGACTATGATACACTGAATAAGAAAAAAGTGGGACAGTCTGCTTTGATGAAATAAGGGACTTAGGACAAGAAAAGGTTAAGGGAGCGAAATACCTTGGATAAGAGTGAATATAAATTAAGAGCGGAAGAAATCAAAGACCTGATCAGCCGGGGAGAATATGCACAGGCGGCTGAAATTGCCGACACGATTGACTGGCGTCGTGTAAAAAGTGTCATGATGTTGTGTACGATCAGCGACCTCTATAAGATCAATCGCAGATATGAGGATGCCAGAGATATGTTGCTTTTAGCATACGAGCGACGTCCCGGCGGAAGGACCATCTGCTATTCTCTGTGCGAGCTTTCCATTAAAATGGAAGAATATGTGCAGGCGATAGAATATTATAAGGAATTTGTGCAGGTGGCGCCCAAGGATCCGGGAAGGTACATTTTGCAGTATAAATTATATGAGGCGCAGGATGTGAGCCTGGAAGAACGAATTGCTGTTCTGGAGGAACTCAAGAAGAGAGACTATAGGGAAAAATGGGCATATGAACTGGCCTATTTGTATCATAGAGTCGGACTGGCAGCCAGATGCGTAGAGGAATGTGATGAACTGATCCTCTGGTTTGGCGAGGGAAAATACGTTATTAAGGCAATGGAACTGAAAATGCTCCATCAGCCGTTGACACCGGAGCAGCAGGAAAAATACGATCATCGGTTCGACGCGCCCGGAAGCCATATCCCGTCGCAGAACTCTGTGCAGGATAACGAGTATAGCGGGAATGAAAGTTATGAGCAAGGTTACGCCAAGGGCGGAAGCTATGATCAAGAGCAGGGTTATGCACAGGACGGCAGCTATGATCAGGATCAGAGTTATGCACAGGATAGCAGCTATGATCAGAACCAGAGCTACGTACAGGATTCCGGTTATGATCAGGTGAACGGAGATACACAGATATATGATCCGGTGCAACCCGCACAGCAGGAGACACCGACACAGCCGGTACAGGATGATTACGATATTCATGTGAAGACCATGGATGTGGGGCAGTATAATACCATCAATCTGCAGGCAGAACTTGCAGCGGGACTTCGTGAAGTCCTCGGTGAGGAGCCAAAAGGAGATACCGCAAAAGCGACATCGGACTCCATTACCCGTTCTATCGTAGCACCTATGATGGATTCCGATACAGAATCTCTGGATTATCCGGAGATTGCAGAGGTCAGTGAGGATGATCTGGAGCCGGAGACCGAGCAGATCGAAGGTTCCGAGGTATTCTTTGGTGAGACCGGAGAGATCGGTGACCTGTCTCAGGTTCCGGAGGTAGAGACCGAGGAAATCCTGCCGGAGGAACCCGCATCTCTTAAGAAACAGGATGTTGTGCCGGAATTATCGAAAGCAGAAGTGGAGCCGGAAGCGACTACACCGGTGGAACCTCCCAAGGAGCTGGCGAATGTACTGGCACAGGAATCCGACGGACAGATCAGCCTGGTAATGCCCGAGGCGGAAAGCATTGAGAAGCAGATTACCGGTCAGATCAATATTGAAGACATTCTGGCAGAGTGGGAGCGTAAAAAGAAAGAAAACCTCGAAAAGAGAGAAGAAGAAGTCCGCCAGCATGTACTACAGCAGACCGGTGCCATGTTCACGGAATTTGAACAGGCGGTAAGAGATGGCCTGTTAGAAAAACTGGAAAAAGAAAAAGCGGTGGATGCTGATACGGTTACGGATACAGATGAAGTTGAAGAGCTGGAAGAGATTGCAGATGTAAATGATGAAACAGAAAAAGCTCCTGCGGAAGTTTCTGAAGAAGAGCCAGAACCAGAACCTGCTGATACGGATATCGTTGACACTGAAGAGGTAGAAGAACTTGAAGAGGAACCTGCCGTAGCGGAATATGAAGAAGAATCCGCAACAGAGGAACCGGACGCTGTTGTCGATATGGAAGTGACGCAGGAGCCGGCTGCAGAAATCCCAGAAGTGCCGGAGGAAACCACAGCAGAGATCGAAGAAGTGCCGGAAGAAACCACAGCAGAGACCGAGGAAGCATCGGAGGAATCCGTAGCAGAGGCTGAAGAGGAGCCGGAAGAAGCGGTAGAAGAAGTCCCTGAGGACGAGCAGCCGCAGACCCCGGAGCCTCCCGTAGTGGAGAGAGACAAAGCAAAAGTCCGTGCGCTTACCAGAGAAGAGCGCGAGCTGTATGCGCCCTTTATTCAGAGTAAGTCCGCAAGAGAACAGTTAGTCAAAGCCATTGATAATATCAGCCTGGCTGCCTATACCGGCAATGTGATCATCACCGGTGAAGAAGGCATGGATACCTTATCCCTTGCAAAAAATATGATCCGGGAGATTCAGGCTACCGACAGCAATTTCTCCGGAAAAGTTGCCAAAATCTCCGGCCATGCGCTGAACAAAAAAGATGCAGCCGAGACCCTGAACAGACTGCAGAACGGTGCACTTATCATCTGTAAGGCATCGGAAATGAATAATAAAACTGTGGACACGATGTACAAAGCGCTGCAGCAGGAGAATCAGGGCATTGTCATTATATTGGAAGATACCAGGAAAGAGATAGATCGTTTTCTGGAAAAGTATGAGAAATTGCAGGAAAGCTTCACTTCCCGCATGGATGTCGAAGCACTCAGCAATGATACACTGGTAGCGTTCGGAAGGCAGTATGCACGGGAGAGGGAATATTCCATCGATGAACTGGGTGTTCTGGCACTGCATACCAGAATCGAGGATATGCAGACGATAGATCATGTAGTTACCGTGGTGGATGTAAAAGAAATCGTGGATGAGGCAATTGCGCATGCGAATAAAAAGACATTAAAGCATTTCTTTGATGTTCTGTTTGCCAAGAGATATGATGATGAGGATATGATCATCCTCACGGAGAAAGATTTTGTATAACTATTCAGAGCCATGTAAACATTGACGAATGGGCGTCGAATGCTTGCATTCGTAAGAACATTTATCAATGTTTATAGGGCGAAGTAACCACATGAGCAAAAGGAAAGCATTGAAAATGCGATTTTGCGAATGGGGTTCTGAATAGTTAAAAATATATAGCGGGAGGCGCAGCTATGACGAAGGAGAAGGTATTTATTTCCGAAGCAGATCAGTACCTTTTTGCCCAGGGAACGCACTATGATATTTATAAAAAACTGGGCGCGCATCTGTCGACGGAAGATGGTGTGCAGGGAGTCTATTTCGGGGTATGGGCACCAAATGCAGCACAGGTGAATGTTATCGGCACATTCAATGAATGGAACGAAGAGTCTCATTCCATGCAGAAGCTGGGAGAAGGTGGTATCTGGGGGTTGTTCGTTCCCGGCGTGGAAGAAGGAACAATGTATAAGTTCCTGATCTATGCGAGGGATGGCAGAAAGCTGTATAAAGCCGACCCCTTTGCAAATTATGCGGAATACAGACCCGGAACAGCGTCCATTGTTACTGATATCACGGGATTCGATTGGAAGGATTCCAAGTGGATGGAAGCCCGGGATAAAAAAGATATGAACAAGGAGCCCATGGCGATCTATGAGTGTCATATCGGTTCTTTCATGAAGCATCCGAATAACGGTACTGCGGAAGGATTCTATAATTATCGGGAGTTTGCCGACCGGATCGTGGAATATCTGAAAGAGATGAAATACAGCCATGTAGAGCTTATGGGAATCGCAGAGCATCCGTATGATGGCTCCTGGGGGTATCAGGTGACCGGATACTATGCGCCTACGTCCCGTTACGGAACGCCTAAGGATTTTATGTATCTGGTCAATGAACTGCATAAGGCAGGTGTCGGAGTCATTTTGGACTGGGTACCGGCACATTTTGCAACCGATGCACACGGACTTGCAGAATTTGACGGACAGTGCATCTTTGAACATCCCGATCCCCGTTTGGGAGAGCATCCTGAATGGGGAACGAAGATATTTAATTATGGCAAAAATGAAGTGAAGAACTTCCTGGTAGCCAATGCCCTGTTCTGGCTGAGAGAGTTCCATGTAGACGGTATCCGTGTAGATGCAGTAGCCTCCATGCTGTATCTGGATTACGGTAAAAAAGACGGACAATGGCTGCCGAATAAATTTGGCGGTAATAAGAACCTGGAAGCCATTGAGTTCTTCCATCATCTGAATTCAGTGATCCGCGGAACTTATCCGGGATTTTTGACGATTGCCGAGGAATCTACCGCATGGCCTAATGTTACCAGTGGTATCGGGGAGGAAGGCTTAGGATTTTCCTTCAAGTGGAATATGGGCTGGATGCATGATTTCTGCGAGTATATGAAGCTGGATCCGCTGTACCGGAAAGGCGATCATTATGCTATGACCTTTGCCATGAGTTATAATGACAGCGAGAATTATATTTTACCCTTATCCCATGATGAAGTGGTACATCTGAAGTGCTCCATGGTGAATAAAATGCCAGGATATCCGGCAGATAAATATGCCAACCTTCGTGTGGGGTATAGCTACATGTTCGGGCATTCCGGCAAGAAATTATTATTTATGGGACAGGATTTCGGACAGGAGCGAGAGTGGAGCGAAGAGCGTGAGCTTGACTGGTATCTGTTAGGTGAGAAGCTGAATCAGGGCGTACATACTTATGTAAAGGAGCTGTTAAAGCTGTATCGTAAATACCCTGCTCTGTACGAGATTGACAATAACTGGGACGGCTTTGAATGGATGAACGCGGATGATGCGGAACACAGCACTTACTCCTTTGTCCGGAAATGTTCCAGTGGCAAGAATAATCTGCTGTTTGTACTTAACATGACCCCGATGAAATGGGAGAACTATACTGTTCCCGTGCCTAAGAAGAAAAAATATAAGCTTCTGCTGAACAGTGATGAGGAACGGTTCGGCGGCTGGGGAAACGAGATTCCCACAGAGATTACGGCGGAGAAAAAGCCTTATCATTATAAGGATTACTCCATCAGCTTTGATCTGCCACCCTACGGCGCTGCGGTATTTCTGTTCTAGGTCAGGTTAAGAAATCATATAAAACAACCGAAATAAAAGATGAGTGTGACCCAAAAGTGCACTCATCTTTTTTCATAACTATTCAGAGACATGTAGATATCACTAAGACCTCTTTAAATGATTGCATTCGTAAGAGGATTTAAAGGACGATAGGCGTGAAGATAACATTTCAGAATCAGACGATCAATGAAAATGACAATAGAACAGAAAGTAACCGGACAGAGAAAAACAGCTGGGGCAAAGACAAGACATGGCGCAGTAAAAAAAGCGTAAATGTGAATTTCGGGGCAGTATACGAGGGTGGGCAGGCCGCAGTGCCCATGTCTTCTTTGGAAAAGGAAGAGAACAACAAAGGAAAAGCTCTGATGGAGCTGCAGCAGGATGCCGGGAATGCTAATGTGGCGTTGCAGCAGGACTATATGACATTGCTGTCGCATACCATGTCACAGGAGGATTATGCGAAGGCCTGTGAGGATGGATTTGATCCTAGAGAGCTGGATCAGGATACAGCGGTCACCATCGTGGATAAGATCAAGGCAGAACTGGTGCGTTCCGGTCAGCAGATCGCAGGGTATACGGATGATATCGATATGGATACCCTGGCGGCAGCGGTAGGAAGTGATACTTTAGCCCGAAGCATCGAAGAGCAGTTCCGTTCCGCGGATCTTCCTTTGACACAGGAAAATATAAATGAACTGAAAAGCGCCTGGGATATGGCAGCTTCCCTGAAGGAACCGGAAGAAGGTGCGGTCAGCTACCTGGTGGATAATGGACTGGAACCGGAGATCTGGAACCTCTATGTGGCAGAGAACAGCGGTGCGAAAGTACAGAATAATGATGTTCCGCAGGAACTGCAGGAGCAGATGGACAAGGTAATTGCGGATGCGGGATTGACGGTAAACGATGAGAACAGACAGAAGGCACAGTGGCTGGTAAGTGCCGACCTTGCGCTGACCACGGATACGCTGCAGCAGCTTGTGGAACTGGACGGTATTTCCTATCCTGTCACGGAGGACACTTTTGCGCAGGCAGCAGCAGCGGCAATTGCGGAGGGAAAATCCCCGATGTATGCGAACCTGGGCAGACAGGATACGATTTATGAAAAAGCAGATAAAATGCTGCAGGACTGGTTCTCAGATGCAAAGTGGAATGCCACGGCAGAGAATCTGGCAGCAAGAAAACAGTTGGAAGAGATTCGTCTTCGCATGACGGCAGAAGTGAACGTAAAGCTTTTACAGAGTGATTTTTCTATTGATACAGCCCCCATGGAGCAGCTGATCGAAGCGCTGCGAAAGGCGGAGGCAGAGGTTGCCGGAAAATATTTTCCCGGTGAGTCTCAGGCAGTGATGAAATATGAGACTTATACCCAGGCAGTGCAGGTGGCTTCTGAATTGCCGGGATTGCCTGCCGGAGTACTGGGACCCTATAGCCTGGAACAGAATGCTGCCACAGAGACAGTTTCTGACTTCCATAAGGAAGGCGCTGCAATGCAGAAAGCCTATGAGGAAGCGGGCGAACGTTATGAGACTCTGATGACGGCACCGAGAAGCGATCTGGGAGACAGCATCCGGAAAGCATTTTCTAATGTAGATGATATTCTGACAGATATGTCATTAGAAAAAACATCGGAAAATCAGCGGGCTGTCCGGATTCTGGCATATAACAGTATGGAAATTACACCGGAAAATATCGAGAAGGTCAAGGAAGCTGACAGACGGGTCAGTGCAGTAGTGGACAGACTGACACCGAAAAATGTGTTACAGATGATCCGGGATGGTGTAAATCCTCTGGAGAAGACCTTTAACGAACTGGAGTCCTATTTTTCACAGAACCCCCAAAGCTATGAGGAAGAAGTGGAGGACTACAGCCGTTTCCTATATCAGTTGGAGCGGAAAAAGGATGTTACAGAAGAGGAGCGAAAAGCGTATATTGGAATTTATCGAATGGTGCATCAGGTCGAAAGAGAGGATGGCGCAGCGGTAGGTGCGGTAGTAAATACCGGTGCAGATTTACAATTTTCCACTCTGCTGACGGCAGCCAGGAGCAGAAGGGCTTCTCATATGGACTGGAAAGTGTCGGAGGATACCGGGCTGACACAGGAGATTCATTTGTCCGAGAATAATATATCTGAACAGATTCGGATGGGTATGGCAAAAGAGGTTCTGACAGAGGTGTCAGATGATGGCGAAAGCAGAGCAGCGTATGACCGGGAAGGACTGCAGCAGATGCGTGAGGCGGGAAATACGGCACCGGAAGTCGCAGAACTACTGCAAAAAGGAGAAGTTTCCATCAGCGCGTCGAATCTTTTGGCGGCCCAGGCACTTATGGATGATCCGGCGGAGATGTTTGGCAATCTGCGCAGATACAGAGAAAAGTATCGGCAGGAAAAAGAAATGCTGCAGACAGCAGGCAGCGAAGTGCCTGCCGGGACAGAAACTTCCGAACTGTGGGAACAGCTGGATCAGCAGAATTTTGCAGAGGATTATCGGACCATGCTTCAGAATACGGCAGAAGATGTGGAGACCATGAGTCTGGAACAGGCGGATGAACATCTGGATGTAAAACAGCTGCAGCTGGTACACAAGCAGCTGCGCCTTGCGGAGAGCCTTCAGGCGAAGCAGGAATATTTTCTTCCGATGTTCCTGGGTGAGCAGCTGGCGGGAGTCCATCTTATCTTACAGCAGAGAGCCGGAGCTGTAGGAGCTGTGGAAATCCGGGTGAATGCCGGAGATATGGAGTTGGAGGCACATTTACAGGTAAAGGGAGACACCATCGATGGCTATCTCGTAGGAAATACACCGGAAGAGGTTACGAAATTAGAGAAGACCTCCGATATATTCCTTGAACGGATTCAGACAGATACTTCTGCAGACTGGAAAGCGGAAAAGCTTCCCATCGTCAGCTCCCGGGATATGACAAGGATGGCAGCCGGAGAGACAAAAAATGCAGATACCATAGAGAGTCGGATCGATACGGAACAGCTGTACCGTCTGGCAAAAGGATTCCTGCAGGCTGTCGCAGACAGCAGCGGAAAGTAAGGAGTAACACATGAGAATCAATTACAACGTATCGGCAATGTTATCCAACAATGCCTTATCCACAAATGACGATCTGCTGTCCAAATCATTGGAGAGACTTTCTTCCGGACTGAAGATCAATCACGCCAAGGACAACCCTGCCGGATTGGCAATGTCCAAGCGTATGAATGCTCAGATCGAGGGACTGTCCGTGGCCAATCAGAATGCCAGTGACGGCGTATCCATTATAGAGATTGCGGACGGAGCCATGACAGAGATCAGTGAGATGCTGCAGCGTATCAATGAGCTTTCCGTCAAGGCTGCCAACGGCACTATGACAGAGGATGACCGCGCAACCATACAGGATGAAGTAGCGCAGCTGAAGGAAGAGATTACCCGTATCTCGGATACCACGGAATTCAACGGGCAGAAGCTGTTGAACGGAGAATTTGATCTCAAGGGATACACCGATAAGCAGGAGATTAAAGTAAATTATTGCTCTCCGGATGTACCGGTAAAAGAATATACCATACAGTCTATGAAATTTAAGAAAGATGCAGAGGGAAATTTTGAAGTAGACGGAGATATTAAATTCGGAGACGGATTTAAAGAGGTAGAACCCTTAAAGACGGATATGAAGGATAATCTTCTGACGATCACCGGCACGAACGGCTTTGAAATGCGTCTGGATGTATCGGAAGCAAAAGAGGGAGATTCCTATAATGGCATGAAGATCGATGCTACCGGTATCGGAGCAATGCGTCTGCAGATCGGAGCCAACGAAGGACAGGTACTGGAGGTTAATATTCCCGCGGTTACTCTGCAGAACATGGGAATTGAAGATATTGATGTGAATACGCAGGAAGGGGCAAAGGATGCCATCTCAAGAGTAGACGGAGCCATCAAATATGTATCCTCCGTCCGCGGCAGACTGGGAGCATTTCAGAACCGTCTGGAGTCTTCCATTAACAGCCTGGATGTTACCAGTGAGAACATGACCGCGGCATATTCCCGTATTATGGATGTGGATATGGCGGAGGAAATGACTTCCTATACCACTTATCAGATCCTGGCACAGGCAGGAACCTCCATGCTGGCACAAGCAAATGAGAGACCTTCCCAGGTGTTACAGCTGTTGCAGTAATGGATTCCGATGAAGTGAGGATTCAAAATGACAAAAGAATGTAAACAACAATTTACCTTGCGGATCACACAAGCCAATGCCACACAGCTGGTGGTCATTCTCTACGAAATGACATTACAGTATCTTACAGACGGCGAACAGGCTGCGGATGACGCAGAACTTTTGGAAGCAGTTCGCAGAGCAAGAGGCTGTATCAATGAGCTTTTAAATTCTCTTCACAGACAGTACAGTCCGGCGACAGAGCTTTCCAGGCTGTATCTGTATTGTATCCGCAGACTGGCGGCGTGCGAAGCAAAAGCCGACAGAACGGCGCTGCAGGATATCCGGAAGGTAATAGCACCGCTCTGTGATGCTTACAGACAGATTCAGGATCAGAATCCGTCCGGTCCTGTGATGAATAATTCGCAGACCGTGTATGCGGGACTGACTTACGGAAGAAATCAGTTAACCGAAAACATGGCCGACCAGGGCTCGAATCGGGGAATGCTGGTATAAAGTTTTTTCCTGCCGCACAGGCTGGGAAGCGGCGAGTTCGGTGAGGTGCTGATACCGTTTCTGCAAAGCATTAATTTCATAGATATAACTGTCGATCAGATCACTTTCGATTGCATTATCGAAACCCGCATAGGCGATATCCAGAGCCTGGCGGGTTTTTCTTATGGATTCTTTTAAATCCAACGGTGCGAGATCTTCTTCGATCATTTCGGAATTTGTATTTACCTGACTAAAAAAGATTTTCATGTAAAAATCCATCCTTTCTGCTAACAGTATAGGAAGCAGAAAGGGAAAATATACCTGCCTAACATAAAACTGGAAGACATTTTTGCGAAAAATGGGAATAGATTATAACAAACAGCGGAAAGATCGGGAGGACAACAATGGAGCATCCGGAGAATCTATTGTGGATTATTGGGGCAGCAGTCCTGCTCTTTGCCATAAGTTTTTTGGGAAAAAAGGCGGAGTGGTTTTTAAACCTTGTATTGCGGAGTGTTTTTGGAGTGATCTTTATGTATTTTCTAAATTGGGGGATAGAGATTCTGGGATTTACGGTAGCAGTGGGAATCAATGCAGCTACGGCTCTGACAGTGGGTATTTTGGGCTTTCCGGGAATCCTGGTATTATACGGCCTGGCAGTTTATCATATGCTTTGACAGATGAAAATGCCGTAAAATCAAGGAGTTGCGGGATTTTGGAAGGACGTATGAGAAAGGTGACTGTTAAAATGTGCCAAAGATTATTTTTTTACGGAAAAACACTTGTCAGACGGAAAAACAACGGCTATAATCCATCTTACAACCAATCGCGATGGTTGTATCAAATATCTTATAAGATCTGAAAGAATTCTTTTATGGGATAGAGTCATCCCACATTACCACTTGTAAATCGAAGGAAAGGAGAGTGAGAATGCAACGAACACAGTAATAAAGTGTGTATTATGTTTTCTATTAAGTATTGCCTGCGGATATGATTACAGAAGCCGCAGAATCCCCAACGGCCTGATCCTGAGCTGCCTGATCGCCGGAGCGGCATTCCGATGGTGGGAACAGGGGATTTATGGGATTATGGAATATTTTTGCAATGTTTTACTGACGACAGTGGCATTCTATCTGTTTTTTTATATTGGTGCCATGGGAGCCGGTGACGTGAAACTCCTGGGTGTCTGTGCAGGATATTTTTCCGGTGAAAAAGTTCTCTGTTTTCTATTTTTCGCGCTGCTATTCGCAGCAGTTTTTGCACTTTGCAAAATGTACCTGGCACGTAATCTGTGGGACAGATTGTGTTATCTGGGTGAATATGTGTGGGATGTTGTCCGCTGTGGACGCTGGAAGGCGTATTTTGCAGAGGAGAGAGCACATCCGGCAAGCGGAATCTGTATGGCCGGTCCCGTTTTTTGCAGTGTGCTGTTATACATAGGAGGAGTTTATTGATGGAACAGAAGGAAGCGGTTATGGTTCTGTTCGACCGTGAAGAAGAGTATGCGAGACTTCTTTCGGAGTTTTTGAGAAGGCAGAAGGAACTGCCATGGGAGATCCATACATACACAAAGATGGAGGAACTGTTGGAACGGGAGAAAAATGGGGGGGGTGACAATGCTGGTAGTGGCGGAATCTTCCTGCACGGATACGCTGAGTACATTGGAGCCGGCATGCCAGGCGATTCTTAATGAAAGCGGGACACTTCGCTTTCACCAGTTTCCGAATATCAATAAGTACCAGGAAGCTGACAAGGTGTGGAAGGAATTGCTGGAATTGTATGTGGAGACGGTGGGAACACAATTGCCGTTTTTGTGTGCAGAGTATAAGACAAAATTTATAGGTATCTATTCCCCGGTACATCGATGTCTGCAAAGTTCTTTTGCACTGACGCTGGGCCAATTGTTGTCAGAAAAACATCCCACTTTGTATCTCAATTTTGAACACTATATTGGGATCGCAGAACTCCTTCCGGAGAGACAGAGCAGAGACCTTGCAGATCTGCTGTATTTTCTGACAGGAGATGCGGGAAAATTTTCTTTACGGATGCAGACGGTCATCCAGCACAAAGGCGGTCTGGATTACATTCCCCCGATGCGCAACGGTCAGAACCTGTTGGAAATCCCGCCGGAAGAGTGGAGAAACCTCTTCCAACGGATCGAAGAACTCGGAAAATATGAATATGTCATACTGGATCTGAGCGAAAGTATACAGGGATTGTTTGAGGTACTGCAGATATGTACCAGAGTATTTACGCTGACCAAAGAAGATAAAATGTCACGAATGAAACTGGATCAATATGAGCAATTGCTTGCTTTGTGCGAAAAAGACACGGTAAAAGGCAAAACCCGTAAACTTGCTTTACCCTTTTTTCAAAAGCTTCCCACAGAAATGGAGCAATTTACCAGAGGAGAATTGGCGGAGTATGTGAGGAAAGAAATAGCAATGCTGGAAAATTAGAACAGGGAGAGAAAAAATGGATTACTTGGAACAGAGAAGAAAGCTTCGACAAATGGTGCAGGAGAGACTGGATTACGGAAGAGACTACACGGATGAAGAGGTAGAGGATACGATTGATGAAGTTCTCATGGAACAGGAAAATCTGGAATTGTGTTCTGTGGAATTGCGGAGACGATTGCGTAAGGAATTGTTTGATTCCCTGAGACGGCTGGATATTCTGCAGATTTTTGTGGATGACAGCTCTGTTACGGAGATTATGATCAATGGACTGGATCATATTTTTGTAGAGAGGGACGGACAGCTGCAGGAACTGGATCGGGCTTTCGATTCCATGGAAAAGCTCCAGGATGTGATTCAACAGATCGTGGCCGGATGTAACAGAGTGGTAAATGAGGCATCACCAATTGTTGATGCGCGATTAAGCAATGGAGCCCGTGTGAACATTGTGATGAGTCCCATTGCATTGAATGGACCCATCATTACCATAAGACGTTTTCCGGATAAACCGATCACCATGCAAAAACTGATCGCGATGGAAACTATATCTCCGGAAGCTGCGGATTTTTTGAAGACACTGGTAAAGGCGGGATATAACATTTTCGTCAGTGGAGGAACCGGTAGCGGGAAGACGACCTTTTTGAATGTATTATCCGGATTCATTCCGCCGGAACAGCGGATCATCACCATCGAAGACAGCGCGGAACTGCAACTTCAGGGAATTCCCAATCTGGTGCGCCTGGAGACACGTAATGGCAATGCGGAAGGATGCAGAGAGATCGGAATCCGGGAACTTATCCGCTCATCTCTGCGGATGCGGCCCGACAGGATCATTGTAGGCGAAGTGAGAGGCGCGGAAGCTATTGATATGCTGCAATGCATTATATGTACTATATAATAATTATATATATAACGTATATAAGGATGG
>ENA-UONX01001910-UONX01001910.1-human-gut-metagenome-genome-assembly--contig:-P74old-NODE-1910-length-17134-cov-5.448211_pt1 | contig 17134 bp, 13 predicted proteins | sample MGYA00242466_ERZ724013 | MGnify/ENA metagenome assembly ERZ724013 | reverse complement strand
CAGTCGGCTCGGCGGCCGGTTCGGCCGTCGCTTCAACCGTCGGCTCAGCCACAACCGTAACGCCGTTCGCAATCGCAGCCTGCTTCAGCGCATCATTGATGGCGTTGCTGGTCAGCGTCACGCCGCTCTTCACATCGACATGCGCCGTAGCCAGATCCTCGCCGACCAGCGCGGAGAGCGCTTCATCGGTCAGCATATCCGCGCCGAAGCCCGGCGTCTCGCTGTTGTTCGGCGCGCTGACGGAAGCGATCTTGCCGCCATCCTTCACCTCGACATACAGCGTGAACTTGTTCATGCCCTTCACGGTGTACGGATCGCCCGCCACCGCAGGCGCGGCCTCAGCGCCGCCGAGGTCAGCGGCGGCCTGCTTCAGCGCATCGTTGATGGCGTTGCTGGTCAGCGTCGCGCCGCTCTTCACGTCGATCTGCGCCGTTGCGATGTCCTGACCCACCAGCGCGTCGAACACGCTCTGATCGCCAATCAGGTCAGCGCCGAAGCCCGGCGTCTCGTTGTTTTCCGGCACAGACACGGACACGATCTTGCCCGCGTCGTCCAGCGCGATTTCCACCTTGAACGGCGCAAAGCCGGTCACGTCGTAGGCCTTCGCGCTGCCCTCGCCGGACTCACCGGCGGAAGCGGCCTGCTTCAGCGCGTCGTTGATGGCGTTGCTGGTCAGCGTCACGCCGCTCTTCACGTCGATCTGCGCGGTCGCAATGTCCTGACCCACCAGCGCGTCGAACACACTCTGGTCGGCAATCAGGTCGGCACCGAAGCCCGGCGTCTCGTTGTTTTCCGGCACGGACACAGACACGATCTTGCCGTTGCTGTCCACAGTCACATCCACCTTGAACGCCGCAAAGCCAGTCACGTCATAGGTGTTCGTGGTGGTTTCCACCGGCGCGTCCTCGCCCTCGTCGCCGCCGTTGATGGCAGCGGCTTCCGCCAGAATCGCGTCCTTGTCGCCCGCGTGCGGCTCAATGCCGAGCGTGCCCTTCGTGTAGGTCAGCATCTCCTGCACCGCGTTCACAAACGCGCTGGAAGAGATCGTCGCGCCCGCAATGGTGTCCACATCATTGCGCAGCGTGTCCGGGTCAGCGGCAATCGCGATGAACTGCTCCTTGAAAGCGTCGTCGCCCACGCGGCTGCCGAGACCCTGCGTCTCCTGAAGGGAGCCGACATAGACCTGCGTGACGTAGCCGCCTTCGCTCACGCCGAGGGTGATCGGAATCTCTCCGCCATAGCCCTGCGGGTTCGCGGTCAGCGCATAACCCTTGATGCTGCCGTCAGCGTTTTTGCCGATGAAAATCTCATCAAGCGCGCTGTCGTCAGAAATACCTTCATACTCAATCTGCTCGTATTCGCAGCCCGGCAGCACCGTGTTCAGCGCAGCCATCTTGGAGGCCAGCTTCTGCTGCTCGATCGGGCCCTTGGTCACTTCGTTCGTGACGGCCAGCAGCACAGAGGCAACAAGCGCAAAGATGAACAGACGGAGCGCAAGCTTCACAATATCACCCATTACTTCTTGACCTCCCCAAAGCTCTTGTTGCCGGTCACGCGCTCAATCAGCGGCGAGCAGACGTTCATCAGCAGGATGGCGTAGGAGCACCACTCCGCCGGGGTCTTCTTGCAGGCGCGGAAGATGAACAGCAGCAGACCACAGCCGATGCCGAAAACGATCTTGCCCTTCGCCGTCGCCGGAGAAGAGGAATAATCGGTCGCCATGAAGAACGCGCCGAGAATCAGGCCGCCGGAAAGGAGCTGCGCCAGCGTCGCGTTCACATCAAAGCCGGTCTTCAGCAGATAGCATACCGCGAACGTGCCGATAAAGGCCGCCGGGATGTGCCAGGTGATAACCTTCTTATAGAAGAGGTAGGCCGCGCCGATCAGCAGCGCCAGCTTGCAGGTTTCGCCGATGGTGCCCGGAATATTGCCCAGGAAAAGCTGACCCAGCGTGTAGGTGCCGGCCGCCGCACCGATCGGAGTCGCGCTCGCCACAGCGTCAACGCCGGCCAGATTGCCAAACGCAGGGGTAGCGAACGTATTCATCAGGCTCGCCCAAGACAGCGCCAGAATCGCGCGCGCAGCGAGCGCCGGGTTGATGAAGTTCTGGCCGATACCGCCGAAGATCATCTTGCACAGCAGGATGGCGATGACAGAACCGATCACCGGCATCCAGTACGGCACGGTGGACGGCAGGTTCATCGCCAGCAGCATGCCGGTCACGACCGCGCTGAAATCGCCGATCGTGTTGCGGCAATGAGCGGCCTTGCAATACAGCCACTCGCTCAGAACCGCAGCCGCGACAGACAATGCGAGGATGATCGCCGAGCGATAGCCGAAGAACAGCACACCGGCGACGGCAGCGGGCAGCAGCGCAATGCAGACATCCCGCATGATGCTCGTGGTCGAGACATTATCGCGCAGATGCGGAGAAGACGAAATCACATACTTGGACATTTTCACGTTCCTCCGTACTCAATTAGGACTTTTTGGCTTTCGTTCTGGCGATCGCCTTGGCCACGCGGCAGCTCTGCGTAAGCTCGCGCTTGGCCGGGCAGGCGAACGTGCAGCTTCCGCATTCCATGCAGTTCATCGCGCCGGCTGCAATCGCGCCGTCGTAGTCGCCGTGGCGAACGAGCGCGTCGATCTTCGCGGGCATGAGCTTCATCGGGCAGGCGCGCATGCAGCGGCCGCAGCGGATGCAGGCGGATTCCTCGGCGGAAATCGCTTCCTCGCCCAGCGCGAGGAAACCGCCGAAGTTCTTGGTGATCGGCAGATTCAGCGTCGGAACCGCATTACCCATCATCGCGCCGCCGACAACCAGCTTGCGCACGCCCTCGGTCAGGCCGCCGGCCTGATCGATCAGATCCAGCAGCGGCGCACCGATGCGGACACGGAAGTTGGCCGGGTTGGCCACGCGGCCGGTCACGGTCACAACGCGGTCGATGAGCGGCTGACCCTTGCGCACGGCCGCAGAAAGCGCCGCGCAGGTGCCCACGTTCATCACGACGCACTTCGCCGCGGACGGCAGCTTGCCATTGGGCACAATGCGACCCGTCAGCGAATAGATCAGCGTCTTTTCAAAACCCTGCGGATAGCGCGCGGGCAGAGAAACGACCTCGATGTTCTGCTTGCCGGAAGCCGCCTCGCGCATGGCCGCGATAGCGTCGGGCTTGTTGTCCTCAATGCCGACCTTCGCACAGGCCACGCCGCTGGCCTTCATCGCCAGTGCGATGCCGTCCACAATCTGCTCGGCGTTTTCCACCATGATGCGGTGATCGCTCGTCAGATACGGCTCGCATTCGCTGCCGTTGACGATCAGCGTATCGGGCTTTTCTTCCAATTTAGAAGTGTCGAGCTTCACATTGGTCGGGAAAGCCGCGCCGCCCATGCCGACGATGCCGCAGCGCGCCGCGATGGATGCGATATCCGCCGCGCTCAGCGCATCAACATTGTCGCACGGCTTTACGGACTCGTCCCAGCGATCCTCAAAGTCGTTGTCGATCACGACAGCGGGAACGCTCTTTCCGCTCGCCACGGTGCAGGTGGTAATCGCCACAACCTTGCCGGAAACGGACGCATGAACCGGCGCGGAAATGAATCCCTGAGCCTCTCCGATGATCTGGCCCATGTTTACCGTCTGACCCACCTTCACGCAGCACACCGCAGGTGCGCCGGCGTGTTGAGCCATCGCAATCATCACACGAGCCGGGGCGGCCGCGTTCACGATCTGCTGGGATTGGGTTGCATTCTTGCCATTGCCAATCTCGCGGGGATGGACGCCTCCGCCAAATGTCTGGGTAGTAGCCACAGACAAGTTCCTCCCTTCGCTTTTCAAGATGACGTGTCTGAGACATGCCATGGACTTGAATGAAATGTCAGGAGTCATTATAGCATAGAAATGCTAAAATGAAAACAGAGTTTCCACTTTTCTTCATCGTTAGTTTTTTCTCTAACCAGTGTTTCCCTATGTTTCGTTCGTTTTCTGCCGTCTGTCGGCACTTTTCGCCGCGCTTTTTCGAAAAGAAAACCACGTTTTTCTTCACAAACAGCAAAGCGGGTCGAGCCCGCCTTTACCTCCGTCAAAGTCTGCCAGGCATCAGGCTCTCGCTTACGTGGATGATTTTACGCAATTTCCCGCGCATCAAAAAAGACCGCCGGTCTGTTTTACATCCGGCGATCCTCTCGCTTTGACTTGAGATCAGAGCAGAATGCATACCATTCCGCCGTTCCCTTCGTTGATGATCTTTTCAAGCGTCTGCTGAACCTTGAGCTGTGTGTCCTCCGGCATGTGCATCAGTTTGTTGGAAAGCCCTTCCCGCACCAGATCGGAAAGCGGCTTGCCGAACAGATTGCTCTGCCAGAGCTTCTGCGGATCCTGCTCGAACCCTTCCATGAGATACCGCAGCATTTCTTCGGACTGCTGCTCCGTGCCGACGACCGGAGAAACCTCGGTCTGGATATCCACGCGGATCAGATGCAGGCTCGGCGCGCTTGCTCGCAGACGAACGCCGAATTTTCCGCCCTTCCCCATGATTTCCGGCTCCTGAAGCGTCAATTCGTCAAGCTGCGGCGGCACCAGCCCATACCCCGTTTCCCGAACGGATTGCAGCGCCTGCGCCACATGGTCGTATTCCTTTTTTGCCGCGACCAATTCCCGCAGCAGCGCCAGCAGATGCGCGTCGCTTCGAATCTCGGTGCCGCATTGTTCCGCCAGCACCTGATTGAACAGTCCTTCCTTGAGCACCATCTGCATGCCGACGCAGCCGCTTCCGTGGTCAACGCTTCGAACGGCCACATCGTCCAGATACTCGTTCTGTTTGAGCGCCTGCGTGAAGGCGTCGGCCTCCCCGATTCGGAGCGTTCCCGCGACCGATTGCTGTAAGCTGTCCATCAGGCTCTTGACGAGCCAATGCGTTTCATCCAGCGCGCCGAGCCATTCCGGTGTTTGAATGTTCATTTGAACCACGGGGAATTGTCCGAGCACCTGCTCCAGCAGGCCGCGAATGTCCTCTTCGTCCATTTCCTCCACGTTCATGGCGACCACGGGAACCGCCTTTCGTAGGCTTTGCGTCTTGGTTGTCGCCGCGTTTTGCGTGTTCAGGATGATCGCAAACGGTTTTCCGAGGCTTTTTAGTTCCGCAATCACGCGCGCCTCTGCCGGAATATATGCCGTGCGCGGCAAATCGGTCACGCTGCCGTCCGTCGTTACCACCAGTCCGATGGTCGAATGTTCGGTGATGACCTTCTGCGTCCCCAATTCGGCCGCGCGCTCGAAGGGCATCTCCTCGTCGTCCCACGGTGTGCGAACCATTCGCAGCGCTTCGCCCTCCGTCGTGCCCAGCGCGCCTTCCACCATGTAGCCGACGCTGTCAACAAAGCGCAGGCGAACATGGTTGTCGCTGGGCAGTGCGATATCCACCGCCTCCGACGGAATAAACGCCGGTTTGGTCGTCATCACGGTGCGCCCCGACCCGCTTTGAGGCAGGTCGTCCTGTGCGCGCGCCCGGATATGCGCGTTTTCAATGGCCGGAATGATCATTTTTTCCATCAACCGGCGAATAAAGGTCGATTTGCCTGTCCGCACGGGGCCGACAACGCCGACATAAACATCGCCCTGTGTTCGCTGGGCGATATCCTGATAAAGGTCATACGCTTGCATAACATCCCTCCCTGCCGTCATGCCAGCGTATGCGCCCTGTCCGCCCGTTATTACGCATCCTGCGACGGCATTTCAAGCGTAATGGTCAATTCAAGCTCCTCTCCCGCGGGAATCGCATCCTGCAGCGTCAGCTTTTCCAGACCGGGGATTCGATAGACCGTCAGTGCCACCACGTCTCCGGCCGCATGCGCCGCCAGCCGGTTGGTCAAATCGGTATGGAGTGTTATCCGTTTGCCATCCATCCGGATAATGATGTCGTTTGGCTTGATCCCGGCTTTTTCTGCCGCGCTTCCCGGAGAAACCGAGCTGACATAGACGCCGGCCGGAATAAAACCGACGGTCGGTTTGTCGCTTCCGCGGATGGTTATGACGGAAATGCCGAGCTTCGGGCGCGTCACCCTGCCGTATTGGATGATGCTGTTTACGACCGGCTGAACAACGTCCGCCGGAATGGCCATCGCAATGCCCTCGATGGAGGCCACGTCGTCCTTCCCGTTCGAGCTGAATTTGAGAGACGGAACGCCAATCAGCTCGCCGCGCGTATTAAACAGACCGCCGCCGCTGTTTCCCGAATTGATCGCCGCGTCGGTTTGCAGCATTTTGACGATGGATGATCCCTCCAATTCCCGGTTCAGCGCTGAAACAACGCCGACCGTCACCGTATCCGCAAATTGCTTGCCCAGCGGATTGCCGATGACGATGGCCCAGTCGCCGACGCGAACCTGCGCGATATCCCCCATCTTGACGGCAGGCAGATGAACGTCCTCCATCACGCGCAGAACGGCCAAATCCGTCAGCTCGTCATAACCGACGATCTCCGTTTTCAAATACCGTCCCTGACTGAGCACCTGCACGTCGTTTGCGCCTTCAATCACGTGGTAATTGGTCACCACATGCCCCTGCGTCGTCACCACAACGCCGGAGCCCGTCGCCTGCTCAATCAATTCCGTTTGCCCGCTAATCATATTGAACGTATTCGCCCGGTTGCTCACGCCGACAACGCAGGGCATCACCGTCTGCACAACGTCCGCAAACGGGCTTTTCGCTCCTTCCAGCGTCTGAACATATTCTCCCTGCGCGTAAACGCTTTCGGCAGGTTGCGCGTCCGCGCCGGCAATCGCCACAATTTCAATCGCCAGCACAAGCCCCAGCGCCGTGAACGCCATTTTTCGGAGCACTTCCCTTTGATCCATCCCGCTCACCTCGCAGGTAGTTTCCCCGAATTTCTGTTTTTTCACGCGCAGACCCGCGTATCTTTTCGGTTGTTCGGTTGAATCGCAAAAACGCCCCGTCACCATGACAGGGCGCTCGTTTGTTGACATAAGCAAACTTGGCTTGAATAGCAAAATCAAGAAATTTACAGATTCTTTCATTTGCAGGAAGGGCTATTCTCCCCCCGTAAGGGGGAGAATAGCTTATTGTCAGCAGTCTGCCCTCCTTCACCATGACAGGGCGTTTTGAGGCCGTTATTTCAGGGAGACGATGGTTACGCCGGTTTCGCCTTCGCCATACCGGCCGAGGCGGAAGCTGCTCACGCACGGATGGCGGCGCAGGCAATCCTGTATGCCGGCGCGCAGAACGCCGGTTCCGTTTCCGTGAATGATGCTGACCTCGCCGAGCGAAGAGAGCATCGCGTCGTCGATGAATTTCTCGACCTCGGGAATCGCTTCATCCAGCGCCATGCCGCGCACATCCAGCTCCTGCCGAACGGCTCGCGTGGTGATATCCACCCGGGCTTCCCGCATGGATTTCTTGCGTTCCAGCTTTTTCTGCTCCTTTTTGACGAGCTGCTGCGTCGCCGTCAGCGTTCGCAGATCGGAAAGCGGCGCGCGCATTTTCATCATGCCGACCTTGAGCTGCACGTAGCCCTTGCTGTCCGCAGGCGCAACGATCGTCGCATCCACATCCATGGAGGCGATGTGCACCATATCGCCCGCCTTGACGCTCTTACGAATTTCTCCGCCAACTTCCTGCTAGTCGTCCAATTCGTCCTGCGCCTTTTCCATCTGTTTTTTGACCTTTTGAATTTCGTGCTCCTGCGCACCGCCCGCTTTTTTCATGGCGCGAAGCTCGGCGATCATGGCCTCCGACTCCCGCTTGGCGTTCTCGACGATGCGCTTGGCCTCTTCCTTCGCCTTTCGGATGGATTTTTCACGCTGATCTTCGAGCTTTTTCCGCTCTGCTTCCGCCTGATCGCGGATGGAGATCATCTCGTTGCGCGCCTGCTCGGCCAGTTCGCGCTCCTTCTTGGCCACCTGACGGTGGTATTCGGCGTTGGCAATCACGTCCTCAAAGCGAACCTGCTCCTTGGAAAGCAGCTCCTTCGCCCTGCCGATGATAAATTCCGGCAGGCCGAGCTTCCGCGAAATTTCAAATGCATTGGATTTTCCGGGGATGCCGATGGACAAGCGATACGTCGGTCTGAGCGTCGCCACGTCGAATTCAACGGAAGCGTTTTCAACGTTCGGCGTGGTCAGCGCATATTCCTTCAGTTCGCTGTAATGCGTCGTGGCCACCGTGCGCGTATGCATATCCAGCAGGGTGGAAAGCACCGCCTGCGCCAGCGCCGCGCCCTCCGTCGGATCTGTGCCCGCGCCAAGCTCGTCAAAGAGCACGAGCGAATCCGGGGTCACACTTTGGAGGATCGAGACGATGTTCGTCATGTGACCCGAAAAGGTGGAAAGCGACTGTTCGATGGACTGCTCGTCGCCGATGTCCGCGAAAACGTCATCAAAAACAGCCAGCTCCGTGCCGTATTCCGCCGGAATCTGCAAGCCGGACTGCGCCATCAGCGTAAACAGACCCGTGGTCTTTAGCGTCACCGTTTTGCCGCCCGTGTTCGGGCCAGTGATAATCAGCGTCGTAAAGTCGCTGCCCAGCCGGATATCCAGCGGCACGACCTTCTGCGGATCAATCAGCGGATGGCGGCCGCGCACAATGTTCAGCCGCCCTTCGCGGTTGATCTTGGGCATGCATCCGTTCATCTGCTTGGCCAGCGACGCTTTGGCAAACGCAAAATCCAACTGAGCGAGGATCGCCAGATTATCCGAGATGGCGTCCGCTTCCGGCGCGATTTGCGCGGAAAGTGTCCGGAGAATCTTCTCGATCTCCACTTTTTCTGCCGAAATCAACTGCTTCAGCTCATTGCCGATTTCGACGACGGACATCGGCTCGATGAACACCGTCGCGCCGGTTGAGGATTGATCGTGCACAATGCCCGGCACCATCGAGCGGTATTCCTGACGAACCGGCAGAACATAACGATCCGCGCGCATGGTGATGATGGCGTCCTGCAAATATTTCTGGAAATTCGGGTTGTGAATCATGCCGTTCAACCGCTCGCGAACCCGTTCATTGCACGCGCGCATCTTGCGGCGGATTTGGAACAGCTCATTGCTCGCGCGATCCGCGATTTCGTCCTCGCTGATGATCGCGTCGGAAATGGCCTGTTCGATGGCCTTGAACGTCGAAAGCCGCGAGGCATTCGCGCTCATCAGCGGCGTATCCTGCCTATCCGTCACGATGGCCTCGCGCGCGGCGCGAGCAGCACGCAGGCTTGCGCCGATTTCCATCAATGCGCGCGGCGAAAGGGACGAACCGATCTGCGCCAGATGCAGCGAAGCATGCACATCTGAAAACGAGAGCATCGGCGTGCCGCCCAAATAGGAAAGCAGGCTGTGCGCTTCCTCCGTCTCCTGTTGCATGCGCAAAACGTCCTCCAATCGGTTGGACGGCGTTAAAGCGTCGCACAGCGCCCGCCCCATGTCGGAAACGCAGTATTGCGCAAGCTGCGCACGGATTTTTGTAAATTCAAGCACACGTAAAGAACGTTCGTTCATGGATTTCTCCTTTTTTGCGCAATTAGAAAATGACGTAAAACCGCCCGCGTGGGCAGGACGCCGACGCTCTGCGATTTTCGAAAAAGGCGGGTTCAACCCTCTTTTTACTGAACGCCGCGCAGAAGCTGCCCCGCCGTCGCGGATGGCGAAATGCTGTGAAGCGCTCTGCCGCTATCCAGCACGCCGCGGTAAGAAGCGACAATTTCCCGCTGTCTTTCGGGCGATTCATCGGTAAAAGCAAGGCGGAGGCTGACGGAAAGATGATGCAGCTTCTCAGCGTATTTTGCCATATCCGTTTCCACGCTGTTATACAGCCTCAAAACACAGCCGTGCTCCATTTGAAGCCTGCGCAGCGGGAAACGGTATCCTTTTCGATCCGTATAAATTTCCGGGCAGCCGCCGAGCCTTGCGCATTCGTTGCAGCGGCTGTCCTGCTGTTCGTCCCCTTTTTCCGTTCGGCGCGGGCAATGGTTCAGCAGCATCAACTGCGTCCGCCCATATGCCTCCATCACGTAATTGCCGCCACTGGCAAACAGCTCCCGCAGCTCCTTTTGATTCAGCTCGCAGGAGACCGTCAGTCGGTTGACGTTCAGAGCGGCATAAAATGCCGCACAGGCATGGTTCATAACGTTCAGCCCCTGACCGCCCGAAACCGGAACAGGCCACGAAAGCGCCAGCTGGCCGGGATTATTGGCCACCACGCCGCTCAGCTTTTCCGCGTTTTCGGAAACCCACGCATGGATATGTTCAAGCTCGTCGCTGCGCATGACGGCCGGAAGAACGAGCGCAGGTTTAACGCCGCCCGCCTCTGCAAGTATGCGGCTCAGCGCATCCGCCTTATAGATTTGCGGCTGCCATTCAAAAATGTCCGCTCCGCATTCAATCAGGCTTTTTGCCCTCGCAACGTCTTCGCCCTGCACGATCAGCAGCTTTTCCTGTGTCGGCATTTCGCGCGAATTGGGAACAAACCGACGGTCGGTTTGCATAGGTTCCGTTCGGGCTTTTCGCATTTTTTCAAGCGCGTCCCGCCGCAAATTGTTGAGCATCGCGGCAGTCATAAATGCGCCTTCGCTTTCAAGCGTCAAATCTCGAAGTCGGTACGGCGTTCCGCCCAGTTTACCGAGCTGCTTGGCGGCGGTTTCCTCATTCAGCGCGCGCTGCTGCGCAGGCATGACCGGCTGCTCACCGACGGATGAAACGCAGTGCCCGTCGCCATCCGAAACGGTCAAAACGGCAGCGCTGTTCGGCATGGCGTACAGATGCATGTCCAGCGGAATCTGCACATTTTCACGGCCCATGATTTCCCGAATTTCCCTCATCTGCGCGGCGTCCGTCAGCCGGAAGATCTCGTCGCCCACGCGTGCCTGACCGGCCGCGATGCGAACCGTCGCCTCCGCGCCCGCCGGAACATCGTTGCCGGAATAGGTGAACTCGGTCTCCTGCCGCCCGCGCGATTGCAGTCCGTCGCCGTCGTTGAGCGCCTTGGTCAAACGAACCTGCGCAAGCGCTCCCCGCATCGACATAATTTTGCCGACTGAAATGCCCCAGTGGTTCGGTTTTTCCCAGCTCATCAACGCGGCGTTGCTCTTTTCCATCACGTAGCCTTCCGTGAAGCCGCCGCGATTAAACACCTGCCGCAGGCCTTCGATGACCGCTTGGCTCGGATGATAGCTGACATGCGCTTCCGCCGCATCGAGCGCCTCGCGATAGGCTCTCGTGATGACGCCGACGTATTCCGGCCTTTTCATGCGGCCTTCCAGCTTAAAGGAATATACGCCCGCGTCGCGCAGCTCGGGAATGCGGTCAATCAGCATCAAATCCTTTGTGGAGAGCAGGTAGCCGCTCGTTCCGTCTTCCAGCGTGTAGGGCAGTCGGCAGGGCTGCGCGCATCGGCCGCGATTGCCGCTTCGTCCGCCGATCATACTGGAAAACAGGCACTGACCCGATACCGCCACGCAAAGCGCGCCGTGCGCAAAGGCCTCTACCTCAACGCCGACGTCTGCCATCTTTCTCAGCTCATCCAGCGTACATTCCCTTGCCGGAACGACGCGCGCAAAGCCCATGTCCTTCATCAGCCGAGCACCCTGTGCGTTGTTGATCGTCATCTGTGTGCTGGCATGCAGCACCAGATGGGGATAGCTTTGCTGAATGATCCGCGCCACGCCCATATCCTGCACCAGCACGGCGTCCACGCGCACATCGGAGAGCAGGTCGAGCACATCGCGAAGGTCATCCAGTTCGCACTGCTTGACCAGCGTATTGACCGTCACATAGATTTTCTTCCCTCGTTCGTGCGCATAGGCCACAGCGTCTCGAAGCCCATCCGCATCGAAATTCCCCGCGTAGCTGCGCGCGCCGAAGGCCGTATAGCCCAAATAGACAGCGTCCGCGCCGCAAGCGATTGCCGCAACGAGTGCTTCGCGGTTTCCCGCCGGTGAAAGCAGTTCCATTTTCTCCTCCGAAAAAAGCGGCGCAGGGCAACCACCCCAGCGCCGCCGCTCGATTTATGCGTTTTCGTCCTGTTTGGTTTCAGTTTTTGCCGCGTCAAGCTCGCGGCGAAGGCGGTTCACCTCGTCCTGCGCGGTAAACAGCTCATCCGCCAGCGTCATCGCCGTCAGCACGGGCAGCATATTTTCCCCGGCTCGCGTCAAAATCGCCAGCTCGCGCATCCTTCGATCCACGTATCGGGAGAGACGCTGCACCTTGTCCGGCTGCTGATCCGTCACCAAAGTATAATCGCGCCCCATCAGGTGGACGACGACCTTGTTTTTGTTCACGGTGCCGCCTCCGATCAGCCGCGCCCTTTCAGCTTTTCAACCGTGTAGGTTTCGCCGTGCGTGTCCACGCGGACGGACTTCATCTTCTGCTCCTCATACGGCTTATCCATCGGATCGCGCGGAACGCTGACAATCGCGTCCGCCGTTTCCATGCCCTCCGTCACCTTGCCGAACGCAGCGTATTGGCCGTCCAGATACGGCGCGTCATCCACCATGATGAAGAACTGGGAACCGGCGGAGTTGGGCATCATGCTGCGCGCCATGGACAGCACGCCGCGCGTGTGCTTGAGCGGATTGTTGAAACCGTTTCGGGCAAATTCGCCGCGGATACTGTAGCCCGGTCCGCCGGTGCCGCGGCCAAGCGGGTCGCCGCCCTGAATCATAAAGCCCGGAATCACGCGATGGAAGATCACGCCGTCATAAAAACCGCTGTTCGCCAATTCCACGAAGTTCGCCACGCTGTTGGGCGCCGTTTCGGGATAAAGCTCGCCCTTCATCGTCTGCCCGTTTTCCATTTCAATGATAAAAGTCGGATTCATTTTGTCTTCCTCCTACTATAATAAAGTCGTATCTCATTCTTGATACGCCTCATGCGTATTGTCGTCATCCATCAGAAAATGCCCGCCAAGCAGGGCTTGAACGTCCCTTGCAATCGCTTCGCTGGTCAACGGATAGCCGCATCTGGCCAGCGGCAGATAAGCGTCGCACAGCGCGGGCCAAATCGCCTCTCTGGCCGTGATCCATCGCCCCAGCATCTGCTCCGGCAAATCCGCCTCGCTGGCATAGGGCACAAAGCGCAGCCCCAGCTTTTCAAGCGCAAGCGGAATCCGCTTGTTTACGCGCACGAGAAGCCGCCGCCTTGTCGCGGCCGCCTCAATCAGCATCGGTTCGACGGTTTCATCTCCGAACGCCAGCGCGCGCACGGTATGGGAAGCATCCAACTGACGCAGAAAACCGTCTGCCTGCGCGCACGTATCGAGCCGGACATGCAGACGCAGACGCTCGTCTTCGCAGACGGGAATCAGGCAAAAGCGGAGCGCGTCCTCATCAAACTGCCGAATGAGCACATCCCTTGCGCCGCATTGCTGTGCCGCAAGGCGAATCTCTTCGGCTCGACGGGCGTATTCCACGCCATAACGCCCCGGCGCAAAGAAATCCTCCGGCAGCGTCAACAGCGGCGCTATTCGGTCATCCTCAAAGACGGCGCTCTGCGCATCCCGAATGGAGACGCAGGCAAATACGCGCTTCGCCCGCATCTGGTCAAGAATTTCGCGCAGATACGCTTCCCTTGTGTAGCCGCTTTGAATCAGCGCCGCGCGCGGGATATCCTCTATCGGCATTTCCAGCGCATCCATCGCGGCAAACGCCGCAGCCGCGTCGGCCTGAAGCGGCGTCAAGCCCTGCGCCTTTGATATCGACGTCGTCAGCGCTTTTATGCCCATTTCGCCCCGCGCCGCGTCAAAATTCAGCAGGGTCTCCACCACCGCCGCCCGGCGAACCGCCTGCTTGACGCACCGCCGAAGCGTCTGCTTATCGCTGATTACCATGGTCTGCGCCTTCCTCCTCCCGCCGATGTTTAATCCAGCTTTTTCGCCTTTTCGGCAAAGACGATCCGCTTTCGCTCGATCATCTCATCCACGCGGTCAATATATTGCTCAATATTGGCTATATTCGGTGCGCGAAGGATTTTTTCCTCTTCGCGCATGACACATTTTGAAATTCCGCCCGCGCCGAGCGCCAGAATGCTGGTGGTTTCTTCCATGTTGTCGATGTTATATCGGCAGAAACGCCCCGGCAGCGCGTAACCCACGTTTTCCAGGTTTTCCGCCATGTATTTTTGCCGGTACAGGTAATACGCGCGCATGCCCATGTCGTGCGCCGTCTGCCGCCCGAGCGCCACCATGCGAGCGACGTCCTGTTCCGCCTGCGCGTACTTTTCTTCGTGCAGCCTGCTTGAACGCTTGATGGCCAGCGTGTGAACGGTCAGGCTTTCCGGGCGGAGCCTGCGGATTTCCGCCAGCGTATGCGCAAACATGGCGTAATCCTCACCGGGGAGCGCCGCAATGACGTCCATGTTGATGTCGTCAAAGCCGATGCTTCTGGCCAGCTCATATGCCTCCACCGTCTGCTTCGCGGTGTGCGCACGGCCGATTCGCGTCAGCGTCGCGTCGTTCATCGTCTGCGGATTGATGCTGATCCTCGTCACGGGATGGTCGCGGAGCATGCGCAGCTTCTGCGCGTCCAGCGTGTCCGGCCGGCCGGCCTCAACGGTAAATTCCGCCAGCGCGCCGAAATGCCTTTCAACATGCGCGAGCAGGCGGTCAAGCTGCGGCGTGGTCAGGCTGCTGGGGGTTCCGCCGCCGATATAGCCCACGCGGATATGCAGTCCCATCTCTCGCGCCATCTCGGCGCATGCCTCAATCTCATGCAGCAGCGCCGCCAGGTACGGCTCGACCAATCGCCCGTCTCCGATTTCGCCGGATGAGAACGAGCAGTACGCGCAGCGCGTCGTGCAGAAAGGAATGCCGATATATACATCGCATGCGCGCGCGCGCCGATCCATCAGCCCCTGCTGCGCGTCGAGAATTTCATCGAGCAGATCAATCTTTTCCTGCGACAGATCAAACAGATCTTGCAGCGTATGTCTGGCCTCGCCGCGCGTTTTTCCGTTTTCCAATTGCTGGTAATACAGCCTCGTCGGTCGGATTCCCGTCAAGGAGCCCCATGCAGGCTGCCGCCCGGACAGACGCTTGAGAAGCATATAGCAGCAGCGCTTAATCAAGCGTTTCTTCTGGCGTTTTTCCTCAAGGCCGCCGAAAACCGCCGGGGCGCTGAGCGTATTTTGTTCCGTCCTGCCGCTGCAATCCGTTAAAACGAAGGTTTCGCGCCATTCCCCGTCTGCTTCCTCATGGATATGCGTGAGACGCGCGTCGGCCTGCTGTGTTTCCTCCACAGCCGCTCCCTCGCCGTAAAACAGGCGCACGACGTCGCCGATATCGTTTTGAAACGCAGGCAGCGATGTTTGGACAGCGATCTTCACGCATTTGCCTCCTGTTCCCAGGCAATCTTCGTTTTCATGCCGTGGCCGGGGTAACAGACGGTATCGCCCGGCAGTTTCAGAAGCCGTTTCAGGGAGAGCGCCATTTGCAGCGAGTTTCCGCCCGCCAAATCCACTCGGCCATATCCCTGATAGAACAGCGTGTCGCCGCAAAACAGCGTCTTTTCATGCCGATAACAGACCGAACCCGGCGTATGTCCCGGCGTGTGCAGCACGTCAAAGCGAATGCCCGCCTCTTCCACGCAGTCGCCCTCTTCGAGCAGGACATCCGCATCCGGCAGCGTGAGCTGTGCGCCGACAACGCCGGAGAGATTCAGCGAGGGATCGGCAAGCGCCGGTGCGTCCAGCTTATGCACATAGAGCTTCACGCCGTCCTTCAGCCACGGTCTGGCGTAGAGCATGTGATCGAAATGCGCGTGCGTGAGCAGCACCGCCTTGACCTCTCTGCCGCAGACCGCGCCGTTGACCGCCGCATATTCCGCGCCGGGATCAATCAGCACACACTGATTCGAGCCGGACGCGCCCACCACGTAGGTGTTCACATCCAGCGGGCCGCCCGTCACGGTTTTGATATCCAGCTCCATCAGAACGTCCTCCTTGAATCAATCAGCAGCGTCACAGGCCCATCATTGATCAGCGAAACCTTCATATCCGTTTGAAAAATACCGGTTTCCACATGAATACCCGCGTCGCGAAGTCCCTGACAGTATGCATCATACATCGGTACGGCCAGTTCGGGTCGCGCCGCGCGAATAAAGCTCGGACGACGGCCGTGGCGCACATCGCCATGCAGCGTAAATTGAGATACCGCCAGAATTTCACCGCCTGCATCAAGAATGGAACGATTCATTTTGTCGTTTTCATCCTCAAAAACACGCAGATTGACGGTCTTATCCACACAGTAACGGACATCCTCCGCTGTGTCACCGTCCTCCACTCCGCAAAGCACCATAAAGCCCTTGCCGATCCGTCCGACTTCTCTGCCTTCCACCTTGACGCTTGATTCAAGCACCCTCTGTATCACCAGTCTCATGACATGTGTTCCTTTCGCACTCGTTATACGCGGAAAATTTCAATCGTGTCCTGCCGCTTGGCAATCTGCTTAATCACCCAATCCAGCTCCTGCTTATTAGCCACCTGAAGCGTCAACTCAATGGAGCAGGTCTGATTGCTGTTCACTTTAGCGTTGAGCGCGCAGACCGTCACCTTCTGTGCAGACAGATAACTCATCAAATCCGCCGGGCAACGGGGTGCAACATTTGGCAAAATGAACCTGACATCCCGGCAGGCCGGCAATCTTTATGCCCATGTCTTCCTTAGATGTGCTCTTGCCTCCGTGCTGCGGCTGAGTCGGTTCAGCCACACGCGGCAAAACCGGTACAAGCGGTTTGTCGTGCGCGCGCTGTTCTTCGCGCAGGCGGGTGACAACCTGCTGGGCTGCAATGCCGCCGCAGCCGACTGCGGCGTAAAGGTCATCCAAATCGGCAAACGAAAATTTCCGAAGAATCGGCTCGACGTATTCGTTTTTAAGCAGCGAAGGCAGATTGACCGCCTGACGTTTAGCCTCATAATCGAGCATCTGCTTGCCGTTGGCAACGTTTTCGTCCTTCAGCTCTTTTTTATAAAACTGACGGATTTTCGCCTTGGCCTGCGCGGTCTTGACAATTTTCAGCCAGTCGCGGCTCGGACCTTTGCTGTTCTGCTGCGTAATGATTTCCACAAAGTCGCCCGTATTCAGCGCCGTATCCAGCGTTACAATGCGGCCGTTGACCTTTGCGCCAACGCATTTGTTGCCATC
>ENA-UONX01001908-UONX01001908.1-human-gut-metagenome-genome-assembly--contig:-P74old-NODE-1908-length-17147-cov-6.441142_pt1 | contig 17147 bp, 12 predicted proteins | sample MGYA00242466_ERZ724013 | MGnify/ENA metagenome assembly ERZ724013 | reverse complement strand
TCAAGGTAAGCAAACCGTATCCTACTACCACCACTACAAGCGGTACTGGTACGACCACTACTACAACTACAACCACAACCGTTACTACGACCACAACATATGATGGAGATTCCGTAGTTTGGGACATCAGCGATAACTTTGTAACGGCTGGCGATAAGGCAGCAGCTGCAATTGCACCGAAGGTTTATAACGATCAGGGTACCAACTCTGCAAATGGTTATATGGAAGCAACAGATCCGGCTACACAGGAACTCCTGGCAGCAGCTACTTATGTAGGCTTCAATAAGAATGCAGATTATGCAACATTGTCTTCTTCCTTCTGGCTGGTAAATGCAGACAAGCTTCGGTTTGACTTTGCATCTACTGATGTAGATAACTCCAATAATGTAAAGACTGCTGATGGCACTGCAATCGTAGAAATGCTCTATGATATTCCGGATGCAGACACTGTAATTGCAATTGCTGAAAAGTATGGTCTGGAAAAGAAGCATACAGATGATGGCAAGGCATATTATGCATTCCCGTTGACATGGAGCGATGCAGTTGGTGAGCATGGTGAAACTGCTAACCAGTGCGGTTCTTATAAGGACGGCGAAAGCATTGAAATTCCGCTGACTTTGGTAGATGGTAATATCTGCGTAATCGTTCCAGACACTACAACTACAACAGTAGTAACTACTACAACAACTGCTACAACTGAAACCGGACCAGTAGTAACCACGACTACAGCAACTGAAACCACACCGGCAGCAACTACGACTACAACTACAGTAACTGAAACCACACCGGCAGCAACTACCACTACAACTACAGCAACTGAAACTACACCGACAGCAACCACGACTACAACTACAGCAACTGAAACCACACCGGCAGCAACTACCACTACAACTACAGCAACTGAAACCACACCGACAGCAACTACCACTACAACTACAGCAACTGAAACCACACCGACAGCAACTACCACTACAACTACAGCAACTGAAACCACACCGACAGTAACTACGACTACAACTACTGAAACCACACCAACAGCAACCACGACTACAACTACTGTAACTCAAACCACAACAACTACAACTATGACTACAACCACAACTACAACAACTACTACAGAACCGCAGCCGAATGCAACTGTAATCCAGTTCGAGCTGAAGGATCCGAACTTCTACTTCTCTGTAGATGAGAGAGAATTTGATCCGGCTGACCTGTTCGAATCTATCACCATGGTAGAAACAGATGAAACTGGTGCAGCAATTGAAAGCACAAGAGTTGACATCATGGATCAGGTTGACTTCAATGGTGCAACACCGAAGAGCACATATGCAGAAACACCGACTTATTTCGTTGGTACAATTCAGGCTTACTACAACGGTGAGGCAATTCCAGGAGCAACACCGACCGTTTACATTGGTGTAAAGGGCGATGCAGACTTGAGCGGCAAGGTTGCAGTAGAAGACGCAATTGCAATGTTGACCTACTATGCACGTACATCTGCAGCATTGGATGCTTCTTTCAATGAGGACGCAGATTTGAATAAGTTTGCATACTTCCTGGCAGATGTGGATACAGAATCTAAATTGGGCATGAATGATCCTGATACCGGTAGAAAGATTTCTGTCGAAGATGCAATTTATGATCTGACATATTATGCAAGAAAGTCTGCTGCTTTGGATCCGCAGTGGCCGGATATCATTCCATCTTTGAAGTCTCTGGAAGGCTCTATGTGGTATGAAGGCTAATCACCTCTTAATATGCATCAAGTTGTGACAGATTATTTGTGACATAAAACAGAATTCCCCCGATGCGGTTTCCGTGTCGGGGGATTCTATTTCTTTTTATGGGGACATAAAATACCTATTGACAAGAAAATGTGATTGTGTTATACTAAAAATTGTAAATTGGAACTTGGACTCAACGTCAATCTTTCAATTTCGTTGAAATGGAGTGTTCTATTTGGGAATTAGTGAAATTTGTTTGTTGGGAATTGGACTTTCCATGGATGCATTTGCGGTTTCCATTTGTAAGGGTCTGCAAATGCGAACGTTTCAACTGAAGCAGGCACTCTGGCTGGGTGTTTTTTTCGGTGGCTTTCAGGCATTGATGCCATTGATCGGATGGCTATTGGGTGCCTTGTTTGCAGCATATATTATGCGGTATAGCCATTGGATTGCATTTGTCTTATTGGTCTTTATCGGTGGAAAGATGCTTCTGGAGTCTGTTCGACAGAAAAAAGATGCCGCGGAAGTTGTCGCAGGATGTCCTGACAAAGTGGATTTTCGGGAATTATTTCTGCTGGCACTTGCAACATCCATTGATGCTCTGGCAGTTGGCGTCACATTTTCCATGATGCCGAATGTCAATATTTTTCTTGCCATTTTACTGATTGGTTTCATCACATTGGTCATTTCTATGATTGGCGTGAAGATTGGGAATCTTTTTGGAGATCGATTTGAAAAACAAGCAGGCATTTTAGGCGGCTGCATTCTGGTTGCCATCGGCGTGAAAATTCTACTGGAAGGATTGGGGATTCTCGGTTGACGGTGAACAGAGGTGGATGTAGTTGCGGCATTGCGTATGTAAGGAGGACGTGTTGAAGTGCGGGGGACGAAAATTGTATTGGATTTAGAATTTATTTCCAACAGACAGCTGCATCAACCATTTGCGGTGCATGAGATCATTGAAATTGGTGCGGTCGCATTGAATATAGAAAATGAAATTATGGATGAATTTCAAATATATGTAAAGCCGCAATATGGTACTGTACCACCTACGATTACCAGTATTACTGGTATTACGAATGACATGTTGGTAAAAGCAAGTCATTTTTCAGACGCAATGCAAGCATTTGAAGCATGGCTGCCGCAAAAAGAGGCATATCGTTTTTATACTTGGAGTCAGAATGACCAAACTGTATTTTTACGGGAGTCAGAGTGGAAAGAACGACCCCTTTTAGATGGATTTTATAAATATTGGGTGGATTTGCAGCGATTGCACCAGCGGATTTATCATTTTTCTCGTCCCTTAAAGTTGGTAGAAGCCCTTGGTTCCATGCAGATTGAATTTGAGGGAACAGAGCATGGTGCACTGGCAGATGCACGCAATACGGCGAAAATTTTACAGGTGCTTTCCAATGTACGAGGGGTACAGGAAATCCGCTCCCATTCCCATGTGACATATAATGATGACCGTCATACTGCTGGTTTTACACTGGGGCTGCAAATACGTAAGTCATCGCATAGTCGAAGATAACAATAAAACCGCAGGACAACCTCATACGTTGTCCTGCGGTTTCATAAATTTGTGAAATTGTTGTCATGGTAATCATGATTATGATGTCTGCAAGCATGGATGATACTGCTGCATGATGGTTCGATAAATGAAGCGATGTCCTTTTCGGTTTGGGTGGATACCATCTGCACACAGCAGGGATTGATATTCATGTTGTGCAAGAAAGGCACTCCGGATGTCTACGACAGGGACACGCAGCTTTTGTGCCAGCAGCAGAACTTTCATGTTGTACATCTCCTGCCAGCGGTAAATCGTATCGACATCACCCAGCCAGTGCAGAATGTTGTTGGGATGCAGGTTGCGGGAAATCCATTGAAAATACCGCTTTGGTTCTAATGGCGGCAATGTCAGCAAAATGGGGTTGCCCTTTTTGGCTTGAATGAGCTGGATGGTTTTGGTATATAGGGATTCAAATTGTTTCAGTGGTGTGTGCGGTTCATGATGTGCCTGCGGCCGTTCGGAAACCGCTTGCCAGTCAAAATCGCAGTCATTGCCGCCAAATTCCAGAAAGACATTCTGATAACTGGAAAGTTGATCGGTGTGACGTTTGATGATGGAAAGCCCCTTTTGAATGGTGCTGCCCATCACAGAGAAATTGTGCAGTGCTGCCGCTGGGGTAACCCACTGACTGATTTCTTTTTTCAATGTACTGTAACGATGTGTCTCCTCGTCCAGAACAATACCTTTGCTGATGGAATCACCGAAAATGCCGATTTGAATTGCGTTTTGCATCAGAAACCTCCTCGCTGCAACGTAGACCAACTACATAAATCGAATTCTGAAGCCTACAGAATTTTGGATAAACGAATATGAAAAGAAGCGGACGCTCCAAGGAACGTCCGCCGTTGGTGTGACCGAACCTATAAGCCGAGTTCTGTCGAGTATGGTAATTTATCTCGACTGTACGTCGCCGCACAGCTCTAGCCGTCATTACGCATGTTCCATCGGGCCAATGTTAAACATACGTACCAATAGACGTTGCATCGGATAAGGTTTACATAGCAGCATAGTCACCTATGCTCTGGTGTGCTCTTACCACGCCTTTCCACCCTTACTTTCTGACGAAAGCGGTATCTCTCTGTTGCACTTGCTCTAGGGTTGCCCCCGGTTGCCGTTAGCAACTATCCTGCCCTGTGATGCTCGGACTTTCCTCATGGATGCAGTCATCCACGCTACCATACAGTTCGCTCACTATTTTATTTTACAAGAAAACACCGCACTTGTCAAGTACAATTTTCAGAAAATCTGAGAACTTTCTGTGCCGAAAAAAGGAATCTACAAGTATTTTTCCACGCTATCATCAAAATATACCTTATTTTGATTGGCAGCTCCACCCTTCCAGCGTCTCTAAAATATCGGCATAGACAATCGCCTTATTCCGTTCGTTCAAAATCTCGTGTCGCATATGCGGAAACAGTCTGCCGGAAACATTCTGGTAGCCGATTGTTCGCATTCGCTGTACGGCTTGTTTCCAGCGTGCATCACTGCCCCGACAGGGATCGTCTGCACCGGATAAAAAGCGAATGGGCAGTTGCGGTTGTGTTACAGGCCAGTCATCTGTGCAATATGTTGTTTGCAGCAGTGAGAGCAGGGCATCGTAACCATTCAGGGAAAAATGGAACTGGCAGAGCGGGTTGGCATTATATGCATCGACAACCGTCTCATCGCTGCAAATCCAGCTGTTTTCCCTGGATTCCGAGCGGAACGGTCGCTGAAAAAGATTGTACATAATGCGATCAATGGGTTTGCTGTGGGCAGTGTCTCCCTTATGGACAATGATACGATTTAAAATTGACTGCATACGGGGCATTGCGGGCAGGGGAGAGGGAGAACCGATGAGCAGTAGCCCGTCAAGAACATCAGGATACTGCCGCAGATAACAGCGTGCAATCAGAGATCCCATGCTGTGTCCCAGCAGGAAAATGGGCAGATCCGCATACTGTGCTTGGATCCAGCGTGTCATTTGATGCAGGTCGGCAATCACCGCTTCTGCACCGTTTTTTCCGAAATAGCCAAGCTGTTCTTTGCCACAGACACTTTTGCCATGCCCACGGTGGTCATGAATCAAACAAATGTAGCCTTGTTTGGTCAGAGTGTGCAGAAAATCCAGATAGCGTTCCTTGTGTTCGCACATGCCGTGGGAAACCTGGACAATCGCATGGGGCGTGATCCCCTCTGGTACGAGAAGTAGACCAGATAGGCGTAGTTCATCTTGTTCGGAGGGCAGTGTAAATGGTTCCGTATGGATTGGTAGCATAAAAACCCTTCTTTCTGTTTCTATAAAAATATGCTTGGATGTTTTTATTTGCTGTATTCACCTGTTGATAGAATGGCATCCGTGTAAGAAACAATCAGGTACAATACAGTTCGCTTGCCGCACAGGAATATTTATCAGTATAACAAAAAAGCAATCCTTTGTCCAGCACATTTTTTTCGCTTCTGTTGTGTCATGAATTTTCCTTTTTCCAAAAACAAAAAAAGTTGCGGAAAAAACAAAATTTTTTTGTAAAACTACTTGAAATTCTATTTGCTCTGTGTTATAATAAAATACGTCACGGCGGAGTGTGTTTGAATTTGTACATGCTCTGCTGTCGGATCCATTCCGGAATATCGGTGTGCGGGTCCTGTGCAACAAAGCACCGTGAACCATGTCAGGCGGGGAACCGAGCAGCATTAAGCGGATCGTTTTGTGTGCCGCAGTCAACCTGCACACCCATGTTCCGGAATTTTTTTGTAAAACGACAGAAAAAAGGAGGCGGATTCCATGTACAAAGCACTTTATCGCACATGGCGTCCGATGTCGTTTGACGATGTCATTTCTCAGCCGCATATCACGGAAACCTTGCAGAATCAAGTGCGAACCGGAAAAACAGCACATGCCTATCTTTTTACGGGTTCACGGGGAACAGGGAAAACAACCTGTGCCCGGATTCTGGCAAAAGCGGTCAACTGTCCGCATACGGTCAACGGGAATCCCTGTTTGCAGTGTGACATCTGTAAAGATGCCGACCGTGGGGTACTGTCCGATGTGGTGGAAATTGATGCGGCATCGAATAACAGCGTAGAAGATATTCGGGATTTGCGGGAAGGCACGGTTTACCGGCCGGAACGCTGTGCCTATAAGATTTATATCATTGATGAGGTGCATATGCTCTCACCCAGTGCGTGGGGGGCATTGTTGAAGGTCATGGAAGAGCCGCCAGCGTATGTGAAGTTTATTCTGGCAACCACAGAAATGCACAAAGTGCCGGCAACGATTTTGTCTCGTTGTCAGCGGTTTGCGTTCCACCGGATTCGTTTGGAAGATATTGCAGCTCGTCTGCGTTATATTGCGGAAAAAGAACAGATTCCGCTTGCAGAAGGGGCAGATATGCAGATTGCACGCTGTGCAGACGGCGGAATGCGAGATGCGATTTCCCTCTTGGATCAATGTGCTGCTGTTTCAGGTGGTGCGATTACAGCGGAAGCTGTGGCAGCATCTGCCGGTGTGGCAGGTCGGGAACAGCTGTTTCGGATTTTAGAAGGTGTTTTACAGAACAACCTTTCTGCTGCACTACAGGAGGTAGATACACTCTATCAATGTTCCAAAGATATGGCGAGACTCTGTGAAGAACTAACCGAGCAGCTGCGGAATATGATGCTGCTGCGAGCCGGAAATGTGCCAGAGGACTTGCTGAGCTGTCTGCCGGAGGAACTGCCTCGGTTGCGGCAGATGACCAATGCAGTTACCATGGAACAGATTTTGCGTGCCATTTCTGTTTTGCAGGATTGCCGGGAACGAATGCAGCGAAATCCCGGAAAGCGGACAGAATTGGAATTGGCATTGATTCGATTGACCATGCCGGCAACGGTGGCAGTACCAGTGACCAATACACAGACTGCACAGCAGCCAGTATCCAATCCGCCAAACGCACCAATACAACAGCTGGCAGCACCTGTACCACAAACAGCCACACCGGCTGCATCCGCTTCAGCCGTGTCACAGGACATTCGACCAGTGACACAGTGGGCAGATATTTTGGAGGCTTATCGGAATGTGAATCCGGCAGTTTCGGGCAGCCTGGCGGAGTCGGATGCTTATATCCGTGGAAATACGCTGTTGATTATTGCAAAGAATGCCTTTTTCCTGACGCTTCTGAAAAATCACGATAATGCCCGTTCGCTCGGCGAAACGGTCAAACAGATCCTAGGACAAGAGTATAAGATTCTCGCAAAATGCAGTGCACCGGCACAGACAGAACAACCCCCGATACAGGCATTATTGCAAAAAGCAAAAGACAGCAATCTTGAAACTGCTGTGGAATAAAAATATTACTATTAAAAAGTTTCTTGAAGGAGATTTCAATCATGAAAGCAAGATTACCAAAGCAAAATGTGGGCGGTGCCCAGAATATGAGTGCCATGATTCGTCAGGCACAGAAGATGCAGGATGAAATTACAACTTTACAGGAGGACATTGAAGGCAGAGACTTTACAGCAACCTCCGGCGGCGGTGCGGTTACCGTTGTGGTAACGGGAAAGAAGACCGTCAAGTCTCTGACAATTGATAAAGAAGTGGTAAATCCAGAGGATATTGAAATGCTTCAGGATTTGGTGATCAGTGCCATCAATGAGGCAGTGAATCAGGTAGAAACCACCACGGAAGCAGAGATGAGCAAAATTACAGGCGGCGTTTCTCTGCCGGGTCTGTTTTAATCCATGGCAGACAGCAACGCACTGCCATTGGTACTGCTGGCAGAACAGTTTGCAAAACTGCCGGGTATCGGCATGAAGTCAGCACAGCGGTTGGCATATTATTTGATTTCCAGACCGGAAGAAGAAGTGCAGGCATTTGCAGATGCGATGTTACACGCAAAGAAGGCGATTCATTATTGTACTTGTTGCCAGAATCTCACCGATCAGACAGTCTGTCCCATTTGTGGGGATGACAGCAGAGATCATTCTGTTGTTTGCGTGGTGGAAGCACCGAAGGATGTTGCGGCATTTGAGCGAACAAATGAATATCATGGTGTATATCATGTGCTGCATGGTTTGATTTCCCCACTCACGGGTGTGATGCCGGAGCAGTTAAAAATACGGGAGTTGCTGGCACGCTTACAGGATGGTACGGTAAAAGAAGTCATTATGGCAACCAACCCTACGGTAGAAGGCGATGCCACCGCTATGTACCTTGCAAGGCTGCTCAAACCCATGCAGGTGACAGTTTCCCGTCTGGCATTTGGTTTGCCGGTCGGCGGTGTGGTAGAATATGCAGACGAAGTCACACTTTACAAGGCACTGGAAAATAGAAGTGAAATGTAACAAAAGCACTCCTGCCATTTGACAGGGGTGTTTTTTTGGAAAAGGAGGATGCTGTCTATGAATTCCTGTGAAACGATTCGCACGGCTATGATGGCATATGACTGGATTGGATTTGATCTATTTGATACACTGCTGTTTCGGCCATTTTGGAAGCCGGATGATTTATTTTGTCAGATGGAGCAGGAACTTGGCAGAACGGGCTTTGCAGCACTGCGAAGTGGGACAGAAAACCAGTTGCGAAAGCATCGAAAACGGGAACTGACCTTACAGGAAATTTATCAGTCCATACAGCAGAAAACGGGCGAATCCGATGCCGTCATGATGCAGTGGATGCAATTGGAACTGGAAATGGAGTGGCGGTACTGTTATCCCAGGGAGAGTGGGATGTCTCTTTACTGTGCAGCAAAAGAAGCAGGAAAGCACATTGCCATTGTAACAGACATGTATTTGCCATTGGAGCAGATTGTTAGAATGCTGCAAAAAATCGGAGCAGGGGATTATGATACGCTTCTGCTTTCATCGGAACTGGGATTCAGCAAAGCAAATGGTGGGATTTATCGGTATTTGAAACGAATGGGGATCCCCACAAAGCGATTTTTACAGATTGGCGATAACCGGATTGCAGATGTGGAAAATCCATGCTGCCTTGGCTTAAAAGGAATGTGGCTCCCGGCAGCAAATGCGGTTTTTCGGCATTATGGGCGGCTCTATCCGGCGATTGCAGCGGAGCAGCCGCCGCTTGCGGTACGCTGTAGCATTGCCATTGCAGCCAATGCTTATTTTGATGATCCGTTTCGAATGATGCGGAGGGGATGTGATTGGAATGCAGATCCCTATTATATGGGTTTGTTGTTGCCGACCGCAGACCATCTGCCGGAGGTTGTGACACAGGATTTTATGTTTCAGCGTGGACAGGAACGAGCGTTGCAGTTGGCAAAGACATTTTTCGGTACAGAACTCCCAAGTTCGCAGGCGGCAGCAGAAATGCTCTGTTGTCATGCAGAGATAGCCGATCGGGCAGTATTTTCAGAAGATGCAGCATGGGCTGCAAGGTGTACGCCTTGTCCATTTTTGCCGTTGCCGGAGTCGAAGCGAACGGCAAAGTGGAAAACACGGTTGCGGTTATTGCGGCAAGCATTATAAATTTGTACGCCGCAGGGGACTTTGGGCAAGCTTGTATCAGTTTTCCTAAGAATCATTCTTTTTGACTACATACAAAAAACCCGTTTGTGCAGGAAAAATGTGCACAGACGGGTTTTATTTTTATGATATTTATGGAATGGTTGTTGGTTCTGATGCAGCGTCTGTTTCTGTCGTCTGGTTCGGTGCATACCATGCCCGATATTCTGCCAATGTCATAACCAGATCCGAATTGTATGCTGCAATCATTTGTTCCCGTGTTGTATATCCAGCGGTCTCATCCATCAGGTATTCGCCATACCACAGCCCGAAAAACGACCAGACCGCCTTGTCTCTCAAGATGTCTGTCAAATTTGGAATGGTACTGCATTCGCTCAGAGCCACCAGCTTATTGCCCGCCAGTTCCTGTAAGGCGAAAAATTGTTCATACCGGCTGCTGTAGTCCGCATCAGCGTCTAAATAAATATCGGCTGCCGCAATGTCATACTGTGTTTCCGGTACCAGATAATCTGCACTTTGTCCGTTCCAAATCCAAATCAGATTGTGCAGCTGGTGATATTCCACCATACGAGTATACATGAGATTCCACAGCCACTTGTATGCTTCGCTGCCGGAGGCACCCCACCAGAACCAGCCGTTGCTTGCCTCCTGAAGTGGTCGCCATAGAACCGGTACGTCAGCTTCCTGTAATGTTTTCAGTGCCTCTGCCGCAGCGTCAATGTCCTCTATCAGTGCGATACATTCTGCGGAAATGGTTCCATCATTTCGCAGCTGCTGCAATTCGTATCGGTTGCAGTGTGCAATGTCAGCTGTAGTAACCGCATTGGCAAGAGAAAAGTCGGTTTCTTCGCTGTAGACAGATGCCGTTCCCATGGGGGCATTCCAATGCCACATTAAGCCCACGATACCGTCCTGTTCTGCCCAGTCCAGACTGGAGGCAATGGCATCCGCTTCTGTTGGAGAGCCGCCGTTTCCGGAGTATCCGTATAAATCTGCAAAGCGAATGACGGGGAGTTGTCCTGTAATTTGATAGATTTGTGTGAGTTCTGTATTTTCCGCACTGGAGACATATTGACCGGAGAGAATGGTTTTTCCATATTGTTCCGTTAGGAACTGCATGAGCTGTTTTGTCTCTTCTGTGGCATTTGTGTCGCTAAGCGTATCGGTAACAGTCGGTTTGTCAGGTGTTGCTGCATTTTGCAGCAGAATACAGTCGATTAGTCCGTCTCCGCTCGTTTGTTGGATGGTGACTGTGCGGGTTCCGGCTTCCAGATAGATGTTTTGTATGGTTGCTTGTACAAACTTTCCGGTGCCTGGAATCGAAAGCGTATTGTAGGGCGTGCCTTCCACCGTCATCAGACAGGCAGCATCGCTGTCTGCTGCCATGATGACAGAGATGTCATAGTGCTGGGAGGATGGCACAGAGACAGTAAATATAAGGGTGTTTTGCAGACTGCCGGAAAGTCCGGTCACATAGCCGCTGCCAGTGTAACCGCTGCGTTCATTTTCCACTGTGAAGACCTCAGAAAGCTGACAGTCCTCTGCCTGTACCCACACCTCTGCGGGCATTTCCATGCTGACAGGAGATTGTATGGTTTCCTGCGGATAGGAGGGACCTTTTATGGTGGTCATAGAAGTAGCAGCAGTGACAGCAGCTGGTGCCGTTGTTTCAATGGTTGTCTCTGACGAAGTAACTGGCGAGGGCTGTACCTCTGCATATTGCTGTATGTTTTGGCAGCCTGTCATAGAGAAAAAGCAGAGCAGAGTGAAAAAGACTGCCCCCATTCGTTTCATGCAGGTTCCTCCTTTGTGTTTCTTTTTGTAGCATGGGAAACAGAAAAATAAATTATGTACGTACTGTATACGTATGTCCTTTGATGGTGTCGAATTGAATGATTTCGCCGTCCATGATGGCATCCACTGGTTTTTGCTCACAAGTAACGCTGGCAATGGCATTGCACCGCAGGCGGCAGACGTTGCCGCTGAGGGACAGAATGGAAGCCGTTTGCAGGCTGCCATTTGCCCACTGCATACTGACTTCAAAGCCGCCTCTTGCCCGCAGACCGTTTACACTGCCTTCTGTCCACTCTGCTGGCAGGGCGGGCAGTAAGTTCAATTCATTCGCATGGCTTTGCAGAAGACATTCTGCAATGGCAGCCAGACCACCGAAGTTGCCGTCAATCTGGAACGGCGGGTGGGAATCCAGCAAGTTGGGATTGGTTGACCATGTCAGCAGCTGTTGCAGGTTTTCATATGCCATTCTACCGTCCAGCAGTCTTGCCCACATATTCATAATCCAAGCACGACTCCAGCCGGTGTGGTTGTCGCCGTGAATCAAGCGGCGAATCAAAGTTGCACGGGCAGCCTTGCTGAGCTGTGGGGTCTGGTGTGGGTCAATCAGATGTGCCGGATACAGACCAAACAGATGAGAAATATGGCGGTGACCGATGTCCACTTCTTCATAGTCCTCTGTCCACTCTTGAATCTGTCCGTAGCGTCCGATTTTAATTTTGGGCAGATGCGGAAGTAAATCGGAGAGTGTCTGTGCAAATGCAGCATCCCGCTGCAAAATCCGGCTACTTTCTATGACATTCTGGAACAGGACTGTGATGATTTCCATATCCATAGTTGGACCGATACAAAGACTGCCCGTTTCACCGCTTGCAGTGCGATAGGTGTTTTCCGGCGAAACGGAAGGAGCGGTGACGAGTTCTCCATTTTTATTTTTTATAAGATAATCCACAAAGAACAGAGCTGCATCCCGCATTAAGTCGTAATGGGCAGATAAAAAGTCCTGATCCTGTGTGAAGGCATAGTGTTCAAAAACGTGCAGGCAGAGCCACGCTGCCCCCATTGGCCAGATGGTGGCAGGCATACACAAATCCTGTGGTGCGGTGTCCCCCCACAGATCGGTGCTGTGATGGCAGACAAAGCCACGGCAGTGATACATTTCTTTGGCTGTTTTTCGACCGGATTCCTGTATTCTGCTGAGCAGATCGAACAGCGGCAGATGACATTCTGATAGATTGCAAACCTCTGCCGGCCAGTAGTTCATTTGTGTGTTGACATTGACGGTATAGCGGCTTCCCCATGCTGGATGCATATCCTGATTCCAGATACCTTGCATATTCATGGGTTGGGAACCGGGACGGCTGCCGGCAATCATCAGATATCTGCCATAGTTGAAGTATAAAACAGCCAGATGGCCGTCATGGATTTGCAGCTTGCATTCCTTGTGGTCGCCTTCATCGCCCCGCAATCGTTGTAAGCGTTCATCTGTGGGCAACGTACTATTCCCTTCGCTGTTATCCGGCAGGACGAGCCGTACCCGGCGGAACAGCTTTTGATAGTCACTCAAGTGACGATAGAGCAGCTTTTCATAGGTGCAGTCCTGTGCATAGGCAACATCCATGCGTGCGGCTTCTGCATAATCTTCCCCATGGTAGAAGCTAGTTGCCACAGAAAGCAACAGCGTGACTTCATCTGCTTGTTCAATTACCAGTTGACCGCCAAGCGTCCGCATGGTTCCACCGGTTTGTTTGCCCGTCAGTGCAACAGCAAACCCAATGCCGTTTCTGCCGCCGGTACCACCGGTATAGAGGATGGTATTGGGGGCACAAGGACGGCAGTCATCATAGTCGTCTTCTCTGCCATCTATGCCGACAGAAAGGGAAATGCAGCCCTTTTGGTCTGCGGCAATGTGCAGCACCATGATCTGATCCGGATAGGAGACGAATAACTCTCGAATATAAGTGACCTCATTGACGGTGAACTGTACGGCTGCCAATGCTTGTTCCAGATCCAAGCTGCGGCGATATTGCCTTGCCTTGCCTTGCAGTTTTTGGTGAATTTGTAGATTACCGAGCGGCATGTAATGCCGTGCATTTGGTGTGACCCCTTGCATTTTTTGAAAGGCAATTTTTTCTGCTTCGCCAATATGCTCTTCTAAGAGCAGCTTTCGGATTTCCTGCAAGCCTTCATAGGCATCCGGATTATTGCGTTCCCGTTTTCCGCCCGACCAGACAGAATCTTCATTGAGCTGAATGACCTCTCGTTCCGGGTCACCGAACAGCATGCCGCCGATTCTGCCGTTTCCGACTGGCAGGGCATGGTCAAAATCCATTGCCGGACTGCGATACCAAAGCGTGGTTTGTGTATCCATTGTTGTTCCTCCGTTTCCTCTTGAAAATATGCTGCATAGAGATTGATAAAAGACTGTACAAGGGGAAATTTCACCCATTATCTCATTTATTATATCATACCGCACTGTAAAAAGCAATCATTTCTTTCGATAAACATGCTAATTTTTTACTTTCCAATTTGTTTGGTTTTCCAGTCTTTCCGTAAGAGATTGCATGAGAGGAAATTTTATGTTGTTTTCTCTCATATTTTTTTGATTTTCCTCGCTATTTCTTGACATTGTGCAAAGAATATGGTACAATGAATGAAAATCGGTTAGGGTGTGTCTTTGGGTGAGAGACAACCGAAAATACGTGGATGATGCAGCAGAATGAGGTGATAGGATTGAAGAAATATTCTGCTCGAAAACTGATTTTAATGGCGGCGGATGTCGGCATTCTTTTTTTGTGTATTGCTTTGACTTCCTTTTTCTTTTTTATACTGGGAAAATCGGTGATTCATATTTCCGGTCTATTTCCCTATATGGCATTGAACATTTTCTTTACCTTTTTAACATTAAAAATCAGCGGTGCATATGATGTATTTTGGCGATATTTTAATATACGTGATTATATTACTTGTTCTGTTGGTGTGATTGTCGGGCAGCTGCTCAGCAGCATTGTTGTACTGCTGCTGCGGTTGGAGGTGCCTGTTTCTTTTTTGATTTTGAATGCAGTTCTGGCATGGAGCGGCATTGTGGCATTTCGATTGATTTTTCGGCGTACATTTTTAATCTTAACGGATGCGGGAAGGGTGGAATCCCGAAAACGGCTGTTGATTGTGGGAGCTGGCAGTGGATGTGAACTGATTTTAAATGAAATCCAGCGTTCCTGTGCGGATCCGGCAAAAACGCCGCCAATTCCTTACGATCCGATTTGTATTGTGGATGATGATCCGCTGAAGAAAAATGCAAATGTGAAAGGGGTACGGGTTGCAGGAACGACAGAGGATATTGGCACACTGTGTGAAAAGATGAAAATTGACATGATTATGTTTGCCATTCCGTCCTGTGACGAAAGAAATCGCAGACGCATTTTGGACATCTGTGCCCATACCAGACTGCCGGTGAAAGTCATGCCGCACCTGAGTCAGCTCTTTTTCCAGAAGGACATCATTCCGCAGATTCAGGACGTGCGAATTGAAGATCTGCTGGGTAGAGAACCCGTGAAATTTGACCGGGAAAAAGTGGCGAATTTTCTAAAGGGAAAAATCTGCATGGTAACGGGCGGTGGCGGTTCCATTGGCTCGGAAATTGTAAGGCAGATTATGACCTATCATCCGAAGCGGGTTATTATTGTGGACATCTATGAAAACAACGTCTATGATATTCAGCAGGAATTGTATATTGAATATAACCGTAAAATTCCGCTTTCCGTGGAGATTGCCTCTGTGAGAGATTACCCTAAACTGTTGTTGTTGTTTGAAAAATATCATCCGCAGATTGTGTTTCATGCGGCAGCCCATAAACACGTGCCGTTGATGGAGACCTGTCCGGAGGAGGCGGTTAAAAACAATGTGGTGGGAACGTTTTACCTTGCTACGTTGGCAGACAGCTTTCACTGTGAAAAGTTTATCATGATTTCCACAGACAAGGCAGTGCATCCGGTCAATGTCATGGGTGCCACAAAACGCTGCTGTGAGATGATTGTACAGTATATGTCGCAGCGATCCACGCAGACGGAGTTTATCACAACACGATTTGGCAATGTACTTGGCTCAAATGGCTCCGTGATCCCACTCTTTCGGAAACAGATTGAGAGCGGAAAGCCAGTAACTGTGACCCATCCGGATATGATTCGTTATTTTATGACGATTCCAGAAGCCGTTTCACTGGTTTTACATGCCAGTGCCATGGCAAAGGGCGGCGAGATTTTTGTGCTGGACATGGGGGCACCGGTGCGAATTTTGACACTGGCGGAGAATCTGATTTCTGCCTATGGAAAGATACCATACCGAGATGTAAAGATTCGCTTTATCGGACCTCGTCCAGGGGAACGGATGCATGAGGAACTGCTGACAGAGCAGGAAAATCGACAGCAGAAGACGCTACAGGAAACCGAAAACAGTCAAATTTTTATCGGACAGCAAATTGCATTTGATGATACAAATTTTATCTCGTTGCTGCATCAGCTGAAAGATGCCGCTCTGCGGAATGACCAAGAGGAGACCTTGCGGCTGTTGAAAGAAATCGTGCCAGACTTTCATCACGAAGAGGGGAAAGGTGGCGAATAAGCGGAGGAGAAATAACGCATGAAGCGGTGGTGAAATAGGGAAGAGGTGTTGTGCAGTATGTTCTATCAGAAGTACATAAAGCGGATATTGGACATCGTAGTCAGCGTTTTGGGATTGTGTTTGGCTTCTGTTTTGATGCTGATCATTGCGATTTTGATTTACTGTTCCGATCCAGGTACCATTATCTTCTCTCAGAAGCGTGCGGGTAGGCGTGTAGATGGCAAAGAAGCGACATTTCGGATGTATAAATTCCGCAGTATGCGGATGAGTACGCCGGCGAATATTCCCACGAATGAGCTGGAAAACCCAGAGAAGTACATTACACCAGTTGGGAAATTCCTGCGGAAAACCAGTCTGGATGAGTTGCCACAGCTGGTGAATATTCTGCGGGGCGATATGTCGTTTGTGGGACCGAGACCGGCATTGTATAATCAGGCGGATTTGTTGGAACTGCGGCAGGAGAATGGGGCGGATCAGGTAAAACCGGGGCTGTTCGGCTGGGCACAGATGAACGGACGAGACAAGTTGACCGTAGAGCAAAAGGCAGAACTGGACGGGGAATATGTGAAACGAATGTCATTTTGGTTTGACTGTCGGTGTTTGTTCGGTTCTGTGATCGGTTCGATTCTACAGAAAGATATTGTAGAGGGAAAGCAGAAAAAATAGGGTAACTTTGTGGATCTACATGAGGAGAAGAACACATGGGGGAATTATATTTGCAATTCTAACGGTAATTCTGTTTCTGTATTATTATATTATAACTATAAAATCTTATTTTTTCTGGAAGCGAAAATAGAGGCTTAAACAGATATATTAAAGCAGGGGGGCAATGCATGCAAAATAAAATCTATCTTACAGATAGCATGATAATAGAAGATATTACAAGTAGGAGACAAATGGCAGCCATTATTTTTACAGTTGTGATTTTTGTAATGGTGATTACTTTTGTGGGAATTGCAATTTCTATGGGAAGAAAAAAGAAAAAGGAAGCCGACGAAAAA
>ENA-UONX01001894-UONX01001894.1-human-gut-metagenome-genome-assembly--contig:-P74old-NODE-1894-length-17292-cov-6.915415_pt1 | contig 17292 bp, 24 predicted proteins | sample MGYA00242466_ERZ724013 | MGnify/ENA metagenome assembly ERZ724013 | reverse complement strand
TGAATCGTGAAATTTTGTTCAGAGGGAAACGCAAGGATAACGGTATGTGGGAGTATGGCAATCTATCCATGAGGGATGAAACGGGAAGAAGCAAATACTATATCGGACAGAACATGCTTGGATATGAAGTTTTGCCTGAAACCATTGGACAGTACACCGGCTTAACAGACAAGAACGGCAGGAAGATTTTTGAGGGAGATATATTGAAAGCGATGGGTGTTGATGGCGAACAGATTGCTCCTGTTGTTTTCAGAAAAGGTTTTTTTGTGCTTGATGAAAAAAATGCTTTTATAAGACTTGGTGTTGGAGCATTTAGAAAGAGACAGCTTGAAGTCATTGGCAACATCCACGACAATCCGGAATTGGTTAGAGAGGTTGACGAAAATGATTGAACGTTTAACAGAACGAGATGAACACGGGGACATTTATGTAAAAGAACATGATTATGTAGCTGCAGCAAAACGTCTTGCAGAATATGAAGATGAAGGATTAGAGCCATATCACATCAAAAGTATTCTTGGAAATGTTCATTCGCTTGTTGAGCTTTGCAGAAAGATTAAGAAGGAAAATGCAAAGCTGAAACGGATGCTGAAATTGGCTGTGGAGGATGCCAAAGCTTTATTTGAAGCATGTGAAAAAGAGTACATGAGGCATGATTCATTTATAGAACCAGAGATGTGCAAGTTTTGCAAGTATTACAGAACTGGTTTTTGCAAATGTGAACCAGAAGGAAGATGTCGATGGCGTTATGCCGATGAGGTGAAAGGACTGATTGAAAATGGAAATGAACTGGATTCCGGTGTCTGAGAGGTTGCCGGAACAGCCGAAAAATTGGATTGATGAGTATGGAAAAGAATGGTCTAAACCGTCAGACGATTTTATTATTACAGACGATAAAGGACGTGTATATATTGCAGGATATACATTCTGCGAAAAGCGTTTCTGGTATAACTACAGCTTAAATAAGGTGAATGCGGTCGCCTGGATGCCGCTGCCGAAGCCGTATGGTGAAGAAAGCAAGGCAGCAGCAAGCAGTGATGTGAATCATCCATCGCATTACAATATCGCCGGAAGAAAAGAATGTATCGTTGAAATGCTGGAAATATTCGGCGTGGAAAAGACAAAAGCATTTTGCGAATTGAATGCGTACAAGTACCGATACCGTGCAGGGCTGAAAGGTGATGCAGAAAAGGACTTTGCAAAAGCGGATTGGTATGAAGATTACAGTAAAAGTTTGGAGGAACAACATGATAAAGATTGAAAATTTGGAAATCTACGGTTGGGAAGCAGCTATACGTGGAATGCGAAATCCGATGAACAGCTGGAACATCTCTGATAGTTGCAAATGCATCCCCAATGATTGTTTAATGATTGTCAATGGTAACAATCCAGCGATTTCTTGCGATGACGGCAAATATGGCATTTGCCTTGGACTCAGGGATATGGCACTCATGAAAACACTTGTCAGGGCTGGTTCAGACCACTCCAAATTTATGCGTATGATTACGGTTAGTTGTGACATCACAGCACCGATGTATTGGTGGAAGGAGTTTGACACTTACAAAATTGGGACTGTTCGGAATTCCTGTTCCACGATGCACAAAATCGCCGAAAAAGAGTTTTCACTGGATGATTTTTCATATGAGCATTTATTTAATGAAGAATCTGGCGAAATCGCATGGGGCGATACAGTACCAGAAACAGTGTTGGAAGTTGTCGTAGATGCGTTAAATGTGTATAGAAATAAATATATTGCTGCAAAAAGCAAAAAATATTGGTGGCAGATGATTCAGCTTCTGCCATCCAGCTACAATCAGCGAGCCACAGTACAGCTGAATTATCAGGTGCTGCGGAATATGTACCACAGTCGGAAAAATCACAAGCTTGATGAATGGAGAGAATTTTGCAAATGGATGGAATCTTTGCCGTATGCAGAATTGATAATAGGAGGAATTTAAGATGATCAAAACAGTTTGCGAGAGATGTTGGAAGGAATGTACTACACATATTGATCTGTACTGCAAAAAGATAGATTGGTTTGAAAGGAAACGTCAATCATACGATTTGTGCCGAGATTGTAAGACCGAGTTTTTTCACATGGTAGAAGATTTTATGAAGGAAAAAAATCATCAGAAGGGTGTAAAACAGTGAGACAAAAGTACTATATAGAAAAATTCAGGTATCTTGAATTATACTATTTTTGTTTACAGTATGATGAAAAGAAAAGAAGAATTAGTAATACTGAGGATGAAGCAGAAAAAAGCAGATTGAAAAAAGATATTGAAATGATTGATACTGCGTTGTTGCTTGCTGCTGATTCCGAAGCAGTTGCAATCTGTATCAAGAAAAATGTGACATGTAAAAATATGCCTTGGGAAAGGCAGAATGTGCCGATTGGAAGACGGCAGTTTTATGAAAAAAGACGAAAATTCTTTTGGATTTTAAGCCGGATCAGATCAATTTCATAATTGAGTGTAGAAGGTCTTCAGTAATGAGGACTTTCTATTTTTTTCCTGAAAAAAGGGTAACACAACGGTTCATTCATAATTTATAATATAATCAATGAACGAAATGTATGTGGAAGGATGTGGATAGGAGAAAATAGGTGAAAGAAATATGCAAGAACCAGATATAAAACCACAATACAAATTAGTTGCAAGTTATTATTGTGGGGAATGTGCCGGAAACGCTGAGAAATCCGTCATTATGGCTGGATATTCAAAGAAGTATGCGAGAGGTAATGCCCATAAATTAGTTGCACGTCCAGAAGTACAAGAGTATATCAAGTACCTGAATAGCTTGATGGAAAATGATCCAAAGAAGCATGTTGCCACGGCTACAGAAATACAAGGCTTTTGGACTGATACTATGAATGATACAGAAGAGCCGACAAAGAATCGACTGAGAGCATCAGAGTTGCTGGCAAAGTGCAAGGGAATGTTTAATAATGAATGGTAACTTTTATCAATCAAAAGATTGGATTAAGCTTATGGCAGTCATTCGCATGGAAAGAGTGAATGAACAAGGTCAACTTATTTGTGAACACTGCGGAAAACCAATTGTGTACAAATATGATTGCATTGGACACCATGTGATAGAATTGGATGAGCATAATGTGAATGATGCAAACATTGCATTAAATCCAGATAATATCATGTTGGTACATCATAGATGTCATAATAAAATACACAATAAGTTAGGACATTCAAATAGACAGGTATTTCTTGTATATGGTAGTCCGCTTTCAGGAAAAAACACATTCGTAAAAGAGAATATGAATGTTGGTGATTTTATCCTTGATATGGATAATATCTGGCAGTGTGTGAGTGGATGCAATAGATACAGTAAGCCTAATCGCTTAAAATCTTGTGTATTCAGTATACGAGATTATATGTTGGATATGGTGCGAATGCGGCAGGGTAAATGGCTGAATGCGTGGGTAATCGGTGGGTATCCGCTGAGCAGCGAACGGGAACGGATTATAAAGAGTTTAAATGCAAGAGAAATATTTGTAGATACTAGCAAAGAAGAATGCTTAAGGCGATTACAAGAAGTTGAGGATGGCAGAGATGTTGCAGAGTGGGAAAAATATATTTTCGACTGGTGGGAAAAATTTTTGTGACGGTTTCTGATCTTCCCCCCATCTTGCAAAAAAAAAGCTTGCAGGGGGTAACTGTTGGAGGGGGCATGATTTTCGCAGAAAGTGAAAAAATCAGATTTTCGGATTTTGAATTTTGGAAAGGGCGTGAAAAGGTTGGAAAGGAAAGAAGAATTGCTGAAACTTGTCGAAGGTTCAAATCAATTGACTATTTTACCATTGATTGATAAGATGATCTACCTTGAAAATCAGTTAGAAGCTCTTGAAAAGCTGCCTATGATCAAAGTTAATCCGGAAAATACTATGCAGCAAAGAGCAACACCAGCTGCAAAGCTATATAAGGAATTTTTACAACAATATATCAATGTTGTAAAGGTTGTCGCAAGATCGATCGGTACGGAAAATGAACAAGATACAAGCCCGCTTCGTGAGTGGGTAGAATCCAGACTGGAACTTGCAGCAGGATTACAAGGATAATAAAAAGAGGAAAGGAATCAGATTGCAGATGCAAGCGAATGTGTATGCTGATAAAGGAAAAGAAGATATGGACACCGGATAATAGTTTTTTGCTGGAATATCGTGCAAGGATTGAGACTGGCGAAATCATAGTCGGACAGGAATTGTGGCAGGAATTACAAAATCTAAAGGAAGATTTCTTAAATGACGCATTTTACTATGATACAAATGATGCGTTGTTGAGAATCGACTTTATGGAGCGTTGTGTACGACTGACAAAATCTCCGTATTACAACAAACCCATGGTTCTTATGTTATGGCAAAAAGCATTTATTGAAGCTGTCTATAGTTTTAAAATGTCAAAAACATCTTTTGACCGATTTAAAAAGGTGATTTTGCTAATTGCCAGAAAAAATACCAAAAGTGAAACCTGTTCTGCTTTAGGATTATCGGAATTGATTATTGGAAATCAAGGGTCTGATATTGTTTGTTCGTCAAACGATGATAATCAAGCGAGTATTACATATGACGCCATTGACACAATGCGAAAATTGATCGATCCAAATGATCAAGATACAAAGCGAAATCAGCGATTCATTTTGAATAAAGTTAATGGTTCAAAAATTTTCAAGTTATCCGATAAGACAAGAAATAAAGAAGGACGCAACATTGATTTTGCTATCGTGGATGAAACCCACGAAATGAAAGAAAATGTCATAGGAAAATCCATTGAACAGTCTCAAAGTTTGAAAGATAATCCGAAATTCATCAATATTACTACAGAAGGATTTGTGATTGACGGTTATCTTGATGATGAATTGAAAAAAGCCCGTGCCGTGATAAATGGTGAGGATGATTCTTTAAGTGGACAAAGATTGTTACCATGGCTATATACACAAGATTCCGAAAATGAAGTATGGCAGGATAAAAAAACATGGGTGAAGAGCAATCCAACCCTTGGTGTGATCAAAAAGTGGGATTATTTAGAAGAACAAGTGGAAGTTGCGAGGAAATCCAAAGCAGACCGTATTTTCGTTTTGTCGAAAGATTTCAACATCAAGCAAAATGCTGTTGAAACATGGTTGAATTTGGAGGACTACAACTATGAAGCTGTTTATGATTTAGAAGATTTCCGTGGATGTATTTGCATTGGTGCGGTTGATCTTGCTGAAACTACGGACCTAACGTGTGCTAAAATTTTGATGATGAAACCGAACGACAGTACCAAATACATTCATACGATGTATTTTATACCAGAATCAAAGTTAGAAGATTCTGATGACTGGAATGCTGGGGCACGCTATAAGGAATGGGCAAAAAAAGGACTTTTGACCATTACAGAAGGAAATGATATAGATTTATCCGTTGTAGCTGATTGGTTTTATGAGCTTTATAAAGATTATAACATAAAATTGTGGAAATGTGGGTATGACCAGCGATTTTCAAAAGATTGGATCAACAGAATGGATCGATATGGTTGGACAAAGGAAAACGAAGATTTGATTCTGATTTTGCAGAATGCACCAACGCTATCAAATGCTTTAAGACTTTGTGAAGCAGATTTAAAGCATCAATTGATCAACTACAATAAAAACGAAATGGATCAATGGTGCTTTAAAAATGCCGGAATCAAGACTGATGATCATTCTCAGTGTCTTTGTGTGAAAATTGAATCGTCAAAAAGAATTGATGGGACAGTTACGTTAATTATTCTTTATGAAATGTATAGACGTTATCGAACAGATTTTAAGCAAATGGTAGGAGTATAAAAAGAAAGGCGGTGATTCTTTTGGGATGGCTGGATAAACTGAAACGAAAGCCGAAGACAAAAACAAAATATGCAGATATGTTAAACGGATTTACTCCCATTTACTCACAGTTTGGACATGATATTTATGCAAGTGATGTGGTACAGCAGTGTATTTCTTGTATTGTATTAGAATGCAAAAAGCTGATTCCGCAACATGTCAAAACCTTTGGATGCGATGTTGTTCCGGTTTCTGGAAACATTCAAAGCATTTTGAACACACCAAATGAAATCATGACCACAACGGAATTTATTGAAAAAATTATTTGGCAACTGTATTTTAATTATAATGCATTTGTGATTCCTACATATTATACAATACAAAATAAAAACGGGAGCATTCAAAAGCTCTATACCGGACTATATCCGGTTGCACCGACCAATGTTGATTTTTTGCAGGATGAATCCGGAAAGCTTTATGTGAAATTAACATTTGCAAACAATTATGAGACAACGCTTGACTATTCGGATGTAATCCATATCCGAAAAAATTATAGTGTGAATGAATTCATGGGTGGAAATGAATTCGGACAGCCTGATAACGAAGCATTGTTGAAAACATTGGAGTTAAATCACCAACTTTTAACCAATTTATCAAAAGCAATGGTCAGTTCTTGTGCTGTAAATGGTGTAGTAAAGTTTAATACCATGATGGACGAAGGAAAGACGGAAAAGGCAATGTACGAACTGGAGCAAAAGTTAAAAAATTCAGAAAGCGGATTCTTACCACTTGATATTCGATCGGAGTTTCAGCCGATACAACGAGAAATTCAGATGGTGGATGCGGAAACACTGCAATTCATTGATGATAAGATCCTTCGCCATTTTGGAGTTCCATATTGTATTTTGACAGGCGATTATACACTTGAACAATATAATGCTTTCTTTCAGAAAACGATAGAACCGCTATGCAGAGAATTATCACAGGCATTTACACGGGCACTGTTTACAACACGAGAACGGTCATTTGGAAATGAGATTAAATTCTATACAAAGGATCTTATCTTTATGAGTACAGATCAAACGCTTGAAATGGTCAATCTTTTGGGTGCAAGTGGCTCTTTGTATGAAAATGAAAAACGTGTGGCATTTGGTTTGCGTCCACTGCCGGAATTGGCGGGCATTCGTATGATGTCATTAAATTATGTGAATGTGGACTATGCAAAAGAATACCAGCTAGAATCAACAGGGAGAAAACAATGAAAGAATTAAATTTTTCAGTAGCGTGGAACATAATCGGCTTAGCAGCTGAAATTGCTTCATTGTCAACGGATTATGAAGAAGGTTCTACATTTTTAGCGGTTGACACATCGGATGTATATATTTTGTATCAGCATAAGTGGTACAAATTGTAAGTGAGGTGATCAATATGGATATACTGCTTTATTCGATTTTGAATAAGAAAATCAAGAATAGTGGTGGCTCTGGTGGCACTGCGGTATCTGTTCAAAATTGTGCTATCGATGATGATGGAAATTTAATTGTAACTTTATCGGATGGATCAATCATCAATGCTGGGCAGACAAAAGGAGAAAAGGGAGATACGGGAGAACAGGGTTTGCAAGGTGAAAAAGGTGATAAAGGTGACACAGGTACAGCTGGTACAAATGGAATAGATGGAAAAGACGGTATAGACGGTGTTTCCCCTACTATTGAGGTGTACGCAAACACTACATCAAACTATCAGTTGAAAATCAACAATGCGGATGGTACATCGTTTATCACGCCTAATTTGATTGGAATGGGTGCAACGACAACACGGTATTATATATTTGACAACGCTATGTACACAAATTATACGAATACAATTTATACTGTTTCCGCAGATGGGGTGAAATCCTTACAAGAATACATAACGGAACAAGATGCTTTTTGCAACGCAGATTCTAATTATTCTATGTATTATAATAATACATCGTTCGGATGGAATCAACAGGTTCCAACATTTAGCACAACGCCAATGACAATCAATCCAACACAAATTTTGCTGATTGGATACATTTCCAACTCTATAAAAAGCGGAGAGTATATCAAGTTTATTCCGTCTGGTTTGATCAGCGGTTCAACAGAATTAGAAAAGGCACAATCTATCCAAATTTTGTTGTCTGCTGGCAATGAAAATATTATCACAATTGATTTTGAGTATGTGTATGCTACAAATGGTGTGACCGAAGCAGTTGACATTTCAAATGTTCCTGCTGGCGAATATTATATTGTTTGGTCTGGAACATCGGATAACAGTTCCCCAAAAATAAACGATATTACAATTATGTGAGGTGTTTTTTAATGGCAGAATTTCATAAAAGAAATTTCATGTTTGACATTCGGGCAGATACTGACAAGGAAAACAGGGCGTATATCACAGGTCGTCCAATTGTTTTTGAATCGAAGACAGATTTGGGATATTGCTGTGAAGTAATTCGACGTGGTGCATTGGATGATGCGGATTTGTCGGATGTGCGTTTCCTTGTAAATCATAATACCGACATGATACCGCTTGCAAGATACCGGAACGGCGTTGAAAATTCCACGATGCAGATTGCAAGGGATAAAGACGGTTTGACCATGCGTCTTTATTTGGACATCGAAAATAATTCGGACGCTAGATCATTATATTCGGCGGTAAAACGTGGGGATATTACCGGAATGTCATTCATGTTTACAATTGATGCAGACGAATGGGAAGGACTTGAAACAGATCATCCTACACGCTACATCAATAAAATCGGCGTTGTTGCAGAGGTATCCGCCGTTACTTTTCCGGCATATGAAGCCACTGAAATTTCTGCACGTGATAAACGGGCGGTAGAAGAAGCGAGAAAAGCTTTACAAAAACACAATGATGTGGAACTGGAAAAGCTAAAAGCAAAATATTTATATGGAATTTGATGGAGGTATCAACACGATGAGAGAATTTCTGAAAAAGCTAATTGCAAAGAAGGAAAAAGAAGCCGAAGCAATTCGTTCTAAGATGAAGGCTTCGGAATCTGCACAGGAAGTACGGGAACTGGGGGAAACGCTGCAATCTGTTCTGGATGAATTGCAAGAAGCAAATGACAAGCTTGCAGAAATAGACGACGACACAAACAATACGAGCGAACCGCAGAACGAACCTACAGAAGATCCACAGCGTTCTGAATTTAATCCAGCATTGACAAGAAGTCTTGCTGCATTTAATATGAATCAGCAAGAGCAACGAACCGGAAACGCACTGGACAGCATGGAATACAGACAGGCGTTCATGAAATACGTACAGACCGGCGAATGGAATTACCAGAAGCGTGCGGATGAAACACTGATTACAAGTGATGTGGGTAAAATCATTCCGAATACGATTATGAATGAGTTCATTAAGGATCTGAAAGTTTACGGCAATCTGTACAACAGAGTTCGTAAGCTGAATGTAAAAGGCGGCATAGAATTTCCGATTGAGGAGCTTGTACCGACCGTGACATGGATTACCGAAACGACTGTTTCTGAAACACAAGCAGTCCCGAACATCAAGACAAGCGTTTCTTTTGGCTATCACATTGTAGAAGCACGTCTGGCACAGTCTCTGTTGTCTCAGGTCGTTTCCCTGCCGTATCTGGAAACCGAAATGGCACGCCTGCTAGCTGAAGCGTTTGTTAAGGAATTTGACAGAATTATTGTTTCCGGTACTGGTAGCGGACAGCCACTGGGCATTCTGAACGATGCAAGGGTTAAGACCACAAACAAGATCACTCTGAGTTCTGCGGATATGGCAGACTGGACAAAATGGAGAACTAAGTTTTTCGCAAAGATTCCGCTGGCATATCGTGGCGAAGGTGTAATGATCATGACAGCGGCAACATGGGAAACTTACATTATGACTTTGAAGGATGCAAATGATCGTCCGCTTTACAATGAAACCTATGATCCGCAAACTGGAAATCTGACTTGCCGTTTTGCTGGTCGTGAAATTATTTTGGTTGAACCGGATATTTTAAAAGATTATGATACCGCTACAACTGGCGAAGCGTGGGCGATCTACCTGAAGCCCACAGATTATGCGATCAATACCAACTTGCAGATTGGGTTCAAGCGGTGGTTCGATGATGATAAGAATAAGTATTTCAATAAGGGCTTGTGCATCATGGATGGTAAGCTGCTGGATGTAAATAGCGTGTATATTTTCACGAAGTAAGGTAGGGGCAACGATGAGTAAAGTAGAAGCGTTGAAAGCATTGGCAGTTGCAATGGGGTGTGCTACGAGCATAGATGAGATTACCGGAACGACAGTTGTCGCAGTTTTAGTCTTTATGGCTGAAAATTATCCGCAGTCTTCTTAAAATGGAGGGATCACATATGACCGATGAGGAATTGCTGCAGAAAGTAAAAACGGGCTTGAATATCACAGGTATCTATCAGGATGAAACTCTGAAAATGTATATTGCAGATGTGAAAAGTTTTCTTGTCGATGCAGGTGTGCCGGATGAAATCATAAATAGTTCAGATTCGGTCGGTGTGATCATTCGTGGCGTGTCAGATTTGTGGAATTACGGTATGGGTACTGCGGAATTATCACAGTATTTTATACAGCGTGCAGTACAGTTGATTTATAAAGATACCACGAAAAATGAATTGAGGGAATGAAATGGCAAATTATAGACCAAATGAACCGTTTACCGTTCCTATGTTCCTTTTTATTCCAGAAGTAAAAGTGACAAAGGGTGTTGTAAAGAAAATTTATCCGGAAACCGGAGAGCTGTTTTACTGTTCCTTTCGCACATTTGGTGGCACAGAAACTTTTAGTAATGATGTACTGACCGTAGAAGATACGGCAACACTGGAAACGTGGTATAGACCGGATATTAAGTCGGATTGCATTGTAAAAAATGTAGACGGGAAAGCTTATGAAATTTTAGGGACACCGGAAAATATCAATATGCGGAATCAGATTTTGCGGTTCAAAGTTCGTGCGGTTTCTGGAGGTGTGTGATACGGGAAGAAACAAATTTCTCATTGATACAAGTGGTCTTGCAGAATTGGCACGCAAACTTGATAAAATCGGAAATAATGTCGAAAAGGTTGTGGTACAAGCGTTGGAGGATGCCGGAGAAGATGTAGGTGTTGAGACATTGGAAGCAGTGGCAAATGAGCACCTGCCTCACAAAGGCAAGTATTCGCTTGGTGATACAAAAGAATCTGTCATTTTACATCCGAAAGCTGTCGTGCATGGTTTTGCAATTGAAATTGGAATGGGATTTGATAAAACAAAATCTGGATCTGGGACATTGCTGATAACTGGAACGCCGAGGATGCAACCAGACTTAGAACTTGAAAAAATATTTGCAAGTAGAAAATATACGGTAAATTTGAACAAGCAAATTGCAGAATCCATACAAGATTTAATTGAGGACGAAATGGGAGGATAAACCATGGAAGATTTTTTAATTGAAATTTTGTCACAATTTGAATTTCCTGTTCGTCGTCAAGGCAGTTTTTTAGAGTCTGAACCGTATCCAGATAGTTTTTTCACATTCTGGGGTCGTTCAGCAGATGTGGAAAGCGTTTATGACAATAAAGAACATGCAGTTCTTTACAAGTACGATGTGAATTTCTATTCAACCGACATTGAAAAGACTTACAGTGTATTAAGAGAAGCAAAGAAAAAATTGAAAGAAAATGGATTTGAAGCATGGGGCGATGCCTATGACGTTGCGAGTGATGAAACGACGCATTCAGGACGTGGTATGGGTGTTTCATTTCTGAAAGTATTGAAAGGAGAATAAAACATGGCAGACAATTCTAAAAATGTGTTTGAGTTCCGTGGTGTTGAGGACTTATATTATGCTCGTGTGGAGGAGGACAGCGAGGGTAATTACAAAGTAGGTAACCCAAAACGTTTGTCCTATACTGCTACAATTGCAAAAGAAGTGGAATCCAGCAGTGAAACACATTACTACGATAATAAGGGCATGATTGCAATTACTGCAAAAGGAGCAGAAACATTTACCTTGACCGTTGCACCGCCTCCACTTGCAGTTTTGGCAGAAATCACGGGTCAGGCGTTTGACGCTACAAAAGGAATGTTAATTGAAGGAAATATTACACCTCGTCAATTTGCAATTTTGTACAAAACAAAGGGAACGGATGGATTCTGGCGTTACGTTGTCAAGTATAAGGGCGTTTTTGCAATTCCATCTGAAGAAGTAAATACAGAATCCGACAGTATTGATACGACAAATACGGAACTGACATTTACGGCAGTAAATACCGTACATAAGTTTGAGATTACAGATTCCATTGCTGCAATAGATGGCACTTCACAAAATAAGACAGAATCCATTTCCGGCATTGTTGTAGATGAAAGATATGGACGGGCTGCTAATTTGGCGGATTGGACAACGAAGGTTATGACACCTTCTGACATCGAAGCCGTGACATCCGCATAATATAAGCGTTTTACAAGTAGATACACCGCATGGGGTGCTGTCTCTATGCGGTGTAATTGGAAAGAGAGGTATTTTTTATGGAATTGACATTGAATATTTATGAAGACGGAAAAATTGCAAAGACCTATAAAGCATCTGAATTTGATTTGATGTGGGGTACAATGGAGGATCTTGTAAGCTGCATTGACCTTGATAAAGTGAACGATACCACCGAAGTAGGAAAGATGGTTTTGAATGTATTGCCACAGCTGAAACCGTTATTGAAACAGATTTTCCCTGGCGTGATGGATTCTGAAATCCGCTGCACAAAGGTAAAAGAGCTTGTACCTATTTTTATCAAGGCATTCAAATATGCTTTTTCTGAGATTGGCACACTTTCAGGCGGTAACGTGGGAAACTAACCGTGGGCGGTGAAACGCCGTCCATGTATGATTCTTTTTTTGAAATAACCGTTTCATTATGTGAGCGGTTTACTGCATTAGATCCCATTCGCATACGGCAATGCCCTATGCATGAAGTAATTGTCTTAATGAAAAGAACGGTAAAGTACAATCAGCAGAAAAAGAAGCCCAGGAAGATTATGAAACCAGCAAAAGATACGTGGTTTTAAGGTGGTGATACAGTATGGCGAAAAGCACAGAAACCACAACTAAATTTAAAGTTGATATATCAGAATTAAAAAGCAATCTACAACAGGCAAACCGTGAAATTGCCATGACCAATTCAAAGTTTAAAGAATCCGTTGCAGGAATGGAGAAGTTCACCGATTCAGCAGACGGGTTGACAGCAAAGATTGATCAGTTGAAGAGCGTGAACGGCAGCTATTCAAAAATTTTGGATGAATATGAAAAAAAGCTTGCGGAAACAGTAGAAAAAGAGGGCGAAAGTTCTGAAACTGCACAAAATTTGCAGATCAAAATCAATAATCTGAAAGCAGCTATCAAGGGCAATGAAGCCGCAATTTCAAAGTACAGTGATCAGCTTGATGAAATGACCAGTGAATCGAATAATAGCGTTTCAGCGGTTGATAAACTCACAAAAGAAATTGCAGATCAAGAAGCTGAGCTTGATGACTTAAAAACCGCATATGAAAATGCCGTTCTTGAGTATGGAAAAAGTTCTGATGAAGCCAGAGGGTTAGCGACACAAATTTCCAATTTATCAACTGATTTGAATAATAACAGGAATGCGTTGTCAGATGCAGAAGGTGCTGCTGATAGATTTGACCAAAGTTTGAATGATGTTGACGATTCGAGCAAAACGCTTTCCGATGGATTTACAACTTTAAAGGGTGCACTTGCAGACCTTATTTCAGACGGTATTAAAAAATGTATTGATTCTTTCAAAGAACTTATGACAAGCAGCGATCAAGCCTTGAACACGTTGCAGACAAAAACCGGCATGTCAACTGAAGAAATGTCAAAGTTTAAAGGTGAGATGGAAGAACTGTATAAGGGCAACTACGGGGAAAGCATGGAAGATATTGCAGATGCGATGGCAACCGTTGCCCAAAACTCAAAAGAGACAGACCCATCAAAAATAAAAGACTTGGCACAAAATGCAATTGTATTGCGAGATACATTTGGATTTGAGGTCAATGAATCTATGCGAGCAGCGAATATGCTTATGGATCAGTTTGGGATTTCTGGTGACGAAGCGTTCAATCTGATCGCACAAGGTGCTCAAAAAGGTTTAGACAAAAACGGCGATTTACTTGACACAATAAATGAATATGGTGTTCACTATTCTCAGTTAGGGTATACATCAGAAGAATTTTTCAATTCTCTTGCAAACGGCACAGAAGCTGGGACGTTTTCAGTTGATAAATTAGGCGATGCCATGAAAGAATTCGGCATAAGAACAAAAGACACTGCCACTACAACGACAGATGCGTTTACACTGTTAGGTTATGGTGCGGATGCATCTACAGAGGAAATTTCAAAAACAAAAGAAGAAATTGCAAAGTTAGAGAAAAATCTAAAATACGCACAGATGGAACAGGCAGGATTTAACGACAAAACAAGCGAACTGACTCGTTTAAAAAATGCTGATAAAATCGAAGAATATTCTGCATCACTGGAAGAAGCAAAAGGTAAACTTTCTGCAATGACATCCACAAGCGACACTTCTCGTGGTAGCATTCAAAAACTACAGGATAAGTTCGCAGAAGGCGGTGAATCTGCAAAAGAAGCGACACAAGAAGTGTTGGATGCATTATTTTCCATGGAGGATCCAGTTGCACAAAATGCTGCCGGTGTCGGACTTTTTGGCACAATGTGGGAAGATTTGGGTGCTGATGGTGTAAAAGCCCTTATGGATGTTAGCGGCGAAGCAGACAAAACCGCCCAAACAATGGAGAGTATCAATGATGTAAAATACGATGACATTGGTGCAAGTCTTTCAGAATTATGGAGAACAATACAGGTAGATGTTTTGCAACCCATTATAGATGAAGTTATACCGCCAGTTAAAGAATTTATCGGATGGGTGCAATCCAACTTACCAGAAATTACAGCATTGGTTGTCGGATTAGGGACTGCAATGGTTACTATGTTTGTTGCAAATCAGATTATGGCACTGGTAAAAGCGTTTCAAGCTTTTAAGGCTGCACAAGAGGGTGTGACGGTTGCACAATGGCTTTTAAATGTGGCAATGAATGCGAATCCAATCGGACTGATTGTTTCAGCCATCGCAGGGTTGGTTGCTGCATTTGTTATTCTGTGGAATAAATCTGAAGGATTCCGTGAGTTTTGGATAAACTTGTGGGATAAAGTGAAAACTGCATTTTCTACAGCGTGGGAAGGAATCAAAACTGGATTTGATGCAGTTGCCAATTTCTTCACAGTTACTATTCCAGAAAAATTCAATTCGATTGTAACATTTTTCAAAGAATTACCTGGAAAAGTTGTAACATATATTCAAGAACTACCTGGTAAGATCATTGAATGGGCAGCAAATTTAAAAGCTACTTTTGATATAAAAGTACATGAAATTATAACGGCAATTGGCGAATGGTTTTCAGAATTGCCTTACAAAATTGGTTATGCAATTGGTGCGGTGATAGGAACAATTCTGACATGGGCAGAAAATGTAAAAACGTTTGTGACAGAAAAAGTACCGGAAATTATTGAAAACATCGTCCAATTTTTTAGAGAATTACCTGAAAAAATCTGGGAATGGCTTACAAATACCATTGCAAAAATAGCAACTTGGGCAATCCAAATGCAGCAGAATGCTGCACAGGCAGCAAGTGATTTTATTAGTAATGTAGTAACTAAAATTAAAGAATTGCCTGGCGAAGTATGGAGCTGGTTGACAAATACAATTGAAAAAGTTAAAAATTTTGCGACTGATATAGGAACAAAAGCAACCGAAGCAGCAAAAAACTTGTGGGATAATCTTGTAGACGGAATTACCGGATTGCCAGATAGGATATATAGCATAGGTTCTGATATCGTTAAAGGCTTATGGAATGGTATCAATGATATGGCTGGATGGATTTGGGATAAAATTCAGGGATTCGGGCAGGGTGTACTTGACGGATTGAAAAGCTTTTTTAGCATCAATTCTCCGTCGAAGGTCATGGCAGATGAAGTGGGACAATTCCTTCCAATGGGCATAGCTGAGGGTATTGAAGAAAAGACAAAGACAGCAGTTGACGCTATGCGAAAATCAGCAAAGAAAACGCTTGCAGCAGCGAAAAGTGCAGTGGCAAATGCGAGCAACGATTTGAGTGTCGGTGCTAACGCTACAACTTCCGGCAACAATACCACGATTATAAATAATAATTTCAGTCAGACTATCAATAGCCCGAAACCGGTTGCACGCTATGACCTTTATAGACAATCTAAAAATCTGATATATGCAAAAGGGGTGTAATTTGTGTATTTTGTGAAAACAAAAACAATAGATTTTTCGATAAATAGGAATTTCTGCTTATACAAGATAGACGGATTATGCCCGCCGTCTGCTTCATTAAATTTCAGTACAATCGCAAATGTAGATGGTAAAGTTTATAACTCTGGAAGAATCAATGAAAGAAATCTTGTTTTCTATATCAAAATATTTCCAGACATAGAAACGAACCGAAATATCTTATATCAGCATTTTCCAATTGGTCAACAAGTGAGAATTTTTTATAGAAATGATTTACATAGCATTTATATTGATGGTTATGTGGAATCGTTCGAGTGCGATTTTTTTACCAATAACGAAATGGCACAAATTTCTATCGTCTGTACAGATCCGTATTTTAGAGGAGTGGAAAAGAAAACGGCAGTGATTTCAGTCGTTCAAAAGAATTTTGAGTTTCCGTTTTCCATTCCAGTAAATCAGCCAATAGTAATTTCAGATAGAAAATATGACGTAATAGAAATGATTGATATTGGTACAATTGGAACAGGAATGATAGTAGAATTTGAAGCGATCGGAGATAATGTGATTCGACCATGGTTGCAGAATCTTACCAATGGGCAAAAGATGCAATTAGAAGCAGAGATGAATGCAGGGGAAAAGATAATCATAAATACAAATAAGCATAATTTATCAATCACAAAAGTATTTACAGATGGCAGCACAAAAAATATGCTAAATGCGATGGCAGATGGATTTCAGTGGGTGCAACTTTCGGCAGGAAAAAATCAATTAACAGTCGGAGCGGATCAAAAGGCTGAAAACTTAGTGGTATCGGTAAGCATAGAAGAACTGTTGCTGGGGGTGTAATAGTTGAATCTATATATTTTAAATCAGTCATTTCAAACCGTGGCAGTTATTGACCAATATTCATCGTTGATATGGACACGACGTTACTGGAACTGTGGGGATTTTGAATTGTATCTTCCTGCAAATTCAGATTTATTACAGTATTTAAAAATAGGATACTACATTCATCGTGAAGATTGTGACTGCACCATGATTATTGAGAAAATTGACATCAAAACAGATGCTGAAAACGGAAACTATTTCACAGTTTCTGGTAGAAGTGCAGAATCTATTTTATCTTATCGAATCTGTAT
>ENA-UONX01001877-UONX01001877.1-human-gut-metagenome-genome-assembly--contig:-P74old-NODE-1877-length-17382-cov-5.111675_pt1 | contig 17382 bp, 18 predicted proteins | sample MGYA00242466_ERZ724013 | MGnify/ENA metagenome assembly ERZ724013 | reverse complement strand
CATGCTATACTGTTATCAGTAACTCATCAAGCTTCAGGGTACTGTGTAATTCAGAATCGGTGGTAATAGTCCATGAGCTGCGAAAGCAGTTGATTCGGTGTAAGTCCGAAACCGACGGTATAGTCCGGATGAAAGAAGAACGATGCGTTTGTAACATAGGAGAAACAGTTCTATTCGGATTGCTGTCGGCAAGCCGATAATCATGTGATGTACCATTACAAAATCAGCACCATTCCCGCCCTGTTGCATGTATTTGCAGCAGGGCGTTTTTTGTATCCTGAACATTCTTTTTATCAGGAGGGATGTTCCTTGACAGAACATACGTTTTACATGCGGCGTGCTGTGGCACTTGCCAAGCAAGGATGCGGCTTGACCAATCCCAATCCCATGGTTGGAGCGGCGATTGTCAAAAACGGTCACATCATCGGCGAGGGCTGGCACACCAAATACGGTGCACTTCATGCAGAACGACATGCTCTTTCCCGATGTACGGAATCGCCGGAAGGGGCAGCGATGTATGTGACATTGGAACCTTGCTGCCATCACGGGAAACAGCCGCCCTGTACAGAAGCGGTGATACAAAGCGGCATTCGTACGGTCTATATCGGTTCTCGTGACCCCAATCCGCTGGTTGCCGGAAAAGGCGTGCAACTGCTACAAAAGGCTGGCATTCTCGTTCATACAGACTTTTTAAAAGCGGAATGCGATGCAATAAACCCGTTTTTCTTCCACTATATCACTACTCGACGCCCATACTGCATTTTAAAATACGCCATGACCATGGATGGTGCAATTGCCTGTAGAAATGGTGCTTCCAAATGGGTAACCGGCGAGCGGGCACGGGCAGATGTCCAACAGACCAGAAAAGCAGTGGCTGCGATTTTAGTCGGAATCGGAACCGTTCTGGCAGATGACCCGATGTTGACTTGCAGAATTGCACCGGAATGTAATCCGGTACGTATTGTCTGTGATTCCCATTTGCGGATTCCGTTGGAAAGCAAATTGGTACAAACCGCAAAAAGCGTTCCTCTTGTTGTCATGACCTGCGAGACAGATGCGGAGCGAACCGCTGCTTTGCAGCAATGCGGCGTAACGGTTTGTGTTTTGCCGCCAGACAAAACCGGAAAACCAGCCTTTTCGGCAATCCTGCAAAAAATCGGAGAAATGGGACTAGACAGCGTATTGATAGAAGGCGGTGCTGCCATTCATGCTGCTGCTCTGCAAACGGGTATGGTACAGCAGGTGCAGGTCTATCTTGCTCCCAAACTCTTCGGCGGTGACGGACTTTCCCCAGTTGGAACGCTCGGTATCACTGATCCGATGCAGGCGATTTCCTTCTCTGCTCCAACCGTCACACCATTGGGGCAGGATTTACGGCTGGATTATTTTGCAAGATAAGGGGGATTGTTTTTGTTTACAGGAATCATAGAAGAAATGGGAACGGTTCGACGGCTGGAACGCACCACGCAAAGTTGTCAGCTGACCATTGCCGCAACAATTGTCTTACAGGATACCAAAATCGGGGACAGCATTGCCGTCAACGGCGTTTGCCTGACCGTAACCGATTTACAGACGAATGCCTTTACGGCAGATGTCATGCCCGAAACCCTGCGACGCAGCAGCCTTGGTGTGCTGCACAGCGGCAGTCTGGTGAATCTGGAACGGGCAATGGCTGCGAATGGTCGTTTCGGCGGACATATCGTCAGTGGACACATTGATGGAACCGGTAAGATTGCCAGTAAAGTGCCAGAGGGCAATGCACAGATTGTCACCATTTCGGCTGCCCCTTCCCTGCTCCGCTATATTGTAGAAAAAGGTTCCATCGCTATTGATGGCATCAGTCTGACCGTTGTCAAAGTGACAAACAGCAGTTTTTCTGTTAGTCTGATTCCACATACGGGAGACTGCACAACGCTGCTTTCCAAGCGTGCCGGTGAACTGGTCAATCTAGAAACCGATGTCATTGGAAAGTATGTCGAGAAACTCATACAGTCGGCTCAGCCGACACTGACTACATCCATGCTGAAACAATATGGATACTAACCATCCGTCAAGAAAGGTGAACAACATGAAATGGAACACAGTAGAAGAGGCACTAGAAGCCCTGCGTGCCGGAAAATGTATTCTGGTCACAGATGACCCCGATCGGGAAAATGAGGGGGATTTGATTTGTGCCGGACAGTTTGCAACAACAGAGAATGTCAATCTTATGGCCTCTTGTGCCAAAGGCTTGATTTGTATGCCAATGAGCCGGGAACATGTGGAACGGCTCGGTTTGTCCCAGATGGTACGTCATAACACAGATAATCACGAAACCGCATTCACGGTTTCCATTGACCATGTGGATACCACCACAGGCATTTCTGCCGTAGAACGTGGCTTGACAGCACGTATGGCAGCAGATCCGGAATCGCATCCATCTGACTTCCGCCGCCCGGGACATATGTTTCCGCTGACTGCAAAAGCGGGTGGCGTTCTGGAACGAAACGGACATACCGAAGCAACCGTTGACCTGCTGCGGCTTGCCGGTTTACAACAGGTGGGACTTTGCTGCGAAATCATGGCGGAAGATGGTACCATGATGCGGGGAGAACAACTGTCTGCATTTGCAGAAGAACATGATCTTGTTTTCATTACGATTCGTGCCTTGCAGCGTTATCGTCGACAACACGATCTATTTGTGCAAGAAATTGCTGCTGCACATCTGCCGACGGCATATGGTGATTTTCAAATGCACGGTTTCCGCAACACCATCAACGGAGAGGAACATGTGGCACTGGTTATGGGCAATGTCGCTGACGGCAATCCGGTTTTGTGCAGAGTGCATTCCGAATGCCTGACGGGAGATGTGTTTGGTTCTTACCGCTGCGACTGCGGCGAACAGCTACAGGAGGCAATGCGGTGCATTCAAAAAGAAGGCAGAGGGATTCTGGTGTACCTGCGACAGGAAGGCAGGGGCATCGGTCTGCTGAATAAAATCAAAGCCTACAAGTTACAGGAAGAAGGGCTAGATACTGTAGAAGCCAATGTACAGCTCGGTTTTGCACCAGACTTACGGGACTACAGCGTGGGGGCACAAATTCTCAAACAGCTTGGAGCAACCAAACTGAAACTAATGACCAACAATCCAGAAAAGCTCACTGACCTTTCCGAATACGGCATTACCATTACGGAGCGTGTACCGTTGGACATTCCGGAAAAACCGGAAAATGTCCGATACTTGCAGACAAAACAGTTTAAAATGGGGCATTATCTGCACTTCCGGACATGCGGAAACAGCATGAAGCTACCGAATGCAGAAAAATAAATGGAAAAGGAATGAAAAATATGAGAACAATAGAAGGTATGTACGAAGGAAAAGGCTTAAAAGTTGCCATTGTGGCTTCCAGATTTAATGAATTTATCACAAGCAAACTGATTGGCGGTGCGGAAGACTGCCTACTCCGGCACGGCGTTGCTGCCGATGATATTACACTGACATGGGTGCCTGGTGCATTTGAAATTCCGCTGATTGCAAAAAAATTGGCAGACTCCAAAAAGTATGATGCCGTTATTTGCGTAGGAGCTGTTATCCGAGGAGCAACCAGCCATTATGACTATGTTTGTGCAGAGGTTTCCAAGGGCATTGCACAGGTGGGATTGCAGGCAGAAGTGCCAGTACTGTTCGGTGTGCTGACCACGGATACCATTGAACAGGCGATTGAACGGGCTGGTACCAAGGCAGGCAATAAGGGTTATGACTGTGCTATGAGTGCACTGGAAATGGCAAACCTGCTGCGGCAACTGTAAGCAAACTGCAAACAAAAACAAAGGGAGCTGCTTTTCTGTCAACACAGACCAAGCGGCTCTCATTGTAAAACGGTATAGAAAATAGATAGGATGGAGAAGCGATATGAAAAAACTGCTCTTTTTTGATATTGACGGTACTCTGGTGGATGATGACACCGGCTGCATTCCAGATTCCACGATTCAGGCAATTGCAAATGCACGGAAAGCCGGTCATCTAACTTTCATTAACACCGGACGGACATGGGGCAATGTGGATTTGGAAATTCAAAAAATCGGATTTGATGGTTTCCTCTGTGGCTGCGGAACGGAAATTCGCTATCAAGGAAATGTACTGTTTCGGAAAACCGTCGATCCTGCTCTCTGTCTCCAAATGCGAGATCTTGTTCGTGCCTGCCATGCTACACCACTCTATGAACGCAGCGATACCATGTTCTATGACCCATATCTGCCAGCACCGCCAGCATTTTCCTCACTCATGCGGCTCTATGAGCAGAAAAAGACGATGGTACAGGACTTGACTGGACACACCGACTTTCGTTTTGATAAATTTGTCATCTGGTATGATGCAGCTACCGATTTACAGCGATTTCGTACTGGCATTGCTCCTTATTTCGATTTCATTGACCGTGGATACGGGTTTGCAGAAATGGTACCGCACGGCTGCTCTAAAGCAACTGCCATGCAACAACTTGTCTCCTATCTGCGTATGGATATGCAAGATACCATTGCCTTCGGCGACAGTCTGAATGATCTACCAATGATGAAAGCGGCAAATGTGGCAGTTGGCATGGGAAATGGTACTGCATTGCATCCGTATGTTTCGTTTATTACAAAAGATATCAAAGAAGACGGCATCTATTTTGCGATGAAATCGCTGCACTTACTTTCGTTATCTGATTCTGAAACGGAAAGATTGAAAAAATCAGAAAAAGTGTGATTTTTTTCAAAAATCGCTTGACAAACTCGAAAAAGGGTGCTATAATGTTATTTGTGAGTTAATGAGGGAAACGAAATGTAAAAGATTTATGTTTTATAGCTTTTGAAAGAAATCCTTTGTTTTCTCTGAAAAGATGTAGTACAACCTGCTGTTATAGCTCAGTTGGTAGAGCACTTCCTTGGTAAGGAAGAGGTCACCAGTTCAAATCTGGTTAACAGCTCCAAAAAGCACGATGCAGTTTCTACTGTATCGTGCTTTTTTTGTTGTCTTCCTATCCAATCATAGATTACTTCACCTCAAAAATACGAATATTTTCTGCTGGTAATGTCACCTCCCCTAAAATCACATCCTTAATCGCTGCTGCCTGTGCACTGTCTAGCCCCTCTGTTTTTACCACAACCTTCGCACTGTCTCCGTCCAGATAGACGATACAGTCGGAATAGCCCTGCGACTTGATTAAGGATTCAATGTTGCTCTCACTCTCAATCAGCTTTGAGGTTTCCACCGCTGCAATCGCATCTGTTACCAATTCATCTTCTGTCCGATCACCGCCGCCCATGATGGATTGTAGGGTAGCAACCGCTTCATCCCGACTGGAAGTGCGTTCTAATCTCGCCTGTGCAAAATAATCCTCCGCATTCATCTCCTCCATTGCGGCAGCCCCTTCTTCTGTGTCCGGCTGAAAGGATGCAGGGGCATTTTCTGCTTCTGGTGTGCTTTGCTCTCCTTCTGTAGTATCTTCAGCAGCCGATGTCGCTTCTTCTGCGGCAGTACCAGCATTGACAAACTCCGTTTCCCCGTAAGTATGCACGCCATTCTCGGCGGTATTGACCAAATTCGCATCCTCTTTTGACATGGTATAATTGACATACACGGCGACTGCCAGCATCAAGGTCAGACAAGAGAGAATCACCTGTTTTTTGCCAATGATAAATGTCGGCTTCTTCATATAAATTACCTTCCTTTCTCTGCATCCATGTGCATCCGGCAGTTTACCGCCGCTTTGCAACATAAATTTGATTGTTCTTTATTTGTAAAGCAGCGGCTGCCACTTCATATACCTGTTCTCTCACCACGCTGTTATCTCCACCGTCACAGGCAATCACAACGCCCTGTACCTCTGGATGCAAGATGGATTTCACCAGTGCATGTTCCGTCTCTCCATTTCCAATCAACACATACTCCTGCTGCTGTTCTGTTCGCTCTACAGAATCAGAACGGCTCTCATCCTTTGCATACTGATAAGAAGAGGTACTGCGGAGTGTAATCATCACTTCACAATCTCCAACACCCTCCATCGAAGAAAGCATAGCTTGCAGTTTTTCTTCCAATGCATCACAATAAGCCTCTGCGGACAGGACAGCATCTTCTGTCTGCGGTACGGTTGTCTGCTCTGCTTTCTGCTCTGATTTGGAAAAACAGGACGAAACCAGAATACAGAACATTCCCAACAAGCCCAGCAGCACAATTATGCGAACTGCCTTTTCACTCTTCAGCTGCTCTTTGATTTGATGCCACAACGATCTCCACTTCCTCTCCCAGATAAGCTTGCAGAACTTGCTTGGCAGCAGCTGGTGTATCACTTTCCCCTGTCACACTACTAATATCTATGCGATCTTCTTCCGAAATATGTACCGTGACCGACAGAGATTCTATCTGAATGCCATGTGCCCGTAGTTCTGCCTGTAATGTTTGCTCCAAATTACTTTGTACTTGTGAGGCGGTTTGCTGACGAACCTGCTCTGCAAAGTCACTGCCTTCATAGGAAGGTGGACTGTCTAAAATTGTCCAATCCGGCGTTATCGATTGTATGCCCTGTAAGAGAGGCGTTAAAATACTGAGCAGCATGAGACCAGCAGTAAACAACCGCAACTGTCGGTCGAATTTTTCATTTGGACGTAAAAGCTGCAACACACCAGTCAGCATACTGACAGCACAGGCTGCCAACACAGCTGTTTGTAAGCGTTCCATGGTTTTGGTTCTCCTTTGGTCAATTGGGTGTCATTCTTAGATAAAACTATCCAAATCCTGCTTTCCTCTATCCCATCTGCTTCCCAATCAGCAATAGCAAAGCAATTGTCACCAGAAACAGCACAGAAAAACAAATCAAAATCGCAAACAACATAGAAAGCACCTGCTCCGCACCACGCAAAAACCTTGCAACCTGCTTCACAGAAAACAAATCTCCCAAGGCAACTGCGATTTTTAATACCAGTCGATAGAGTATTACACGCAGCAGAACCGGCAAAAAAATCAACAGCAATATCACAATGCCGATTGCCCCCGTTGCACTCTTTAAGACCTGCAAGCTGCCCAGCACCGTCGTGTAAGCATCTGATACCGCACCCCCTACAATAGGAACAAAATTGGAAACGACATACTTTGTAGTCTTTGTGGCAAACCCATCGGTGGCATTGCTGACAATACTCTGAATCGAAATCACACCAATAAAAATAGACATCAAAAATCCCAGACTCCATGTGACAATAGTTTTGGTCAGTTGCAGCAAGCCGTCTAATGTATGCTCTGTATGCACTGCATTGGCAATCGCAATGGCAAAACTCATACTCAAAAACGGCAGCAGGATATGATCCATCACCTGCATCATGCAGTTAGTCAGAAATAACATGCCCGTCTGATAAGCGGCTGCCGTTCCAATTTGTCCTGTTGCCGTCATCAGCGAAGAAAAAACCGGTGTAAACATTGTCATAAAATCAGTGCATTGCCCCAAAATGGTTTTTCCCTGCTGAAAACAATCACAAAGCTCTTTCGAACAGGCAGAAACCGCTCCCATCACACCAATCATCTCACAAATAACAGCGTTTTTTCCCTGCTGCACAGCGTGCAGTAAAGCAGAACAGAGAATCACAGCAGAAAACAACATCAGCAATCGCAACGGAGCGGTCAAACTATCCTGTATCCCATTCTTTACAATCGTAAAAACGGTTCCGATTCCAAACTTTTGAATACTTTCCGGCTCATCCATGGAAATCCCATAGGACTCCAGCTCTGCCCGTATGCTCCCGTCTACATCTTCTGTCAAATCCGCCGCACCGCTCTGTTCTAACAAGACATCCTGCTGTGCTGCCTGTACTGGCTGTGCAAACAAAAAACAAAACCATAAAAACAACAGCACAATCCCAATCGCCATCCCGTTTCGTTTCCCGCTCATTGCAGCACTCCAATCATCAGCTCCAGTAGGCTCTTCGCCATCGGTAACAGGAGCAGCAGCAATGTGACCCGTCCCCATAGTTCTGCAACCGATGCCATGGCACCTTCTCCGCTGTCCCGGCAAAGATCGGCAGCGATGCCAGTTAAATAACAGATGCCAATAGACTTCCAGAGCATTTCCAAATATTGTACGTCCAATTGTGTTTTTAAAAATAACTCGTTGATTTGCGAGGCAACCGGGGAAAGATAGGCACAAATCGAAAGCATCACCAATACGCAGACACCAATGGAACAGAATAATGCCTGTTCTTTGCAGTATTGCTTGAGCAGGCAAGCCAGCACCGCACCAATCACACAGACCGCAGCGGTCATTCCTGTGGATTCTATCATAGTCCAAACACCGACTTTACCGTTTCAAACAGAGAACCGATTTCCTGCACAATCAACACCAATACAACGATTAAACCAGCCAGTGTAGTCATCATTGCCTGCTCCTCCCGCTCAGCTCGCTTCAGTACCAGATTTAGCACTGCAACAATGATGCCTGTCCCGGCAATTTTAAAAATCAGATCGATATCCATCTTGCTTCCTCTTTTTTCTTAGCAGAGCAAAATCGCAACTGCCATGCCTGCCAGCAATCCCATGCTCTGATACAATCGTATTTTCTTCTGGCTGGATTCCCGCTGATCGGCTTCCTGCTGCTGAAGACGGCTGCGGTATCGCTCCAATATCTCCCGTTGAGAACACAAGTCGCTGGTACCCAACTCCTCCCCTAACTCACAGAGCAGCCGCTTACTGTCTATAGAGAGAGCAACATCTGCTTGTACGGCTTCCTGCCATGCCTTTGAAAAGGATACACTTTCCTGCATCGCAGCAATGGTGCTTCTCAAAAACGAAAAATAACGATAAGTCTCCCGTTCTGCTAAAAGCTCCAGCAATTCCTGTAACGTACCGCCGTGACACCACATACTGATTTCCAATTCATGCAGCAGAGCAGAAAGCGTAACAAGATACTGCTGTTTTCTCCGCACGTTGGCAGCTGCATAAAAGCCACAAAGACCACCACAGAGCACCAACAGCAGCAGCCCTATTCCTTTCAGCATGTTGCAACCCGACGAACTGTCTGCACTTTTCCATTCTTTAATAGCACAATGTAATCGAAGACCCCAGCTTCCAGCAAATTGCACAGAGCTGTGCGGCGATAAAGATCTTCCAATTCTGCCGCATGAGCGGTTGCTAAAATATGAATGCCACATCCATGTACCTGCATTAACGCATTCGCCTCCTCCATCGTACTGATTTCATCACAGACCAACCCGTCAGGTGTCATGACACGCAACGCCATAACCGCTCCTTCTGCACGGGGAAACCCATCATAGACATCCGTATGCAATCCGATTTCATATTGCGGTACGCCGTTTTGCACTGCAGCGATTTCCCCACGGCTGTCGATGATACAAAGACGGTAAGTTTGTCCCAAAATCCGGCACATATCCCGCAGTAAAGTGGTTTTTCCAGAACCCACACTGCCTGCAAGCAGTACACTGGAAAGCTGTTTCCAGCAGGTTTGTGCTACCAATTCCCGTGCACAATCTTTTACCTGCCGTGCCAGACGGATATTTAATCCATTGATGTTTCGCATTTGTACATACTGCCCGTCCCGAAAAACCGCCGTGCCGCAAATGCCAATGCGGTTACCACCTTGCATGGTCAAATAGCCCTCTGCAATTTCCCTTTGATAGCGATAGACAGAATACGCACACGCTGCACGAAACACGCTTTCCACCTGTGCGGACTGTAAGACCATACCATCCTGCCAGCGGTCACTGAGCGTACCGTCCGGCTTCAAAAATTGTTCTGTCCGACTGCTGCGAACCGCAATGGGTCTTCCTGTCCGCAGACGGATTTCCTGCAATTGCTCCCAAACGGAAATCGGTATCTGCTGCAATGCCTGCCGCAGCTCCGGCGGAAAGCAATTCACAATGGTCTGCCGCATGTCATCCTCTCCTTTCTGTGTTTGTCCTTTGCTGTATCCTATGCGTGGGAGCAGAAAAAAAGAACCAGACAGCTTTAAGCCATCCGGTTCAGTACTATATGTATATTAAAATTATATTGTATTGTGCTATTTATGCCTCCGTCTGATTCCGTTTTGCCAGCAAGGTCTTAATTTTCTGGTTCGGGTCAAGCACACTGCCAATGGAAGCATCATGGTTCAATGCGGCAATAAAGCAGGAAATATACTTCGAGCAATCTACTTCGTGGAACCATTCCCTGGAGAGCAGTTCCTTTGTCCGATAGGTCAGATTCGTACCGAATACCGCATCAATGTAGCCGTTGGCATAGGCATCATCAAACTTTTCCAGACCATTGACGAACAGCCCATATGTAGCATAGCAGAATACTCTTCTTGCATTCCGCTTCTTTAAAGCATAGGCAATATCCAGCATGGATTCCCCGGAGGAAATAATATCATCGGCAATAAAGACATCCTTGTCCTCTACAGAATTTCCAAGATATTCATGTGCCACAATCGGGTTTCTGCCGTTTACAATAATGGAATAATCCCGCCGCTTATAGAACATGCCCATCGGAACCCCCAGCATGGAGGCATAGTACATATTCCGATTCAGTGCCCCTTCGTCCGGACTGATGACCATAAATTCATCTGGTGTGGTACGCAGATGTGGAATGTCATGGAACATTGCCTTCAATACCTGATAAGATGGCACCACGTTGTCAAAGCCCATCAGCGGAACGGCATTGCAGACTCTTGGGTCATGGGCATCAAACGTGATAACATTGGAAACACCCATCTGCTCCAGTTCCTGCAACGCACACGCACAGTCGAGGGATTCTCTGTAATTTCTTCGGTGCTGTCTGCCACCATAGAGAATCGGCATAATTACATTCAGACGATGTGCCTTTCCGCTGGCAGCCTGAATGATTCGCTTTAAATCCTGATAATGGTCATCTGGTGACATTACATTCATTCTGTCAAACATCTGATATTCACAGCTGTAGTTTCCAACGTCAATCAGAATAAACAAATCCTTGCCCCGAATGGTGGATTTAATCAATCCCTTTCCGTCACCAGAAGAGAAACGAGGGCATTCACAGGCAATTAAAAAGGTGTCCACGTCATAGCCGCCTTTTCTTGCCCATTCTACCAGATAAGCGTCAATCTTCTTTCCAAGCTCCTCGGTGCCTCGCATTGCAATCAGCCCCAGTGGGGCAACATTGGTCTCGTGATTGAACAAAATGTCCGATGCGGATGATGCTGCTGTTACCATTTTTTGTTCTCCTTTTTCTCCTTGACATAATTTTTATCTGCAATTATTTGCAGAATTTCTCAATGTAGTTATCAATATCTTTCGCAATGATTTCCTTTGCTGCCTTTGCGTTCTGAATTTCATCCACAGCTGTGGTTTTATGCTCCAACTCTTTATAGACCTTAAAGAAATGTACCATTTCCTCAAAAATATGACTTGGCAGTTCATCAATATCCACATAGGTGTTATAAGTGGGGTCACTGCAGGGAATCGCAATGATTTTGTCATCATGCCGCCCATTGTCAATCATACGAATGACACCAATGGGATAGCAACGCACCAGCGTCATCGGATAGAGGTTTTGAGAACAGAGCACCAACACGTCTAATGGATCTCCGTCATCGGCATAGGTTCTGGGAAGGAATCCATAATTTGCCGGATAATGTGTAGAAGTATACAAGATCCGATCCATTTCCAAAATACCAGTTTCCTTGTTCAGCTCATATTTTACTTTACTGTTCTTTGGAATTTCAATGACAGCAACAAATTCGTCGGTAGAAATTTGCTTCGGGCTGATATCATGCCAGACATTCATACTTTTGGTCACACTCCTTAAAAATAAATTGCACATGAAATACCTATCATGCACAGACCGTAACGTTCCTCTTTAAGTATAACCATCATTTTGCGTTTTGTCAATAGAAATGCCTGCTTTTCAGCTGATAAATTCTTTATGAATGGAATATGACACAGAAATTTTCATCTCAATTTAACAAAAACAACGCAATATGAGGAGAAACATTTGCTTATTTTTCGCCGACAAATCTGCACTATATACTATATAGAACAGTCAAATACAGTCGAAAGAACTGCTTTCCCCTCTGCAGCTCTAAAAATATCTATCCAAATCCACTTTGGGAAATTTTCCAGCTCTATTGCATTTCTGCTGGAAAACTGTTATAATAGTAACAGAAAAACAAGGAAACGAGAAAACAAAACCTCTCCGATTTCCACTTTCCCACCAGAAAAACAAAAACAGGAGGCAGCTTATGCAAACAAACCCGCAGGAATATGCACACCAGATTAACCGCATTATTTCAGAAGTAAAAAAAGCCGTCATTGGAAAAGATGTGATCATCGCAAAAGTATTGCTTGCGATGCTAGCAAACGGCAACGTTTTAATGGAGGACATGCCCGGTGTTGGAAAAACTACAATGGCACTGGCATTTTCCCGTGCACTCTCGCTCTCCTATAAACGAATGCAGTTTACACCGGATGTATTACCATCCGACCTGACTGGCTTCTCTCTTTATCAGAAAAGCACAGAAACCTTTGTCTTTCAACCAGGTGCCCTTTTCTGCCAGCTCTTTCTCGCTGATGAAATCAACCGCACTTCCAGTAAAACACAATCTGCCCTTTTAGAAGCCATGGAAGAACACAGTGTCACAGTAGAAGGCCACACTTATAATTTACCACAGCCGCATCTTGTTATCGCCACACAAAATCCCATCGGATCTGTCGGTACACAAATGCTGCCGGAATCGCAGATGGATCGTTTTATGTTCCGCCTGGAAATGGGTTACCCGCAGCTGGAGGACGAAATGCATATTCTCCGTACCCGTCATGATGGCAATCCGCTGGAAACGGTGCAGCCTGTTGCAGACGCAGCTTCTTTGCTGGAAATGCAGCGTGCAGTGAGTGCCATTTATGTGGATGATAAAATTTATTATTATATTGCCAATCTGGTGCAGGAAACCCGAAAACATTCTGCTGTTCTGCTTGGAATCAGTCCAAGAGGCACACTGGCTCTAACAGATGCTGCAAAGGGCATTGCCTTTATGCGAGGTAGAAACTATGTGGTACCAGACGATGTCACTGCGGTCTGTGAAGATGTTTTCAATCATCGGATTCTGCTCAAAAATCACACCAACAATCCACAGGCGGTCAAGCAGCTGATCCAGGAATTACTGCAAACCGTTCCAGTACCCAAGCCCTCTGCTGCACAAAGGCGGTGATGCCCATGTGGTACACAAAACTGATTTACGCAATTCTGATCGTCATTGGACTGCTGTTCTCCATCTTGTATGATGGTATTTTTTCTATGCTGTTATTCAGTATTTTGCTGCTGCTGCCTCTGACACAGTTTTGTCTGGTACATCATGTACGGCGGCGACTTTCAGTTACTTTGCAAGTCAAGCAGACAGAAATCGGAAGAGGAAGCCCCCAGCAGCTTTATTGTACATTACAAAATAAAAGCCGACTGCCACTGAATTACTGCCACACAATCTTAGAACTAAAAAATGAAACAGCTGGAGAAGCGGAACAACTAGAACTACAGTTGCCATTACAGGGAAACTTTTCCGCAACTGTCTCATTTCAATTCTCCTCTCTGCATTGCGGAAAACTGCACATTCGTGTGAAAAGCTGCCGTGTCATGGACTATTTGCATCTGTTCTCCTGCCTGGTACGCAGACACACAGCAGTAGACTGCGTGGTCATTCCGTCTGAACGGGCGGATGGGCTGCAGATGCAGGCGGCAAACCGCTCAGAACAGGAGGAAAGTGTCATTTATGATCCGAACCGTCCCGGTGATGACAACACAGAATTATTTGGAATCCGAGAATTTCAGAATACTGACAACCCCAAGCGAATCCACTGGAAACGCAGCAGTCGGGAGGAAAATCTCTTTGTCAAAGAATATAGTCGCCCGATGGAAAAGCAGTACTGTATTCTGATTGATCGCTCACAGCCAGAGGGACAGCTCGTAACTAGTGCACAGGTGGATGCCCAGATGGAATGTGCCCATGCCCTCTCCTGCATTTTGCTGCGGCAGCAAGTGCCGCTTGTCCTTGCCTGGAATACCGAACAAGCTTTGCAAGTCAAGCCCATTTCCACTTCGGCACAATTACAGCAATGTATGACACAAATTTTGGAGGAGCCACTGCAAAAACCCGTATCCGCTCTGCAACAGCTGCAGGAGTCCGGTTTTTCTGTTCCCTATGCCATGCTGTTTCATATTGCCCATGCTGCTTCCCTGCCGGATGCAGCTGCTTCCCTCTGCTGTGCCGGAAGGCAATTCCACCTGCTGACCAATCCGCAGGTGCAAAAACAGGAAACGGTACTGCCGATTTCCATAGAAACCCTGCCGGCAGTTCTGACTGCCATTTGCAATGCATAAGGAAAGGAGTGGATTTACAATGGAACAACATATAAATGAGACACAATCACAGCGGTCTTCTAACAGCAGCATTGTCGTACAGGACGACATTTCCATTACCATTCGCCCGGCTTCTGCCATCACACGTAATCTCATTCTATTTCTGATTGCAGCAATGGGTTTAATTGGTACGATTTACGCTTCTCTTTCTATGTTTACACCAGTTTATGACAGAAAGAAATTTCTCTTTGCAGCAACAATTGCCTTTTTGGGCTACAGCTTTTTGAGTATGCTGCCCAAACGACTGCGATGGTTGACACCGGTGAGTTTGGCTGTCGCAACCATTTTTTTCTTTTGGAAACGGCGTTTTCTAATTGCCGGTTTCCAGTTTTTTTATAATCACTTATATCAAAATATCTATCATACGGAAGTGGTATACTACCGCATTGACGCACAATGGAATGAAGTACAGTGTACCACTTTCTTTCTCACTGGCTGTGTTGTATTTCTCATCTGTCTAGTTTGCTGGTTTACAATCCATCGCCCGTTTTTTCCGATCGGATTTTTGGTTACTTTCCTGCCAATTGAACTGGGTCTTTACAATGGTCTGGAAATGTCCCTGCCAGCAATGGCAATGGTATTGCTTTACTGGACTGCCCTCATAGCAATGCAGCTGACTGCTATGCGGTATTCGCAGGAACAGCGGGATGTCGGTTTCTTCCGAAAAGGCAATCGGTTTACAGCCGCCTATACAATGCGTACTACTATGGCAGAACGCTGTGGTATCATCATGGCATTTCTGACCGCACTGGTGTTTCTGCTCTCGTGGGCACTCTTAACAGCTAGCGGCATAGCAGAAAAACCGAAAATACAGGAAAAACGAAAAGAACTGAAAACTTCCTTACAGGCATTTGACATGGAGGACGTGCAGGACAGCCTTTTCAATCTTGGTGCTGCCATGGGGTTCGGCAATACCATGCGAATGCAGAAGCTTGGACGGAAAAGTTCTGTGGACATTCAAAATGAACCGCAGCTAAAACTGACGCTGGATGCCCTGCCCAACCACGCAGTTTACCTCAAATCGTTTACTGGCACAACCTATGATGACAATGCGTGGAAGGCATTGGATACTACTATTTGGGAGGAAAATGAATCCCTTACTACACTTTCCAAAACCTATAACTGCTATCCTCAGTTATTTCCCTACTGGTTCCAAACCAACCGGACAGAAAGTGCTGTCACGAATATCGACATTTCTGCTCTGAAATGGGAACGATATTGCTACACCCCCTATGCTGCCTACAATGAAAAGGCAGTCTATCAAGAAGACAGCGGCACAATCATGGACAACAAGAAAAACTACAGCTTCTCCCTTTCCACGGAACAGAATTTCTCAGAGCTGCTGAGCAGTCTTTCTCTGCAAACCATTTCATTGCAAAGAAGTATGTTCAATGCAGAGGATGATGTGACTACCAAGTTTCTGGATGCCCTGTCACTACCGAAGGATGCAGATACCTTTTCTGTTACAACTTATGCAAATACGCAAAAAACAGACGGCACATATGACCAACATGCCATTCAATCTATGATGACGGAACAATATGTGTACCGCCCATTTGTCTATGAAAACTACACAGAAAAAAAAGAAACGGATGCACTGCAAGCTGTGTATGACTGTCTGCCGGACTCTGTAAAATATGCCACCTGCAATGCTGGCATTTCAGAAGAATCCCTGCGAAATGGGGACGGCGAATCGCTCTCAGACCAGCTCTCTATACTGGAAGATATCCGAAAGTTTTTGGCAGACCATGCAACCTATAGTACCTCTCCAGGGAAAACACCCGGTTCAAGAGACTTTGTCAATTATTTTCTGCTGGAAAATCATCAGGGCTACTGCACACATTTTGCCACTGCTGGCGTCCTGCTGGCACGCTATGCCGGCATTCCGGCTCGGTATTGCGAAGGCTATGTCGCAACGCCGTCAGATTTTGAAAAGGCAGTCAAACAAAAAGACGGCTATGAAGTCAAACTGACCGATGCCCGGGCACATGCATGGTGTGAGTTCTATGTGACGGGCTATGGATGGATTCCATTTGAATTTACGCCCGGTTATTACGGCGGTGAAGAACCACCAGAACCAGAAGTGACTGCCACAACAGCTACCCAAACAGAATTGGTTACTACTACCATTCAAACCATGGCAACGGTTACACAGACTACTGCAACGGTACAAACGACTCTTATTTACTCCGGTACCGATCCGCATGCATCCGGCGGGCAAAGCCACAGCAATGCTTCTGACTCCCCCATCGGCCGTATCCTTTTGAAAATACTTCTCGTTCTGATTCTCCTTACAGCCATCCTTGCCGCCCCCTTCCTAATACGCATGTGTAGGATCAAAAAACGAATGGAACAGTTTCAGTCTACCAATCGTGCAAAAGCAGTGCTGTCCATGTACTCCTATTGGGAACAGCTGCTTGCATTTATTGGCATTTCGGCGGGCAATCAACCGATTCTCACATTTGCTCGATTTGCTGCACAGCAGCTTCAAGAAAAGCAGCTACCAGCAGAACAAACGGCGTCCTTCTGCCTGTTGGTTTCGGCTGTGGATATGGGTGGAAAAACACCATCTGAAGAAGAACGCACTATGGCACTTCACATGTTACAGCAGCTGGCTGATGCCATTTATCAATCTAGCAAACCGCTGCAAAAGCTGTACATGAAGTATATCAAACATTTTATTTAGGAAAAGGGGTCTTTCTCATGTCAAACGATACACCAAACAAAAAAACATCCTCTCAGAAAAAACTGTTTTCTATCATGCAGTTCGTGATGCCACTGCTGCTCATTGCACTTGGCATTCTACTGATTCGGCGGCGAGATGCCTTGAATACCGTCTTTATGACCATTGGTGTTTTCATTGCATTGATTGGGTTGATTTACACAGTCATTTACTATGCAACCAAACAATATGAAAAAAAGCCACCTTATCTCGCCTCTGGAATCGGACTGCTTCTCATCGGCGGAATCATCATTGTCATTCCTCTTCTGGCAGATAC
>ENA-UONX01001872-UONX01001872.1-human-gut-metagenome-genome-assembly--contig:-P74old-NODE-1872-length-17443-cov-39.221360_pt1 | contig 17443 bp, 14 predicted proteins | sample MGYA00242466_ERZ724013 | MGnify/ENA metagenome assembly ERZ724013 | reverse complement strand
CGTGCCCAAGATAGTTCGCTGGAAACGGCGCGTGAAAATAGGTAGTCGCCGACTTGCATGAAACCCCTGAGGAAGAAATTCCTTAGGGGTTTGTTTTTGTTGTGCGTGTGCCTTTCCGTTAAAATAGCCTAAAAAATCACGTGGATTTGTGAATGTTCACAAACTTCGCCCAGACCCCTTGATTTTTTATAGGGGGGGGGGGTATGATAAGGTGCGAAAAGCACCTTGTCAGCAAAACAGAAAGATCGGCAAACCAGTCGGAAGGCTGTGACGCAAGGCGGAAGGCCCGGTAGGGGCCGTCAGCTGCACTTTGCTCTGCAACCCTCTTCGACTATGCGGAAATGTGCCGGCACCCCCCAAAGGGCAGCCGGTGCGGGGTTATGGAGAAGTTTATGGGAGTAGCTTTTCTGGGTACCACGATCACCTTGCCCTTGAGAGAAGCGGCGGGTTAAAGCATAGATAGAGAGGGCGAGCACCCCTAAAGTACAAAACGCAAAGCGTTGTACCAGCCATTTGGCTGGTGCGGCGCTTTTTTCTTTTTGTCTGGGTGCTTTTTGTGGAGAAACTGGGAGTATTGATGACTGACAAAGGAGGATTTTTATGAAAAAACGGCTCATCAGCCTCTTACTGGCATTCAGTATGATGCTGACATTCCTGCCTGCGGGGGCAGTGTCGGCATTTGCGGAGGAAAGTTTGGGTCCGTATGACTGCGGAAAAAAGCCGGGCACCGTTACAGCGACATTAAGTCGGAACAACGATGGAGGCGAAACCTATACCATGACGATTCGCGGAACGGGGCCGATGAAAAATTACGATTTTTTGTCATGTAGAGATATGCCATGGCGTGATGCAATACTAAAGATTACGAGGCTCATAGTTGATGATGGCGTAACCTCATTAGGGGATTGTGTCCTCCATGGTTTTGACGGAGGGCATGATGCAAGAAATCTCATGGAAGTAAAGCTTCCGGAAGGATTGACCTATCTCGGAAATTATGCATTTTTTGGTGCAGCCAAATTAAAAAGCATCACGCTACCCAGTACCTTAACAACGATTGGATTAGGTGCATTCGATGAGTGTGCCGGACTAACGGGCATTAAGATTCCCTCAGATGTCAAAACGATTAAGGAGGGGGCATTTGGTGGTACCGGTCTAACAAGTGTTACGATTCCGGATAAAGTAGAAACTCTTGGACAGGATGTATTTGAAAACTGTACTCAGCTGACAAGCATTCATATTCCCAAAAGTGTAAAATCAATGGGAGCAGAGATGTTTGGTTATTGCACAGCATTGACATGCATCACCTTTGAACCCGGTAGTAATTTAACATACGTTGGTGGTTCCAATGGAGATTGGAATCTTTTCACTCGTACGTCTCCCGAGTTAAAAGTTTATTGTGAGCCGGGCTTAAAGTCTAAACTGAGCGGAAGAGGCGTACCTGACGAACGCATTATTACCACCGTTGACGTGACTCTCGTAGATGGTGACAAGAGCGAGCCGAAAAAAATTGACTACGGCGCAAAAATTACGGCGCTTGGCACACCTACCAAACCGGGTTACACCACCTCCTCCTTTACCGGTTGGTATACCGATGCAGACTGCAAGACCCGATATCCGGATGCACAGCTGTTTACAAACATCAATGGCATCACGCTCTATGCCGGTTGGGCTGGCACTGACCTGACCGTAAAGAATGGAACGATCTCCGTTGTTGCTTCCGATGGTACTCCGTTGGCAATTGAGCTGAAAAACGGTCAGGCAAAAGTTCCGGCAGGTGCAACGGTAACGGTAACCTTTGACCGTGCTGCCGTTGCGGACAACGATTTGAAGTTCGACCATTGGAGCATTAGCGGCCTGAATGAGGACGAAAAACCTAAGGACACTTCTCAGGAAGAAATCACCTTTACCGTGCCTGCAGACCGCGATGCGATCGCGATCGAAGCGGTTTGCAAATCGGATAAAACGCCCGATGCGAATACCGAATACCAGCTGTCCGTAACCGGCGGCATTGTTACCGTGAAAAACGGTGACAAGGATGTGACCGATACCTTGACTGTTACTACTGACGAAGCCACCGGCAAAAAGACCTACTCTGTACCGAAGAACGCAAACGTGACCGTGACGCTGGACAAGACCCTGGTCCCTGAGGGCATGGTGTTTGACATCTGGTCTACCGGCAAGTTCTCCCTGCCGCTGGGTCAGGACTACAAGGCTGAGAGCATCACCTTTACCATGAACACCATGAGCAGTGATGCGGATATTGCCGCACAGTACCGTGATGCCACCATTGAAGATGATGGGCCCAATGTGCTGGGCACTGCCGCGATCATTGGTACTGCCGCTGTGGGTACCGCAGTGCTGGGCTATCAGGCCTATTCTCTGGGCGCTGAATTTGCAGGCAAGCTGATGGCTCTGCCCTACTTCCCCAGCAACCGCAGCGCCCTTGCCATGATGCTGTGGGAGGATGCAGGCAAGCCCATGCCCGAATCCGAACTGCTCTACCCCGATGTCGGTCAGGAAGAGCGGGATATGGACCTGCAGCACGCCGCCCGCTGGGCCATGGAAAACGAGCTTATCCCTGACCTGAACGATGAGGGCACGGCTCCGGAAGAGATGAAATTCTATCCCGACAACGCCGTAAGCAAGATCGATGTGCTGAATGCATGGCAGAAAGCACAGGAGCTCAAGCAGAACGCCTGAGCAGCCCTAAACCAACCCCCACTTGGCCCGTAAACCGCAATGCGGGCTGAGTGTTCCAAAAATCCCAAAGTACAGAAGCGCTTCATCCTCTCCCGGATGAGGCGCTTCTGTGCTTTCCGGAATTTTTTTCCCGGCACCCCTTGCATCCCGCCCGCCGGTGCGGTATGCTTAACCAATAGAGCATTGCAGAGGGAGGGAGACCCCGGATGGACATGGAAGAGATCCGCTACCTGCTGGGCGGCACGATATTCGCGCGGGCCAAGGCCTACACGGACCGGATACAGGATCTGAATTGCGAAGTGGCTGGGAACGGCGTGCGCCACCTGAGCGCCGACGTGCGCGGCGGCGGGCGGAGCCTGTACCAGACCCAGGTCTGGCTGCGGGAAAACGGCAGCTTTGTCAGCGCCAGCTGCTCCTGCCCCTACAACGAAAACGGCGAGGGGCCCTGCTGCAAGCACATCGGCGCGCTGCTGATGCGGGACAGCGAGAGTCAGGGCCTTTCCGGCAGAGCGCCGCAGAAGCCCTCTGAGAGCCCGGAGAGCATCCCGGGCGTGGTGCGGGGCACGGCCAACCTGCAAACGCCCCAGCCTGAGGAGCCGCCCCGCAGGGACAGCTATGCCTCCAGCCTGGAGATGCTGTTCGGCAAGAAATGGCGGGGCGAGGAACCGGAATCCGACTACGAGGCACGGCGGCTGCTCCAGGCCTATCAGGAGGGAGCGCTGGCCGAGGTGGACGGCGTGACCGGCCACGCGGAGCTGCGCCCCCACGCCGCAGAGCTGGAGCCGGAGCTGACCCTGCTGCCCGGGGAGCTGCCCTGGCTGCGGCTGCGCATCTCGGCAGACGGCGGGCGGCAGTATGTGGTAAAGAGCATCCCGGACCTGCTGCGGGCCGTGGAGAAGCACGGCTTCATCAGCTACGGCAAGGCGCTGGAATTCCGGCACAGCTGGGAGGCCTTTGCCCCGGAGGCACAGCAGCTGCTCCGCCTGCTGCGGCGGCAGCTCAGTGCAAAGGAAGGGGTCGAGGCGGCTCTGCGCAGCTATGGCAATGCACCCCGCAGCGGGCCTGCCGGGGGCATCCCGCTGAACGGCGAGATCTTTGATGGACTGGTGGCCCTCTATGCCCCCACCGGCAATCTGGGCGGCTACACCCTCAAGACCGGCATCCCGGCCCTGACCATGCGGGTGGAAAAGCGCCGGGGCGGCGTGGAGGTGTCCGTGACCCCTGCGTTGGGGTGGAAAACGGGTTTAGACAACGACTATTTATACAGTGAGGATACGATCTGGCAGCTGGACCGGGCCGAAAGCGCCCGGATGCGGCCCGCCCTTGAGGCGCTGTGCGGCAAGAGCCTGTTCTTTACCACCGGGGATGCCACCGCCTTTTGCAGCTATGTCCTGCCAGAGCTGGGCAGCAGGGTGACCATTGAGGACCCCGAACGCCTGCTGCTGAATCAGATCCCGTTGGAGCCGGTGGTGCAGTTTTATCTCGACGCGCCCACGCGGGAAACGGTGCGGGCACACCTTGAATTTTTATACGGCGAGGACCGCGTCACGCCGGAGGAACCGGGGCCTGCCGGTCTGCTGCGGGATGCCCGCGCCGAACAGCGGGCCGGGCGGCTGCTGGGGCGGTATCTGGAGCCGGGGCCGGACACCATGGGCAACGGCCTTGCCGCCCACTACGATGCCTATGAGGAGGATGAAGTCTACCGCTTCCTCGATGAGGGGATCCCGGCCCTGCTGGCCGAGGGCGAGGTCTACCTGACCGATGCCTTCCGCAGTATGCAGGCCGCACCGCCGAAGATCTCGGTGGGGGTGTCGGTGCACGGCAGCGTGCTCGACCTTGAGGTGGACACGGGGGAGTTCCCGGTGGGAGAGCTGAAAGCCCTGCTGAGATCGCTCCACCAGAAAAAGCGCTACCACCGCCTGCGCGATGGCCGTCTGCTCCGGCTGGACGATTCCATGGAGGTGCTGGACGAGCTGAACGAGACACTGGAGCTTTCCGGGGCCAAACTGGGCCAGACCCACGCCCGGCTGCCCCTGTACCGGGCCCCCAGTCTGGACTGGGCGCTCTCGGGGCAGAACGGCATCCGCTTCAACCGGGACGATGCCTTCCGCCAGCTCAGCCGGAGCTTCCATGCGGTGAAGGACAGCGAGTATACACCGCCTGTATCTCTACAAAAAGTTTTGCGAAAATACCAGCGGGACGGCTACCGCTGGCTCCGCACGCTGGATGGCTACGGCATGGGCGGCATCCTTGCGGATGATATGGGTCTGGGCAAGACGGTGCAGGTGCTCAGCTATCTGCTGGCACTCCGGGAGCAGGGCGGGAACCCCCTGCCCAGCCTCATCGTCTGCCCGGCCTCGCTGGTGCTGAACTGGGCCGAGGAATGCCGGAAGTTTACGCCGGAGCTGAACTGTGTTGTGGTGGACGGGGATGCCGCCCACCGGGCCCAGCTGGCCGAGCAGTGGGACGGGGCCGACGTGGTGGTGACCAGCTACGACCTGCTCCGCCGCGACGAGACCCTCTACGAGAGCCAGAAATTCTATGCCTGTATCCTGGACGAGGCCCAGGCCATCAAGAACCACACCACCCAGAAATACAAGGCGGTGTGCGGGGTGAACAGCCGTGTCCGCTTTGCGCTGACCGGCACCCCCGTGGAGAACCGCCTGGGCGAGCTGTGGAGCATCTTCTCCTTCCTGATGCCGGGCTACCTGCCGCCCTACAAGAGCTTCTGCAGCCGGTTTGAAAAGCCCATCACGCAGGAAAACGACCCGGCGGCGGTGCGGCGGCTGAACCAGCTCACCGGGCCGTTCATCCTGCGCCGGATGAAGTCCGAGGTGCTGAAGGAGCTGCCCCCCAAGACAGAGAACGTCTACCGCATCGAGCTGGAGGAGGAGCAGCGCAAGCTCTACCTTGCCGCCGTGGTGGATGCCCGGGAGAAGCTGCGGGCTGCCAAGCCCGAGGACAAGATGGCGGTGTTCGCCGTCCTCATGCGCCTGCGGGAGATCTGCTGCGACCCCCGGCTCATTGCCGACAACTGGACAGGCGGCAGCGCCAAGCTGGATGCCTGCATCGAGCTGGTCACCAGTGCCGTGGAGAGCGGGCACCGCATCCTGCTGTTCAGCCAGTTCACCTCTATGCTGGAACTGCTGGCCAAGCGGCTGGACGCGGAGGGCGTGAGCCACTTCACCCTGCAGGGCTCCACCCCCAAACCGGTGCGTGCCGAGCTGGTGCGCCGCTTCAACGGCGGCGAGGCCAGCGTGTTCCTGATCTCCCTGCGGGCAGGCGGCACCGGCCTGAACCTGACCGCCGCCGATATCGTCATCCACTACGACCCGTGGTGGAACGTGGCAGCCCAGAATCAGGCCACCGACCGTGCCTACCGCATCGGCCAGCAGAACCCGGTGCAGGTGTACAAGCTCATCGCCCAGGACACCATTGAGGAAAAGATCGTGGAGCTGCAGCAGGCCAAGCAGGATCTGGCCGAGACCGTCACCGGCAGCGCGGATGGTGCCATCCTGCGCATGAAGCCGGAGGAGCTGCTGAATTTGTTGGAGGGAACCGAATGATGCAATACGCCATATTTGCCCGGCCTGTCGTGACCATTTACGACCTGCCCCAGACCACCAAACAGAGCGAGGCGGGCCTTGTTTCCACCATCGGGGACGAGGGCCTGTACGGTCAGGCCTGTCAGGTGCGCACCGCCCCCGGCGGCGTGACTGCCGAGGGAGTGCCCCTCTCCCCGGAGGTGGCCGAGGTGGTCACCTTTTACGGCTACCACGGCTTTGTCCGGCAGGATGCGCTGAAATTTGTCCATGAGGATACACTGCGGGACTACCTGTCCCAGCCGCTGGTGCTGGTGGGCCGTGCCACCGATGTGCTCAGCCTGCCCAAGGTGCAGGGGGTGCGGATGCTGGAGCTGGAGCGGGGCTGCCTGCTCTGCCGCCTGCCCGAGCCGTCCGAGGAGGCCGAAGCCCACACCGGCTGGGCCAGGGTTGCCCTGCTGGATGGCCGCACCGGCTATGTCCGGGACGTGGCGCTGGAGCCGGTGCGGTTTGAGATGACCGCCGTGTTCTCCCAGCGGGAGGGGCTGGCCTTTGATGACGCGCTGGCCGAGGCCCGGAATGTCACCGCCGGGGAGCTGGTGCCGCAGGCACTGCAGGCGTGGTACGACGGCAGCGAGGAAGCGTTCCGGGATGCCGTCTGTGCGCAGGCGAAAAAATATCTGGGCACCGAGTACCGCTGGGGCGGCAAGTCGGGCCGTGGCATTGATTGTTCCGGCCTTGTCAGCAGCGCCTATATGCAGTGCGGCGTGCTCATCTACCGGGATGCCAGGATCGTGGAGGGCTGGCCCATGCACCAGATCCCCTTTGCAGACAAAAAGCGGGGCGATGCCCTCTATTTCCCCGGCCATATCGCCCTTTACCTTGGTGAGGGCCGCTACATCCACTCCACCGGCGCATCCGCCAGCGGCGGCGTGGTCATCAACAGCCTTGACCCCGCCGACCCGCTGTACCGGGAAGATCTGGTCAAGAGTCTGTATGCGGTGGGGAGTGTGTTCTGAAGGTGGGGTTTTGCTTATGGGAGAAACCTCTCAGGCGCTGACGCGCCAGCTCCCCTAGCAGGGGAGCCAAGTTTTCGCTACGGAAAACGGGAGCTTTGTGGCAGAAATGATTTACATAGAAGCTGTTAAGAAAGGACATGAACGATGAAAGTCTTTGATCTACATTGTGACACCCTGAGCGAGCTGCGGCGCGCGGAGATGCGGGGCGACGGGCAGACCTTTGCCCACAACAACGGCCACATCGATCTGGAAAAGCTGGAGAAGGGCGACTACATGCTCCAGTGCTTTGCCGCCTTTGTGAATCTGGCCGACCCCACCCCGGGCGCGGACCCGCTGGTGACGGCGCTGGAAGAGATCGACGTGTTCAAGCGGATGATGGAGCAGTATTCCGACAGGATCGCCCCTGTCTACCACCCCGAAGATATCCGCAAAAACGCCGAGGCGGGCAAGATCAGCGGAATGCTGACCATTGAGGAAGCAGGCTGCTGCAAGGGCAGTCTGGGCGTGCTGCGCCGGATGTACGAGCTGGGCGTGCGGATGATGACCCTGACCTGGAACCACGAAAACGAGCTGGCCAGCCCCAACGTGGTGCCCGGCAACGGCCCCATCTGGCCCTGTATGCCCAACACCGAGACCGGCCTGAAGGAGAAGGGCTTCGAGTTCCTGGCCGAGATGGAGCGCCTGCACATCATTGCCGATGTGAGCCACCTGTCCGATAAAGGCTTCTGGGACATTGCGGAGCACAGCACCCGCCCCTTTGCGGCCAGCCACTCCAACTGCCGCGCCCTGGCCCCCCACTGCCGCAACCTGACCGATGAGATGATCCGGGTCATGGCGGAAAAAGGCGGTCTGGTGGGCCTGAACTACTGCGCGGGCTTTCTGGATGACCAGCCCAGCCCCGACCTGTGCCGCAGCACCACGGCCCTGATGGCCAAACACGCGGCTCATTTCAAGCAGGTGGGCGGCATTGAGATCATCGGTCTGGGCAGTGACTTTGACGGCATCGGCGGCAAACTGGAATTGAGCGACTGCTCCAAAATGCCCCTGCTGGCCGATGCCCTGCGGAAAGAGGGCTTCACCGAGGATGAGGTGGAAGCCATCTTCTTCCGCAACGCACAGCGTTTCTTTGAAAACAACCTGTAATCACCGTTAGTATCAAAATCATCGTTGCAATCGTTGATAACGTTGGTGAAAAAGAAAAGTTAGCAACGATAACAACGATATCAACGATAATAATGTCTTAACGGTAAGGATAAAGTATAACGGAAAGTATAGAAAAGTTGAGGAATTCCAGATGGATCAGAATATGACATTGGAAAAGCGCATTGCCGCCGAGCTCTATTCCTATCAGGGCAGGATGAGCGTTTTTGTGGACGACCTGCGCGGCAGCACGGTGGAGATCGGTGCCGACGAGAAATTTGAGACGGCCTCCACCATCAAGGCGTTCATTCTGGCGGTGCTGTATCTGCAGGCCAGCCGGGGCAGGGCTGACCTGGAGGAGGAGATCACCTACGAGGCCAGCCAGTTCGTGGACGGCTCCGGGATGCTCCGGGCCCTGGGCGTGGGGGCAAAGCTCAAGGTGAAGGACACCGCCACCATGATGATCATCTGCTCGGACAACATCGCCACCAATATGATCATCGATTACCTGGGGCTGGACACCATCAATGCCTGCATCCGGGAATTGGGCTTTGGGCACACCGTCCTGCACAACCCCCTCCACTTTGACCGCTACGATAAGCTGGGCACCACCACGCCCCGGGACTACGCCGCCCTGTTTGCGCAGGTGGCAAAGGGTACGCTGGTCAGCAAAGAAGCCAGCGCCGCCATGCTGGGCATCTTCCGCCAGCAGCACTACAACACCATGCTGACCCACGATTTCCCCCAGTTCTATCTGGACTGCGAGGAGACCGGCGAGCCGGAGCTTCTCTGGGTGGCCAGCAAGAGCGGCAGCATGAACGCCTGCCGCAACGACGGCGGCATCATCCACACCCCCTACGGCGAGTATGTGATCGTTCTGATGAACAAGGAGTTCCATGACATCATCGAGTACAACGACCACCCCGCCATGGTCTATGGTGCCCGGGTGTCCCGGATGATCCTGGATCAGATCCTGGCCTGCGAGGGAAAGCTGTATCTGAAGTAAACCTCTCAGGCGCTTCGCGCCAGGTTCACGCTGCGGTGACGGAGAGGTTTCGCAAAGAAGTACATAAGGAGTAGGAAAGTAGAACGAATGGAAATTACATTATCATTGCCAATGCTGCTGTTTCTGATGCTGATGACCGGGTTTGCGGGCTTTGTGGACTCGGCGGCGGGCGGCGGCGGCCTGATCAGCCTGCCCGCCTACCTGTTTGCGGGCCTGCCGGTGCATTACACCTACGGCACCAATAAATTCAGCGCGGCCTGCGGCACCACCTTTGCCACGGCGCAGTTCTTCCAGAAGGGAGCCATGAACATCCGGGTCGGCCTGCTGGCGGCTGTGGGCAGCTTTGTGGGCAGCGCACTGGGCTCCCACATCGTGCTCCTGCTCAGCGATCAGGTGCTGCGCACCATGATGCTCATCATCCTGCCGGTGGCGGCGGTGCTCATCCTCTGGCGGCGGGACCTGCCCGACGAGAACCGGGACGACGGCACCCTGAACGCCAAAAAGGCGGTGCTGGCCCTTGCCATCGGGCTGGGCATCGGCCTGTACGACGGCATCTTTGGCCCGGGCACCGGCACCTTTGCCATTATTGCCTTTACCACCCTGATGGGCTTTGACCTGCGCACGGCGGGCGGCAACGCCAAGGTGCTCAACCTTGCCAGCAACTACGCCAGCCTGGCAACGTATCTTTCCAGCGGGCTGGTGGTGTTCTCCATCGGCATCCCCTGTGCCATCAGCGGCATTGTGGGCAACCTGCTGGGCTCCCACTTCGCCCTCAAGAAGGGCGCAAAGTTCATCCGCCCCATGATGCTTGTGGTGCTGGTGCTCCTGCTGGGCAAGATCGTCTCGGACGCGGTGCTGTAATGAACGGATCTTCGGCAAAAAACAATTGACGTTTGCAGGAGAATGGACTATAATAGGGCCAGAGGCCCGCAGAAAAAACGAGCGCTGAGGATGATGTTATGAAGATCCGCTACTCGAAGAACGCCATGAAGTTCCTGAATAAGCTGGACAAAAGGTCCGTGCTTCGCATCGTTGCAGGCATTGAGGGGCTGACCCTGAAACCGCCAGCAGGTGATATCAAGGTGATGCAGGGACTGAAGGATGGAACAATGCGGCTCCGGGTCGGAAGCTGGCGCGTGCTTTACCGGTACGGAGAGGAAAACGCGCTGGAGATTCTATTGGTGCTGGATATCGGGAATCGTGGCGATATCTATAAATAAGGAGGTGGCAGGATGTCTGAAATTGCAATGAATGCAGCACACATGATCGATATGCTGCCGGACCCGGACAAGAACCTTGCCTACGAGCTGATCAAAAAGCTGGTACTGGCATGGGACCCGGATTTCACCAAGCTGACCACAGAGGAAGCAAAGCAGCTGGAGGAAGCGAAGGACAGCGGTTTTGTAGATGCCGAAGAAATTGACTGGTCGAAGATCGGACACGAATGACCAACAAAAAAGAGGAACTGCCGGGAAAGCAGTTCCTCTTTTTGATTGGGTAAGATCAGAAGGTGAAGCCTTCATCGAGGAAGGCCAGGCCGAACGCGCCGGGGCCGGCGTGGGTGCCGATGACACAGCCGATCTGGCGCACAAGGGCCTCGTTCCGGCCCAGATTCTCCTGCAGGTAGGTCTGGATGGGCTGCACCTCGCGGGGGGCGAGGGTGTAACCGGCCAGTGCGTCGGCGCAGGTGCTGATGCCGCCCAGCTCCTCGATCTTCTTGAACAGGGCAACGTAAGCGCCGGGCAGGCCCCGGGCCTTGCCCGCCATAACGACCTTGCCCTCCTTGATGGTGATGAGGGGCTTGATGCCCAGCATCCCACCGGCCACGGCCACGGCGGCGGGCAGGCGGCCGCCCTTGCGCAGATACTTCAGGTCGTCGATGACAGCCACCAGATGCAGATGCTCCTTGGCGTGCTCAAGGGTGGCGGCGATCTGCCCGGCAGTCTTTCCGGCATCCCGCAGCTGAACAGCCAGCCGCACCAGCAGGCTCTCGCCCAGGCAGACGTTCTCGGAATCCACAAAGAGGACATTGTCCACATTGGCCATGTCTGCGGCCAGCCGGGCGCACTGGCAGGTGCCGGACAGCTCATGGGAGAGGAAGATGCCCACCACCTCGTCCCCGGCGGCAGCCGCCTCAAGGAAGAAGCGCTGGAACAGCTCAGGGCTGGGCTGGCTGGTGGTGGGCAGCTTGTGGCAGCGGGCCATCACGCCGTAATACACGGTGGGGGTCATGTCCACGCCGTCCCGGAGCACGGTGCCGTCCTCCAGGGTGACGTTCAGGGGGATGACGGTCACGCCCAGCTGCTCGGCTTCAGCAGGCAGAATGTCGGATGCGGAATCGGTAAGAATGCGGATCATAGTAATACCTCCAACGGGGCCAAGAACGGATAACCCGACCAAATCAATCAAAAAGTCGTATAGGAATATACCAGAGACGACGGGAAATGTCAATTGTTTGAATCAATATTTCTTCGTATTTTCGCAATTCCGCTCCGTTTTCTTGCACAAACGGGCCGAAACATGATACAATGGGCATCAGGCATTGCGGGGCGGTGCGCTGTGCGCTCGAAGCAGCGGAACAGCGCACCCCAAACGGAGAGGGGACGGAGAAGATGTCAGAGCGGAACCGCCGCCTGCGGGCGGCAGGCATCGCGGCACTGGCCTGGGCCGGGCTGGCGGCGGTCTGGTGTGTGCTGGTCCCCGGCGGGGCGGCAGAGCTGCCGCAGGGCGTGCCCGGCACGCTGCGCAGCCTGCTGGTGCTGCCGTTGGCCGAGGAGCTGGTGTTCCGGGGGGCGCTGCTGCGCCTGCTGCGGCCGCTGGGGGAGCACCCGGCAAACCTCTGCCAGGCTGTGCTCTTTGCGGTCCTGCACGGAACGCTGACCGAAAAGTGCTACGCGCTGGGCATGGGGCTCATTTTCGGGTGGGCCGCAGAGCAGACCGACAGTCCTGCACCCGGGGTGGTGCTGCATATCCTGAACAATGGGCTGGTGCTGGCCCGGGCGCTGGCAGAAAGGGGAATGGGATGACCGACTATGAGCTGATGGGCGCGGCGCTGGAGGAGGCCGCACGGGCCGCTGCGCTGGGCGAAGTGCCCGTGGGTGCGGTGGTGGCCCGGAACGGCGAGATCATCGCCGCCGCCCACAACACCCGCGAGACCGAGAAAAACGCCCTCCACCACGCCGAGCTGCTGGCCATTGACGCGGCCTGCAAAAAGCTGGGCGGCTGGCGGCTGTGGCAGTGTGAGCTGTTCGTTACGCTGGAGCCCTGCCCCATGTGCAGCGGCGGCATCATCAACAGCCGGATCAGGCGGGTGGTGTACGGCGCGGCGGATACCAAGGCCGGGTGCTGCGGCAGCGTGACCGACCTGTTCGCCCTGCCCTTCAACCACCATCCGGTGGTGGAGGGCGGTCTGCGGGCGGAGGAGGCGCAGGCGCTGCTGCAGGCGTTTTTCCTCCGGCTGCGGGAGCAGCGGGCCGCAAAGCCCCGCTGGAAACCGCCCGTGACCCCCTGAGAACGTGAAAAAAAGTGGGAACTGCGTGAAAAGACGGCGGTTCCCACTTTCTTTTTTCGTCGAATTGTGTTATATTATTTAATGGTAACTTGTCGAAACCACTCGCACAGACCAGCGGGCTCGCCGCAGGACCGGCCTTGACCGGAAAGAGGAGCAGAGCGCAGCCCATGGGTGCGGTGGAGGGCGGGACCTTCCTGCCTGCGGGATTTTTTGCAGGCAGAGAACAAACGGCAGGAGGGCTGACTCTTGTACGATGATGAATTTGAATTGACCTTTGACCTGAGCGATGAGGACAAGGCATCCCGGGCCCCTGCGCCGGAACAGGAGCCGGTGCAGGAAGCTGCGCCGGAACCGGCCGCGGAAACAGAACCGGCTGCGGAAACGGAACCACCGGTGGAGGCTGTACCGGAACCGGCAGCCCCTGCGGCCAATGGGCGCTGCGTGCTGATCTCGGGCGGCGACCGGGGCATCGGAGCCGCGGCGGCCCGCGCCTTCTGGCAGGCGGGCTACCGGGTGGCGGTGCTCTACCACACCCACGCCGAGGCGGCGGCGGCGCTGGAAAAGGCGCTGCCGGGCCTGCTGGCGGTCCAGTGCGACGTGGCCTCCCGCGCCAGCTGTGAGGTGGCGTTCCACACCGTGGAGCAGGCCGTGGGCCATGTGGATGTGCTGGTGAGCAACGCGGGCATTGCCCAGCAGAAGCTGTTCACCGATATCACCCCGGAGGAGTGGCAGCACATGCTGGACGTGAACCTGAGCGGCGCGTTCCACCTGTGCCAGTTGGCCCTGCCGGGCATGATCCGCCGCAAGGCGGGCCGCATCCTGACCGTGAGCAGCATGTGGGGCCAGACCGGCGGCAGCTGCGAGGTGCATTACTCCGCTGCCAAGGCGGGCCTGATCGGCCTGACCAAGGCCCTTGCCAAAGAGGAGGGGCCCAGCGGCATCACTGTGAACTGCGTGGCTCCGGGTGTCATCGACACCGATATGATGGCTGCCTTTACGGCAGAGGATAAGGCTGCGCTGGCCGAGGAGACCCCCGTGGGCCGCCTGGGCAGCGCGGACGAGGTGGCGCAGCTGCTGGTGTTCCTGGCAGGCGAAAGCGCCGGTTACATCACCGGGCAGGTGTTCGGTGTGAACGGCGGCCTGGTGATTTGAACCATCCCGCAGCGGCAAAACTTATGATACGATATCACTTACGGCGCAGCCAGCGCCGCGGTGAAAAGGAGAGAGCGAAATGGGCATGACTTTGAAGGAACTGTTGACGAAGGGCGAAGGCACCCTGACGGCGGGCGAGGCCAAGACACTGGCTTCCCAGTGCCGGATGGATGTGGAAACGCTTTACACGCTTCTGGAGGAGCGCGGCATCAAAATTCTGGATGACGAGGCCGACGGTGACACCAGCCTGGATGTGGAAGGCATCATGGCAGAGGTGGAAAGTGCCGAGGCAAACAGCGATGAGCTGGGCCTGGGCGATGAAAATGAGGACGACCCGGCAGAGGAGAACCCCGCAGACCTGAAGGCTGCCATGGATGAGCTGCTGGATGACCCTGTGAAGAACTACCTCAAGCAGATCGGCCAGATCCCGCTGCTGAGCGCGGAGCAGGAAGTGGACCTGAGCAAGCGCATCCACGCCGGTGCCGAGGCTGCCCACATCCTTCAGGCCGACCGCCAGAAGTACGGCGCGCCTGAGTACATCAAAAAGAACAGCGCCCGCTTCTCGTTCGAGGAGGATGAGAACAGCCGGAGCTATACCGAGGATCTGGACGAGGACGGCAACACCAAGTCCAACGAGGACGATGAGGAAAAGGCTGCCGAAGAAGAAGCCATGGAGGCTGTTGAAAACGGCCCCCTGACGGAGGAGCGCCGCCAGGAGCTGCTCAAGATCCGCCGCGACGGCCTGAACGCCCGCCGCAGCCTGAGCGAGGCCAACCTGCGTCTGGTGGTCTCCATCGCCAAGAAGCATGTCGGCCACAACCTGGCGTTCCTGGATCTGATCCAGGAGGGCAACATCGGCCTGATCAAGGCCGCCGAGAAGTTTGACTGTGACCGTGGCTTCCGCTTCTCCACCTATGCCACCTGGTGGATCCGTCAGGCCATCACCCGCGCCATTGCGGATCAGGCCCGCACCATCCGCATCCCGGTGCACATGGTCGAGACCATCAACCGGATGCGTCAGGCCACCAACCAGCTGGTCTACCAGAATGGCCACGAGCCCACCCCCGAGGAGCTGGCAAAGGCCATGGATATGAGCGTGGAGCGCGTGCGGGAGATCCAGCGCATGGCGCAGGAACCCGCCAGCCTGGAAAGCCCCGTGGGCGAGGAAGAAGATTCCTCCCTGGGCGATTTCGTGGCCGACGAGAACGCCGAGGCCCCCGGCAAGGCAGCAGACCGCGCCATGGTGGCCCAGCAGATCAATCAGGCCCTCAAGAGCCTGACCCCCCGTGAGGAAAAGGTCATCCGCCTGCGCTTTGGTCTGGACGATGGCCGCCCCCGCACGCTGGAGGAGGTGGGCCGCGACTTCGGTGTTACCCGTGAGCGTGTCCGCCAGATCGAGGCCAAGGCCATCCGCAAGCTGCACAGCCGCAAGTGCCTGGCCCTGCTGAACGGCCTGATCGAGTGATCCTGAACTTACCGCTATGAGAAAGAGCCCCCGCCGGTCTATTCCGGCGGGGGCTCTTTTGGTGGTGTACAGGTCAGCAGCTGCGCAGCAGAAAGGCCATATAGAGGGGAAGGGTCAGGAGCGGCCCGGTTTTCCCGATATTATAGTCTCCGAGCTTGATCGCATGGGATACATGATATTTTTCAGGGTGGTTGAGGATCGTCTTTGTGCTTTTGACATTTCCGGAGCGGGCCTTTACCTCTACAAGGGTGCATTCCCCCTGATAACGGATCACAAAATCCACCTCGAGGCCGGAATCCTTGTGGAAATAGTAGAGCTTGCGCCCCATCTTGGTGAAGATATCGGCGATCAGGTTTTCAAAGATAGCGCCTTTGTAGCCATAGAGGTCGCCCTGCAGGATGTCAAACTGCGTTCCGTCCTCCAGCATGCTGACGAACAGGCCGGTGTCGCACATATAGACCTTAAAGGTATCCTCTTCCGCGTTCCCATCCAGAGGCAGCTCGGTAATGGACAGATTGTGGCACCGTGTGATGATGCCAGCATCCTCGATCCATTGCAGGCTTCCGGCATATTTTGCGGAGGTGGAGCCTTTTTTTACAACGGAATACTGGAATTTCTTGTTTTCCTTGGCAAGCTGGCGGGGAATGGACTGGAAACACTCCTTGATGCGGGACTTATCCTTTTTCTCCGCGTACTTTACCATGTCGTCCTCATAGGAACGAACGATGTCCCGCTGGATACGCAGGACCTCATCCATCTGCCTGCTGGTCACAAAGGTCTGGACAGCATCCGGCATTCCTCCCACAACGGTATATTGGAGCAAAAGCTGCCGCATCCGGTTGTGCAGCGCTTCCGGCACAGGGGAACCGGAGTCCAGAGAACTTTGCAGCAGCGCAATGACAGGTTCGGTGATGTCATTGGCCCATAAGAATTCTTCAAAATCCAGTGGGTACATTTCAAGAACCGTCTCCGATCCGACAGGAACGGATCTTGGCTCCTTGCCGTAGCCCTTTACGCCCAACAGGGAGCCGGTGCCGATCACGTCATAGCGGCCGTCGATGCGGAAAAATTTCAGGGCCGTCCGGGCTTCCGGGCAATCCTGGATCTCGTCCAGGATCAGGATCGTCTGGCCCGGCTCAAAAACAGCATCCTTGCCAAGAAGGGCAGAGAGCATCATCACAATGTTGTCGATCTCCAGAGAACCGGAAAAGACAGAAGCATAATCCGGATTCTCGAAGAAATTGAGGTACACTGTGTGTTTGTAATTCTTTCTGGCAAATTCCAATACAGAAAAGGTCTTGCCGCACTGACGGCAGCCCTTGATGATAAGCGGCTTCCGGCCGGGCGTGTTTTTCCATGCAAGCAGCTGGTCTGTGATCTTTCGCCTTAACATACCGTTTCACTCTCCCGAAAATAAATGATGCTGCATCTATTATAAAAGATAAAGATAACTTTTTCAAGGGACTTCTTTGTAAGGATTGCAACTTTTTCAAGCGACTTTTTAGCAGAAGAAACAACTTTTTCAAATGACTTCTGCGCGGGAAAGTGGATCTGCCGCAGCGCGGTTATAATTCCTCTGCCCGCCCCATATATTCTTTTCAGAACAAAACGGGTGGGAGGGAACGGCATGTTTGTGGTAACGCTGAACAAGACGAGCTTGAAAAAGGTGGGGGCCGGTGCGCTCTGCTGTGCGCTGGTGATCTTCAGCGCCTTTCTGGGGCGGTACATCAGCACCCGCACGGTGGCGGTAGCGGCCGGGGTGAACCGGATCGAGAGCGCGCAGGACATCCAGACATGGTTCACGGGCTACGGGCTGGATGTGGACGGCACGTCCATCACGGCGGATAAGGTCAAGATCCCCCGCAAGTGGGACGACAGCTTTTCGGCCTTCAACGGGGTGGTGCAGCA
>ENA-UONX01001869-UONX01001869.1-human-gut-metagenome-genome-assembly--contig:-P74old-NODE-1869-length-17494-cov-7.165893_pt1 | contig 17494 bp, 4 predicted proteins | sample MGYA00242466_ERZ724013 | MGnify/ENA metagenome assembly ERZ724013 | reverse complement strand
GAATAACTTCATACTTATACATTCAAATTACCTCCAAGTTGGTATTTTAATATTATATTACGTACTTGTTTAACCTGATATGGCTTTGCTTTGTTTCCTTTAGGCTGAATATTGATAATTTCATCTACATCGTTTCTAGTATATATAAAATGGTCACCTTTTATACGGACAACAAATCCCAAAAGTGTTAATACCTTTTGTAAGTCAGAAAATGCAATATTATTATCTTGCATGCCGCATAGAATACGTAGCATTAGCTTTTCGTATTGGCTCATATGTTTTCCTCCTGTATCGGTTCTGTTGTCTGCTCTGCTGGTTCTGGTTCGGCTACATATTCAAGAATGTCACCGACATCACATTCTAGAATTTCACAAAGTTTAGAAAGTACATCAAAAGAAACACTTTGCTTATGTCGTAACCGTTGTAATGTTGCTTGACCTATAATTTTTTCCTTTCTTATTTTAGTAGAAGTATACCCTTTTTTCTTTAATGCATCAAGCACATCAATTTTATAATCTAATGACATAAATTCGCCTCTTCTCTGCATAAAGTGACGGTTTAAAAATAAGTCTGCCACTTCACCTATTATATTATATCACCATTTCACACTAGTATCAAGTGTAAAAATAAACAAAAATAGCACTAGAACTTTGTGTATGTTGCCATATTGACTGCACTAGAATCTTGTGCTATAATATAGACAACGAAAGCGAGGTGCAGAGAACATAAAAAAATAACAGTACCGCTACACCCTGAGAAAGTAAAGCGATACCGTTATCCACCAAAGCCCCGAAAGGTTTTGCTAAATCTATTATAGCATTCCTTTCAGGGCGTGTCAAGAGGTTCGTCCGTTTTTCGGAGAAACCCAGAAAGGAATCTTGAAACATGAATGAGGTAATTGAAAAATACTATCAAGCAGAAATTGAATACAGTTCTGATAAACTGCTCAATCGTGAGATTGAAAGTAAGTGGAAAGCCCTTTCTCATTTATCAGAATCAACATCTGACGACGCCAAGCAACTGGACGTTTTCACTGCTATCGGCGATATTTGGTCAGAATCTGCAAAGGTTGGTTTTTATGCCGGATTTCGGGCTGCCCTTCGCTTTATGATGAACTTATAAAACAAAGACCACGTAACTTCGGAAAAGTTCCGAAACTACGTGGCTTTTAGCTGGTCGAGGTGACAGGATTCGAACCTGCGGCCCCTACGTCCCGAACGTAGTGCTCTACCAAACTGAGCCACACCTCGTCATTTTCTACCCTTTCAAGCGACTTTTATAGTATACCATAAACCGTCGAAAAAGTCAAGTGTTTTTTCTTATTTTTTGTTATTTTAAGATCTGGTTTGTACATTTATCATTTTTTTCGTCTTACACTTCATAATCCAAAAACAAAAGATTCTATTTTTACATTTTTAATCCTACACAAACACTATCCTGCATTTGCCTGTAAAAAATATTTCACAACGATTCCCTATTGTATCCCGCCCATAATGAAGCTTGCACATCTTACATTTCCCACTTTCCATATCACAGTATTGACGAACTGCAAAAAAATATGTTACAATAAAAATAATCATAAGGCCACAAACCGGGATGCGTCTATCTCAAAAGAAAGGATTTACTTATGTTTCATATTTCACGCTTTCCTGCACAGTGTTGTGCGGCGATCTGCCTAATCGCTGCACTCCCATTATCTGCCTTTGCAGAAACCGCAGTCCCCATTACACAAACCATCCAAACGACAACAGAGGGCATCACAGAAGTCGCAGATACCAACAATGGAGGATACTTGCCGCTGACAGTTGCCGAAGAATTTGCAGACAATATCACCGACGACGATCTTCCGCTTCACGGTGATTCTACACTTTCCCAACTTCCAGATGCCTATGACATGCGGGATCTTGGCGTAATTACCTCCGTCAAAGATCAAGGCTTAGATGGCATGTGCTGGGCATTTGCGACACTGGGGGCAGCAGAAACCTACTTGCTACACAATGGGACGCTATCCCATGAAGAAGCCGAACCGGATCTATCAGAAGAGCAAGTGGGCTATTACCTCTATACGCCAGATCCGCAACCACTCAGCCCCACTTATTACGATGCCATCCTGCAAAAAAATAAAGGGGCAACTGGCGGAAATGCACTGCATGCTTCCTTTTTTCTCAGTACCGTTGGGATACAAGAAGAACAATACCTCCCCTATCAAGGCTATATTACGAATCATTCAGAATATCAACGATATACAGCTGCCTATCGAATGACTGGTTCCGAGATGATTATGAGTGTCCGCACAGAAAGTGAACGAAACGCCATCAAATCCCGTATGCTGGAAAATGGCAGCGTCTATGTGGCATTTCGCTCCAATTCATTGAACTACTATGACAACGGTACTTCTTACGCCTATTATCAGTCCGACTACACATACTATGGTGCCAATCATGCTGTGCTGCTTGTAGGTTGGGATGATCATTATGCAAAAGAAAACTTTGATCCCCAAAATCAGCCTGCAACAGATGGTGCCTGGCTGGTCAAAAACAGCTGGGGAGACGGAAGGCTGGATGATGGTTACTTCTGGATCTCCTATGCCGATGAGAGTCTTGGAGAATATGCTACGTTTACCTTTGAACCACGGGACGCAAGCGGTAATATTTATTTTTATGACAATGCCGGTTACAGCACTGCCTACAGCTTCGATGCGGTCGCCAATGTTTTCCAGGCGGAAGAGGATGAAACCCTCTCCCGTGTGGGATTTTACCAGTGCAGTGCCAATGGTGCAAATCCACAGTATACCATTCAGATCTACCACTTGCAGGACGACACAGATGACCCGACAGACGGCGACTTGCTGTTAGAAACAACCGGTCATTCCGGCTATTTTGGCTATCAGGAAATCACCCTGCCAGAACCCATACCGCTGCAAAAAGGAGACCGATTTTCTGTGGTTCTGTCCCTGCAAACCGCAACCGGCAAGAATGGCTATTTGACAGTCGAAGAAGATTACACTGCTTCTGCCTATACCATGCAGTTTTCTGCACAGGTCGGGCAAAGCTATATTCTCGAATACAACAGTACAAAGTGGGCAGATGCTACCACGATGAAAGGGGATATGGGCAATTTTCACAACGTCAATTTGCATGCCATTATGGCACCAAAGGAAACCGAATTGGATACTACCCAACTGACCGCTGTAGCAGCCTGTGCAACGACAGCTGGCGAAACGGAACTGGCACAACAAGCGAATGCTCTGCTGGAACAGGCAGCTGTTGGAACCACAACGCAGACACAATTGGATTGTACGGCTGCGATGCTACTGGACGCACTTTCCCAAAAAGAAGTGGTTACCTATCCAGACTATGCCTATGAAAACTTTCATTTTACATGGGGAGACATCAACGAAGACGGCAACGTAACGGTAGAAGATGCGGTACTTTGCCTGACCACCTATGCAAGAAGGTCGGCAAAATTATCCAGTAACATGCGGTTTCGGCAGATGATGCAATGTGATGTCAAGGGCAGACTGGACGGTATCACGGTAGAGGATGCTGTCGAAATCCTGACCTACTATGCAAGAAAATCCGCAAATCTGCCTGTATCATTTTCAGATCGATAATAGAGAATGCAAATAAAAAATACCAAACAGCGGCTACCCGAAAGGCTAGTCGCTGTTTTAATATTATAACATTAACACAAGTTCGATGAAAATACATTCTACCGCTACCAACACATACTGTGCCAACAAAATAAACCTGTTCGTCGCACGTACGTTACACCTAAAATCAACCAAACAAAGAAGAGACCGCTGACACTTCTGCCAACGGTCTCTTTTTCTCTGTCTATACAATTATGTCAATGATAAACGGTCTCTTCCTGCTGTCCAATGGTTTTTGTCAAAACCACTTAAACCTTTTTGTTCTTTCGCTTCCGCTTGCTGGCTGCTGCCATCAAGAATGCTGCACCGCCAGTGATAAAGATCGGAAGTGCCCGGTCGCCCGTCTTTGGTGTCGTTCCTGTGCTGCCGCCAGAGGACGAACCACTGCTGGACGATGACGAATTTCGTTTGGTTGTGGTGGTTGTTCTCGCAGTTGTTGTAGTCGTTATTGTGCTTGAACCTCTGCTGCTTGTCGTGCTGCTGATATCTGTATTTGTGGTAATCGTTGTAGTTGTTGTGTTGGTTTCGGTATCTGTTGTCGTTGTAGTGGTTTCGGTTTCGGTAGTCGTTGTCGTTGTAGTAGTTGTCGTTGAAGTGAGTGTATCGCTGCCAACATGCTGGTTTTTAGTGGTGGTAGTTTGTTCCATTTCACTGCTGGTTTCCGTTGTTGTTGTAGTGGTTTCTTCGGGTTCTGTCGTGGTCACTGGTGCATACTGGTCAACCATGACAACCAACATATCCGTTACTTCCTTCTTCCGTACAATGCCATCCTCGTTTACATATACATAAATTCTGCTGTTTTCCATGACAAAGTCAATCGACTCCGCAACCAGATAGCCATCTGGTGCAGAAATTTCTGTAAATGTGTAAACAACATCTGCCTCCAAACCTGTTACCAAATGATAAGAACCATCCGATACCCAACTGTCAACTGTACCATATGCACTTTCGATGCTCAGTTCTGCCCCAGGCAGTTCTGCACCTGCCAGATCCCGCTTGCTGAAATACAAGTCATAGGAAGTGAGATGCGGTCCTGTTTCTGTTGTCTGTTCTATCAGACGGTCTACCATGACAACAGTGTTGTTCTGTGTGAAGCTCAGCACTTCGTAGCCGTTTGCATCATAGGAAACGGTATAAACAACGCCTTCCCGCAGTGTGAAGGTAATGGACTCTGCTACTTCATAGCCTTCCGGAGCGATCGTCTCCGTCAGCGTGTAGTAAGAAGCATCGTACAAACCATAGACAACATGGATCGTTCCGTCAGAAATCCAGCTGTCAATCACATTGCCGTATTCGTCAGTTACCATCAGTTCTGCACCAACTACTTCTGCACCAGCAACATCCTGCTTACTGAAGTAAACATCATGTGCTTCGATCACGGTTTCCGTTGTGGTGACCGTGGTAGTCTCTTCCGTAGTGGTCTCTTCCGTGGTGGTTTCCTCTGTGGTGGTTGTAGTTTCCTCTGTTGTAGCAGTCGTTTCGGTAGCTGTCGTTGTGGTAATGACTTCTGTTACGGTGGTTGTGGTTTCTGTCGTATTGGTAGTAGTTGACTGTTCTGTTGTAGTGGTATCTATGGTAGTGGTTGTAGTCGGTTTTTCTGTTGTGTTGGTTGTAGTGGTGCTGGTAGTAGTGGTTGTAGTAGTGGTCGTCGGTTTTTCTGTGGTCGTTGTGGTTGTAGTGGTCGTCGTAGTTGTAACCTCGTCTACCATGATAATCTGGTCAACTACAGTATAGATGGTTTCTGTAATATTACCGGTCTCATCCTTTTCGTATGTTACCAGATTCAGCATACCGTCTTCATCTACCTTAAAGGAGATCGATTCTGCCAGTTCATAACCGTCCGGTGCCTGTGTTTCTGTCAAAGTATAAACCGTACCAATCTGCAATCCTGTGATGGTGTGCGACTTGCCTTCTTCAGATACCCAAGAATCCAGCGTATAGGTTGTGCCGTCCTTTGCTGTATAAGTAACGGTCAGATGGGCACCAGCAATCTCATGACCGCTGATATCCTGCTTGCTGATTTCCGCCTTTGTCTTCTCATCCAACATGACAACACGATCAATCGTACCATCCTCGCTCACGGTAAAGGTAACGTCTTCTGCAACCAGATAACCATCTGGAGCAGTGGTTTCTACCAAGCGGTAGGTTGCACCTGCAATCAGTTCACCCTCCATGTAGTACGGCTGTTCAGTAGACGTCCAGCTTGCAACCAGCTGATTCTCTGCGTCATACAGTGCCAGCTGTGCACCTGCCAGTTCTTCCCCAGTTGTCATATCCTGCTTGCTGATGCTGACCTTTGTGGTCTCATCCTGCATCACAACCATCTGTGTCTTACCGTCTGTGCCAACTGTAAAGGAGATTTCCTCTGTGTAAGCATAGCCGTCCGGTGCATTGGTTTCCTTCAGCGTGTAGGTTTCACCAGCTGTCAGTTTGCCTTCGATGAGGTGTACATCTGTAGTGGATACCCATTCCTCTACCACTTCACCGTTCTGATCCAGAATTTGCAGTGTTGCTCCTGCGATTTCCTTGCTGCCGGTGATATTCTGCTTGCTGATACCGACCTTTGTGGTATTGTCCTTCATGATAATGATACCGCCGACATCCTTGCCGTCTATAGTAACCTTACCACTTTCATCGACTGTGAATGCAATCGACTCTGCAACGACATAGCCATTTGGTGCGGTTTCTTCTGTCAAGGTATATTCGCCTGCATCCAGCTTTACAACCTTGGCAGTCTGACCGGATACCCATTCTTCTACAGTCTTGCCTGTTGCATCTGTAATCTTGAGGGTTGCCCCTTCCAATTCATCCGTACCATTGATGGACTGCTTGCTGATAGCGATTTCGCCCTCTGCTGCGTCACGCATCGTAACCTGTGTAACACTGCCGTCCTTGTTGACTGTGAATGTCACAGCTTCTGCAACTTGATAGCCATCTGGAGCTGTAATTTCTACCAGCTTATAAGTGCCGCCGGCAATCAATTCGCCGTTGATTTCGTGCGGCTGGTCGGTCGAGGTCCAGTTTTCAACCAGTGTTTCTACCGTTTCGCCAGATTCATTTTCTGTTACATAGTACAGTTCCAGTTCTGCTCCTGCCAGTTCCTCCGAACCAGTTAAGGTCTTTTTGCTGATGGAAACCTTTGTCACATCATCCTGCATCACAACTTCTGTTACCTTACCCGTCTTGTCAACGGTGAAAGTAATTTCTTCCGCATACGCATAGCCGTCTGGTGCGTTGGTTTCCTTCAAGGTGTAAGTTTCGCCTGCGGTCAGTTTGCCATTGATTTCGTGCGGATGATCGGTGGAAGTCCATTCTTCTACCACTTCGCCGTTCTTGTCCATCACTTGCAAGGTTGCTCCCGGTACTTCCTTGTCACCGGTGATATCCTGCTTGCTGATGGTCACCTTCGTCACATCATCCTTCATCACGATGGTACCATTTTCGTCGAGATTCGAAGCGTCTGCTACCACCTTTCCGGCTTCATCAATGGTGAACTGAATTTCTTCTGCATATGCATAGCCATCCGGTGCATTGGTTTCCTTCAAAGTATAGGTTTCGCCTGCGATCAGATCCACTGTCACCAGATGCGGTTGATCAGTTGAAATCCATTCTTCTACGACCTCGCCATCCTGATTCAGAATCTGCAAGGTTGCTCCCGGCAGTTCTGCTCCGCTGGTGATGTCCTGCTTGCTGATGGTAATATCAATTGCACCATCCTTCATGACAACGGTTGTCACCTTACCCGTCTTGTCAACGGTAAAGGTTACGTCTTCTGCATACGCATAGCCATCCGGTGCATTTTCTTCATGCAGCGTGTAGGTTTCACCTGCAATCAACTTGCCATTGATTTCGTGCGGCTTGTTAGTGGAAATCCATTCCTCTACCACTTCGCCGTCCTGATCAAGTACCTGTAAGGTTGCTCCCGGCAGTTCTGCATCGCCAGTGATATCTTGCTTGCTGATGGTCACCTTCGTCACGTCATCCTGCATCACAACTTCTGTTACCTTGCCAGTTTCATCAACAGTAAAGGTTACATCTTCTGCATACGCATAGCCATCCGGTGCATTGGTTTCCTTCAGCGTGTAGGTTTCTCCCGCAGTCAACTTGCCTTCGATGAGATGTTTCTCTGTGGTAGAAGTCCATTCTTCTATCACTTCGCCATTCTTGTCAAGGATCTCCAGTTTTGCACCCGGTATTTCCTTACTGCCAGTGATGTCCTGTTTGCTGATGCTGACCTTTGTGGTGTCATCCTTCATGACAACCTTACCGCCTGCATCTGTACCATCAATGGTAACATTGCCCTTTGCATCTACTGTAAAGATAATGGATTCCGCAACCACATAGCCGTCCGGTGCCCTTTCTTCTGTCAGAGTATAGGTGCCTGCATCCAGTTTTACAACCTTTGCAGTCTGACCGGATACCCATTCTTCTACAGTCTTACCAGCTGCATCTGTAATCTTGAGGGTTGCCCCTTCCAATTCCTCTGTGCCATTGATAGACTGCTTGCTAATGCCGATTTCGCCCTCTGCTGCGTCACGCATGGTCACTTCTGTTACAGTACTGTCCTTGTTGACTGTGAATGTCACAGCTTCTGCAACCTGATAGCCATCTGGGGCTGTGGTTTCTACCAACTTATAAGTACCACCGGCAATCAATTCCCCGTGGATCACATGTGCTTCATTGGTAGAAGTCCAACTGTCAACCAGTGTTTCTACTGTTTCACCAGCTGCATTTTCTGTTACATAGTACAGTTCCAGTTCTGCTCCTGCCAGTTCCTCCGAACCAGTCAGAGCCTTCTTGCTGATACTTACCTTCGTCACATCATCCTTCATGACAACTTCTGTTACAGAATTGTCTTCGTTGACTGTGAAGGTCACATCTTCTGCATATGCATAACCGTCTGGTGCATTTTCTTCATGCAGCGTATAGGTTTCGCCTGCATTCAATTTCCCTTCGATTTCGTGTGGCTGATTCGTAGAAGTCCATTCCTCTACTACATTGCCGTCTTTGTCAATCACTTGCAGGGTTGCTCCTGGTACTTCCTGATCGCCAGTGATGTCCTGCTTGCTGATGCTTACCTTGGTAACATCATCCTTCATGACAATCGTCTGTACCTTACCGTCTTTGTTGACTGTGAAGGTTACATCTTCTGCATACGCATAACCATCCGGTGCATTTTCTTCATGCAGCGTATAGGTTTCGCCTGCGGTCAATTTCCCTTCAATTTCGTGCGGCTGATTCGTAGAAGTCCATTCCTCTACTACATTGCCATCTTTGTCAATCACTTGCAGAGTTGCTCCCGGTACTTCCTGATCGCCGGTGATGTCTTGCTTGCTGATGGTAACCTTTGTGGTATCATCCTTCATGATTACAATGCCGCCAACGTCATTTCCGCCTACGGTGACCTTGCCGTCTTCTGTTACAGTAAAGGTAATGGATTCTGCTACAACGTAGCCATTCGGTGCAGTCTGTTCAGTCAGGGTATAGGTACCTGCATCCAGTTTCACAACCTTTGCAGTCTTGCTGGATGTCCACTTTTCAACTACAGTACCCTTTGCATTTGTAATCTGAAGGGCTGCCCCTTCCAGTTCTTCTGTGCCATTGATAGACTGTTTGCTGATGGCAATCTGTCCCTTTTCTGCATCTCGCATCGTCACTTCTGTTACTTGACCAGTTCGGTCAACTGTAAAGGTGATGGCTTCTGCTTTCTGGTAACCGCTCGGAGCTGTAGTTTCTACCAACTTATAAGTACCACCGGCAATCAATTCCCCATGGATCACATGTGCTTCATTGGTAGAAGTCCAACTGTCAACCAGTGTTTCTACTGTTTCACCAGCTGCATTTTCTGTTACGTAATACAGTTCCAGTTCTGCTCCTGCCAGTTCTTCCGAACCTGTCAGAGCCTTCTTGCTGATACTTACCTTCGTCACATCATCCTGCATCACGATTGTGCCGTTTTCATCCAAATTGGACGCAGCAACTGCAATCGTTCCGTCCTCGTTAATCGTAAAGGTAATGTCTTCTGCATACGCATAGCCATCCGGTGCACCCGTTTCCTTGAGCGTATAGGTTTCACCGATGGTAAATTTGCCGCCGTCAATCTCATGATCTGTACCATCAGACGTCCATTCCTCTACCAAGTTATCCTTAGCGTCCCTGATTTCCAGTTTTGCGTTCTTCACTTCTGTCTTGCCTGTAATGTCCTTCTTTGCGATTACAACATTCTGAACTGTGATGGTAGTCGTTGTCACACTTGCTGTTGTTTCTGTCGTTGCTGTCGTTTCCGTTGTTGCTGTCGTTTCCGTTGTTGCTGTGGTTTCTGTTGTTGCTGTCGTTTCCGTTGTTGCTGTGGTTTCTGTCGTTGCTGTGGTTTCTTCCGGCTTTTCTGCATCGCAGACAACAATTGTATTCTTGCTTTCTGCATTACAATAGTAGAAGCCTTCTGTTACCTCTTCTTCTGCCTGTGCATAAGACGACTTCACTTCTGCACCGTCTGCTGTCGGTGTCCCTTCGATTTCACCATTCTTAATGGTAAATGTCAATGTACCGCTTACAACTGTGTAATCCACACCGTTGTATGTTACAACCTCTCCCGATTCATGCAGGGTATAGGTTCCATTCGGCAGTCCCTGAATGATCTTTGCACTATCACCAGAAGTCCATGTAATACCCTTGCCATCTTCCAGTACAGTTACACCATTTGCCGTTGCAATGGTCTGCCACTCAGCATTTGTGATATGATCATTGGTCAGTTCCAGAACTGCACCAGCAATCTCTGTCTCACCTGTTACATCCTTCTTGCCAATCTGAATCTCAGAAATTGCATCTGCTACCGTAATGGTCTTGCCATCCAGTGTAAAGGCATCACCGTTTGTTTCCACATCCACGGTTTTTATCGTACCATCTGCCTTTACCTCAAATGTAAATGTGCTCTTTACCGGCTTGGTATATCCATCCGGTGCTGTGGTTTCTTCCAATGTGTACGTACCTGCCGGCAATGCAGACAGGGTATCTGTACCTGTTTCAGAAGTCCATGCAAGAATATGATTTGCTTCTTGCGGCATGATTTTACCGTCAACTGCAATCTTAGAAAGATCTGTCTTGGTATCCTCTGCCGTCAGTTTCATAGATGCATTTGGAACAAGTGTACCATCTCCGCCAACTGCAATTTTATGGATGTTCAGGGTATTCGCTTCATCCACCATCGTTGCAGTACCAGATTCTTCTCCATCTACAGTGATCGTTCCATCTGCTGCAATGACAATTTCGATTGGATCAGCTGCCTGATAACCTGCTGGTGGATTTGTTTCTGACAGGGTGTAAGTACCCGGTTCCAAACCAGAAATAGTTACACCAGCTTCTGCGGAAGAAGTCCACTGAATGCCATTTGTAATCTGATTGTCAGCGGTCAATGCTGCACCATTCAACTTCACAGTTGCCCAGCTTACATTGTCTGCTGTCAAAGTTAAGGTTGCATCGCCTAAAAGTGTATTGTCAATAGACGAACGCTTTTCTACAATCAGCTCACCCTGCTTGGCATCTGTCATAACAATCGGAATTTTTGGAGTAACCGTACCATCTTCAGCAATGGTAATGGTAATATCTCCTGCACGCTGATAACCTTCTGGTGCATTTTCTTCATGCAGCGTATAGGTTTCGCCTGCTTTCAGTATGCCTTTTATTGACCATGTTGTTTCTGTTTCAGACGATGTCCACTCTAAGTCCTTGCCGTCCTTATCCTTTACGATATTTCCATCCTTATCCAGAATCTGCAATACTGCATCTGGAAGCGGATTACCATCTGCATCCTGCTTAGTAATTTCAACCTTTGTAAAGTCGTCTTCCATCAAGATGGTCTTTCCATCTTGATCTAAGTTATCGCTGGTAACATTACCCTCTGCATCTATGCTAAAGGTAATATCACTTGCCTTGATATAGCCATCTGGTGCAATGGTTTCTTCCAGCACGTAGTTTACGCCAGCCTTCAAACCGGTTACGGTATGTGTTTCACCATCTTCTCCAGATGTCCATTCGTCATCCACAACAACTTCTGTTACTGTCTGACCATTTTCCCCTGTTACAGGTGCACCGGATTCATCTGTTACCACTTCGGTATGATATACCCGCAAGGTTGCACCCGTCACTTCTGTGCCATTGATGTCCTTCTTTGCAATGACAGCGGTTTGGGTAGTAGTCGTGGTAGTGGTTGTGGTAGTGGTAGTAGTTGTTGTGGTTGCATCACGCATAACAACGGCTGTACCTGGTACCACATTATCATCATCCCGATAATTGTCTTTATCCTTAATGATAATGGTTTTTACAATACCATTTTCAATGGTAAAGGTAATATTTTCTGCCTTGACATGTGTTTCATTACCCTCTTCATCCTCCGGTACTGCCACTTCTTCCAAAATATAGGTACCATCCGGTAAACCAGTCAGGATTACAGGTTCCTCGCCAGAAGTCCAAGAGATACTATTATCACTTTTCGTAACATTTGTACCGCCACCGCTGACTGTTACATTTTTCAATGCTTCAGCAGTTGTGGTATCCAGTGTCAAGGTCAGTTTTGCACCTGGCAGTTCTGCACTTGCTGCAGCGACTTCTTTTTTGCTGATATTGATCACAGACAGTGTATCAGTCATGGTAATCTTATTGGCAGTCTTGTCAATATGCGTACCATCTGTCACTTCTCCCAGCGTGTTGTCTGCTTTCAATGTGTATTCGCCAGTAATCTTACCGCCTTCCAACTTGACATAAATGTCAGTTGCCAGCGTGTAAGTATCTGGTGCTACTTTCTCATGCAGCAGATAATAGCCGTCTGCATAATTTGTCGTATCGATTTCCTTGGATTTCCCTTCTTCTGATGTCCATTCAATGGCTTCAAAAGAAGTATCCTCAGAAACTACACCAGTCGCATCAACAGACACCTTGCTAAAGGTCATCTCTGCATCAGAAACTTCTGCACTGCCTATACCTTGCTTTGAGATAAGCAGTTTTTCTTCCTTTACTGCATCACAAACCTTAATGGTCGTGTTGTTTTCGTCGATGTAGTAGCTTTTAGTAGTAGATGGGGTTGTTGGGTTTATTGTTGATATAATGACACCATCTTTCAGTATAAAGGTCATGGAACCATCAACAATCTCATAAGTCTTAGCAACTGTTTTTCCATCGACTTCGGTTGTACCTTCAAAGGTTTTACCGTTAGCAGTTTCTTCCAAGATGTAACTACCATCCGGCAAGCCTTGAATCTCTGCTGCGGTGTTACCAGATGTCCACTGAATACCGATTCGCTTGGACTCGTTCTCTTCATCCATAACAGCCTCAACATCCTCGCTGCCTTTCAGTGTTACCTTGTCCCAATCAACAGGTGTTCCATTTGCTTCCAGCCTGAGTGTGGCACCAGCTACTTCCGTTTTCCCTGTGATGTCGTATTTGCCGATGGTCAACTTGGACTGTGCATCATCCTTCATCACAATCAGGTTTTCAGTATTTTCTGTTGCTGAAGTCACTGTATAGTGCCCATCGCTGTTTTCACTGCTCACCACACCATCTGTGATTGTAAAGTCCAGTGTGGTTTCCAGTGTTACATAACCGTTCGGTGCAGCCACTTCCTTCATGGTATAGCTGCCATCCGGCAAGCCTGTGATAACAGTCTTTTCACTGCCAGAATAGAAGCCCAGAACAGAACCGGAAACTGCATAATAGCTGCAATTTGTTGTGTCTATTTCAACAACTGTTTCATCATCCGGTTTTACCTGGATACCAGTAGCATCTTCTGTAAATTGTGTCCGTTCATTTGTCAGAGTGTCTTTGCCTCTTTTCAGCGTCACAGAACCAATTGACTTTCCATCGTTATTGGTAATCGTGATAAATGCACCCGGCAGTTCTTCCCCTGCTTTAGCAAAATCCTGCTTGCTTACATTGACAACAGAACGGTTCATAACTGTAATGCCTGTTGCAGAAAGAGTGTAATACTTTTCGTTTGTTGCTTCCTCTGTTGTCGATGTTGTAATATAGCTGTCCTTAACGGTAAAAGGAATAGATACGGATGCAAAGCCTGTCTTTGCATCTTCTGTCAGCACGTAACTGCCATCTTCTAATGTGGTGGTTGTATATGGGTTTTGCTCTGTTGTATTCCATGTTGCAACCACTTTCCCATCAGAGTCTGTAATTTTCATGTTTGCATCAGCAAACGAATCGCCATTGACATCTGTCTTTGTAAAGCTCAGAACGACCTCAGTGGTATGATGGTTTGCAATCTGTACTTGACCTGCAATATTTTCTGTCAGGACAACCTGATTGCCGCCCGGATAAGAAACTTCATAGTTCTCGTAGTTAATTTCAATCACAGAACCATTGAAGACTGGTTGATTTTCGTCATCCATTTCAAATACATAGTAAGCAATCGGCTTTTCCGTTGTAGTTCCATCTTCGTTTGTTATGGTTTCTGTCAAATCAAGATTCTCAAACTTGCCACTAATCGTGCCATCTGCACCGGTTTCAAATTTCTGTACTTCTCCAGCCTCTACATAATAGTTGCCGTCTGCATCGGAAACCGCACCTGCTGTTTCTTTTGTTGCTTCCTTAAACAGACCAACTGTAACAGGAACACCTTCTACTGGAACTGCCGCATCTCCTGTCGTAACTGTCTTTGTGTACTCGATGTAATTCATATTTGCATCGATGTCTTTATTCGTAACGGTTGCATTCACTTCTTCCGTATCCAGAGTTTTCTTTTCATCAGGAGTTTCTTCTTCAGAAATATAATCTGGATTTGGAACTGGGAAGGTAACTTTGTTGCCCTCATAAGATACTGTAAATTCCTTGGAAGTAAGAGTACTTGCCTTTTGATCGGCTTCTGTGAGATATACTTCCTTGGGAATGGTATCTCCTACCTTTGTGCCGTCTTTCTCACATTCATATACGGAATACGTACCCGCTTCCAAATCAGAGAATGTCACAGAACCACCAGCATTGACGGATTTTACCTCAATCAACTTATCATCAGCATCATACAATCCTACATAGAATGCCGGTGAGGTCTTAATCTTTTCTGAAACCATTGCCTTGGTGACATGAATGCTATAGGTCTGCTTCTGTGTGTTTTCAACTGAAACAGTTTTCGTGTCATCTGCTGCCAATGTTACGCCATTTCCAGTATATGCAACATCATAAGAAATGCCACTGACAGAAGTATACTTAGAAATATCTGTATTTGTCAATACACCATTTGCATTGGTTTCCAATACATAAAATTCCTTGCCAACTGGTACATCCGTAAAGGTAACAGAAGCCTTTGTTGTACTGCCGCCAATGGACAATGCCTTGACATCAGCATCCATATACCGTTCATATTCACCAGCATCGTTCTTGGTGAACAGGGCAAAGTAGACAGTATCTGCCTTTGTACCGCCTTTCAGCGTCTTGTTGACAGTAATCGTACCCACTTCCTTGGTGTTGGTGACTGTCACAACATTAGAAGTCTTGCCGGTAGCAATCACTGCACCCGTTGCAGCATCTGCTGCTTCTTCTGCACCGTTTGCTTTATAAGTTACCTTATAAGCAGAGTTGCCGTCCAATAGCACATTGCCGTTGAAATCGGTTTCAAAAATAGCAACCTGATTGTCTTGATTCGTCTTTTTCGTTTCCAGCAGTTTATAATCCAAATCCTGCATGGTAATACTGCCGGTTGACTGGGTATCACCCAATGTCATCGGCATCACGTCACTCAGACGATTGTATTTTCCACCGCCCAGAACTTCAAACAATGCAAAATAGAATGTGCCGCCTGTTGCCTTTTCCAGTTCCTTATTGATGGTGATGGTATTTTGTGCGGTTGGGGTTTCTACCCATACACCAACCTTTGCCGGTTCTGCAACCATATAGGTATCGCCCATAATATCAAAATTCTGATAACCATATGCGAAGCTGTTCCATGCAATGTTTTCTTCTCCGGTATTCTTCACGTATGCCGGAACAGTACCAGTAAAGGTAACGACAACACACTGATCTGGTTCTATTACTTGGTCCTTAATTTCCACACGGAAGTTATAAGCCCCTTCTGAATCACTTGACCATGTCATGACATCGTCCTGACCACGCCAGTCACCAGAATATTCGTTCAGCGGAGAATCCTTATCCTTAGAATAAGTAATAGTTGTACCAACCGGAGTCTGTCCATCTAAGTTAATACTTTTATCCTCATTCAAATTTTCCAATACTTTTTCATCAACAATATAAGTCTTAATTGGAACATCTGTATTTAGGCTAACCTCAAACGCAGAATTTCTCTCATAGTCCGAAACCAGACCCTTATCACCAACGAACGGCAAACGGTCGATGATGACGAAATTTTGCAAAGCCTGCGGAGAAGTATTTTTTACGATAACCTGATAGGTCACATCTTCTGTCTGCATGCCCTGCACATAGTTGTCTGTGGGCTCTCGGCTGAAACCGGTATCCGTCGGTGGATCTTTATGTCCATTCACTTCAACCGTATGTTTCTTGTTGGTATATGTAATGGTCTTCCACGATTCTGTTGTCAAACCAACAATATTGTAGTTTGCATAGTTATGCAGCTCGTCGCCTTGCTTTTCACCGGCAACCACATCATGCACAGAAAATGCCTGCTCAAAGGTTGCATAACCCGTATTGGTGATGGTGCCTTCCTTTTCCATGCCTTCTTTTACCGTGGTTACAAATTCAATTACAAGGCATTGATTTGCTTCCAGTGCATACTTTTCATCTAGTGTCCATTTTACAGAACCATTCTCAACCACTGGTTCTAAATAGTCCAATTCCCCATTTTCTATAGTATCGCCAATTGAACCATCTTTGTTTACTTCTTTAATTTTCATGGTCGGTTGATAGCCAGTATTCGCATTATACTCATAGTTGTTCGGCAGAGTATCCGTTATAGTATAGTTTTGCAATTTTGCTGTCGTGTTTTCATCTGCTTTACCATCACCATTGTAAACAACAGCCTGCCAGATCAGGGTATCCCCTGCGGTGATGAAGCCGTCATTTACCATCTGAATTGGCGTATTATCTTCATCAATATAATCCAGACCCGGGAAAGAAGCATATGCCAATTTTGCAAAGCCTGGTGCTGGTGTTTTCTTGGTAAAGATGACATCTGCGGTTGCGTTCGGTTTTTTGTCCTTGATAATCGTATCTCCATCTGTAACAAGCACTCTGGAAACGGTGTTGGTAAAGGTTTCCTTCTTGTCATCCGAACGGAAATAATCCGAAGAGGTCAGCAAATCATTTGCCATTGATTCTTTGAGCTTAGTTTTGTAAGTAATCGTAATGGAAGCTGCACTTCCATTCAACGATGTACTCGACTTTAATGTAATGGATAAATTTCTACCATTTTGTTTTACAGTCTCTAATGCTGCATTTGTTACGTCTACAGAATTATCTACATAAGCCATGCCCTCTGGCAAAACATCTGTAATGGTAAATGTTTTTCCAGAATAATCGGTACTATCACTTGAATTTGGTGAAAGTGTAATGGTGTATCCAAATGTTTCATCCTTTAATGTGTCATAAGTGTGTGTGGAAAGTTCCAATTCTGCATTATTGGTAACTTCTTTCTTTGTTTCAAAAGAAAAATCATATGGTGTCTTTACAGAAGTAGTCGCATAAGAACCGTCTGTACCTCCCCATGCACCACTATCTGGTCTTGAATGATCATTATATGGATAAAAAGCAGCATAGTTTCTATAGTAATTATCTGTTGCACCAGCCATGCCATTACTATTCATCGTAGTAGTATATTCTAATTCAATATACTGTCCCGGCTCTAATGTTATGTCATTTTCAGGAATTCGAAGCCCC
>ENA-UONX01001865-UONX01001865.1-human-gut-metagenome-genome-assembly--contig:-P74old-NODE-1865-length-17504-cov-19.136455_pt1 | contig 17504 bp, 23 predicted proteins | sample MGYA00242466_ERZ724013 | MGnify/ENA metagenome assembly ERZ724013 | reverse complement strand
TTTCTAGGCAATTTCCAATCTAACGGGTGTTGCACTTTCATTTAGACAACGGGGGCGAACATGATCGGAGAATGCGTTGAACCTGAGACAAGTGCTAGTCCAGACCGCGATAGGACTCATCGCTATCCTCATAGCCGTCCTATATGCGATGTTCATCGTCCCGCAGGACTGGTTCATCGACTCCAGGGAATCAGTCATCACCATATCGGTCATAATCTGCGCGACCGGATACATCTTCACGGTCTGGGCCCGTTATATCCGCCATCTCATCTTTCACCAGCTTGACGTTCGAACCATCCGTGAAGCTGAATCCGCCGGGGAAACAGAGCCTAGGCAAAATCCGAAAATCCTGCGGAAGGAACCAAGTCCGACCATACGATTGAACAGGAAGCACATCCATCAATCTCAGAGAAAGAGCCGATAATGGTATGGACACCAGCGACACAGCCGCGTGACCCCCTTGGTAGATTCCGTAAAACCAATCTCGTCCCCGGCGAATACACGTACACCACGCGCAGCGGCATCGTCAAGAAATACTATGTCAACGATATGAACCAGCTGGCAGACGGGTCCACCATCCTGCACATGAGCGCCCAAGGCAAGGTGTTCAGCAGTTTCAAGACCCAGAACCCCATCGAACGCATCCACATCATCGGCAACAGCGATATGGAACAGATGGCCGTCGCGGCATCCGGGGAAACCACATTCGGCGTGATCAACCACAGCAAAGCCGCCCCACCGGATGTGTTCAGCCTCAACCGTGGACACGATTTCGAGCCGGTCAGTTCCAATCTCCCCGACGGCGAGACCGCCTTCGGAGGACATGCCGCACAGATCAGCGGCCGTCCGGACAGGAAAACCTATGACACGTTGAACGCCCAGAAGGCAGAACAAGCCAACCTCGCGGCGTTCGCAGACCTTGACAACCGCGTCTATTCCGCTGACCCCGGCGACTTCGCCGAAGCTGCGGTCCAGGCACGTCATTACTACGAGAAGGAATTCGGGCTCAGCGAATCCCAAGCCCGGGAAATGCCGGTCTACGTGTATGCGGACAAGAATGGCGACGTCACCGTGAAACCCGCATACAAGCCTGAAAGCGTTCCCATGAGCGAACTGGGAATGAAACCAGGAGACCCGGTGCCGGAAGGCTTCCATGTGAACGGGGACAATCTCGTCGCCATGGTGCCCCGGCGAAGCCCCAACACGCATGGAGGCAGCGGCAGCGTCCGTCTCCGCGGCCGGGATCTCACTCGCATGACCAGGGCCATGCAGAAGGATGGTCTCAAGAGCGTCGACTTCACCGTGAGCGGAGGCACCAAGGTATCCGCAAAAAGCGGCAAACCGTTGCAGAACGCCTTGCATTTCCGCGCCGACTACATGAACCCCCACAGTGGAGACGACATCACCGTATGGGGTTCCATCGAAGCGAAACAGTACGGGACGCAGCCGGTCAAGGCACGCAGGGAGTTCACCACCAACGAGGAATTCCAAGACTATACGCGCAAGGTGCAAGCAGTCCGCGAACGGGCGGCCGCACCATACGTGGATCCGCAATCCCCACAGGCAGCCGCGAAACTGCTGCGAGCCAAGTATGGGACGAATCGGTTCTACAGCAGCGACATCCAGATGCGCGACGGCAAAGAGGGAGTGGCCTTTGCCATCAACACTCCCGGCGGACACGCCCGCATGCTGTCCAACGGGAACGGTGTCTGCATCGGCAAGGAGCCGGCCGATGCGGAGGGCTTCGCATCCATGTTCAATAACGGCAAGAGTCCGGCCAATCGTATCACCGCCGACAACGTGAAGGTCTTGTCGGATGGTAATTTCCGCGTCCGGAAGAACGGCCGTGAGTCGTTCTACACGCCATCCATGTCCACTACCCGCGGGACTCGTAGCCGCAACGGAAAACTTTACGGCTACAACGAGGCCGGAGATTTCATGGAATTGCCGAATCGCTGACCCTAGGAAAATGCCGGGTGGTTTTTTACTTCCCGGCATTTTACCTGTTATACTGAATCTGTCCACATAGAAAAAGTGAAGTCAGGAGACCCAAATCCACCATGCCCATCATCGAATTCGACACGAAGATGCGAGGCTACGATCCTCAACAAGTCAATGACGCCGTAACCAATTTCCAGGACACCATCAACAAGTATGCGCAAGCAAACACTGATCTGAAGAGGACCCTGGATACGGTCAACAACCAGTTCACCCAGGCAAACCAAGACATCGATCAGCTGCAAGCCGAAAACAAGAAGCTCTCCGAACGGATCGAAGAACTCGAAAAGCAGAACGACGATCTGGAAGCAAAAATCAAGAACAAGTACACGAGCGTGGGCGACGATGTGAGGAAACTCCTCGAAGACACCCAGACCGTTTATCATGCTGCGGAAAAGAACGCAGCCGACATCAAGAACAAGGCGCTGCAGGAGGCTGACAGCATTCGCAAGCAGAGCCAGTCCGCCGCGGAGAAGACTATGGTGGACGCGCGGCAGGTCGCCGAAAAGAACGTGAAGGAATCCCAAGCGAAGTCGAAGCAGATCATCGAATCCGCACAGCAGTCCGCCGCACAGTTGCGTAAGGAAGCCGACTCGTATGCCACTGGACGGCAAAACATCGCGGAGCAGGCCGATGCAAGGGTTCGTGCGATTCTCGGCCGGCTCCAGGAAGCAAGCAAAGTGCTTGACAACGCCTACCAGTCCGGACGCAAGCCTAACGCCACTACAGTCCAGTCAGCTCCGAAGGATGCGCCAACACCGGTCATCGCCGGCCAGGCCACTAATCCGAACGAGGCGGATCTTGAAGACGATAGGACCATCGCCTTCGCTCAAATCCATGCGAAGAACACCGCATCCGCACCCGCGACCCCTGTTGACGCCCAATAAGACCATTCCCGGAACGTGAGAATCTTGATCCTCCAATACGTAATGGTTATGACCGGAGGATATGCCAGTTCATGGCTTATCCTCCATGTCGGCATGCTGTTCGGGCAAGGCGCGAAGAACGCCGCTTCTCTGGACCGAATCAAGGAAGCCCGCTGTTGGAACATCGCATATTATCTGTGCGTCATCCTGACGTTCCTGTGCGTCATTGCCGGATCATTGGGTCTCATGCTCCTGACCAAGGAGCTGATCATTGACTGAAAAAACATCCCTCAAGCAGTCCCGTAATCCTTTCCTGACCATCGGACGCTATGTCCGGCAGGTAATCGATGAAACCCGTAAGACGGTGACTCCAACCGCCCGCGAATGGCTGGCCTGGAGTATTGCCGCATTCGTGTTCGTCATCCTGCTCATGATATTGGTCACGGGCATGGATTTCGGGCTCGGCAAACTCACTCTCATGGTGTTCGGGTGACGGTCACACATCCCGTGACCCTTGCCATGCTGCTATGGATGGGTATCGCCCTGCTCACGTTTCTTCTCATGAGCGTATGGACGGATAATCCACAGCATCGCAGCACCTATCGCCATTGGGCTGTCGCATACCTGGCAGCCCTGATCGTCTTCATCGCCATCTTCTATTCCGAAGGAACCCTATGGCCGTTCTCATCATCGTTTTGAAAACCATCGTCGCCGTCCTGAGCGTCCTGCTGTCCCTGCTGATTCTTCTGCACAAAGGCAAGGGCGGGGGATTGTCCGACATGTTCGGCGGCGGCTTGACCGCAAACGCAGGCACATCCGGGGTCGCGGAGAAGAACCTCAACCGTTGGACGGTCGGCATCGCGATCCTATGGGTTTTGCTGATCGTCTCGATCAGCCTCATCGCAAAAACCATCTGACGAAACAGGAGACCTCATGCTAATTGCCATCATCTGCCTATTTACGGGCTTCACCCTTGGCTTCTTCACCGCAGCCCTATGCCAAGCAGCATCACACTCAGATTCTGACAGAAAGGACAACCAATGAAAAACAACTGGTTCTGCCCCAACTGCGGGCAGCCGATGGAAGCGCAACGCCACGTGGACAATCCCACCGGCCGTATCACATGGACAATCGGCTGCCTCAACCCGAAACACTTCCACACGCGCGGCTACATGAACGCCGCCATCGCCGAAATCCAACTCGAAAAACTCCTCCACCAGTGAAATACGTCAGCATCTTCAGCGGCATTGAAGCCGCCACCGTCGCATGGCATCCACTGGGATGGGAGCCGCTGGCCTTCAGCGAAATCGACCCATTCCCCTCAACCGTCCTGCAACACCATTACCCGGATATCCCGAATCTTGGAGATATCACGAAAATCGATTGGAGCCCGTATGTGGGAGCAGCAGACATTGTTGTCGGAGGTAGCCCCTGTCAAAGCTTCTCTGTCGCAGGCAAGAGGGAAGGACTCGCAGGAGCTTCCGGACTCATGTTCGAATACATTCGAGCGGTACGTGAACTCCGTCCACGTTGGTTTGTCTGGGAGAACGTCCCAGGAGCGTTCACAAGCGAGCGGGGGGAGGCTTACCGCCAGCTCCTGTCAGAGATGGATGCGCTCGGGTATGGTCTGGCATGGCGAGTGTTGGATGCGCAGTTTTTCGGTGTGGCCCAAAGACGCGAGCGTGTGTTCCTTGTTGGAAGTCTTGGAACCATGCGTTGCGCGGAAGTACTTTTTGAGCGCGAAAGCCTGTCGTGGGATCATCAGTCGAGCCGACAGAAGAGGCAAGCCCTTACCGAAGAGGCTCAGGAACGCGTTGGAGAAGCAGATCATGATTCTGGATGCCTGAATCCCGGCGAAACCCAGAGTCGGAGGGTTTATCCGGCTTCCGGCGTATATCCGACGTTGTCCACGAGAGAAAACTCAGGGCAAAGTCAGGAAAGCGTTTTTCTATGCCAGACGGCGCAAACCGGCAGCAACGGGAAACTCGTCAAACAGGACGATGTGATGAACACGTTGGATCGGACGAACAGCACCGCAGTGGCCGCATTGGACTTCAAGGTAAAGCCAGTCGCGTTCCTGTATAACCAAGGTGCGAAGGCCCGGAGCCTAGGGATAAGTGAAATAAGCCCTACGTTGAAAACCGACCATAATCCGGCTGTCGCATTCGCTTCAAATCAGCGTGACGAGGTTCGTGAACTGGAGGTCGCAGGCGCATTGGCCGCGCAGCCTGGCATCAAACAGCAGACGTACATCTGCCGGGCCGATGGTCAGGCGAATGCGATGACCAGCGTGGATATGGCTCCCACCTTGACTTCTCATGCGAAGAAGGATCCACCGCTCATCTATCCTGCTGAGGATTCAATCGGGGAAGGTGCCTTGATTCAACGGGATATGAGCGCCACATTGTCCACTCATAACATCCAAACGCCTATAACAGGCGGCCGCGAGAAGAGAGGTCTCACCGTCCGTCGGCTGACACCACGAGAATGCGAACGCTTGCAAGGCTTCCCCGACGATTACACCGATATCCCATATCGGAACAAGGAACACGCTCCGGACGGTCCCCGTTACAAGGCGTTGGGCAACAGCATGGCCGTACCGGTCATGCGATGGATCGGAGAACGCATTCGGACGGTCGAAGAAGCCGCCGAAACAACCGGTTAGACAACAGAAACAGGTGGATCGTCGCAGAAGAGGGAGCGACGTTCCTCAAAAAAACAATACAGCGATAGGCCACGATCTTGTTCAGGATTTCCTTTTGTCCGGCGAAATCACCAGAAGCAAGAAGAATCATGGCCGTCGCTCGACTCCGCAAGGAAAATCAAGTGGACAACACCCTCCTAGGAGATCAAGATAGTGGCCTATCGGTGTAAATGTATTCACCGATAGGCCACTATCGTTCGTTCTCGTTCTTCCTGCTATAAAAGAGTATGTCCAGTATGTAGTATGACTATAAGCACTGCCCGTCAGCCCTTATAGGAGAAGCGGTTTGAGCAGGTTCGGTACACCGATAGTCCACGGATTCGGCAGTGATATTCCACGGAAACGACACTGATAGGTCACTAAAACAGCAGCGATAGTCCACTATCAGTGCAGGGATACTCCACGTTGCAAGACCATCGTCAAAGGCGATTGCACCGATAGTCCATCATTGGATGCACCGATAGGCCACTATCCGCGAAAAGTGCCGGATAGTGGCAGTATACAAGGCATGGAACCGTCGGATAAGCAACGCAGTAATACTGCGGAAGAAAGGTTTTTGCATCGATAGGCCATCAACAGAGACAAGAAAACAGCATCGATAGGCCATCAACGAATCGGCGGGATTACACCGATATGCCACTATCCGATGCAACGGGTTCTGCACCGATAGGCCACTACCTCAGAAAAAGATAGAACGTCAGCCCGTTCTCGAAGCCGAAAAGTTCCCATATACAACCAAACTGCACCGATAGGCCACTACGTGTGGGACGAAATCCACGAATCAGCTTCAAAAAAAAATGGGAAACTGCACCGATAGGCCACGTGTCGATACAGCGATATGCCATCAGCTTCAAAACCGACTGCATTAAGCACTGATCTGCATCAGCGAATAAGGTGGGACGATTGGTGGCCTATCACTGCCAATCGCCCCGCCCCTCGTCCAACGCACGCCGTTCCGCCTTGGGTGGGACGGACGTTGGCGACGGGTGCAGGATGATGCCGTCCCGGGTGGTTTCCACGTTGGCTGCGGGATATACGTCGTGGATTTTCTTCAATGCTTCACGGAACTTGGCTTTGAACACGCGGCGTTCCTTGATGCTGTCGCCGAAACGTCCGTGCAGCCAATCCCAATCCAATGTGAGGTCGTGATGCAGGTTGCGGAATGTTCCGGTCAGCCACACGTACACGTCGTAGGGGAGCACTGATTTGCCTGACAGCAGGTAGTTGGTGGCACGAGTGTCGAATGGTGCCGACTCCTGGGCGAGCCTGTCCCACACTTCATCGGTGAGAATAAACTTGGCGCCGCTGAAATCCTGATTATTGTTATCGTTCAGGAAGCTGACGGCCTTCACCATCTGCATGTTCACGGAGTCGAACCGATCCCGGTTGCCCGCAAACCCGGTTTTCTGCCTGATGCTGATATGACAATACAGGAGACGGCGCAACTGTTCCTGCAAACGTTTCGATGACTGTCCTCCACGGGGTATGCCGAGCTCTTCGGACAACTGGTACATGCTGGGAATCGTGATGGTGCGCTGCGACGGGTCAACGGTCGGGGTTTTCCTCGTTCCCGCAGAGCGAATCTGCTTTGCCATCCACGCCATCAACAGTCGAGGGTATTTCCCATAGGGGAAGTCCCTTGACCTGGTGAGACTATCGATACCGGCTTCAAGGATGTATTCGACGGTGCTGTTGTCTTTGCTGACGAAGTCGGTGCCTTCCGCCGGGGGAGTGGCGGGGAAAAGGGTGCTGGTGAGGATGCTGTGCCCGTACCAGATTTCCTTACTGTCCGGCAAACGGTTTTCGATGTCTGAGATCGTGGCTACCCGGTCGAGCACGAGGTCGGTTGAATGGGTAGCTGGTTTCGTGTTGTCCGGACTGTTGTTGGTCATGGTTCTCTATGGTACCGGCATTCAGCGGAATACGAAAAAACGATGTTTGGTGGTGCTTGTCCGGGTTTTTCCCGGTGCGACACGCCGTATATCAAACATATTTTTTTGTTATTAACCGTTGATATTTCAATATTTTGGCTTGTTTATAGGGTTTCTCTTTTTGACAGCATCAAAATACTTGTTATACTGAATGTGTCCACATAGAAATGAAAGAGGTTCAAGGATCCATCAAATCGGATCATTTCTTCAACTTCTCTCAAGACTGCAATCCGACAAAAGCGGATCATCCCGGAGCAAGACCGGGGCAGTCGCGAAGCATCCTGCGTAGGAAGCTAACCACTACACCACGCACGTGATGCGGACGCTTGAAAACCGAAGAGAGACACCAAAAAACATTCTTGTCCAAGGCAACTCTAGCCCGCATGGGCGTGAGGACAAGACCTTGGACCATACGCCACCCTTGCAAGGTGGCAGCAGTAAAGACATGGGTTGAACGGCTGAAGTTCACGCCGTTCAACCCATATCACCTGTTCAGTTCGGCCGGTTCTGGTTTCGGATGTACCGCGACTACAATGCGGCCCTGAACATTCTCGACGCGGCAGGGCTTGCCGAGTCGTTAAACGCGCATGGAGACGGTATAAGACTGCGCTTGGCTTCGGCCAAGCGCAGCAGCCGTCAGGGAAGTGCGAACCCTACAGGCGGAACGCTTGCGCGTTCCGCGCTGGGAATCCCGGTGCTAAAGCACCGGGAGGAAGTCAATGGGGCTGACAGGCTTTCGATAGCCTGCCGGAAACCATTTGCTACGTGCCGGAGGCCGGCAAGGACAACCGTCATCAACCTTGCCACAAGAATAGACGCCAACACCGTTTCTTCTTCCCGTTTCACCCTCGTAGCGTGAAACCCGACTTTGATCCCATTGCCGATTAACGGGTCAAAGCCGGAAAACTTTGAATCGGACTGGTCGGACAGTCGGACGATGGATTCGCCCGACCAGTACATGAACATCGTCTACAAGCCGTGCGGGTTCGCCGAACGCACCCGTCCACGGATGATCTTCCCCCACGCAAGTGGGGATAAACCCCTACGCACGTGACAGCAAGCAAAGGCTGACAGCAGGCCAGACCCGAGTTCGATTCTCGGCAGCTCCACGACCCTGATCCATCTCCCATGAGCTTGTGCAGACTCACGGTCTGCGGGGACAGATGAATCGGGCACGGTACGCATCGCACCGTGACGGACGACAGAAGCGATGCACCGGTGGCGTGGCCCAGCGGCGACGGCAGCAGACTGTAAATCTGCGACAAGGAAACACCGGAGGTTCGAGTCCTCCCGCCACCACTATCCGCCTGGTTGCAAACAGGCGGATTAACAGGTAGCGGCGCCTTCAAGGCCGTGCTGTGGTTTTTCGTTTGCACACAGTATCTAAACAACAAACGGATTTTATCCGCTGTCAGGCCAGTCTCATTAGACTGACAGCGAACGGTAAAAGCCGGAATGATACGCAGTCATGAGACGACGCGTTCCGGTCGGCTTCGTAGCTCAAACGGCGGAGCATGCATGGTTGGTGGTTCGAATCCACCCGGAGCCACGTTTTTGACAGGTCTTACAACCGGAGAGTCGAGGACTGTGAAGAAAAACTGGAAGAGCGTGCAAATCCTAGGTCGCACGCTTGGAAGGGGAGGTTTCGCAGGAGGTTAGGAAAACCGGTGGAGACAGTCTAAACACGCGAAAGAATCAAGATGAAAGCATCGTGGTACTGCTTAAGACGGTGCCAGAATCTGAGGAAATCGCGTTTAATAGGGCACGTACGTAGCTGGTAAGCCACGGAGTCCTGTCAAAAATATCGGATTGTGGCGCAGTTTGGTAGCGCACGTGCTTTGGGAGCATGGGGTCGCAGGTTCGAATCCTGTCAATCCGACTCGGAGACCAGCCATCCCTCTTTCGGCTGGCGGACTATACGTCACCGCCGTGCGACGTATCCGAAAAAAGCACGGCCATGCGGATGTGGTGCAGTGGTAGCACGCCTGCTTCCCAAGCAGGAAACCGCGGGTTCGAACCCCGTCATCCGCTCTATCCGGAAAACCAGAACAATGGATCCGATCCAACAATGGGACTCGCAGCCGTCCTTCCATGGGGCGCTTCCGGAGAAGCATGGACGAACAGCCTCGGCATGGGCACGCAGCGTCAAGGAATAAGGAAACATGCCATCGCCCCGGTAGCTCAGAGGAAGAGCAGGTGCCTTTTAAGCACTGGGTCCGGATATCGTAATTCCGTCGGGGCACGATGCTTGGTACATCGCCATGCATAAGCGCATCGATCTATTATCAGATAGGCTGCGGCAGCTTCTTCTTCCGGCCGCGCGCGAAACAGGGGAAGGAAACACACTAGTGCGACGGACCGGGGAAGGGCCTATAACCCAGATCCCATGACAGTCCGTCGTACGGCGCCTCTGTGGCTTAAACGGTAGAGCAACGGTCTGAAGCACCGTGGATGCTGGTTCGATTCCAGACGGAGGCACGAAGCAATCCATCCGATCAATGGACTGCTTTCAGGGAGTGATCGAACAATCGCATCGGAAACGAGGCGATAAGATGAGCCGGGCCCGGCAGGGTGGTTTGCGACCGAACCGGCGGCACGTCCAGAGGGGATCTGACATGATCTCGTTTGTCCTCGACGTTGCTGGTGAAAACCCAATCCAGTCTCCCGATTCCCCTCCATCTGTCATTCAGGACGGATGGGGAGGACGCTCTTTTTGCAGCTATGGTCTCCGGAGCGACATCAATGAGGACCATGCCGAACACGGCCCGGCACAGGCGTACGTCGTTAAAGGAACGAAATGTGCCATCGCCCTCGTAGCTCAATCGGATTCAGAGCGTTGGTCTACGGAACCAGAGGCTGCGGGTTCGAACCCCGCCGAGGGCACTCGGAGCAGGAAGCTATTCCGCTGCCTATCTTCGGCTTCCTGCTCCCCATGCGTCGGTAGCTTAACGGCAGAGTACCGGTCTCCAAAACCGGTGGGTGTGAGGTCGAGACTCACCCGACGCGCCAGGACGGTATCGTTTGGCTCCTTAGTCACTCACGGATTCGTCAAGCCGAATGATACCGTCCCACCCGGTTCCGATCGTCGTTTGAAGGATGTTCCATTCCCTTCGGCTGTTCGACCGGAACCATCCCCCCGCATTCCTCCCCATGACCGGCATCCCATTTCCTTCTCTCTTTCGGGATGCTCAGGTTGATATCGGCCACGAAGGTCGACCGTGGCGAGGAACAGTCGGCCAAGTTCCCGTAGCCCAAATGGTAGAGGCATGGTCCTAAACATCAATCAGTGCGGGTTCGAATCCCGTCGGGAACACGACGCATGGCACAAGGCCATGCGTAAGCGCAACATCGCAAATACGGTGGTATCCGCAGACCACGCGCGAAAAGAAGGCGGAAAACTTGGATGCCTAGGCAACAACAATATTCCAAAAAACGAATTACTCCTTTGGAAAAGGGTTGTCGCTTTTCTTGAACCGAACTAGGCATCCACCTCGCTCCCGTAGCTCAGCGGACCAGAGCAGAAGAGTTCTAACCTTAAGGTCGTGGGTTCGAATCCCACCGGGAGCACGAGATCCACACGAATACGTCAACCAGTTTGTTCCTTCGTGTGGATCAGTGGAGTAGTGGCAGAGCGGTCGAATGCGACTGTCCCGAAAGCAGCAGGGGCGCAAGCCCCCGGAGGTTCGAATCCTCCCTACTCCGCGAACCCCGCATGAAAATCGTTCCCATGAGGGGTTTATCGAGGTTTGGCCGGTGTGCCCCGTACTGAAAACACTGGCATGGATGGTGGGCCGTGCGGTAAAGGCGCAGTCCTGCTAAGACTGTTGGGGGCGGAAGTCCCTGGCGAGTTCGACTCTCGCACCATCCGCTAGCCGATCTGCAGTGATAAGCCACGGGATAGGGCCTGGAATCCAGTCAGCAAAAACGGGTTGGATCGGCATGGCGGAACGCAGTCGGGCATACGTGTCCGATGCGTTCGCGCACATTCCTCCTTGGTGTAACGGCAGCACACGGGTCTTTGGAACCTTTGGTCCTGGTTCGAAACCAGGAGGAGGAGCTTAGCGGCAGCACGTCGAATTGATTTTCCCTCTACACTCGATTCGATGCTTGTTGTACCGGACATACAGGGAATCAGGCGTCACCCAAGCCGCGAAACGACGCCACGCCCTTGTAGCTCAGTGGATAGAGCGTCCGTCTCCGGAACGGAAGGCCACGAGTCCGATTCTCGTTGAGGGCACGCACGAAAACTCCGCCAACCATAATGCACGGAGCCCTTCTTCTCTTCTCTCTCAAACCGTCGCGCCTCGTACGGCTCGTGCATCACGAGGCAACGCCCTTGTAGCTCAACGGATAGAGCGCCGGTTTCCTAAACCGGGCGCAGCCGGTCCGACTCCGGCCATGGGCACGATGCCTTGTTAGCTCAGTCGGTTAGAGCGCGGAGCTCATAACTCCATGGTCGTTGGTTCAAGCCCAACACGAGGCACTAGGATACCGTCGTCAACGTCACCGCCTGTTCTCTCGATCCATGGGGAATGGGGATGGAGCGATGGATGGCATTGCAGCTTTTAGTCCTTTCAGCTTAGGCTAAGCCGTTCAGCGTCGGCATCCGATAATCGCATTGCTAGCTCAGTAGGCCAGAGCACCCTGCTCATAACGGGGAGGTCGTTGGTTCGATTCCAGCGCAATGCACGAGTGCCGTATTTTGACGGTTCCCGCACTCGGTAAAAACGGAACCGTTGGACAGTCAAGGAGCCTGAAGCCGACCCGGCGGAAGGCTCCTACCCACGGGGACGAATACCGCGCCCCCGTTCGATGCGCGCCGCATCACATGGCTGTAGCGGCGAAAGGGGCATCATGCGAACACGGACCGCGTGATGCGGGCGACGGAGTCCATGGCCGGCCTCCACCCTGACGAATCACGGCTAGGCGAACGCACGGAGTTCATGACCCGTGCGGGGCGTTGGTGTAATGGCAGCACGCCACCCCCTGTGGGTGGAGATCCGGGTTCGAATCCCGTGGCGTCCGCTAGGGAATCCGCTTTCTGATACGGTGTCTGCGGATTCCTGTTTGCGGTGTTAGCACAACGGTTAGTGCCTCAGTCTTCCAAACTGATTACGCGGGTTCGATTCCCGTACACCGCTCGATACGATTCCATGCCCGTTGGGAGTTCCCGGCGGGGAAGCCATGACCATGTGGATCGTGTCCGATGATCCGCGCCTCCGTTTGTTCGACGGACACGCGGATATCGCCGGCGCCCATCATTCCAGGATGATGCGAACAGCCCTCCGTCGGAAGGGCCGGCGCGAATCCGATCTGCCCATCCGCCAAGTGCGGACAGGGTTTCCTGAGTCGTAATCGATTACGCCTCTTGTCAGCCGATCCACATGATGTGGAAACGGTCTCGGTGGAGCATGGGCATCATAGCCCGTGATCCTCGTCATGCCTCATGCCGTAGTATGCGCGTCCACCGCAAGCATGAGTGCAGGATTCGGCACGAGTGGTCGAATCCACAGTGGACTGCGCGGGCATATCCCTGCGGATTGCCTGCGCATGCTTTCGTAGCCCAACCGGTAGAGGCAATGCGCCAAGGACGCATCCAGTCCGGGTTCGAATCCCGGCGAAAGCACTGGCGGAAATGCGGGCGTCAACGCCGCCCATACGGGTCTTGAACGCTTGCCTGTTTTGGGAACGATGCATTGCCGGGCCTTCGCGCAACCGGGGCCGATGACCAATGCAGCGTCCGCTTCCGCACCTAACTTGCGAATACGATGTCAACGCCGCCACCCGCCCGCTGCCATATTGGGGCGAAGTGGAACGATGGTCAAGGCGCGGACCTTGCACCTCAGTGGTCTGAACAGAACCGCCTTTCCAGCATCGTATCCGCAACATGGCTTCGTCTTCCAAAGGTAGGATGCGTCATCCGTCGCAATGCGGGTTCGAATCCCGTCGAAGCACGATGGGCCCAGTGGCCACATGCGAAACGCTGGGTTCCCGAACGGGAGATAGTTTGCGATCGGCGGCATGAACCGGTCGCAGGACAAGCATTCCTTTGCTCGCATGGCCCATCCACCGTTCCTCATGCCGGAACGGTTTCGCCGTCGTAGCTCAGCTGGCAGAGCAGCGCCCTCGTAATGCGCAGGTCACCGGTCCGAATCCGGTCGATGGCTCTTTCTCCACTAAAACCGACCTGTTTTTCCTCCTTTGTCTGGCTGGTTTTTCGGGAAGCCTGCAACCGGACAGGCGTGGAGGATTCCGGTAATGCTGCCGTAGCTCAGCTGGCAGAGCAGCCGCCTTGTAAGCGGCAGGTCGTCGGATCGTAACCGACCGGCAGCTCGCAGAAGAGAAAACCCATTCTGGGCTTCCTAGAGAACAAGGAGATTCTTATGACTGCACCCAATAATCCCCCCCTCCCAACCGCTTTCTGAACAAACAGAAGTTCAATCGCAGCATCGTGTGAACAAGAGCATGACCGCACTCGGCATCACCCGCCAGGCATTGTACAACCGGCATAAGGAACTGTTCGGAGAGCTGAAGGAGCAATGCCGCCGCAAACCCCGGCATCCCATCGATTCGACCGCATACCGGATACGCGACGGACGGACCATACCCGCCGAGGAGAAGGAATGACGGACAGAGTCGAAATCGAACGCCGGTGCGGCATGATCATGGGTGCCCGCCACGGCCACATGACACTCACGTGGCTGCCCGACAGGGGCCGTCACGGCACCCGCACATGGGTGCTGTCCACCCATGACGGGGACACGGTCCGCCGCATCCGGTTGAGCCGGAACGAGCTGGGCGAACTGGCGGGCATATTGCAGGCGATAGCGAACGAAGGAGAACAGCATTGATTTACGACATCACACCCATCACGTTCAACCAATTGGATCTGCTGTCTGCCGGACACCCGCAGGGTGGTCTTCAGCAGACCGGGCACATGGCGCATCTCGCCGCCCCAGACGTGGAGGCCACGGATCTGATCGGCGTGACCCGTAATGGTGTTCTGACGGCCGGATGTCTGATCGCGTGGACTCGAGGCCGGTTCGGTTTGGAGGATAGTATCTGGCTTGGTCCACTGTGTACGCTCGACGATCCGAAGCTCCTGGAGAACATGACCCGGGGAATCCGGCTCGCCGCACGCCGCCGCCATGCGGTATCCGTCACCTGCTGTCCGAACATCGAATACCAGAGGCATGATGCGGTCGGGAACCCGATCGGGGTCCCCGACACGATGATCCTTGATGCCTACCGGTCATGCGGCTGGAGGCATCAAGGATTCGACACCGGATACGGGAAAGTCGTCAACCGTTGGAATTGGGTCAGGACCTTCGACGGTATCAAGGATGAGCAGACGCTGCTCGCCTCATGTAAGCCGCGCACCCGGTGGAGCGTGAACCGGGCGAGAACATCAGGCGTACGAGTACGCGAACTCGGTGCGGATGAGCTTGGCACGTTCGTGGACATCGAACGGAAGACCGCAGGACGACGCGGCTTCACGGCCCGCGACGAAGACTACTATCGCCGGTTCAAGGAGACATTCGGAAGCCGAGCCCATTTCATGCTCGCCGAAATCCATGCCAATGAGCTTCTGACCGGCCTGACCGCCGAACATGACAGGCTCGCCGATCAGCTGGATTCGCTGAAAACCAGATACGAAGCGCATGCCACGACCCGGCTCAAACGCCAGATTGACGATGCGGCCCGCAACCTGACCGCCCTGGAACGTCGCCTCGACGAGGCGCGCGCCTTGACCACACATGGTAGCGTGATCCCAGCCGCCTGCGCCCTGTTCGTGGAACACCGGCGTGAAACCGTGTACCTGACAGCCGGCGCTCTCCCCGAATACCGGGCATACCAGGCTCCCGCCCTGTTGGTCCACGAAGGAATGCTCCGCCTGTGCGTCAACAGTACCCAACCGCGACGCTTCAACATGTACGGCATCACCGGCGTATTCAACGACCCGGATGACGAAGGCCGTGGGGTATTGGAATTCAAACAGGGATTCAACGGGCATGCCGAGGAGCTGGTCGGGGCGTTCATCCTGCCGACCAGCACGATCCGATACAAGCTCGTTGAAGCCGTTCACGCGATTAAGCCGCTGAAGAAGGCCGGCCAAACAGAAGATGGTCGTTGACTTCCTCCCCACGGCTGAAGCCGGGGTTTTACGGCGCGATTCGGATAAAAATCAAACAAAGCATATACGAGTTTGACTTATTACGTACAAATGCCGTACGATTAACATATGATAGAAACCACGAACAAAGCCAGCCGTTTCGAGATGCGGCTTACGCCATCACAAAAGGAACGTCTCGACCAAGCGGCCGAAATCAAAGGTCTCAGCACATCCCAATGGGCGTTGTCCAACCTGCTCGTCGCCGCCGACCGTGACATCCAAGAATCGCACGTACTCTATCTGGACGACGAGCAATGGAACTCATTCATAAAATCTTTGGATGAACCCATGCCGACGAAGATGGTAGAGCTGCTTGAAAGCGAACCTATCTGGAAATGAGCGATTTCACCTTTCCACGACGACTGACCATGGAAGACGACATCGATGAGTTCGACTGCGGCTTACCGGTCGTCAACAACTGGCTACGAAACCAGCTGAAGAACGCCGGCAGACAGCATACAGCCGTCGCCTATGCGACATTCTCGAATGGAGTCCTGGCAGGCTTCTACACGCTTAGCGCATACGGTATCAATCACACCGAGGCGAACGGATGGTTAAAAAGAAACAGTCCAGACCCAATCCCGGCGATACTCTTGGGCATGCTTGGCGTAGACATACGCTACCAAACCATGCACATAGGTTCTCAACTGCTAAGGGACGCGACCTTGCGCGCTTCCAATGCGGCTGAAATAGTAGGAGCCAAGGCATTATTCGTCGAACCAGCTTCCGATTCGGCGACAAAATTCTACGAGCATTACGGGTTTCGACATATCGAACGTTCAACGAAAATGTTTCTTCCGTTGAAAAGAAACTGAGTTGACTTCCTCCCGGTACTAAAGCACCGGAAGGAAGTCAACCGGCCCTCAAGAACCGGGCTTGCGCCTCACGCAGGTCAACCTATTCCTCTAGCGAGCCATTCGGCGGCGGTGCGTTTCGATTGGAAGATGCCTTGGCTTCCGTTGATGCCGGTCGCATGCCACATGTGTTTCCGGTTGATAGTTTCCCGTCGGAGAGTGCCGACGGTATGACCGTTGGTGAGAACGGCGAACATGTTGGTTCCGGTTTTAATCAGGATTAGGTTCAACAGGCCGGTTCCTTTCTGGCTTGCATTAATGCTTTGATGAGCTGTTCGGCTTTCCGTCTGCAAGGCATGTGCCCGGATTGGACAGCATGGTCGAACATCCCGTCGATGGAATCTTCGTCGAACGGAAAACCGAAAGAGCATTTGTATAGGATTCGACTCACCGTTTCGATCTGTCGTTCCGATACTTGTTCGCGGCTTTTGGCTCCTGCTTCGTATCCTTGGGCGAAGGCTTCTATCGGATCGTCGGATTGGTGGAACGAGTATAGGATTGCGTATGCTTCGCAACGGTATTCGTCGGATTGTGTTGTCACCTCGGAGTGCTCCTTCGGTATTTGCGTGGAGTGAATTCCTTGCCGCCCCAAATGCCCTGTAATGGGTATCCGCAGATTTGATTGTTTGTTTCCGCATATTTGCGGCATTGCATCATCACGGGGCAGGTGTGGCAGATGTGGATTGCTTCTCTTCGCATGAGCTGGCTGTTGCCGGGAAACCAGAGTGCCGGATCATAGCCGACGCATGCGGCTGATTTGCGCCAGTCACTCATGGCCGCCGCCTACCGTGGACGGTAAGGATTTAGTTCCGGACTCCACGTTCTCAAGCAGGAAGCCGGTGTACTGGAACTGTTCGGTCTGGGCCTTGGCCTGGCGTAGGGTGTCGAGGCCCACGCCCGCGATGATCAGGATCGTGGTGCCGCCGAACGGCAGCTTGGCGTTGAGGCCGAGGGCCATGATCAGCACGGTCGGGATCA
>ENA-UONX01001864-UONX01001864.1-human-gut-metagenome-genome-assembly--contig:-P74old-NODE-1864-length-17514-cov-8.188270_pt1 | contig 17514 bp, 16 predicted proteins | sample MGYA00242466_ERZ724013 | MGnify/ENA metagenome assembly ERZ724013 | reverse complement strand
TTTCCGAGCGTTTACGGCGCCTGTTTGGCGCATCGCCCTTTGGAAACCTTCGGGCACAAATGCTTAGTTTTACTCTTGAAATATCGGTGTCGTTAGCTTGACAGTCCCTCGTTTATATGCGTTTTTTGGGGCTTCCCCTTATCTTTCTTTGGCTTCCTTCTCCCAGACTTTCGGCTGATAGCGCATATCCGACACGTTGTAAACGGTGATGAATGCCTTCGGGTCTTCCCGATTGATGAAATTCATCAGCTTCTGATACTCGCTCTTGTTGACGATGGTGATGATCTCGTTGTGCTTTTCAAAGTTATACGCGCCGATGGCCTCGTAGATCGTCGCGCCGCTGTGCAGATCCTGAATGATGAACTGGCGGAGCGCTTCTTCCTTCTCCGTGATGATACAGACGCGGCGCTTTTTATTGTGGTCGAAGATGAAGTGATCCAGAATTATGCCGTTGAAATACGTGCCGAGAAGGCTCAGAACCACGGTCTTTTTATCGTAGACCAGCGCGGCGGAAAGCGCCACGCACATGCCCGACAGGGACATGGCCCTGCCCAGCTCGATGTGCAGATACTTGTTCATTACCTTCGCCACGATATCCAGCCCGCCGGAAGAAGCGTTTCGGTTGAAGAGGATGCTGAGGCCGATACTGACCACCAGAATGTAGCAGAGCACATCCAGCTCCTGGCTGCCCGTTATGGAGACGAAATTCGGGAACAGCCTTTCAAAAAGCCCCAGAAACACCGGCAGCAGCACGCTCGTGTAAACCGTCTTCTGCCCAAATTCCTTTCCGCAGGTCATAAACCCGATGACAAGAAGCACGACGTTCAGGACCATCGTGATGGCCGACAGCGGAAGCGGGATAAAATTGGTCAGCACGATGCCGAGGCCGGAGATGCTGCTGATGGACGTGTGGCTCGGCACGAGGAAGAAATAGACCGCAGCCGCGATGATGGCCACCGCCACGGTCAAAATCAGCGTTTCTTTGGCGACGTCCTTGCCGCTCAGCTTTTTGTTCATGGTTTTGGTTCCTCTCAATCTTTGTTTGATCCTTCGGTTCGTTCACGGCAACAGGTGATCGCGCCGTCATCCTCCCCGCGCGCTCCGGCGCGGTCTTCGTCCCCTCGCGGGGGGCGCATCGACAAGCGCCCAAAAACGCCGTCCGTTTTCAGGCTCAAATCTTTTTTATTGTATCATGTCAAAACGCCCTTGTCACTCTAAAAAGATGCGTTTCATACTAATTCGCAGTTAAAATGCTTAACAGAGCGCATCAGATTTTTTGTTCTGACGAAGCCAAGTGAAGTGAGGCGTACTGGAGGTACGTTGAACGGAACGAGGCAAAGTCAGAGCGAAAAAGATGGTGCGCGGATTAAGCCATTTTAACAAGAATTAGTATCAAGCGAAAACAGCGCCCCTTCTCCAAGGCGGCCAATCCGCCCCTCTCCGGCAAAACCGGCTGAAACACAAAAAACTCCCCACATGACGGACAGCGCAATTCAGCGCTGCCTCGCCGTGGAGGGAGTTTTTTATTTTCGTCTCATCAGGCGACTCGTTTATCAGACAAGTCTTCTCAATCGGCCATAAACGCTTCCGCCTTACGCGCGGTCGTTCTCGTCAAACGGGTCGCCGCACTCCGGGCAGAACTTCGGCGGGTGCGCGGGATCGGCGGGCTTCCAGCCGCATTTATCGCAGCAATAGACCGGCGCGCCCGCGGGCCGCTTCGCGCCGCATTCCGAGCAGAATTTGCCGGTGTTGACCGCACCGCAGGCGCACGTCCAGCCCTCCGCAGGCTTGGCTTCGGGCTTCTTCGCGCCGCACTCCGGGCAGAATTTGCCGGTGGCCGTCGCGCCGCAGGTGCACGTCCACGCGCCCGCGCTCTGCTGAACCGGCGCGGCGGGCTGCTGTTGCTGCTGCGCGCCCATCTGGAAGAGCTGCGCCGCGTTGACCCCGCCGCCCTGCTGAGCCATGTTCATCCCCATGAAGCCGGTGAACGCGCCGCCCTGATTCTTGGCCGCATCCTGCATGGCCTGCGCCTGTGCGCCGACCAGATGCGCCGCCGCCATGTTCGCGTTGCGGAAGACGGCGTTCTTTTGCAGCTCCTTAATCATCGCCTCGTCCTCTTCGGAGGCCTTGACGGAATTGACGCCGAAGGACACGATTTCTACGCCGCGCAGGTTCGCCCATTTTTCGGAAAGCACGTCGTTGAGCGCCTCGGCGATCTCCACGGTGTGCCCCGGCAGCGCCGAATAGCGGACGCCCATTTCGGAGATCTTGGCGAACGCGGGCTGGAGCGCCGTCAGCAGCTCGCTCTTGAGCTGGCTGTCGATCTGCTCGCGGGTGTAGTCGCCCTCCACGTTGCCGCAGACGTTGGTGTAAAAGAGCATCGGGTTGGTCACGCGGTAGCTGTATTCGCCGAAGCAGCGAATGGAGATGTCCACATCGAGGCCGATGTTGTTATCCACCACGCGGAAGGGCACCGGGCTGGGCGTTCCGTATTTGTTGCCCAGAATCTCCTTGGTGTTGAAGAAATAGACGCGCTGATCCTTTCCGGCCTGACCGCCGAAGGAAAGGCGGTCAAAGGTGGTCTTCAAAATGGCCTTGGCCTTTTCGCCGTTCAGCGCGCCGTAGAAGATGCTCGGCTCGCCGTTCTGCTGGAAGACATACTCGCCCGGTTCGGCGCAGAAATCCATGATCTTACCCTGATCCACAATCATCATGCACTGGCCGTCCGCCACCGCGATGACGCTGCCGTCGGAAATCACGTTGTCATCCTCGTGGCGGCTGCCGCCGAAGCGGCCCTTGACCTTTTTCTCCGCCTTCGTCGCCAGCACATTGTCCGGCAGCGCGTCCACGTAAAAATATTCCTTCCACTGGCTGGCGAGTGTGCCGCCGGCGGCGTTCAATGCTGCTGCAATCAATCCCATATGTCTTTGCCCTCCTCGTTACTTCTCCGTTATTTTTTCGTTATTTCTTCTGCGTATCGTCTTCAATCTTCCGCCTCGTCGTACTCTCATAGAGGAAATGATCGAAGTTCACGTCCAGGCGGAAGGAGCCTTCCCGAATATAACCGGCCGCCGCGCTCTGCTGCGCCGCCTGCCTGAGCTGACCCTTCAGCCCGCCGACGACCGCCAGCGCGATGATGGCCGCGATGACCGCGCCGATCAGCAGCGAGCCGCTGCCCATCTGATCCAGCAGCGCCAAAATCAGCGCCGCAATGCCGAACACACCGGCGAACACGCCGCCGCCCCACAGCAGGGATTTTGCCTTGTCGGCGGGCACATCGCAGGTGAGCTTGCCCGTCTGGCCGTTGATGGCGAAGGTATAGGTCTTGCCCTCCTTCACGGTGGTCATCAGCCACACGGGCAGCAGCGCGGGCGTCGCCCGTCCGCCTTCCGTCTCAATGCGCTTGCTGCGCTCGCTGACCTCGTCGTAGCCCGTCACCGTGTCGCGCAGGGTCTCCTCCACGCTGTGCTCCACGCGCTCCACGGCGCGCTTTTCGCAGGCGTCGCTCTCCGCGTCCGCGTGATCCGCCATCGCGCCGGCCAAAACAGCGCTCTGGAAGGGAATCGCGGCGCTCAGGTCGTAGGGCTCCAGCGACTCGGTGATCTTGTCGTCGAGCTTCACGCTGCCGTCCACGGGGATGTTTTCAAAGCTCATCTGTCCCCGGCGGCGCACCAGATAGTGCCTCGTGCGGGAAACCTCCCACTCGCCCTCCTGCTCCGTGGTCGTCGTCTGCGCGTCGTAGACGATATCGCCGCGCGCCTCGCAGTCAAACAGCCAGTAGGGCACATACAGCCGACGCATTTCCGCAATGCGGTTCCGGCTGTTCAGGAAGATGTTCGGCAGCAGCCGCTTGCCCTTGAAATAATCCTCAAACTGCTTCTGCGCCTGTTCCTTCGTCACGACGAACGGAATCACCTTTTCCGGCTTCACGCCGCCCTCGAGGCGGTCGGGCAGGATGGTCGGGCTGCCGCAGTAGGGGCACTCGGCGGCGGTGGTGGTATCCTCGGTCATCAGCTCCGCGCCGCAGTTCTTGCAGTGATAGATCTGCACGCCTTCCTCGCCCGCCTGAAATCCTTCCTTCGGCCGCTCGAACACGATCTGTTCGCCGCTCTCCGCCGTGTTCAGCATTTCCAGCGCTTCCGGCTCAAAGCTGTTCCCGCAGGAGACACATTCCAGCTTGCCGCTTTTGCCGCTGAAGGTCAGCGGCCCGCCGCAGCAGGGGCAGTTGTAACTGGCTGTACTCATACATGCATCCTTCTTTCATGTTGCACATGTTGTAATCGAGGCTATTTTCCCGTAAGCCCGTATTTGGGCGCTGGGGCAGGCCGTTCAGTCCGCTTACTTCGCGCGCGGCTGATCGCAGTATTTGCAGCGCATCGCGCCGCCCTTTCGCTCGCGGTTCTTCGCGCCGCAGCCCGAACAAACCCACTGCACATACTCGTATTCCGGCGTATACAGCTTCACCGTCCGCTCATCCGCGTTGATTTGCAGGTTTTGCAGATAGCCGCCGCTGACGAGCGCCCTGAGCTTTTGGGGCGCTTTGACGGAGGAAAGCGTGGTTTGAAGCTGATCGAAGGTCAGGCTTTCCTCCGGCGTGGCGAGCAGCGTCCCCGCGATGCGCCGGGCGCCGGCGCTCCGCCGGTAGTGCGCGAAGGTGCGCACGACCGGCGTGAACAGCGCGGCCAGCAGCAGCACCGCCATCACCCCGGAGAGCGTCTTGCCTTCCCTGAACAGGTCAATGCCTGCGGAGGCCGCGCCCAGCCCGAAGATCGTACAGACCGCCACAACGGGGATCGACAGCCGCCTTTTCTCCTGTGCCTTTTTCGTCAGATACGGATTCGTCGTGTTTCCGGCCATTATTCGTTCACCGCCGCCTGACACGCTTCAAACGCCTCGTAGGGATCGCCGCCGCCGATGACCGCATGGATGCCGTCGCCGTATTCTTCCATGTAGCGCATCGGCTCGTTAATCAGATAATACAGCTCGTTTTCGCCGGGGACGACGTCCTCCACCAGATTGCAGGCGCGGCAGGCGACATAGAGCTTGTCGTTGGAGTGATCGACGCGGAACTGCGCGTAGAAGATTTCGCTGTTGATCAGCGTGGTCAGCACCGCCAGCGGCTCAAAGGCCGCTTCTTCCCCCTGAATCGGCGCATCCACGACCACGGACAGCATATCGTCGTCCACAAAGACCATCACATTCACATATTCCAGCGCGTTTTCAAGGGCAAAGCTCATCGAAAACGTGTAGTCGTCGTATTCGTATTCGTATCCGTTCTCGTCCAGAAAGCCCTGAACCATGTTCTTCATCTGGTCTTCCTTGCTCATCGGGGCGGATTCGGCGAGCGCCGCGCCCGTCAGGGTCAGCATCATCACCAGCGCCAGCATCATCATTTTCTTCATCAAATACATCCTCCTTTTGATTGTTTTCTTCGTCAGTTAGATTCCTTCGGGCGCGAAGTGCATCATCATGGAACCGAAATAATCCATGTCGAAGCCCTGCGCCGTGGGCACGAGGTTCAGCGCCTGCGTGTAGTAATCCATCACCACGCCGTCCGCCTCGCCCGCGTCCGTGGGCACCTTGCCGTAAGCCCACGTCAGGCCGGGGATATTCGCGCCCGCCATGACGAAGGCCACCGTGCCGTCCGCGTTGAGCAGCACGGAATATTCGTATCCGCCCAGCATGGCGGCGGACATGTTGTAGCCGTTCACATCCGCGTCGGTCATCACGTATTTCTTCCCGATCTCGATGCCCGCACCGCCCTGTGCCGCAGGCACTTCGGGCACGGCGGGTTCGGGCATGGGTTCCGCGGCAGGCTCAGCCGTCGGTTCTGCGACGGGCGCTTCGGGCGCGTCGCCGGTGCGCTCGCACCAAAGCGTCGCGTCGCTCATTTCGATGGCGAGCGTTCCGTCCTCGCGCAGGGTAGCGGCAAATTCGCCGTCCAGAACGGGCACGATCAGCGCGAAGTCGTTCATGCTGCACGGCAGGCCGTCCATCGTCATGCCCTGCAGGGTCAAATCGCAGGTATCGCCGTAGACGACCAGCGTATCGCCCGCCATGTCCGCCGTCTCCGCCGGGAGCGTCAGGCCGTCCATCGTGACGCGAACGACTGTCCAAACGCCCTTGATCTCCTCAAGCGTGGCGCTCTCGTCGATGACCGGGATGGACGCGCCCGCCGCCTCCGGCTTCTCGCGGCTCAGCGTCATCATCGCGCCGTCCTCGGAGAGCGAAAGCACGCCGTCCCTGAGCGTGAAGACCATCGTGCCCGCCACAAGCGCGCCGTCCTGCATCGCGCATTGGCGGTGATCCACATCGCCGCCCATGTTCATCTCGGCCGTGCCGTCCGCGCCGATGGTCACGGTCACATCGAGGCCGAGGTCGGCCAGCGGGTAAGCCTCGCCATCCAGCTCCATGCTCAGGCCGTACCACGTTCCCTGATATTCCTCGGGGATGTCGGCGCTCTGCGCGGCGGGTTCGGCAGTCGTTTCCGGTGCAGCAGTCGCTTCCGGTGCAGCAGTCGTTTCCGGTTCGGGGGTCGTTTCGGGCTTGGCCGGTTCGCCGTTCGCCTGCGCGGGCGCGGCGATTTCAGCGCCCGCTTCCAGCTTCAATTCCGGCAGCAGCGCGGACAGATCCGGCGCTTCGGGCCGCGTGTGCGCGCAGGCACCCGTCACCACGGTCACTTCCACCGGCGAGCTGTTCCAGCTCACGCACTTCTGCGCCCGTTTCAGGTTCTCCTCGCTCATGCCCTCGGGCACATGCACAGTCAGCTTCGGCGCGACGTTCATCATCAGCCCATTGGACGACGCGGTCAAATCGCAGCCGTCGAAGCAGACCTCGACGAGGTTCGGGCAGTTGACGATGCAGTTCTCGCCAAACATCTTCACCTTGTCGGTGAAATGCAGGCTGGTCAGGCTCTGGCACTCGGCAAACGCGCCGTATTCCACGTTCTCCGCATCGGCGACGAAGGTCTTCAGCCCGGAGAAGCCGAACGCCTGCTGGCCGATGCTAATGAGATGCTCGCCGAAGTACAGGTTGCCCAGCGGGCCCGCGCTGTCAAAGGCGTAGTTGTCGATTCTGCGCACGCCGTTGACAAAGATCACGTTGTTCAGGCTCCGGCAGAGCATGAACTGGCTCGAGCCGGTGCTCTCCAGCGGCGCGTAGCAGACGAAGGTTTCAAGCTGCTGGCAGTAGCCGAGCATCATGTCGGGCAGCTCCCGAATGGTTTCCGGCAGCACCAGCGTGCGCAGGTGCACCCATTCGGTGCGGTTGGTTTCCACGGAGGAATTGGTGTAATCGTGGCAGAAATCGAAGGCGTTGTAGTTGGCGAAGCCCACCACGGTCACGCCGTCGATTTCGCGCGGCACCACCACGTCCACGTCGGTTCCCGTATAGGCGGAAATCAGGCCGGTCTCCGGGTCGAAGTCGAAATTCTCCGCGGCGGTCGGCTCGAAGGGCATCTTCGCGAACTTCGTCGCCTCGCCCTCGCGCAGGATGGGGTCATACCACGGGCGGGCAAGGGTCTCGTTCCACGCGGCCACCTGCTCGTCGGTCGCGTCGGCGGACAGGCGGAGCTCCACATTCGTGCCCTCCACGGCGGAGAGCGGGAAGCTGCCCTTTTCCGGGATGACCAGATGCGCCAGCTTCGTATCCGCAAAGGCGCGCTCGCCCACGTTGACGTCGCTGCGCAGGGTTACGCGCTCCAGCGCCGCGCCCTCGAACGCGCCCGTGCCGATGACGGCCACGTTTTGGAGATCGACCGTGTTCAGCATCGTGCCCGCGAACGCGCCCGCACCGATGACGGCCGCGTTTTGGAGATCGGCCGTGCTCAGCTTCGTGCCTGCGAACGCGCTTTCCCCGATTTCGGTCACGCCCTCGCCCAGCGCCAGCGTCGTCACCCCGCTGCCCTCAAACATATGCGCCGGAATCGCGCCGGTTTCAACCGTCACATCGGCCAATTCGGGCAGGTTGGCGAATACGCCCGCGGGGATGAGCGCCGGGTCGCACTGGATGACCAGCTTTTTCAGCCCGGTCAGCCCATCCAACGCGCCCTCCCCGATCTCGGTCAGGGATTCGGGCAGGGTCAGCGCCTCCAGCTTCGCGCAGCCCGCGAACGCCCGCGCGCCGATGGTGGTCACGGAGTCGAACAGATCCACGTTTTGCAGGGCGCTGTCCATGAAGGCCTCCGCGCCGATGGTCGTAAACGCATCGTTGTGCGAAACGGAGAAATATTCGATGGTCTGGCTGCCCTTGAACACGCCGTCGCCCAGCCCGACGACCGGCTCCTTGGAAACCGTGAGGTGGGGATGGATGCGCGTCTTTGTGCCGGTATATTGGGTCAGCATGCGGTTTTCGTACTGGTACGATCCCTTTTCGGGGGACGAGGCCGTCGGGTCCTGCGCGCGCCAGACGCGGCATGTCAGCCCCAGCGCGTCCACATATGCCTGCCACTGCTGCATCTGCTGCCTGGTGCCGCGGTCGCTCAGGTCGATATCCGCCAGATAATCGCAGCCCGCAAAGACGTTTTCGCCCAGCGCAGGCGGGGTCTCGCTGTTCAAAACGACGTATTGAATGTTGTAATCGCCCTTGAACGCATTGGAACCAATCGCTTCGAGCGTCGAGGGCAGATAGAGGTCGCCCATGTTTCTGCAGTTTTCAAACGCGCTGTCGCCGATGGTCTTCAATCCCTCGGGCAGCTCCAGCGCGTCGGTCACGCCGATGGCATAGAAGGCGTAAGCGCCGATATGCTCCACGCTCGGCAATTCCAGCACGTTGCTGCGGTAGGCGTTGTAGAACGCATAATCCCCGATGCGCTTCAGCGTGGAGGGGAACACGACGCGCGCCAGCGTTTCGCAGTTGTAAAATGCGTTGTCGCCGATGGTTTCCAGCCCTTCGGGCAACTCCGCCAGCGCGATATAGGTGTGCTGCGCAAATGCCTTGGGGCCGATGGCCTTCACCGCCGCGCCGCCGATGGTCTCGGGAATGGCGAGGTAGGTGGCGAAGCCGTTGTAGCTGGTGATGGTGCCGGTCGCGGGATCAAATTCGAAATCCTCCTCCGCGAAGCCGTTGTTTTCCACGACCACGGCGTTTTTGCCGCTGGGCTGGACGGGCACCTCAATCCCGGCGCGTTCAAACGCCTCCGTGTACGCCTCCAGCTCGTCATCCGGAACATAGGCCACCGCGTCCTCCGCGATGAGGCTGAAGCATCCCTTGTCGATCAGCGGGCAGACGCCCTCGAAGGTGATCTTCCGCAGCGCGTCACAGAAGCGGAACGAGTTCTCGCCGATATAGCGCACGCCCGCGGGAATGGTGACTTCCTCAAGCGATGTGCAGCTGAAAAAGTTCATTCGGTTGATGACGACCAGGCTCTGGGGCAGGGTGACGCTCGTCATGTTTTCGCACCCCGAGACGGCGTTGCTCCTCAGCTCAAGCACCGTTTCCGGCAGCGTCAGCGAGGTGATCGCCTCCGAGCTGAACACGCTGACGCCGATCACGTCCACCGTGTAGCCGTCGATCTCGGCGGGCACGGTCACGTCGCCGCCCGCGCCGTTGTAGCCGCGAAGTATGGCGTAATTCAGGTCGTAATTCCAATCGGTGGATTCTGCCGCCGCCCAGACGCAGACCGTCAGCGTCAGCAGCGCGAGAGCCAGACACAGCCATTTTTTCATGGATTGATTCCTCCGTTTCTGTTTTTTATGTTTCACCAATATCCAATTTTGTCCGCGTCGATTTCATATTCACGCATCAGCGCTTCAAAAAATGCTTGAATAGCGCCCTTCTTTTCATAATAGCCGTCGGGGAAGCTGTTTGTGCCGACAGCGTCGATCCCGCTCCCGTCTTCAAACGCAACATTCAGCGAGAAGCTTTCGCCGTCCAGCACGGTGCTGTCTTCCTGCCGATAGCCGTCCCATGCCGCCAGATCCAATTCGTCCAGCAGCGCGGAAAACGCCGCCAGCTCCGCATCGGTCACGGGCAGCACGAAGGTATAGGCAAGATACAGCTCGATGGCAGCGAGGCGGCCCCGCTTCGTTTTCCCGATCTGATAGCTGCGCATCTGATCGACGGACATGCCCGAGCAGGAAAACGCGAAGGTTTTCACCGTCGGCATGTCTTCGTGCGGCGCGGCTCCGGCAAAGCGCGGGCACAGGCACAGCGCCAGCGCGGCGAGAAAGCCCGTAAGCGTCCATTTCCATCGTCTTTTCATGGCGTCGTCCCCCTTTCTTACAGCGCGTCCATCGCGGCGACCAGATAAGCGGGGGTTACGGAAGCATAGAGAAATGCGTCGATGCGGCGATCCTGCCGGGCGCAGACGACCTGACGCGCCAGCTCCGGGTCGCTGTTTTCGTCGCAGAGCAGCGCGAACTTGCACCCCGGAATCTTCGCGCTCAGGCGGTCGATCAGGCTCAGGCGGCTTTCCAGCGTATACGCGCTCAGGCGGCTGACCTCCATCAGCAGGATATCCGCCGGCATGGCGGCGCACAGGGAGAGCGCGTCGCCCGTCCGTCCGGGCAGAATCTGCTCCACCCGAAACTCCCGCGTTTCCGTCAGCGCGTGGGCAATCGCCTCCGACAGAAGCGTATTCTGCATGCTGACCACGATGTTCTTCATGTTACTTCCCCCTTGCATACTCAGTGTATCAGAAAAACACGCATCGCGCATCAACCGTTTGGCTATTTTTTAACATCAAAAAAGCTGTCAAGCTCAATCCCAATCGTTCAAGAATTAAAAACGAAGCATTTTCAGAATATGGGGCTTTGCCCCATCGCCCCACCAAAGGGCTTTCCGATCGCCCTTTGGAAACCTTCGGGCAAAAATACTTGGTTTTTCTTGAACTATCGGTTTTGTTAGCTCGACAGCTCCTTTTTTTCAAAAAATCGGCTTGATTCAGTTTCTTCGGTTCAAAATGACCAGCCCGCTTTCCCGCGCGCGGACGGCCAGCTCGGTGCGGTTGCGGAAGCCCGTCTTCTCCAGCATATTCAGGATATGCGTCTTGACGGTAGCCACGGACATGTTCAGCCGGTCGGCGATCTCCTGATTGGTGTCGCCGCTGGTGATTTCGCGAAGGATATCCAGCTCGCGCTCGGTGAACTGATAGCTGCTGGCCATCCCCAGCGTCAGCTCCGGCGAAGCGCCGGGATAGACGGATTCGCCGTTCATCGTGCGTTCCATCACGTCCAGCAGGCTTTCGCGCTGCTCTTCCTTGTACCAGAAGCTCTCCACGCCGATTTCCTTCGCCCGTTTCAGATAGGAACATTCCGGCATGGAGGTCACGATGATGATTTTGATTTGCGGAAAGGCGCGCTTGATCCGCGCCGCCGCGTCCAGCCCGTTTTCGCCGTCCCGCGTAATCACGTCCATCAGGATGAGATCCACCGGGAAGCGCAGACAGTAAACGTCCGCCAGCGCGGCGTTGTCAATCGAAAGCGCCAGCTCGAACCGCTCGGAGGCCTGCACCCGCAGTTCAAACAGCTCGCGGGGCATGGTCTGATCCTCGACGATCATCACCTTGTATTTCATTCCATCGCCTGCCTTTCCCGCTGCAAAATCAGCGTCAGTTGAAAGCGCGGAAGAACGGCAATCTCCATCGCGCCCCCCGCGGCTTCCGTCCGCGTGCGCAGCGCGGTGAGGCCGCTCCCCTCGACAATCGGCGCGGCGGGCACAGCGCCGTCGTTCAGATAGCGAACCTTCCATGCGGACGCGGTCTTCTCGCCGAAAATCTCAAGGCGCGTCCCGCCCGCGTGGCGCACCAGATTCGTCAGGCACTCGTGCGCGGCGGCCTCCACCAGCTGCGCGTTTTCCGTGCCCTCCTCGGGGAACGATCCGCTGCGCGCAATGGTCACGCCAATCGCCTTCGCCGCGCGGGAGAGCTGTTCAAAGGTATCCGGCCGCTGTTCCTCGACGGATTTCCCCAGCAGAAGCCGGGTGTTCTGCCGCCACGCGGCGCGGACGGCCTCCGCATCGCCCTGCGCTCCGGAAAGAAACTGCCGGGTTTGCAGCAGCGCGCGGCCGATGCGGTCGTGGATGCGGGTTTTGGCGCGCAGAATCTCCTTTTCGCGGGTCGCCTCCTGCACGTCCTGCCCGTATTGCCGAAGCCGGCGGTTCATGGCTTTCAGGCGCAGGTTGTCCTTCTCCAGCGCATGGCGAAGCCGCGCCTCTTCGGTGATGTTCGTGCCGATGATCTGATAGACGACCCGCCCGGCCATCTCCATCCGCCTGCGCTCAAAGCTCCACGTCTGCCCGTTTTCCAGCGAGACGATGGGCTGGGCTTCAATCGCGCGCCAGAAGGCGTTCGCGTTGAGCAGCGCCTCCCCCGTGAGCTGATGACTCAGTTCGTCCATTTTCAGGTTTTTCAGGCAGGGCTGGCCGTTTTCCCACGCAAAGCACAGCGCGGAGGGCAGGTGATCGCAGCTCTCCTTGATGGAGAACGGCGAAAGCTGCCGCCTGCTCCCGCGGAGCATCAGGCACAGCGCCAAAAGGCTGAGCGCCGTCGATATCAGCGCGGCGGCCGTCCAGAGCGGCGCATGCGCAAGCGTTTCACAATCCGGCAGGCAGGCCAGCAGCACGGACAGCAGCGCAAAGTCCGGCGCGGCGGCGGCCAGACAGAGCGCAAAGGACGCCCGCCGACGGCGGCGCGCCGCGCTCATGCCGCCAAGCAGCGCGGCGACGGTTCCAATCAGCAGCAGCGTGCAGAGCAGCCCCGCGTCAAGCGCGTTCATCCGCCGTCACCTCCCCGGTCAAAGGAGAGCGTCGCGCACGGCGCGCCGTCCGCATCGTCAATCGTCAGCCGCCCCTTTTGCGCGTAGGCGCTTTCATCCGGCAGGCCCGCCGCATCCTCGAGCATCAGCCGAACGGAAAAGCGCGCGCCACACTCCACCCGAACCATCATCGCGCTGAGCGAGGGCAGCGCGGCTTCCAGACAATCCTCGAAGAAATCATAGGCCGTCTGCGCGTCCCGGCTGCCGACGCTGCCGCTTCCCTCCTGATGCAGCGCGCAGGCGACGCCGTATTGCGTCAGATAGGTCAGCGATTCCCGGATGCAGTGCGTCAGCTCCTCCGCCGGCACGGTCTCCTTCTTTTCGCAGATCAGCGCAAGGTTGACCCGGCGCTTGACGTATGCGCCCAGCAGGCAGACGTGTTTCAGGCTCTGCGCGGTTCCGTCCTCCAGCAGCCGATTGATTTGAAGGAGCTGCGGCTCGACGAGCCGGAGCATCGCGTCCATGAGCCGGTTCTTCTCCTCGATCTCCGCGCGCTGGCGTTTCAGCTCGTTCTCGGCCTGAATCAGCTCGTTTTCCTCCGAAAGCTGCGCGTTGACCTCCGAAAGCTGCGCCCGGATTCGGTTGATTCCGGAAATATCCTCCACCCAATAGACGCGCCCACCCCGAATCGGCGCACTTTGCAGCCGCGTATCCGCATCCAGCAGGACGGGCTCGCGCGCCGCTTCCCGAAGCTGCTGCCGGGTGAGCACGGGCGCGCTCTGCGCGCGATAGCGCGTCCGCCCCTGACTGTCCACAATCTGCGCGGCGGCGGTGGATTCCGCAAAGAAATAGCGGTAGTAGCCGTTGGTCGGCACCAGCCCGACCTGAAGACAGCTCTCCCAAAACGCCGCGAACGTCAGGCAGAGACATTCCGGCGTCTTGTGCAGGGTGTAGAGGTTGGCAAAGCTCAGCGCGCAGAGGGCAAACCCGCCCCCAAACGCGAGGAACGGCACCCACGCGAGCCTCCGGCTTTCGCAAACGCGGCACTTGCGGTAAACCATCACGCCGGTCGCCAGCAGCAGCGCAACCGACCACGCCATCGCGAGGTAATATACCCAGCCGTGGATATATGCCGCCTCCAGCGTTTCCGCGCCCAAGGCGGGGCGAAACGCCTGATGATGCAGGTTGTTGGTCAAAACGCCGCCGATCAACAGCGCCGCCGGGAGATACATCAAATGCCACCAGCCCGGAAACGCTTCGTCCTCCCGCCTCCCCATCTGCAACGCGGCGAACAGGCTGAAAAGCGGCGCGAGCACCTGCGGCACATAGTACAGATACCACAGGTAGCGGTTGATCTCTCCAGCCTCAAAGAAGCGGTATTTCACCGCGCGCAGAAACAGCCACAGCACCGCCATCGCGCAGCCGAGCATCAGATAGCGCCGCACCCCTCGATGCAGGATTCGATGCGAAATAGAAAATCCCCACGCCATGGCCAGCCCGATGTAGATCAGGTTGGTCAGCAGGAAGAACACGGCGGATGGCAGCGGCGGAGCGGAGCGATCGAGCTGGCGAAACACGCCGGCGAGGATGAACAGCCCGAGCGCCAGACAGAGTTTCGCCATCGAGCGCCGTTTAACGCCAGCCATTCGCCCACCTCCCACCTAAACCGCGCAGACAGACACACCCGCCGCTCGCTTAAAAGTATATTTACTATATCATAAAAGCGCCCAAAAAGCCAGCGTCGGCGGTTTGTGTCTTCGCGCGCCGGTGTCAAATTCTTTTGGGGTGCATCCTGACAATCTCCCTTGTTTTTCAACATCCGTGCGACGACGGCAGGGATGTGACCAACCCGCAGTCCGGAGAACAATTATCGCATGTACACATTAGAGGATGTTTGTCGATTGTATGATTGCTGCGGCTTTACCGCAGTGGGTTTCTCCATTCGAGAAGTAGAGCAGAATAAAGCTGCCGTCGGTTGTGTCGATCAGTTCCACGCGCTCACAGCCCATATTCACGGCGTTCCCGCGTTGGAATGAAGCGTTTTTCACGCCCTCCGCAGCGGCGTTTTTTTCGCACAGTTGCAGACTGAAGGAGTCAGGCTTCATATTCAAGACTCCTTTTCATTCAGTGTGCTTTCTCTCATAAACCGCAGCCGCGATGCACCAGATCACGATGGCGGTATTCGTGCCGCTCCGGCTCATCACGGACATCCATGTGGCCACCGGCACCTGCATCCCGATGTGCGCCCCCAGATAGGTGGAAAACCACGCCATGGTGGCCACGATAGTAGGCGCGATTGAAAAGGCCGCCGTCCCTTCCTCACGCTGTTCCGTTTTCATTCGATGACTCCGGATACCTGATCAAATCATACAGCTTTCCAAATTCGCCGATATCCCGCACTCCGACAAGCTCCATTCCGAGATGAATGTACTTGCTGCACTTGGACTTGGCGTCTGTCTCCAGGATCACCGGCACGCCCAGCCGGTCGCCCTCGGCAAAGGCGATATCCATGACCTTGCGCATATAGCCCCGCCCCTGATATTTTTCGCGCACACAGACAAGCCCTACAAAGATATACGGCTTCTTCTCCCTGTCCATGCGATCCTGAAGCGATGCGCCGCCGCGTTTGACGGCCATAGCGAAGCGCAGAAGCCGTTTCAGACTGGAATTGCGCAGCATCCCTTTCGCAATGGGACACATGGTTTTGAGTCCCATCTTCTCCTTCGGCAGTTTGTAAGCGATATAGCCCTCGCCGCGCTCGCTGGTGGTGTGCAGAAAGCCGCCCCGCAGCATCCCGCGCACATAGGCACAGATATATTCTTCTGTCGCTTTCTGACCGGAAAACGCGGCGGTCATCCCCGTTTCCTGTCCGTAATCGTAATAGCCGAAGGCATGACCGATATCGCGGATGGATTTTTCGTCCAATGTTGTAACTTTCATTGTATTTCACTTAGTGAACAAATACCGCCATAATTGCCGCCAGCGCCGCCGCTATGACTGCCATACCCACCGTGCCAAAAAGCCACTTTTTCTGTTTGTCTTTTGCGGTGATGTAAGGCTTCAAATCTTCCGTACCGGGGATTGTCCATGCATTGGTATGTTCCACCCAATAGCCGTCAATCCCAAAGCGGTCAATGAGATTCATAACGGACAAGATGACCAGCAGTTGCCAGAAACCCCAAACGAAGCCCCTTGCGCCGTTTATCCCATAGACACAGACCAGCACATAGACGATATAGCCGGGAATACAGACAGCTTTGAACAGCAGGCTGTTGCGCCGGATACGTTCCGGGCTTGTCAACCCCAGTTTTACGCATCGCTGCTGCACCGCCGGGCTGTAAAGATGCGCCATGCCCACCGCTCCATTTCGGATGCCAACAGCGCAGATGAGAACCAGCAGGGCCCCCAGCCCAAGACCTTCCAGAATTACCTGTAAAAGCATTACCTGTTCCTCCTGTATCCGTTTTCGTCCCGGTATTCTGGATGCTCCTTTAAGTACGGATCCCTGTCACCGCAGATGGCGTAGTCGCACTTACAGCCATTCGCGCAGGTGGTTGTCCGCACCAGCCTTGCGTGGAGCAGCTCCATGGATGCATAATCCACATTGCACAGGGCGGGCATGATCTCCGTAAGACCGTGGCGGATAGCAAACTCCGCTGCGGGACAGGCGGTAAATTCATAATAGATGGGCTTATCTTTATCGTAAGGCGCCACCGTCATCTCATAATCGTGCCACTTGTCACAGCCCGCTTTTGCCCGTAGAAATGCCTTGTACATCAGCTTCCTCCAGAACGGCTTGTTGCAGTCTGCGAATTTCAGTTTGCGGAAGGACGGCAGAATCAGATTTTCCTCGATTTCCTCGATTTCGCGGAAGGATGTGACGGCTTTGCAGACCACATAATAGCTCATAATGGCGATACAGTCATAGGTGCCGCCTGCGCCGTTGTGGAAGTTCTGTCTGCCGCCCAAATCGGTTCGCCAGTCTGAAAGAAAATCCACATACTTCCGCTGCACCTTTTCCCAAACAGCCTCTCGCTCGGCTTCTGGATAGTGCAGAGCGATTTTTGCCCGTATTTCTTTCTTGCAGGGTTTGGAATACAACACATGGCAGCTGCGGTCGAAATGCAAATCATTGTCCTTCATCTATTTGCCTCCTCCCCGCTTTCCGTTTGTGTAAACAAGGTCGTTGTCCGCTTTGCCTCGTCCTGTGTGGATTTGTATTCCGTTCCCGGCTCGTCCGGATTAAAGCCGTCGTAAGCCACAAGCACCACATGATAGACCTTTGCCATCTCCTCTGCTATGGGGATCGCCCCGCGATAGCATACGCCGCCTCTGGGCAGCATCACCATCAGCTCCGGATTTTCTTGTCCAAATTCAAAGTATTTCATCTGCACACCCTCCACAGCAGTCCGTATCCGGCAGCAGCAACAGCACCGGAGTGATTCTGAAATTTGCAGCCTCTTATCTTCCCACGCCTTTCAGGTACCCGCTCTTTGCTTTTTCCTCAGTATCATCGGATTCATCATAGGCATCATAAGGCGCATCGGGATCGTGGACTCTTTTTTTGAAGGGCGAACATAGCTCATTTTTATGTGCAAAGGCAAAATCCATGTTGTCCGTCCAGCCAGTGTGGCCGGTAATGAATAGCGGATGAAGCCCACGTTTTTTCAGCTTTTTCTCCAGCAGCGTCAAAGACTTCACCGCCAGCTTGTTATCCTCTGCCAACGCAGAAATAAAGCTGTAGCCGCCGTCCGCGCCAAACCAGAGGGTATCGCCGGTAAAGAGATATTTCCCGTCCACAAGGTATACCATGTGCCCCCAT
>ENA-UONX01001860-UONX01001860.1-human-gut-metagenome-genome-assembly--contig:-P74old-NODE-1860-length-17571-cov-6.621489_pt1 | contig 17571 bp, 13 predicted proteins | sample MGYA00242466_ERZ724013 | MGnify/ENA metagenome assembly ERZ724013 | reverse complement strand
ATAGTTGGAAAGTGCCGTCATGGCCTCCTCCGTAAAATAACGGGAGTCATATTCCACTGGAACAGGGGTGGTATTTAATTCCTGCAGCGTTGCACCAAATGGAAGATCTTCCATCGCAACGCTTTCTCCCTCCTTGTTCTGTTTCTCCCCGCAGGCTGTCAGACAGCAGAGTGCCATCAGCATCGCCAGCAACCGTGCCAACCGCAAATTCATCCGGTTTCGCATAGAAAAAATGCCTCCTTTTTCTCATTCACTTGCAATCCAATCGAAAAAAATCATACGGTTTTAGCATATCACATTTTTTTCAAAACGTCAACGCATACTACAAATTTTGTGCAATTTCCACAAAATAAATTTGTAACTTTCGGCAAATTGAAACGGAACGGTTTGCTTTTATGGCACGAGTTTCCCATCCATCTATGAAATTTGCGTGAAAAAAGTTCATAAACTTTCTGAAAGTCCCATGGAGATCCTTTTATTTCTAGGGGGTTCGATCCATTCGGATGGAAGCACACCTCCCTTTTTCACTGATTACTACGAGTTACTGTGCAAAATGTCACAAGGAGAAAAAATTTGTTTGTATGCCTTCCCACGCTGTATATCCTCTCTAGCAGAAATCACGTTATCCATATAAATGAAAGGAAGGATTCCCGATGCCTCGCTTTTTCTTAGAATCCATTGATGAAAAGGATATTCGTATCACTGGTGCAGATGCCCATCACATTGGCTATGCCCTGCGGATGCGGGTAGGAGAACATCTCACTGTCTGTGCCAATAATACGGATTATGATTGTATCATCCAAAAAATTACAAAGGATACCATTTTCTTAGAAGCACAGTCCAGCCGACTCTGTGCGGCAGAACCAAGTGTTTTTGTCACACTTTATCAAGCCGTCCCGAAATCGGGTAAGCTGGAGGAAATCATTCAAAAATCCATCGAACTGGGAGTAAGTCGAATCGTACCAGTGCTGACAGCACGCTGTGTGGCACGTCCCACAAAAGAGGCATTTGCCAAAAAACTGCCACGGCTGCAAAAAATCGCAGAAGCAGCTGCCAAACAGTCTGGTCGGGGCAGCATTCCGGAAATTTCCGCCCTATACAGTGTGACAGAAGCACTGAAAGAATCGAAAACAGCAGACTGCGGTATTTTCTTATATGAAGGCGGCGGCGTGCGGTTTTCCGAAATCGCATTGGCAGGGGCAAAAAATATTGCACTCTGGATTGGCAGTGAAGGCGGTTTTGACCCGAAAGAAGCAGAGGCTGCCAAAAACGCCGGTATGATTCCCGTTTGGCTCGGGGAACGAATCCTACGCTGTGAAACCGCTCCGCAGGCAGCACTCTCCATTTTAATGCATATGACTGACAACATGTAAAACAGTCCAACACGGTCCAAGTGCACCATACACAACAAAAATCACAAAATTGTATCGTTTGGAAAGAGAAAAGAATTTGTAAAACGCTTGTATTTTTTTGAGCAACATGGTATAATAACAGTAAGACAGCAGCACTGCCGCAGAAGTGACCCTGTCAGTGAAAAAGACAAGCGAAAGAACCATTCAAAAATTTACATTCTGCGGAGAAAAGAGGAGCTTATGAAAACACGTACCATTATATCCATCATTATTGCAACGGCAACTGTTGTACTCGGCACAATTTTATTTGTCACCAAACTGCGTAAAAAGCATAGCTGCGGTTGTGAACTGGCTGGCACAGAAGATTGCCTTGGTGGCGAAGACTGCGGCTGTGACGGCACAGACGAACCATACTGTGAAACCACCTGCTGCTGCGACGCAGATGCCTGCACCAACGATGAGGATGACCTGAGCGACTGTGCATCTCTGGCAGCAGATAAGATGGAGCCGGAAGCTTCCGAAAATACCGATAAAGAAGACGAATAAGTAGTGAATCTTGCATATGCATTCCCTGTCAGTTCCGACTGACAGGGATTTTTTTGCATTTATGTACAAAAGGGATGTTCTCGCAATATCACAAAGAACATCCCTTTTGATCCCTCAAATTTTTTATTTTTCTATCAAAAAAGTATTTATTTACTTTTTCTTTCTTCTGGTTACAGTAAAGGCAGCACCTGCCAAGGAAACAGCCGCAACTGCACCCACCACAATTGCACCCACACTCAAATCTGCGGTTTGCGTCGGTGTTGCAACCGCAGTGGTCGTAACTGTTTCCGGTGCTTGCTGTGTCATTGGAACAGTTGTTGCGATCGCAGTGGTAGTAGTAACAACTGGTTCTCCCGCTGTTGTAGTCGTAGTTGCCGCTGCACCATCTTCATCCAGTCCCGTTACCGTAAAAGCAACTGAAAAAGTCTGTGCAATCGCAGTGGTCTTGTCCAGATATCCTGCACCATTTGTGGTTGGATCACAAAGGGTAATCCGAACAGAGTCCAGACCGCCATTCAGATAATCATAGTTGATCGCATTGGCACCCATGGTATACGGCAAAACGGTAGAACCCGCTCTTACTTCTGTAATATTAATATTCAAATTCGGAAAAGTATCCTTAATCGGTTTGGTGTTAATCGGTTCTGGAAAACTAAAATCCAGATACATGTAATCCACACTGGATGCACTGCCGGAAACCGTCCAAGTAATGACATACTCACCATTACTGTCCACATTTGCTGTTGTACTTTCAATGTCTTTATTGGTTTTTCCTACGCCATAATAAACATAGTTACTGTCATCCAACGAACCCGTCAATGTCGCTGTAATGCCTTCCACTGCCGAAACTTTGGTTGCAGTTGTAAGAGAAACCGCTCCGGCTGTCAAAGAAGCTGTCACCAAAACGGCAGCCAAAAAGCCTTTTATTTTTCGAGTCATGAGATGTCTCCTCCATTCATCTATCTGTTTGCAGACGATGCACACCCCCTTGTGCACCCTCTCATGCACTCACTGTCATTCTTCGTCTGCATTGCTTTTTCGATATCTGGAATTATTATAGCATACTTTTTATTTTCTGTAAATGCACAATCTGCACAAATTAAAGCCTGATTTTTGTTCAACATTCTATATTTTCAAGCGTATTTCTACAAATTTCCGCCATTCTCGTCTTTTTGGATACAAGAACGCCCCTTGCAACGGCAAAGGGCATTCTCTTCGGACATGCAAAGCACACTTTCCCGCAGATGCTGGATCTGCTTACTTTTTCTTTCTTCTGGTGATGGTAAATGCGGCACCTGCCAGAGAAATGGCGGCTGCTGCACCGACAACGATGGCACCTACACTGAGATCCGCAGTCTGCGTCGGCGTGGTAACACTTGTCGCAGACGGTGTACTGCTGCCGCCCTTGGCGGAATAGGAATTATCCACCTTACCATTCGTATCATATGCACCATTCACATTCACAGTCGTGGTGGTAGTTTCCGTATTACTGGTGGTTGTAGTGGTGGTATTTGGGTCAACTGCTTCCAGACCACTTACCGTAAATACCACTTTCAAGTTATCTGTAATCTTTGCATCTTTTGCCAGATAACCGTCGCCCGTGCTGGCTGCATCGCACAGAGTAACCCGAACGCCCTTATTGCCGGCAGCATCGGTATAGTCATAGTTTACGGCAGCATCTGCCATTGTATAGACAACTTCTGTTGTCATATCGGTACCGGTGAGCACCTTTGTTGCTGTTACTTTAAAATCCGGGCAAAGTGCACGGATGGACTGGGTAGCATCCGGCAGTGTGAAGTCCAAATAAACGTAATCCACTGTTGTGGCGTCGTCCGTCAGCATACAGGAAATCTCATATGTATCTGCCTGGTTGTCGCTGCTGATGACAACATCCGTGGAAGGGAGATCGATATTATCTCCATTAAAAGAGGCCCGCAACTTTGCATTTACCGTAACGATACTTGCGGGATCGACTGTTGTGGTGGTTTCCGTTGTAGTTTCACCGCCCAGTGCATCTGTTGTAGTTGTCAGGGCATCGCCCTCATTCTGCACTGGTATCGTGGTAATATCTGTCGATTCTTCTGCTCGTACAGGAGCGGCTGTAAACGGCAGTGCACCAACCATCAAAGAAGCCGCAAAGACAGAAGCAGTGAGAACGTTTTTCATTTCTTTTTTCATAAAATGTCTCCTTCATTCAGATTCTGTGTGCAGACTATGCACCCCATCTTCCGTCTGCAACGCTCTTATTCTTATGTTTAGGTTCATTATAGCATACTTTTCAAATCCTGTAAATGCACAATTTGCACAAATTACGCTGACATTTTTGTTCAACTTTCCTTATTTTCAGCAAGAATCGCACGATTTTCCACTTTATTTTCTATTTTATTCCTTTTTTGTCCTGCTTGTATCCATAATAGAAAGTACCGCCTGCATCTGCTCCAGCGGCAGCTGCTTCGGCTCAACTTGCACCCCAATATATGGTTTCTGCATGCCATTGAATACAATCTTTCCCCGATACTGGCAGGCAAGTGCGGTAATTTGCTCCTGTGTGGGGTGCTCGATATAAAAATAAAGCGTATTGTTCCGCTGCGTGATTTCCGTAATTCCAAGCTGTGCTGCCTGATTTCGCAGCAATGCCACGGTCAATAATCCCAGAATCGCCTTTGGCGGTTCTCCGTAGCGGTCAATCAATTCATCCAGCAAATCCAAACGGTCTTCCTCTGTTGTAATTGCTGCAATCTTGCGATAAATATCCAACCGCTGACTCAGACTTTCCATATAAGTTTCCGGAATATGTGCCTCCATCTGCAAATCGACCACGCACTCTGCGGTCTTCTGAATCGGCTCGCCCTTTTCTTCTGCAATGGCTTCATTCAGCAGCTGCAAATACATCTCGTAGCCGACTGCTTCCATATGTCCATGCTGTCTGCCACCCAGCAAACTGCCTGCTCCCCGGATTTCCAGGTCTCTCATGGCAATCTGGAAACCGCTGCCGAACTGGGTAAACTCCCGCATGGCTGTCAGACGCTTGGTGGCTTCTTCTGACAGCACCTGATCCCGCCGGAAGGTAAAATATGCATAACCCCTTCGATTGGAACGCCCCACTCTGCCTCGCAGCTGATACAGCTGCGACAAACCAAAGCAATCCGCCCGCTCAATAATCAGGGTATTGACGTTGGGAACATCCACGCCGGTTTCAATAATGGTCGTGCAGATTAAAATATCAATTTCATATTCCACCAGCTGCCGCCAGATTTCCGCCAGTTCCTTTTCGTCCATCTGCCCATTGGCAATCGCAATTCTCGCCTCTGGCATGACTTCCTGGAGTTTGGCTGCCGTCTGGGGCATCGTTTCGACCCGATTGTGGATATAGTACACCTGTCCGCCTCGTTTCATCTCCCGCCGCATCGCCTGCACCAGTACGCCCAAATGGTATTCCATGACACAGGTCTGTACGGGATAACGATCCTGGGGCGGTTCCGCAATGACAGACATATCCCGAATGCCGCTCATTGCCATATTCAATGTCCGTGGAATTGGTGTGGCAGAAAGCGTCAGCATATCCACACCAGGAAACATCTCCTTGAATTTCTCCTTGTGTGCGACACCAAACCGCTGTTCTTCGTCCACAATTGCCAGTCCCAGTGCCTTAAACTGCACATCCTTCTGTACCACACGATGGGTGCCAATGACCAAATCTGCAACACCGGTGCGGATTTTTTTCAGATTTTCTTTCGTCTGCTTCACGGAATTATAACGGGAGAGCAGCACCACATTGACCGGGAACGTCTCAAACCGCCGCAGTGCAGTCTGATAATGCTGCATGGCAAGTACCGTGGTCGGTACTAAAATCGCACACTGTTTGCCGCTCAGAATACATTTCATGGCAGCCCGCAGTGCCACTTCTGTTTTTCCAAATCCCACATCGCCGCACAGCAACCGATCCATGGGGCGGGGACGCTCCATATCTGCCTTAATTTCCGCAATGGATTGCAGCTGGTCATCCGTTTCCATATAGGGAAAGCGTGCTTCAAAATCGTTCTGGACACTGTCATCTGGATAGAATGCAAATCCTTCACTCTTTTCCCGCTTGGCATAGAGTGCAGTAAGTTCCTTCGCCATATCCTTGACAGCCCGTTTGACATTGTTTCGGGTTTTCTGCCAGTCTGCCGAGGAAAGGCAATTCAACTTGACCCCGCTGTCATCCCGTCCGCTGATATAACGGGATACCAGATCCATCTGGGTCACTGGCACATAGAGATTCTCATTGCCCCGATACTGAATGGTGATATAATCCTTGGTCATCCCCTCCAGTTCCAGCTTCCGAATCCCGAGGAACCGTCCAATTCCGTGCGTCGTGTGTACCACGAGATCCCCCGGTGACAGATCAGAGAGGCTATGCAGAGCCGCCCCCTCTTTATGCAGCCGTCGTTTCCGGCTGCTGGCACGCATGGTTCTGCCCTGTGTCATGACAACCGTCTGGGTTTCCGGACAACAATAGCCGCCGGATAAGCTGCCGGTCATCAGATAGACGTGATCGGGCAGCCATTCTGTTACATGGGCTGCCAACTGACAGGGGATACCGCTTTCCTGCAAGTCTTTTTGCAGAATCGGCAAGGTCTTCTCACTTCCAGCAAGCAGCATGATGGTACAGTGCTGGTCGAGATAGCTTTTCAAGTCCTCATTCAGCTGCCGCAGCTCGCCGCCCCAAGGAGAAAGCTGTACAAACTCCGCTGACAACAATTTCTGATAGGCAACATGCGTGCCGCCCTGTAAAAACTGATTGGCATAGATACAGAACAGCGAAGCCAGACGCTGCTGTAGTACCTCCGGTTCCTGATAATAGCCGTCCAGTCCACGGCAGAGAATGCCATCCTCCAGCAACACCTTACAGTCCTCCCGATACCGGGCAAGCAGTGTTCTTGCGGTTTCGGCAATCGAAGCATATTCGCTGAGCAGAACAGTAGAAAAACCGTAATCGGTCAGCAGGGAAGGGGTTTCATGAATCAGTGGATAATACTTATCCATCTGCACCAGTTCCAGACCATCCTCCAACTGTTGTGCCTCTTTTAAAAGTTGCTCTTTTGCAGCCGCAGCATATTTGCCACGCAGCGTTTTCGCATGGCTGCGAATGCGTTCCGCCAGTTCTCCCGATGGACAAAGCGTTTCCTTTGCTGGAATCAAAGTCATTTCTGCAATGGTTTCTGTCCGGCGTTGGGTCTGTGGGTCAAAAAGAGAAATCGTATCGATTTCCTCGCCCCAAAATTCCATTCGATAGGGAAGGGGAGACTGTGCAGAAAAAATATCCACAATGTCACCCCGAATGGAAAACTGTCCGGCACCTTCCACGGCTTCACAGCGTAAATAGCCCATGGCAGTCAACTGATCCCGCAGAGTTTCCATGGAAATGGTATCCCCATTTTTTAAAGTAATCGTTTCCGCTTGCAGTTGTTCCGGCGGAATGACCGGCTGCATCAGTGCTTCTACACTGGCAGCAACAATCGGACAGGTTTTCTGCTGCAAGGCAGAGAGCACGCCCAATCTGGCATGGACATAGGCGGTAGAGATGCCCTCAGCTGGAGCAAAAATCAACTCTTTGGACGGAAACAGCTGTGCCGTCTGACTGCCGGTCATGGCGTTGATGTCATCACAGAGGCGGCGAGCCTCTGCCTCTTCGCCAGTTAGAACCAGAATGGACTGTTCCTCATTGGACAGGGCAAGGGCAAGCTGGGCTTTTTGTACCATTGCACAGCCGGTGAGGGCAACAGGGGAACATCCGTCTTTTTTTGCCTGCTGGAGCTGGCGATAACACTGTAGTTGCTGGAAGGTGGTTTCAAAAAATGGCATGGCTGTCTCCTTTCATTTTCTATCTTATCTATTTTTAAAGGTGGCTAAAAGGGCGAAAAGCGGCTGTAATGAATGGGATAACAGGCAGCATTACACGCCGCAGGCGACTGCGGTCAAGCTGGCTCAGCTTGGCGAGGGGTGCAGGGGACAGCTGTCCCCTGCAAAACATTGCAAATTGAAATCAGAAAACGAACGAGGAACAAGCTATCCGCTGTCCGCCCTCCGAAAAAACAAAACGACACGGATAACAAAAATTCAGAGAAAAGAGGTTGCAAGTTGGTACAACGTACTACGGCGGACAGCGGACATAGGCAGACAGCGTAGCGAATCTGCCGGACGGTTCAGACAAGGTTTCCCTAAGCACTGTTCTGCCGATGAATAAGGTGTATCTAAGAAAGCATTCCCATACCTGTTTCAATCAAACGATCTGAACTCCGCCGTTCGGCGGGCTTTCGTGATGAAAATCATCAATGACTGTACTTCGACATGGCTTCCTCTATCTTTCCTGCTACAATCAGCTTTGCGGCTTCTGCTGCCTGCTCAAACGCCTGCTGCATCTGCTCCATCTCTGCCTCTGGAAACTTTCCCAATACCCAGTCTGCCAAATTGTAATCCTTATGCGGCTTCTCTCCCACACCAATCTTAATTCTTGGAAATATCTCCGAACCCAACAGGGCAATGATACTCTTCATTCCATTGTGTCCCCCCGCACTGCCTTTCCGACGAATCCGGATTTTCCCCGGCGGCAAAGAAATATCATCATACAGCACCAACACCCGTTCCGGCGGAATCTTATAAAAATCTGCTGCTGCTGCCACGGCTTCGCCGCTGTTGTTCATGTAAGTTGCTGGCTTCATAAAAAAACACCGTGTTTCTCCCAGCATCCCATCCCCGCAGTCCGAACGAAATTTCATCGTTGCCATGGAAATATTCTGCTGTTTTGCCAGCTCATTAACGGCAAGAAATCCCGCATTGTGGCGGGTTTCCGCATACTCTAAACCAGGATTGCCTAAGCCGACTACCAGCCATTCCGGCTTGCCCATCCGGTGCTTGTCACCTTCTATTTGCTTAAACAGGTCAAAAATACCCATTTTTCTTCATTCCTCTCCATAACCCACAGAAGCGGCATCTGCCGAAACAAATGCCGCAATTGCGGTGATTTTATTGGATACCATCAGACGGCTTGATTTCTCGTATGACAGCCATCACTTCTGATTGTCATCCGGGATCAGCTTGCCCTTTAGTTTCTTCAGGCTATAGCCCTCTTTCATCTTCAGGTCTGCCCGCTCCACTGCCAGTGCATAATCTGGTACATCTTTGGTCACGGTAGAACCAGCGGCTGTATAAGCACCCTTGCCCAGTTTGACTGGTGCAATCAGATTGGTATTGCAGCCGATAAAGCAGTTATCTCCAATCACACAACGGTTTTTCTTCATACCATCATAGTTTACTGTAACGGTACCGCAGCCAAAGTTGACCTTCTTGCCGACATCACTGTCACCGACATAGGTCAGATGGGCAATGGCTGTGCCTTCCCCGACAACGGAATTTTTGACTTCTACAAAATCGCCAATCTTGACGCCGTTCCGAATATGCGAGTTCGGGCGAATATGAACAAACGGTCCAATCTTTACAGCATCTTCAATCACAGAGTCATACGCCTGTACATAGTTCAGGATGACATATTCGCCAACAGTGCAGTTTTCAATGACACAATTCGGTCCAATTGTGCTGCGGGTGCCGATTTTGGTTCTGCCCTTGAGCTGCGTGCCCGGCAGGATCGTCGTTTCTGCACCGATTTCGACATCCTTGCCAATGATAATGCCATCTGTATTCACAAAGTTCACGCCGTTTTCCATATGCTTTTCCAGCACTTTCCAACGTGCAACCTCATTCAAATGCAATAAGTCTTTTCTGGTGTTCGCCCCCAGTACCACATCCGTATTCTCTGTCAGATATGCCCCTGCCTTCTCGCCCTGCTCCAGAGCCAGTCCAACCGTATCCGTCAGATAGTATTCTCCCTGTACATTCGACTGCGACAGCCCTTTCAGCAGCGTCAGCAACGCTTCTGTACGGAACCAGTAAGCACCGGAATTGACCTCATGAATGGCACGCTGTGCATCGGTGGCATCCTTTTCTTCTACAATAGCGGCAATGCCATTCTCACTTCTCAAAATTCTGCCGTAGCCATACGGATTGTCCAATTTCGCCGTGATGACCGTGACAGCATTGCCCTGTGCCTTGTGCAGCTGATAAGCCAGCCGGATGGTTTCGCTGTCCATAAACGGTGCATCCCCGCAGAGCACCAGCGTATTGCCTGTGGTGTCTTCCTCTAAGAACGGCACCGCCTGCATCACAGCATGACCTGTTCCGAGCCGCTCAGCCTGCAAGACAGTTCGATATTTGTCGTTTAAGTAATGCTCAATAAACTGTGACTTGTAACCCGTCACCACACAAATCCGCCGCAGATCTGCCTGTTCACAAGCCTGCACCACCCAGCCCAGCATCGGTACATCCAACACCGTCAGCATCGGTTTCGGAATAGCGGCTTTCATCCGGCTGCCATGGCCGCCGGCTAATATTACAACTTGATCCATTTTTGGTTCCTCCTGCAAAATAGGTTCGCTATATTTTACCAGTTTCCCGGCAAAAAAGCGTACTACTTATAGTATGACAAAATCTTGAAAAAAATGCAAGCCTTTTTGCAAAAAAAAAATGGATCTTGTTATTTTTGTATAAGTTGCTATAAAAATCAGGGGCGATTTTTTTGAAAATATGTATGGTATTTTTGTTTGAGATGTGTTATAATAAGAACGAGGGTCGGATTGCAGGAAGAAACTGCCATTTCTCGCCTGCTGTTTGCCGCTTCACAAACGACCGTACCCACAAAAATCAAACGAATCAATTTTGGAGGTAGTTACCAATGGCAAAAAAGTATTGTTATCTGTTTACTGAAGGTAACGCAAACATGAGAGAGCTCCTCGGCGGGAAAGGTGCAAACCTTGCCGAAATGACCAACATCGGTCTGCCGGTTCCGCAGGGCTTCACCATCACCACAGAGGCTTGTACACAGTACTATGAGGACGGCCGTCAGATCAATCCGGAAATCCAGGCTGAAATCAACGAGTACATCACCAAGATGGAAGGCATCACGGGCAAGAAGTTCGGCGACAAGGAAAATCCGCTGCTCGTTTCCGTTCGTTCCGGTGCACGTGCTTCCATGCCGGGTATGATGGATACCATCCTGAACCTCGGTCTGAACGAAGAGGTGGTAGAAACCATCGCAACCCAGTCTGGCAACCCGAGATGGGCATGGGACTGCTACAGAAGATTCATTCAGATGTACTCCGACGTTGTTATGGAAGTCGGCAAGAAGTATTTTGAAGAACTCATCGACAAGATGAAGGCTGACAGAGGCGTAACACAGGACGTGGAACTGACCGCTGACGACCTGAAGGAACTGGCAAACCAGTTCAAGGCAGAGTATAAGGAAAAGATCGGTGCAGACTTCCCGTCTGATCCGAAGGAACAGCTGATGGGTGCCATCAAGGCAGTATTCCGCAGCTGGGACAACCCGAGAGCAAACGTATATCGCCGTGACAACGATATCCCGTATTCTTGGGGTACTGCTGTTAACGTACAGAGCATGGCATTCGGTAACATGGGCGATGACTGCGGTACTGGTGTTGCCTTTACCCGTGACCCGGCTACTGGTGCAAAGGGTCTGTTCGGCGAATTCCTGACCAACGCACAGGGCGAAGACGTTGTTGCCGGCGTTCGTACCCCGATGCACATCACAGAAATGGAAACCAAGTTCCCAGAAGCATTCGCACAGTTCAAGGAAGTTTGCAGTATTCTGGAGAACCACTACAGAGATATGCAGGACATGGAGTTCACCGTAGAACACGGTAAGCTGTACATGCTCCAGACCAGAAACGGTAAGAGAACCGCACAGGCTGCACTGAAGATTGCCTGCGATCTGGTAGACGAAGGCATGAGAACAGAAGAAGAAGCTGTTCTGATGATCGATCCGAGAAACTTAGACACTCTGCTGCACCCGCAGTTTGATGCAAAGGCATTGAAGGCCGCTACACCGCTGGGCAAGGGCTTGGGGGCATCTCCTGGTGCTGCTTGCGGTAAGGTTGTATTCACCGCAGATGATGCAGAAGCTTGGAACAACAAGGGCGAAAAGGTTGTTCTGGTTCGTCTGGAAACCTCTCCGGAAGATATTACCGGTATGAAGGCTTCTCAGGGTATCCTGACCGTTCGTGGCGGTATGACATCGCATGCTGCTGTTGTTGCACGTGGTATGGGTACCTGCTGTGTATCCGGCTGCTCTGAAATTGCAATGGACGAAGAAAACAAGGTATTCACCTTGGCTGGCAAGGAGTTCCACGAGGGAGATTACATCTCGATCGATGGTTCTACCGGTAACATCTACGAGGGAATTATCCCGACTGTGGATGCTTCTATCGCTGGCGAATTCGGCAGAGTTATGAGCTGGGCAGACAAGTACAGAGTTCTGAAGGTTCGCACCAATGCAGATACACCGGCTGATGCAAAGAAGGCACGGGAGCTGGGTGCAGAAGGTATTGGTCTGTGCCGGACAGAACATATGTTCTTTGAAGCTGACCGTATCGCTGCATTCCGTGAGATGATCTGCTCTGATACAGTAGAAGAAAGAGAAGCTGCACTGGCAAAAATTGAACCGATGCAGCAGAGTGACTTCGAGGCACTGTACGAAGCACTGGAAGGTACCCCGGTTACCATTCGTTTCCTGGATCCGCCGCTCCACGAATTCGTACCGACCGAAGAAGAAGACATCAAGAAACTGGCTGACGCACAGGGCAAGACAGTAGAACAGATTAAGACCATCATTGCGTCTCTGCACGAGTTCAACCCGATGATGGGACATCGTGGCTGCCGTCTGGCTGTTACGTATCCGGAAATTGCTAAGATGCAGACAAAGGCTGTTATCAAGGCTGCCATCAACGTAAAGAAGGCACATCCGGATTGGAATGTCAAGCCGGAAATCATGATCCCGCTGGTTGGCGATGTCAAGGAACTGAAGTATGTCAAGAAGTTCGTTGTTGAGACTGCGGACGCTGTTATCGCAGAAGCTGGCGTAGAGCTGGATTATGAAGTAGGTACAATGATTGAAATCCCAAGAGCTGCACTGACAGCTGACGAAATCGCAAAGGAAGCTGACTTCTTCTGCTTCGGTACCAATGACCTGACACAGATGACCTATGGCTTCTCCCGTGATGACGCAGGCAAGTTCCTGGGTGCTTACTATGACGCTAAGATCTTCGAAAACGATCCGTTTGCAAAGCTGGATCAGACTGGCGTTGGTAAGCTGATGAAGATGGCAATTGAGCTGGGCAAGCCGGAGAATGACAAGCTGCACTGCGGTATCTGCGGTGAGCACGGCGGTGACCCGACCTCCGTTGAGTTCTGCCACGAAATCGGTCTGGACTATGTTTCCTGCTCACCGTATCGTGTGCCGATCGCAAGACTGGCTGCTGCACAGGCTGCTATCAAGAGCAAGTAATTGTTGAATATTTAACTTTTTTCGCGAAAAAATATCCATACGAATAAAAACCATTCAGACCCACCCCGTTAGTATTCCGATTGATACACACAAAACGAATCCGACACTCGTTGGTGGTATCTTTCTTATAGTACAGTTAAAAAAGCACACCCAGCGGCGGACATGCCGCAACGGGTGTGCTTTTTCTTTTCTTATGATTCCAGCAGGAGCTGCGAACCCTCAGGATTTCTTTTTCCGCTGCTCAACTGCTTCATGCAACAGATATTCAATCTGTCCGTTAATGGAACGAAAGTCTGCTTCCGCCCAAGCTGCAATTTCTTCCCACAGGCTGGGGGACAGTCGAAGCAATACCTGTTTTTTAGCAGATTCCTTGTTTTTGACTGCCTTTTCCCGTTGCAGAATCTCCCGCTCCATTTCCTGTATGCGTGCCAGCCGTTCTTGCAGCTGTAGTTCCTTTTTTTCGAGTTCTGCCACGTTTTCCCTCTTTTCTTTTATAAATATGGCTGATATAGAAGTATGTTCTATCGCTGCCAATCATCAATCATACCAGCAAATAAAACTGGTTCGTGAAACACACGTCTTCCTTAATAAATACTACCGCTATTTACAATTGGCTGTGCGTCCTTATTGCCGCAAAGTACCACCAGCAAATTGGAAACCATGGCTGCCTTTCGTTCCTCATCCAGCACAACAATCTCATCCTCACTCAGCTTATCGATTGCCATTTTTACCATACCGACGGCACCGTCTACAATTTTCTGCCGTGCGGCAATGATGGCAACCGCCTGCTGACGCTGTAACATGGCTGCTGCAATTTCTTCTGCATAGGCAAGGTGCGTAATCCGAACTTCTTCAATGACAAGTCCGGCATCCGCCACACGTTTTTGCAGCTCTGTCTGCATCTGGGCTGCAATTTCTATGGCACTGCCCCGCAGCGTTTTCTCCTTTGCGGCATCTTCCTCCTCGTCATCAAATACATCATATGGATACAAACGGGCAATATTTCGAATCGTAGAGTCTGTCTGTATGCTCAGGTACTCCTTGTAATTTTCTACTGCAAATACTGCCTGTGTGGCATTCTGCACATGCCAGATCACAACGGCTCCAATTACAACCGGATTACCCAATACATCATTGACCTTTTGCCGTTCGTTATTCAGCGTCTGTGTTTTCAGAGAAATGGTTTTCTTTAAGCTGTTGCTTTGCAGGGCAGAAGAGGGGAGCGAGCCTTTTTTCAACGCAGCAGTTGTCTCCTGCATAGCATGCTGTTTTTCCTCTTGATAGGTTGGGCTGAAAGTTGTACAGAACGGATTTACAAAGAAAAATCCAGCCTTCCGAATCGTACCATAATACACACCAAACAGGGTGAATACCCGTGCTTCATTGGGCGGTACAACCTTCAATCCGGCAAGCGGCAGAATCAATGCACACCATGCCAGAATACTTACTGCCATCAAAATGCCGCCCAATGCAAATTGTTCCTCTGATATCTGGAAGATACTCCAGATAAATACGGCAATAGAAACCAGGTAACCCAGAATGGTCAACCCCAGCACCAGAAAGCCGCTTTTTGCATGCAGTTCTTTTTCCGTAATTTCTTTTCGATTTTGTGTCATGTCCATACCCTCCTTGTTTTTCTCACCACTCTGGTGATATTATTATGATATCATATTGAAATGAATTTGTCAAGGGGATTTTGAAAAAAATACACCGCACGCAAAGAGCACACGGTGTATCGTACTGTTGTATATTAAAGTTTTATGATCACCACGCAGCATCCAAACCAGCGGACTTCTGTGCATAGTAGGTCAGAATTGCCACCGCATCCTCTACGGTAATTTGTCCGTCACCGTCCACATCGGCTGCTAAAAAGGCGGTTTCTTCTGTATCCGCTGCCTGGGTCAGCTTTGCTTCCAGTCCAGCAGACTGCTGTGCGTAGTAGGTTAGAACTGCCACTGCATCTTCTACGGAAACATTGCCGTCGTTGTCTGGATCACCATAAGAGATCAATGGCTGCGTCATCATATCCACTGCGGATGCACCATTGGTAGAGGCATCTCCTAAAAATATTGCAGACGGTTTTGCGATGGCACCCTCATAATTCGCTTCTACTGCTTCTGCTGCTGCAAAGATCTCCTCTGTATCTGCAAATACACCTGTTCCATCTCTAAATGCACTTGCATTTGCATAATATAATGAACTTGCATTACTCCAAGAAATCTTTGCATCTTCATATCCCAATTGCTGAAGGGTAGCAAGAAGCTGTTCCTGTTCTGTTTGTGGAACATTTTGAATGATCATCACGCCATCATAAGACCCTTGCAAAAGCTGTGCATAATAAGGATAATATTCCGCAGATTCTATTACCTCTGCTTCCCGCAGCGTCTGGCACATTTTTCGTACAATGCCCTGCTTACTCTCCACTTTCGTCGGGTCTTTTATCAAATTGCCGTCCTCGTCCAAACTATCCCACAATTTCACATACAACACATCATTCAGTGTATTTTCATGCGATTGGTCAAACGAAGCAAAAAAGTCTGCATACTTGGTTTCCAGTTCTCTGTACGCTGCAATTTTTTCCGGCGGAATTGCCAAGTCCAGAACATTGCACCGATAATCACTTAAAACAACGATATTTGAATGCTTATCACTTTTTCGATAAGCCGGATAGTAACCGTCTTTTGTTACCCAATCCAAAGTCCCCTTATCATCGAACTGCTCATAGCCACTCGGCACCTCAACGGTAATCTGATACAACGCACTGACTGGCATTGCCGTTAATAAGCTGCCTGCAAGAGCCGCACCAGCAAGAATTGCAATCCATTTTTTCTTTTTCATAAAAATTCCTCCTTTCGCTTACGAAACTGTACTGCCTATACGTTCATTATTGTAATAGAATACTAAAAGTGTTGAAGTAATTCTTGTTCCATAAAAATTACCGCCACCATAAGTAGTCCAGATTCCTATTACTGTTCTGTATGTTTCGCCGTTAAATGTTTGCTCAAAATACATTGGTCCTCCGCTATCCCCAGGACTTGCATATGCGGTACATTGAATCTGGCGGTCAGCTAATTCAGAAGATATAGAGACAATATTTCCAGTTCCTTTGTACCTTTTAAGTGTTCCAAAAGTTCCAGGAAAACCACTTATTGTTACTGGGCTATTACTTGTCATAAAATCATCCATTGCCACACCAAGCGAAAACATACCATACTCTGATAAATCTTCTTCTACATAGAGCAGTGCATAATCATATTGAAAATCTTTATTATTTAAATATCCTAGAGACAAATGTACTTCTTTTGGGTAAACTGTTTTTAAAATACTTGTACAGTCTTCATTATAAATATCCACTCTCATATTTTCATTATAATGTTTATCCTCATAATTGTACACACAATGTGCAGCTGTTGCAATAATATGATTATCAATAATAAAACCAGAAGATATATGTCCACTTGCTTCTAATCTTACAACAGATACATCCGTATCCGGAACACGGTCATCAATCAAACCAGCACGTGTCGTTCCACCATTTCCATCATAAATAGGAAGATCTACCCTTAAGACATACTTGCTTGTTTCTTTTGTTTCATAATTATACACCTCATAGCCCTGATGTTCATAAAATGCATCCGCCGTCATACAGCTTGCCATACCCAAAAAAGCCATCACAAAAGCCGCAACGACGGCTACCAGTTTTTTCGTCATGTATTTGAAACGTAACATCATTTTCTCCTTTCTCACTGCAAATAGGGCAACGTTTTAATCGTTCCTATTGCATAGGCAGTCAAAATTTAAGAATACACGATATCAATCGTATTGCTGAAAAATACATCTGCTGTCTCATAATTCAAAAGATCGCATCTTCCCTTTAGATACTTATTGAGGCAGATACAATCTATCAAGCTAACAGCCCCATCATTGTTAATATCTCCATATCGTACACTATCCGCCGAAACCGACATCCCCCCTGCCATCGCTGCGGTAAGCATCACAGCAAAAGCAGCTGCCATATGTCTTTTTCCATTCTTCATATTCTTTCCTCCATTTCCTTATCTAACAAAGATACGTATGCTGTCATTTCTATTTTTTATTACCACCTTCTTTTAAAAATACGCTTCTCTCAATAACAATATTATAGCATGATTTCCTTCCTTTGTCAATCGTAAAAATTGCTACTTTTTTCTTTTTATTTTTATAAAAAATATACAGATTAAATAAGAGCGGCTATACCATTGTATGGATACAGCCGCTCCTGTATGATAAATTCAG
>ENA-UONX01001845-UONX01001845.1-human-gut-metagenome-genome-assembly--contig:-P74old-NODE-1845-length-17737-cov-16.675715_pt1 | contig 17737 bp, 16 predicted proteins | sample MGYA00242466_ERZ724013 | MGnify/ENA metagenome assembly ERZ724013 | reverse complement strand
TAACCCCATTGAAACGATCGCTCCGCGAGGGGTACGGCACTGTACGCCGTGTTTGTGCTATACAAAAAACTCCCCTCTACTGGGAGTTGTCGAACGAAGTGAGACTGAGGGGTTGAAATAAACCTAAAGTCTCTCCCTTACCTCACAAAATTGGTACTCACGCGGGGCTCACGCTCGGGCAGGCTTATGCCGGCGGCCTTGCCCGCGGCGATGCACTTGAGCAGCCACGCCATGTTGCGGCCAAGGGTGCGCATTATCTGAAGGCCCTCTTTGTCCTGCGCCACTTCTTCGGGGCTGTTGCCGTGCACCATGCACCAATACTGGCTGGGCACTATCGGCATGCCGCGGATTATGAAATACTTGTTAAGCACGTCAAGCGTGGCGGTGGTGCCCGCACGGCGGGCGGAGACTATTGCTGCGGCAGGTTTGCCGGCGCAGTTCACGCTGCCGCCATAGAACAGGCGATTCATGAATGCTGTAAGGTTGCCGTTGGGGCCGGCGAAATATACGGGGCTGCCTACTATTATGCCGTCCGCCTCGTTCACTTTTTTGCGGGCGATGGCAACAACCTCGTCCTCTTTATCAAACACGCAGGGCTTGCCGCCGGCGCATGCGCCGCAGTCCGTGCAGCCCTGTATCGCCTTTGCGCCTATGTGGAATATCTCGGTTTCTATTCCGGCTTCGTTCAGCGTCTTTTCCGTCTCCTTCAGGGCGGTATAGGTGCATCCGTGCGGGCGCGGGCTTCCGTTGATGAGCAGTACCTTCATTAGTATATATCCTCCTGTTTATTATTCCTTGCCCTGTATCATGTAGCAATCCGGCGTGGGCGTTTCCTTGGGCAAAAGCCGCGCACGCAGTTCTTCATCACGCTCTAATTCATCGGTTATAACAACCGTTGTGCCGGGGCAAAGGTAAAGATACACCCATTGCGCATCGTCCGGCAGCAGCCGTATGCACCCGTGCGACGCGGGCTCGCCCAGCTTCCAGAATTCTTCTCCCATCAGATATCTGTCATCCCGCTCGGAATACGGCACGGAGTGGAAATATATTCTGCCGCGTATCTGGCTCCAATACTGGGCATAGCAGTTGAACCGCACAAAAAACGCGAAGCGCTTGTAATCATCGCCCATTGTAAATGTTCCGCGCGGGCTGCGGTTGGTTTCCTCTATTCCGCTTGAGCATATCATTTCGCGCACAAGCGTGGTGTATTCGCCGTTTTCATCCGCGGTATATACAAAAACGGCCTGATTGGTCAAATCCACCACCGCCTTAAACAGCGCCGGATCGTCGTTCAGCTTAGCTTCCTCCGCATAGCGCCCGCCCTCATGCGTCCGCAGGCTTTTTGCCGCAAGGGGATAATCCTCGCTGCGGTATGCCGTAGGTTCAGGCGTAGGCTCCGGAGTCGGTTCGGGAGTAGGTTCGGGCGTAGGCTCCGGCGTGGGCGTAGGCGTAGGCACGGGAGTGGGCGTTGCAGGCGCGGGCGTGGGCGGCTGTATTTCAACCGTTTCCACCGGCGCATAAGGATTGATTATGCCGCAGGCAGCCATCAGCAGCGCCAGCGGTATACAAAGCAACAATGTATACTTGTGTATTTTCCTGTTTTTCATGACATTATTGTAACACATATGCCGCCGCGCTTGCAATAAGTACTGCTTCGGGGTATAATCATTTCGGTTAAGGTTATATGACCTTATTATGCGATATTCATCGCGCAACGTTGAAAGGAGCTATTTGAAAATGAGTGATTACATTGAGGCGCTTGGCATAATCGCGCCCAAGGCCGTGTACAAGAATCTTACGCCTGCACAGCTTGTAGAGCATGCGCTTCGCCGCGGCGAAGGCACGCTGAGCGAGACCGGCGCGCTGGTAGTGACCACCGGCAAATATACCGGCCGTTCCCCCGACGACCGCTTCGTGGTCGATGCGCCCAATATTCACAACGATATAGATTGGGGCAAGGTAAACGTTCCCATAAGCGAAGAAAAGTACGAAGCCATATATAACCGCATGACCGCTTACCTGCAGGGCCGCGAGCTGTTCGTGTTCGAAGGCTTTGCCGGTGCTGATGAGCAGTATCATCTGCCCGTGCGCGTTGTTAACGAGCTTGCCAGCCAGAACCTGTTCATCCATCAGCTGCTTGTCCGTCCTACCGAGGAGCAGCTCAAGGACTTCGTTCCCGGCTTCACCATAATCGCAGCCCCCGGCTTCAAGTGCTCCCCCGAAGTGGACGGCGTGCACAGCGAGGCCGCAATAATAGTCAATTTCAACAAGCGCACCGTTATAATTGCCGGCAGCCAGTATGCGGGCGAAATAAAGAAGAGCGTATTCTCCGTGATGAACTATCTGCTTCCCAAGCAGGGCGTGTTCACCATGCATTGCTCCGCCAACGTTGGCGCGGATGGCGACAGCGCGCTGTTCTTCGGCCTTTCCGGCACCGGCAAGACCACCCTTTCCGCCGATCCTAACCGCAGCCTTATAGGCGACGACGAGCACGGCTGGAGTGAGAGCGGCATATTCAATATCGAAGGCGGCTGCTACGCCAAGTGCATCAACCTTTCCCAGGAAAACGAGCCCCAGATTTGGAATGCCATCAAGTTCGGCTCCCTGGTTGAAAACGTTGTTATGGATCCCGAAACCCGCAAGCTTGACTATGCGGACAACAGCCTGACCGAGAATACCCGCGTGGGCTACCCCGTGGATTATATCCCCAACTGCCTCATTCCCGGCGTTGCGGGCCATCCCAAGACCGTTATATTCCTTACTGCGGATGCTTTCGGCGTGCTGCCTCCAATCTCCAAGCTCAATGCCGACCAGGCCATGTACCACTTCGTATCCGGTTACACTTCCAAGCTGGCCGGTACCGAGCGCGGCATAGTTGAACCGCAGACCACGTTCTCCACCTGCTTCGGCGCGCCCTTCCTACCCCTGCATCCTTCCGTATACGCGAACATGCTGGGCGAGCGCATTGAAAAGCACAACACCAACGTTTATCTTGTAAACACCGGCTGGGCCGGCGGCAAGTACGGCGTAGGTTCCCGTATGAAGCTCAAGTACACCCGCGCCATGGTTACCGCCGCGCTGAACGGCGACCTGGAGAAGGGCGAATTCGTGCTGGATCCCATATTCAACGTTATGGTTCCCACCACCTGCCCCAACGTGCCGGATGAATTCCTCAGCCAGCGCAGGCTTTGGAACAACGACGCCGAATACGAAGCCACCGCAAAGGATCTGGCCGCCCGCTTCGTGAAGAACTTCGAGAAGTATTCCAACATGCCCAAGAACATCATCGAAGCCGGCCCGAAGGCTTAAAGCATAGCTTTTTCGAAGAAGCGGCTAATTGCCGCTTCTTCGACTTTTTCTCGGGTTTTTCCTCTCGCGTTCGCTCCCGGGCGGCAAAACCCGCAGGGTATGAAATCCCTTCGGGCTTTCTCCGTTTCGGCGGCAAAGCCGCCAAAGCCGGAGTAAAATTAAAGGGGCTTATCGCCCCTTAACAACCCCTTTTTCAAAGCTTCTGTTCTACATTACAATCTTGCCAAGTGCGCTGGTTTTTCCATCCGGCTTTTTGATGCAGATATAAAGCGCATTGCCGTCGGCTTTTTTATAAACCCTCAGCCGTTCGCCTTCAAGGCTGGGCGCGCTGAAATGTATCTCTGCGGACTTTATTTTGCCCGATGCTATCTCCTTCGCGCTCAGGCAATCCAGCGCCAGCCGCGCATAGCAAACGTTGTTCATATGCTGCCCGAAGTCTATGTCCGTTGAACGGACGGTATATTCAAACGCAAAGTCATCCTCGCCGAAATCATCCGCAAAGCGTGCGGGCGAGTCCGTTATGCCCTGCATGGGGCTGTATTCAAAATCCTTCGGAAAGCCCGTATCGCCAAAGTGCATCAGTCTGCCGCCATTCCCGAGTATTGCCCATTGCGTCCGTCCAAGGGCGATGAGCTTTTCGCCCTGCTTTAAGCTGTAGCTTCTGAAGCAGCGGTAGGCTTCGTCCGCGCATTGCTCGGGCCACGTTGCCGCCGTGACCGTATCCATAAGCCGCGCGCGGGAGAAGAAATCTATCCGCGTGTGTACCGTCAGCCAGAATTCGCCGCGCTTGGCCATTGCCATCCCGCCAACGCCTATCTGCTCCGCGTGTTCCGCGGCCATTGCCTGAAATATAGTGAACGCCGCCAGCGGGGACATTGCCGCCGCCGCGTCGCAATAGTCCGGCGAAATTATATATTCCTTTTCAAATACGCTCTGTGCCATTGCTTCTCCCTCAGCTGTTCAGCTTAAGCGCGTTTATCATGTGCCGTATATGTATGCTCATGGCGTGGCTTGCGCCGTCCCCGTCGCGCTTCATAATGAATTCAACTATCAGCGCGTTGTCCCGCCGCACAATATCTTTGAGCAGCTTTTGATTGGTGGATACGAGCATTACCTCATGCACGGCGCTGTTTATAATGGGGAAAAGGCGGCTTATGAATTCGTTGTGGCTTGCCGCGCCTATCATCTCATGAAACTCCTGGTCGGCATCCGGCCAGTTGCCGTCGCTCCTGAGCAGTCTGTTCACCTTCTTCGCCTGTTCTTCTATTGCGGCAAGCTCGCTGTCGTCCGCCCGTTCGCAGGCAAGCTTAACGCTTTGCGGTTCAAACATAAGGCGTATTTCGTAAAGATCGCTCAGCCGCACGCGCATGAAGTCAATCGAGTTTATGCTTACGTCGCCTATGCTGGGCAGTTCGTTGGCGATGAATGTGCCGCTGCCGCGCTTGACCACCAGAACCCCCTGCGCTATCAGCGCGCTCACGGCTTCTCTAAGCGTTGCGCGGCTAACGCCAAGCCTTGCGGAAAGTTCAAACTCGTTGGGCAGCTTGTCCCCCGGCTTGAACTGCTTTTGTATCAGTATCATGTCGTAAAGCGCCTCTCCTGTGCGCTCGGTAAGGCTTTTTGCCTTGGTTGAGGGCATAGCGTTCATCCTCCGTTTCTGCTTTTGGCATATTATAATCGAAAGCGGCGCGCAAATGCAATAGATATGCGCCCTTTGCAAACGCCAATAATGTATGATACAATATATATTCAATAAAACAAGTGTGAATTAAAACGAAGAGGAGTACAGTGCAAATGGACATGATAAAACGGTTTGTCAGGTATTACAAACCGCACAAGCGCCTTTTTATGCTGGATACGGCATGCTCTCTAATGGTCGCCATATGCGATCTTTTTTACCCGATGATAGCCAAAAACATAACCAACGTATATGTTCCCAATAAGGAGCTCAGGCTGCTGCTGGTTTGGGCGGGCGTGCTGCTTGTGATATATCTTATAAAGGCGGCGCTGAACTATATAATTCAGTATTGGGGCCATATCGTGGGCGTAAGGATACAGGGAGATATGCGGCGCGACATGTTCCGCCATCTTCAGAAGCTGCCCTTCTCCTTCTTTGACGAAAACAAGACCGGCGCGATAATGAGCCGCCTTGTGAACGACCTGTTTGAAGTATCGGAGCTGGCGCACCACGGGCCGGAGGATGCGTTCATATCCGGCATAACGCTGATAGGTTCCTTTATAATGCTTGCAAACATAAATCTCTACCTTGCGCTGATAGTTTTTGCGGTGATACCGCTTATGATATTCTTTGCCGTTAAAACGCGCAGGGAGATGAACGCTGCGTTCAAGGCGTCCCGCGTGCAGGTGGGCGAGGTGAATGCGAATGTTGAAACGGCGATAGCCGGCATGCGCGTTTCCCGTTCATATACCGCGGACGAGCATGAGAACGCCAAATTCGGCGTGGCCAACGAAAGCTTCAAAAAAGCGCGCAGCCGTGCATACCGCGCCATGGCAACGTTTGGCAGCGGCATGAACTTCTTTAACGATATGCTCTATCTGCTGGTGCTTACGGCGGGCGGCCTGTTCTTCTATTACGGCAAGATAGACTCCGGCGATTTTGTGGCGTTCTTGCTTTACGTTTCAATATTCATGAAACCCATAAACCGTCTTGTGAGCCTGTTTGAGCAGCTTCAGGAGGGCATGACGGGCTTCCAGCGATTCGTGGAGATAATGGACGAACCCGAAGAAGCGGACGACGGCAAGCTGAATCCGGACAAGCTTGAAGGCAACATTGTTTTTGACGACGTATCCTTCCGCTATTCAAACAGCGACTCCGCCGATACCGAATCAAAGGTGATATCGCACCTTTCCATGCGCATAGACAAGGGCAAGACCGTTGCGCTGGTTGGTCCCTCCGGCGGCGGAAAGACCACGCTTTGCAACCTTATACCGCGATTCTATGAAATAGACTCCGGCGCGATAACCATAGACGGCATGGACATACGCGACATGACGCGCTATTCCCTGCGCCGCAACATAGGCATAGTTCAGCAGGACGTTTTTCTTTTCAACGGCACCATACGCGAAAACATTGCCTACGGCGATCTTGACGCAACGGACGAGCAAATAATTGAAGCCGCAAAGAAAGCCAACATACACGATTATGTCATGACCCTTGAAGAAGGCTACGACACAAACGTGGGCGAGCGCGGCGTTAAGCTCTCCGGCGGGCAGAAGCAGCGCATATCCATTGCGCGCGTGTTCCTGAAAAACCCCAGCATACTTATTCTGGACGAGGCCACGAGCGCGCTCGACAACGCAACCGAAATGCTCATTCAGCAGTCCCTGTCGGAGCTTGCCAAGGGCCGCACCTGCATAATAGTTGCGCACAGGCTTTCCACGATCAAGAATGCGGATGAGATAATCGTCCTTACCAAGGACGGCATAGAGGAACGCGGTACGCACGAAGAGCTGATGAAGCTTAATAAAATATACGCCGGCCTTTATATGTATCAATTCAAGGAATAAGAAAAGAGACAAAAAAGCGGGCTTTACGCTGTTTCAGGTAAGTCCGCTTTTTCTTCCCCCCAAGCCTCGCCGCTTGTAGGGGTATTGTAGCATTTTTAATAAGAAAAGTCTTACACTTTTTGCACAATTTCAAAATATTTTTATGCGCCCTTTTTCACCCGCTCAAATTCGTCCTGTATCTCCTTTGAAGGGGCGATTGTGAGCAGAGACACGACAATTATGAATATGCTGGACACTATGAACGCGGGCAGCAGCTCATATATGCCGAATATGCCGCCGAGGGGCTTTATAACAAGCTTCCATATGAACACCATGCCGCCGCCGGAGAGCATGCCGGCTATCGCGCCCGCACGGGTCATGCGCTTCCAGAACAGGCTGAACAGCACCAGCGGCCCGAACGTTGCCCCGAAGCCCGCCCATGCGAAGGAGACTATTGTGAATATTACGCTGTTTTCATCCAGCGCTATCACTATGGCTATAGCGGTTATTACCGGCAGCATTATGCGCGAAAGCGTCATAACCTCCTTATCGGTGGCGTTCTTCTTAAATATGCCCTGATAGGCGTTTTTAGCAAATGCGGACGCGGCGATGAGCAAATATGAATCGGAAGAGCTTATGGTCGCCGCCAATATGCCCGCCATTGCAAGCCCCGCAAGCGCCGCAGGCAGCAGCGAACGGGAAAGATAGACGAATACGTTTTCCGCCTCGGACGCAGTTGTCAGCGCCGTGGGGAACAGAGCACGGCCCACTATGCCTATCATTATTGCCGCCGCAAGCGAAATCACTACCCAAACCATTGCCACGCGGCGCGCGCGCTTGAGCTCATCCTCCCTGCGGATGGCCATGAAGCGCAGCAATACCTGCGGCATTCCGAAATAGCCAAGACCCCATGCCAGCATACTTGCCACGCTGAGCGCACCGTAATCCTGCCGCGCGCCGAATGAAGGCACGCCGTTCACGGCAAGCTGCACCCCGCCTTCGGTAACGGGATCCGCTATGCCGAAAAATTCAAGGAAGCCGGGGAAATCCTTAACGTTTTCAAAAACCGCGCCAAGGCCGCCCGCGTTCGCCACGCCAAGCGTAAGCACCGCCACGAGCACAACCACCATTACAATGGCCTGCATAAAGTCCGATGCGCTTTCCGCCAAAAAGCCGCCGAGCAAGGTGTATATAAGCACGAATGCCGCGCCAACGAGCATCATTGTGATATACGGCGCGCCGAACAGCGTTGAAAACAGCTTGCCGCAGGTAACAAGGCAGCTTGCCGCATATACCGTGAAGAACACCAGTATGAATGCGGCGGAAATGCCCATTATGACCTTCTTTTTCTCATGAAAACGATTGGAGAAAAACTCCGGCAGGGTTATGGCGTTGTTCGCGGCGATGCTGTATCGCCTGAGCCGCTTGGATACCACCAGCCAGTTTATGTACGTTCCCACGGCAAGGCCCGCCGCCGTCCAGAACGCATCCGCCAGCCCGCACCAGTATGCCACGCCGGGCAGGCCCATCAGCAGCCAGCCGCTCATGTCCGATGCTTCCGCGCTCATTGCGCTTACCCACGGGCCAAGGCTCCTGCCGCCCAGGAAAAACTTTTCCGTATCTGCATTCGCGCGGCGGGCAAAGAATATGCCTATGCCTATTACCGCCGCCATGTACACCACCATCACTATCAATATTTGCAGCGACCCTTGTTCCATTTGTGTCCTCCTATAACTTAACATGAAATAAATTCATGTTTTATATCGTTCAATCTATGGTATCGGCGTATTATAGCGGCGTATAAGGCAAATTGCAAGCGGTATTTTATGTGAAAAAACTGCCGCTGGGCTTGCCAAATGAAGAAAAGTGCCGTATCATATAGCAAAACAGGATAAGATGAAACTTATTCATTTTTATAAGGAGGACGATATGAGCGACGCTAAATACGTCATGTTTATAAAAGCGGTTGATAAGAAAAGCCTTGCCCTTGCCGCGCAGGAGCTTTGCTGCACGCCCAGCGCCGTGAGCCACGGCATAAGCGCGCTGGAGACGGAACTGGGGCTGAGGCTGATGAAGCGCAGCCGCGGCGGCGTGGAGCTTACGGCGGAAGGGGAGCACGTTATAGGCGCGGTGCGCGGCGTGCTTGAGGCAATGGAGCGCGTGCAGCAGGCCGCGGAGGAGGCGCGGCAGGGCTTGGGCAGAATAGTGCGCATAGGCGCGTTCACAAGCGTTGCCGTACATTGGCTGCCTGGCATGATAAAAAGCTTTGAGCAGGTTTGCCCGCAGGCGCAGTTCAAGCTGCTCAACGGCGACTATCACGATATCAACACATGGCTTGAGGAGGGCAGCATAGATATAGGCTTCGTCACCATGCCGGATTATCCAAAGAACTGCCGCGGCATTGCGCTGAAGGAGGATAGGCTTTTAGCCGTACTGCCAAAGGAGCATCCGCTTGCGGGAAACAGTAGCTTCCCCGTTGCGGCGGTTGAAAACGAAAGCTTCATTTCAATAATGGAAAACAGCGCGAACGATGCCCGCCGCGCGCTGGACATGGCGGGGGTTAAGGCGCACGTTAAATACACCACCAAGGACGACTATGCCGTTATAGCAATGGTGGAGCAGGGGCTGGGCATAAGCATAATGCCGGAGCTGCTGCTTGGCGGCCTTACGCACAACGTTAAGCTGATGCCGCTGGACAACCGCGCCAGCCGCATAATAGGCGCCGCCGTGCCGGAGAAGAACAGCGACAACGCCACCGCGCAGAAGTTCATTGCGCACATGCAGCGCTGGATAGCCGCGCGATACGCGCCACACGCGGAATAATATATTATTTTGGCACTTGCTTTTAACTTAAAAAGCTGATATGGTTAATTAATTAAATGGAGGTAATACCATGCATTGCAATGCGAATTACAGTTTTGCACTAATACAGTCTTGGTTTGGCCCCCAGCTATGGAGAGGGCGAAGCAAGACAATTTTCTCCTGCGCATAAGTTATACTTGTGCGCTTTTTTATTACAAAAGGAGGATAGAATAATGCTTCCCTATCTTACGGATTATGAAAACGATCGTCGGCTTTTCCGTCTGCGTGTGGCGAACGCAATACTCGTACTGCTTCCTTTCATGGTGCTTTACCGTGCGACGGAATTGTGGTTTAGCGATATGTATTTGTTTGATTTTATGAAACGCTCACAGTATGGCCTTATGTGGTTTGCGCTGTGCCTTATTTCGGTATATCGCCCCAGATTTTCGCTTTTCATTTCGTATGGGGATACCGCAGCGATAATACTCGCCCAAATTCTTGGCGACTTGATACTTGAAAACAACACTATCCGCGCTACGCCGGAGGATTATCTTACGCCAGGTCACGGCAAATTATCCCACCACGGCATAGGCATATGGCTGCAATTCTTTTTTGCCATAACGGTCCTCTATGTGGCCTATGCGCGGCAGATAGAGCCGAGGATTAAGGCGCGGCGGGAGCGGCGCGGGAAATGACAAAACGCGGGCGGCTTTCGATAACTGCCCGTTTTTGTGTTTTTCCCCATTTACAAAGGATATGCCCTTCTGGTATAATTCTTCACGACAAAGGGGAGTAACCTGCCTGCGTGCGAAAATGCGGGCGGTTTGGGCGTCATCACGGCTGCATGGCCCGCCCTGCCTTGATTGGTGAGACTTTTGCCGCTTGTTTGCCGCACATATGCGGCTAAGGAAGCGCGGCGGGAGTTTTTTTATACCCAAAAGGCTTTTGCATGGCGCGAACAATAATCAAAACCGGAGGAAAACCACAATGGAACAATTTGTTGAACTGTTTTCAAACGTGGCCAATTTCACGTGGCAGCAGCTGCTTATGATTGCCATAGGCGCAACGCTCATCTATTTGGCCATAAAAAAGGAAATGGAGCCCACGCTTCTTTTGCCCATGGGCTTCGGCGCAATATTGGTCAATTTGCCCTTTGTCAATACGGAGGCTATTGAAACCCTTTTCAATGCCGGCATAGCCACGGAGCTTTTCCCGCTGCTGCTGTTCATCGGCATAGGCGCGATGATAGACTTCGGCCCCTTGCTTTCCAATCCGAAAATGTTCCTCTTCGGCGCTGCGGCGCAGTTCGGCATATTCTTCACGTTTATAATGGCGCGGCTCATAGGCTTCACCCTTCAGGACGCCGGCAGCATTGCAATAATCGGCGCGGCGGACGGCCCCACGTCCATTTACCTTGCCAACTATTTTAAGTCCAACTATCAGGGCCCAATAATGGTAGCCGCGTATTCATACATGGCGCTCGTGCCAATTATACAGCCGCCCGTAATAAAGATGCTCACCAGCAAAAAGGAACGCTGCATCCGCATGCCGTACAGCCCCAGCGCCGTATCCGGCACAACGCGCGTGCTGTTCCCGATATTCGTAACCGTGGTCGCGGGTACCATCGCCCCCAAGAGCGCGGAGCTTATAGGCTTCCTCATGTTCGGCAACCTTATAAGGGAATGCGGCGTGCTCGGCAGCCTGAGCGAAACCGCGCAGAAGTCCCTTGCCAATCTTGTTACGCTGCTGCTTGGCATATCCGTTGCGTTCAAGATGAAGGCAGAGCTTTTCGTAACGGCGGAAACGCTTGCAATAATCGCGCTCGGCCTTGTCGCGTTCATATTCGATACCGCGGGCGGCGTGCTGTTTGCAAAGTTCCTCAACCTGTTCCTCAAGAACAAGGTGAACCCCATGATTGGCGCGGCGGGCATATCCGCCTTCCCGATGGCCAGCCGTGTTGTGCATAAGCTTGGCCTGCAGGAGGATAACCAGAACTTCCTGCTGATGCATGCCGCGGGCGCAAACGTGTCCGGCCAGATCGCCAGCGTAATAGCCGGCGGCCTTATGATAACGCTTATAGAAGCCATGCTTTGATAAAAGGAGGATACAAGCCATGTTTATACTTAACGCAATGAAATTCGCCTGGTCTCCCGAAACGCTTATGCCCTCCCTGCTGCTCACGCTCAAGGGCATGATAGGCATCTTCGCCGTAATACTGACCATATGGGCCTTCGTGGCAATACTGAATAAGGTCACGGGGAAGAAAGAAAAATAAAGCGATATTGGCAAACGAATTTGATTTAACAAAGAGGCTCCCGTGCAAAAACGCGGGAGCCTTTTGGCATATAATCTTTTACTCTCCCGCCCGTGGCAGCAGCTCTCTCGGTCCTTTGCCAAGGTAGCGCAGCACGAACACGAGCGTTCCTGCTATGAACAGCCCCAGCGCGGCAAGGCAGGTGAGCAGGCTCACCTTCGCATCTGCGCCGAGCGCAAACTCGACCTCCACCTGCGTGCTTTCGGCTAAGTATGCGCTGAAGGCTAAGAACTCCTCAGGAGTTTGGTTGGCGCTGGCCATTATGCTCTCGCCTACGCCGGCGGTAAGCGCATGGCCTATTGCCGCACCAATAAGCGCACCTGTCACGGCGATGATAAGCGCACTCAGCATAACCGCGGCAAAGGCGCGAGCCTTGCTGCAACCAAGCAGGCGCATGGTGCCTATGCTCTGCTTCTGCGACTGTGCATAGAAGAACGCCAGAAGTAATGCAGCTATTACCAACAGCGAGGATGACAGTATAAGCAGCAGCTCCGCCGTACCGGAAAGTGCTTCCAAGCTTGGCTGTATTCTCGAATAGCCTTGGTCGTAGAAGGTGAACCGTGCTTCGTAATCGCCCTGCTTCGCGCCCGTTATGCCAAGCTCGTTCATGCGTTCTATAAACGGCTCAATTTTGCCGTTCTCCAGCCATATGGTCAACAGCGCGCCCGTGACAGGTCTATCCTCCTCGGCAGGGGCATTCTCGAGCGACTTTTCGGGAATGTAGATTGTGTTCCAGGGGACGGACACGGCGGACGCGGACACGGCGGAAGTGCCCGTGAGCGGGCGGACGTTATACGTGCCGACTATTTCATATTCGCCATTGTCAAAGAAATGGTCCGGGTCGGTGTAGGTGTAGCGGGGCTTAAGTTCATCGCTTGAATTAGAGAAGTAACCGTATTCATAAAAGCTGAAGTCTATCTTTGTGCCTATGTCCCAGCCCTGTATCGTGGCTAATTCTTTGCTTATCATGCAAACCTTTGCACCGGAATCATATTCTTCATCAGAGATGATTCGTCCGTCCTTCATGTACATATTTCCAACGTTAAAAGCAGGAACGCCCGTAACATCGTTGGTCGTTGTAACGCAGAAAGAACGTGAATTTATATAATACGCACGGCTGATTTGCTCGAACCTTTCGGATAATTCGGGGTTGTTCTTTACATCTTCATATTTATAAAGCCAGAAGGGATGGGCCTCTGTAGATGTAGCTGAAACATATTCCCGAGTTTCATTTGCACCTTGGGTATAGCGATATGAATAATCCGCAAATAAATTTTCAGGTTCAAAGGATATATGAGTAACTCGATTTTTACAATCTACTTCCCTGCCTATCTCATCGTTAATAGCACGTCCGTGATGCATATTTACAGTGCCTATATACTCTATTCCGGGTTCTAAGAACACTAAATTTTGATATTCTGAATCTAAAGTATAATTTAACGCTTCCAATTCGTCAGAATACTTATCAAAATAATCGTTGTAAAGGTCTATGGTAACAGTAACTCGTCCTTTTTCGCTGTCACCTATTGAAAAAGAGTTTGTGGCGGTGTCTGTTATATCCAGCACGTAGGGTATATCGCAAGGCTCACTATCGCCGGTAAAGGAATAGTCAATCGTTATATCGGATAAGGCAAATCCTTCCGATTTAAGGTTGGGGGTAACATACTCTCCTGCATTATAGGGATTAAGTATAGTATTATCATCGATATTTATCTTAAAGCGAATTACATCTCCGGCGAATGCAGGAATAATCAACTCTGCAAGCTTCTGGTGCTTTGTCATTGCCACATTTTCAGCACTATACGCCCCGTATCTGGCTTTTAAGTCATATTTCAAAACTTGAGGCGAAGATACAATTTGTTTCAGGTCGTATCCATATACAGGTAGGGCGTGATACCCAACGTAGTCATGCGATTGGGAAATATCACTTACCAAATTTCCGTAACCATCTACATCTGCATATAAACTCATAATCGCTATTGTTGTGAATGACTCGTCGGCAATCTGAAGATTTTTATCGCTGTCTACATAAAGATTCAAACTTGTGCAGAAGAAGGCTGTAAGCAGAATAAGCACAGCTAAATATAGCGCTGTGCGGGTAGGTTTGCGGAAAAGCTGACGCAGATGCATGGATAGCATAAAATACTCCCCCATATATAACGAGCCTGAAAGGTCAACAGCGTTCCGGTTGGGAACGGGCAGCAATTAAATCGGTCTAAAGGTTTAATTTGGTTACTTGGTTTCTTCGTTGAACTTATGGTAACACATTGCAATATATTGTGTCAATGATTTCCCGACTAATTTTAGATTATATATTATGCCTGAATCGCTTGATTTTTTTCCATAAATTATGATATGCTAATTAAATTGTATGCTATTGATAGTGAAAAATATTTCAGCAAAAGCGCAAAAAAACACAGGGGCGGTAAAAACCATCCCCTGTGTGACAGAATGAGAATTTATCTCCGTCTATTCCTGTTTGCCATCATCACCAGGCGCAGGAAGGTGAGGAATGTGCTCAGCGCGGCAACAACATATGTCATTGCGGCGGCGCGCAGCACCTTTCGCGCGGCCTGTTCTTCGCTGCCGTATGATATGTAGCCGCCCTCGGTAAGCATCTTCAGCCCGCGGCGGGAGGCATTGAACTCCACCGGCAGCGTGACCAGCTGGAACGCTAATATGCCGAAATACAGTCCCGCGCCTATGCTTGCCAAATTGAACGCGCCCATCATTATGCCTATTATAACAAGCCACGGCCCAACGGTTGACCCTATGCGCGCCACGGGCAGCAGCGCATTTCTCACCTTTATGGGCGTATAGCCTTCCTGATGCTGCATAACGTGGCCTATTTCGTGCGCGGCAACGGCCAGCGCCGCAACGGACGTGCTGTTATACACGCTCTCGCTCAGCCCAACGGCGTTCTTTGTTGGATCGTAATGGTCGGTAAGCGAACCGAACACGGGCGAAAGCGTGGCGGAGCTGCCGCCCTCGTAAAGCAGCCTGCGCGCAACGTCGTTCGCCCTGAGGCCGCAGCGCGCAGGCATAGTGGAATACTTTTTGAACGTGCTCTGCACCTTAAGCGAAGCTATCATGCCTATCACGGCCACAACAAGCACCGCTATGTAAAGCAGCGATTCCGATGCGTATGAAAAGTATGGATCGTACATATAATTGCGTCCCCTTCTTACTTTTATTATGCTTATTATAACACGCATTAAAAGCTCTATGAACCCATATTTGGTGAAATGATGGTGACAACATTTTATTAAGATTCTATGAATTTATTGCAAAACAATAAATTCTTGTTGTAATTCGATAAATGGCGTGGTATTATACTTGCGAAAACATAAAACCGCGGAGGGATGGAATTATGACGCTTAAAACGCTTTCAAAAATAACGCGCGCGCTTTTATATGCGCTTATGGCGCTTGTTGCGGCGCTGATGGCGGCGCTGTTCGTATCCGCAGACGTGCGCACCTTTATGGAAAACGAATACGGCGCGGCGGGAAGCACGGTGCTGTTCTATGCAATGCTGCTTGTGTGCGGCGGCATAGCGCTTTGGATACTTATTGAGCTTGCAGCGGTGCTTAAAACAGTGGAAAGCGATCCGTTCGTGGAGCGCAACGCGGCGGCGTTCATGCGCATGGGCATCGCGGCGGAGGCGGCGGGGCTTGTGTTCTTCGTAAAATGCTTTTTTATGTTCACCATCATGACTGCCGTGTGCGCTCTGGTGATGATACTCAGCGGGCTTTTCGCGCTTACGCTTGGCATGGTGTTCAGAAGGGCCGTTGAGTACAAGCGGGAAAACGAGCTTACCATTTGACGCGGAGGGCAGCATGATAAGGGTGAATCTTGACATAATGCTGGCGCGCAGGGGCGTGTCCGGTGGGGAGCTTGCCGAGGCCATAGGCATTACGCAGGCCAATTTGAGCATACTTAAAACCAACAAGGGCAAGGCGATACGCTTTTCCACGCTTGACGCTATATGCAAAAAGCTGAACTGCACGCCGGGGGACATACTGGAATACGTGGAGGATAACAATGGAGCAGAATAAGACGCGGGAATACACATTAAAGCAGCGCATACTTACGCTTTTTGCCATAGCAATAGGCATAGCATTCGCGTGGGGCGTATGCGGCGAATACATGTGGAGCGGGGAGCCTGAAACCGGCAGCGCTATGTTCATATACGGCGGGTTCTGGCTGGTGTACATGGCCGGATTTTACTTCGCCGCATGGGACAGGGCCAAACGGAGCGTATGGGGCTATGTACTGCTTGCGGTGGCGGCTGTGCTGGTGCTGCGGCCGCTTATGTATAAGCAGGTCGAGCTTACGTTTATCAACTTTGCCGCGCTGCCAGCCGTGCTTATGCTGCACGCGGTAACGGTGTGCTTCACCGTGCCCAAAGAACGGCAGGATGGGCTTATAACGGCGTATTTCAAGGGCTGGTTCGTTGCGCCGTTCGTGTGCATAGGCCGCTTCTTTGGCGCGATAGGCAGCGCATTCGGCCGCGGCAAGGCAAGCAAAAACGGCACCGCCGTGCGCGTTGGGCTTATAATGGGCATACCGCTTGCCGCGCTGTGCGCTGCGCTGCTTATAAATGCGGATGCCGCGATGCAGCTTAGCATAGGCCGCTTTTTTGAGGGGCTAAGCATAGGCGCGGTGATATGGCGTGCGATTGCCGCGCTCGCTGCGGCGGTGCTGTTCTTTTCGTTCATATACTATATGGCTTATGAGCCGAAAACGCTTCCGGAAACGCCGTATCAGCGCATAATACCCGCCGTCGCGGCGAAAATTGCGGTAGGAATGCTGCTTACACTATATGTAGTGTACGCCATATTCCAGTTCGCTTACCTTACGGGGCTGAAGGGGCTGCCGGAGGGGCTTACATATTCGCAATACGCCGTGCAGGGCTTTGGCGAGCTTTGCGCCGTGAGCATAATAAACATTGGCGTATACGCGCTGTTCTCCACCGCGGCGGAGGAGGACGCCACGCTCCGGCGTTTCCTTGCGGGGCTGATGCTTTCCGCGTTCGTGCTGCTTTTGTGCGCGGCGTTCAGGCTGTATATGTACATTGACGCATACGGCCTTACGCTCAGAAGGATACTTTCGGCATGGTTCATGGTGTGCATACTGGCGGCGGTAATAATATGCATAGTGCGGCTTTATGATAAAAAGCTGCGCGCGGTGCAGGCGATGGCGATAACCGCGGCGGTGCTTTACGCGGCGCTGAACCTTATAAACATAGATGCGATGATAGCCCAAAGCGTGCTGAAGAAATCCGATGCGCGTGGATACATGACGGAGCTTGACGCGCGCTATCTTGCACACGAGCTTTCAAGCGATGCTGATGGCGTAATAGCCAAAAGCGAACGCTGGCGCGAGCAGGTGTATAAGATGGTGGAGTGAGGGTATTGAAACGATCGCTCCGCTAAGGGGTACGGCACTGCACGCCGTGCTTGTGCTGCAATTTAAGCCGTCCCCGTTTACGGGGAAGGTGTCGCGGCGTAAGCCGTGACGGAAGGGGAACATATCGCGGCACTTGGTATCTCCGAGCCGTTCCCCTTTCGGCCACTCACTCCGTTCGTGTCCACTTTCCCCGCCTGCGGGGACAGCTTTTGGTTTGAGTTTGCACCACACCAAAAAGGCTCCCCGCACGGGGAGCTGGCACGGCGCAAGCCGTGACTGAGGGGTTGAGATAAACAAAGAGCAATGAGCTGCTTTATAACCCCTCCGGCTTTTGCTTCGCAAAACCCACCTCCCCTTTCAGGGCAGGCTTAATGTTTGAGTTTGTACCGCACCAAA
>ENA-UONX01001842-UONX01001842.1-human-gut-metagenome-genome-assembly--contig:-P74old-NODE-1842-length-17761-cov-602.090139_pt1 | contig 17761 bp, 16 predicted proteins | sample MGYA00242466_ERZ724013 | MGnify/ENA metagenome assembly ERZ724013 | reverse complement strand
CGGCGGGGAATCGCCTGCGGGCGGGAAGGGGGAAAAGGGGAGCCAAAGAGCGCCGCCTACGGCGGCTTAAAGAGAAAGTCACCTCCCCTTTTCCCCCTCGCTCCGGGGCATGGAAATGATGGAAAACCTTTCAGGTTTACCACATTCCCACACCCCTCCGCACACCCTCTTTTCCCCTCCGACTTTCTCCCTTTCTGAGAGAAAATTTCTCTTTTTTGTTTTGGGCCCAAAGGCCCTTAGGGGGGCATATATTATCAATACAGTAATTCCCTATTTTCGTCTGTTATTATAGCCTGTCCGAAAGCCGGTTGCAAGCCCCTTCGGACAGGCTATTTTCACAGGCTCATATCGCCCCAAGAATGACCTCTCTCGTGCTGTTTTTCCTGCCGGTAAGTCTGATGCTCCGGCAGTAGATCTCTCGCCTTATCGACGAGGTGGAGAAGCTGCTTCGGCAGGTGACGCTCCAGCATATCCAGTACCCGATCAATGCCCTCCAGCAGCCGATCTGAAAAGCTGCGTTCTTCCTCCAACGCCTCCTTCAGTTCCTCGTTTTCACTCCATAGCTGCCGATTTTGGCTTTCAAGACGGCTACGCTGCGCTGCCGCCTCCATCTTCTCATGGACGGAAGGAATCTTCTTTTTCAGCTCTGCTTTTTCTTCTTCCAGCACAGCGTTTTTCTTCTTCAGATCTACGACCGTCTGCTTTGCGGCAGCTCCAGTCATAGCTACATCCTTTAGCTGCCGGATCTGGTCCACAGTAACGCCCTTGACAGCCCCTGTGAGCGTTTTTTCCGGCTGGATGGTATCGAAGTCCACCCGCACCCGTTCTGCGGCCTTCAGCGCCGCCACAGTGCCGGAGAGCGACTTAATCTCTCCCTTCAGCTCCGTTTTCTTCTCCTGCATATCTGCCAGCTCCTGCAAGGCTGCCGCTGTCTGCTCCTGCACGGCCTCGGCCTCCTGGATCGCCGCCCGGTACTCCGGCAGCTCCATGTGCCGCCGGTTACTGCCGAGAGAAATAATTTCAAATTCATGCTGCTGAGCGATCTCCGTCAGCACTTCCTTCTCCCGATCCATCCAAGCCTTCCACTCGGTCTGTTTCCGACCAACACCTGTAAAGCCCTGCTGCTTGAGCGCCTGCTTCATAGACACTCTCGTTGACAGTCCCCTCGTCTGCTCCGTTGCTACCGGGATATAGTCTACATGAAGGTGCGGCGTGGCTTCGTCCATGTGCAGCACCATGTTGAACACATGGAGATGGGGATTCCGCTCCTGAAAGCTCTTTGCGTACTCAATCAGAGCCTCCGCTGCCCGCTGGCCGCCCTCCGTACCGCAGCCGCAGTCATTCAGATTGCCGATCTGGAAGATGGCCTCATGGAACAGCTTCTCCTGCTTGCTCTGCCGGATATGCTCGTAGTAGTCTGGGATCTTATCCCTTGTCTTTTTCTTCCCGGCGTTGTATGCCTCCAGTGCCTCGTCGAAGATCTCATGGTAGACCTGTTTCAGATCATCGTTGCAAAAAGTCACATTCTGCTCCGTCCGGCTCCGGTCTACATTCGCCGCTGAAAATCTCCGGTTGTTATGCCGGATACTGCCCCGGCCAGTCATTCCGGAAATAGTTGTACCGATAAAATCACCCACCCTTTCTATCGTCTAAACCTCTTACCAATCCCATCTTACCATAGCCCCTGCAAGGGGGCAAGACCTCTTTGTTACTTTCTCGGTGAGAAAGTAACGCAAAAGCACTTTCACACCGCCGCCCCGTTGGGGCGTCAGTATGAAAGTGCTTTTGCGCGCTCCCGCGGGGATTGCCTGGGGCGGCTGAGGACATCAATAGCCGCATCAGTCGCCCCAGAACAGGGCATCAGCCCCGCCGCCTACGGGCACTCACCCAGAGGTCATCAATTCACTGCTGGGCCTTACTTTTTAATCCTATCGCGTCACTTAAATATCAAGTTCATGTTGAGTAGATGCTACACGGCAGGATGTCAGGCCCTTCATATTTGCAGAGCCACAAGTGAAGTTAGCATAGTAAGCATCCGCAGGCCACGAATTCGTACTATATACACTTGTTGACGTTCCAGCCTTAATCGTTACATCAGACCCGGACACAAGAGCACCAGTATCGGAACCTCTCGTTATAGTAAACTGAATATCACCTTTGCCCTGATTGCTAATCCATACCTTCGCATAGGGATAAGAAGATGTTACCTCAAATTTCTTACTCATCTCAGTCCCGGACAAGGAAACATTCGTCCAACGTGTGGTGCTTGCATACGGAACCGGCTGGGATGCAAGCTCTTCCATTTCTTCCGGGTCAATGATTTCAAACACGAGATCCCCGACAACTATAATATCTCCAGGCTCTCCTTCAATGACAACCTCATGAGCCCCACTTGCCGTAGAACCAGAGACACTATTCGCCGCCTGGGGGACCTCCCCTTCTGCTGCCGCTGCCACTGACACACTCATCAAGGCCATTCACATGGCACACACGAGACCAATACTTGTAAGTTTCTTCATCATAATCATCTTCCTTTCTTAATCTGTTCGTCGGCCTACTTCCTACTTACCGCCATAATTATATCACTTTTCCTATATTTATCAAGAATTTCTTTTACAGGAACAATCCGTGAAACAGCCGCCTGAGCCATCCTTGCCTTTCTACTGGCCCCTCGCCTTGTTCCTCTATCTCGTCCCTGTTAGTGAGGAACTGCTGCTGGATCATTCCCGCATGGAGAGCCTGAGCCGCTGCCGCCGTCTTCTGGGCAGCAAGCAGGGCCTCGGTCAATTTTTCAATCTGTTGGTCTTTCACTTCAAGCTGCTCTTGCAGCGTGTCAATGGTAGCCTGTAAGACTGAAACAACATCAGCCTCTTTGAGCTGCTCCGACACCGCTCCAATGGGGCTCTCCGTATGCGCTCCATTGGAGCAGTCATTTTGCAAAAAGTCTTGTTTTATCAGGGTTTCAGCCTGCTCCGATAGATACAAGACCCCCTGTACCGTATGCGCATACGGAGCGCAAACCGTATGCAGCTTACCCTTGTACCGCTTATAAACCGCCTGCTTTGATACGCCTATCTCGTCGGCTATCTGCCGGATCGTTTTCATACCTTCACGAACAAGCCAATAGGACACACGCCCTCAAATCCCGGCGTGGATATGTACCAGCAGCCGGGGCCTGTCGGCTCCCAGGACACTTCCAGAGTAATGTCGTGCCACCCGTCAGGGAACAAGGCCGTAAAGCCCTGCCCGGCGTGTACCCCGTCCCCCTCCAGGAGCAGACGAGGGTGCGGATCATCGTCTTCTGGATTGGGGAGCTGCAGCTGTGCGATCCTCTCTTTACCCCAGCTCATAACCGGCCCTTCCTTTCTCAATCGTCATAGTGGCCCAAGCAGGAGATAATATAGACAATCTCTCCTTGCTCATAGTAAACAATGCGATTGGTTTCATCAATGCGGCGGCTCCACCAGCCGCTCAGGTTCTCCCGCAGCGGCTCCGGCTTGCCGATCCCCTGGTAGGGGCTTCTCAGAATATCCTTTATCAGCGCGTTGATCCGTTTCAGCGTCTTTTTATCCTGTGTCTGCCAATACAAATAGTCACTCCACGCCCGATCCTCCCACAACAGCTTCATCAGTCCACCTCAATCAGGTCATGCTCGGCAAAGTGAGCCTTACCATCCTTCACATCCTGCATAACGCTTTCCAGGTAGCGGAGGTTCCTTTCCGAGTAGAACGGATCAGCCGAAATCTCAAACGGAATACGGTACTCCCTGCCGACCTTTTTTGCAAACATCGTAAACGCGGCGCTCATGGAAAGGCCCATCTCGGCACAGGCTCGTTCCATCCTTTTTTTCACATCTTCATCCAACTTAAAATTCACATTGACCGTGTGTGCCATATCCAACACTCCTTTCCTACTCATATTATATGCAAAAACAAAGAAAAATACAAGTATTTTTCTTTGCCATTCTGCAAATGCGTCACACCGATATGTAGACATTTACAGGTGGTAAAACCCTTGATTTACAAGGCTTTCCGGGCGCAATAGAGTGGGGGTGGTATGTTTTACCCTCAAACCGCCGGAAAAGCCCTCCTGGGCCGTTCCAGAGCCGGAAACCACCCCTAATCCTCACCCTGGCCTAATGCCTCCACCAGCAGATCACTCAACGCCTGTGACGGCCGTACCCGTGCCACCATGTGTCCGTCCTCCTGCCTCACCGCAGGCGGCTCGCTGTCCCACCATTTTCGGATCGTCTTAGGATCAAGGCCAGTATCTCGATGACAGTCCGCTTTGCGACCGGCTGGATGCTGCTGCCGCCATTCATAGACCTTCTTTTGAGCCTTTGGTCGCCCGTCCTTATTTCTCCATTTCCCATCCGGGTCATCAAACGCTTGTACAACCCTCGCTCTACCTAAATGCTCTGCCTGTTTACGCCAATTTCTCTTGTTAACCGGCATAGTCATCCCAGAGAGCTTGGAAATGTCGTCTCTCGGAAAGGTTACATAGTCCTCGTTGAACATCTCCAGAGCGCACACAATATCGTCCTTTGTGAAGCGGTTGATGTCCTCCTCACTCATATCATCGTAAGGCTTGAGCAGGTCAAAAGCGTCTCGGCGCAGCTCCGCTTCGTCTATGTTACATTTCTTAGCATAGATGGCTAAGGTCATAATGCCATAAAAACGGTGTCCTACCTTGATTTCATCTGCAATGCGGTGCAGCCACCAGTCATAAAGATCCCGCTTCACCGTCCAGCGCCCCCGGCGCTCCTTCTTCACCACCCGGCGATCATACCAGTCCGGATACTTCTCTTTTGCCTCGGCCAGAGACAGGCGGCTCTTTCGCATGAGTGCCTGTATGCGCTGCTGCTCTCCATTGCTGTCCGGGATATAGTCCAGCAGCTTCTCCAGCGCCACCGCACCGCCATAACGATAAGCCACCACAGGATAGTCCTTCCCCAGCTTAGAGCTGGTGCCAACCACACGGAATCCCTGTAAAATACCCTGCATTTGCGGCTCCTTGATGGACGAAGTAAACCTGTTCCAGATCTGCCGGGTAAGAGCGTATTTCAGTTCCTTCAAAATCTTCTGATTCTGCGGGTACATAGGAATCGGCTCCGTCAGCACATAATACAGATGCAGGCCGGTTCCGCTGTTTACCACGAAGGTAGCCCTGGGAATAATGTCCTTGTTCATCTGATGCAGCGTATCCCGGAGCTGCGGCATCCCTACACCGTCAAGGTCAAAGACCATCGCATAGAGATACCTGGCATTCTGCCCACGGCGCTGCCGTCCAAAATATGAGATAGGGGACATGATTGTAAAATCTGTGCCCTGGATCTCACTCAGTTCCTCCAGCTCGTCCGTAATCAAATGCCGTCGAGCTTTCCCATCTCCCTCAATTTCCAACGCTACACCATTTTCCCGGCTGTCCTGCTTTTTTGGAACAGTCAGCGCAATAGCGTTTCCCTTGGCATCTTCATAATGCCCTTTCCTCTCAAATGATCCTTCCGGGAAGATCTCTCGATAAAACTCATACGGCTCCACCGGCTCCAGATACTGCCGGAGGTGGGCATTCTTCTCCCGATAAAGTGCCTGCTGCCGCTCCAAAGCAGTCTGCTGATCCATAGCCATAAAAATACCTCCAATCCAGAAAAGAAAAAAGAAGCAAAAAAGAAAATCCGCTGCGGCGGGGAATCGCCTGCGGGCGGGAAGGGGGAAAAGGGGAGCCAAAGAGCGCCGCCTACGGCGGCTTAAAGAGAAAGTCACCTCCCCTTTTCCCCCTCGCTCCGGGGCATGGAAATGATGGAAAACCTTTCAGGTTTACCACATTCCCACACCCCTCCGCACACCCTCTTTTCCCCTCCGACTTTCTCCCTTTCTGAGAGAAAATTTCTCTTTTTTGTTTTGGGCCCAAAGGCCCTTAGGGGGGCATATATTATCAATACAGTAATTCCCTATTTTCGTCTGTTATTATAGCCTGTCCGAAAGCCGGTTGCAAGCCCCTTCGGACAGGCTATTTTCACAGGCTCATATCGCCCCAAGAATGACCTCTCTCGTGCTGTTTTTCCTGCCGGTAAGTCTGATGCTCCGGCAGTAGATCTCTCGCCTTATCGACGAGGTGGAGAAGCTGCTTCGGCAGGTGACGCTCCAGCATATCCAGTACCCGATCAATGCCCTCCAGCAGCCGATCTGAAAAGCTGCGTTCTTCCTCCAGCGCCTCCTTCAGTTCTTTGTTCTCCTGCCGGAGATTGAAGTTTCGGGTTTCAAGAAGCTCCAGATTTTTCTTCTCCAGTAGCCGATCCATGGTAGAGGGGATTTTCTTCTGCATCTCTGCATTTTCTTTTTCCAACGCAGCGTTTTTCTTCTTCAGTTCCACCACCGCCTGCTTCGCAGCGGCTCCGGTCATGGCTACTTTTTTGAGCTGCTGGATCTGCTCCACGGTAACGCCCTTAACAGCCCCTGTGAGCGTTTTTTCCGGTTGGATGGTATCAAAGTCCACCCGCACCCGTTCTGCGGCCTTCAGTGCCGCCACAGTGCCGGAGAGCGACTTAATCTCTCCCTTCAACTCCGTTTTCTTTTCCTGCATATCTGCCAGCTCCTGCAAAGCTGCCGCTGTCTGCTCCTGCACGGCCTCGGACTCTTGGATCGCCGCCCGGTACTCTGGCAGCTCCATGTGCCGCCGGTTGCTGCCAAGAGAGATAATTTCAAATTCGTGCTGCTGGGCGATTTCCGTCAGCACTTCCTTTTCTCGATCCATCCAAGCCTTCCACTCAGTCTGTTTCTGGCCAACGCCTGTAAAGCCCTGCTGCTTGAGCGCCTGCTTCATAGACACCCTCGTAGACAGCCCCCTCGTCTGCTCCGTTGCCACCGGGATATAGTCTACATGAAGGTGCGGCGTGGCCTCATCCATGTGCAGCACCATGTTGAACACATAGAGATGGGGATTGCGCTCCTGAAAGGTCTTTGCGAACGCTGTCAGCGCCTCCGCTGCCCGCTGGCCGCCCTCCGTACCACAGCCGCAGTCGTTTAGGTTGCCGATCTGAAAGATAGCCTCATGGAACAGCTTCTCCTGTTTGCTCTGCCGGATATGCTCATAGTAGTCTGGGATCTTATCCCTTGTCTTTTTCTTTCCAGCGTTGTACGTCTCCAGCGCCTCGCCGAACAGGTTGTTATAGGTCCGCTTCAGATCCTCGTTGACGAAAACAATATTCTGCTCCGACCGTTCACGATCTACATTTGCTGCGGTGAACTCCCGGTTGTTATGCCGGATACTCCCCTGTCCCATCATTCCAGAAATGGTTGTACCGATACCTCTCACCCTTCCTTTCTTCTGCGCTGTTCTTCTGTGTTTTATCCTGCTCCCATTTTATCATACAGCTACCGATAAGGCAACCTCTTTGTTACTTTCTGGTGAGAAAGTAACGCAAAAGCACTTTCACACCGCCGCCCCGTTGTGGCGTCAGTATGAAAGTGCTTTTGCGCGCTCCCGCGGGTTTTTCTCAATAAATCTATGTTTCACAATCTACAATTTTTTCATTAAATTGTGTAGAAATTTTTACATTATAGTGATATGATTATTAATTGAAGATAGAGATTCTATCGTTCAGGCCATACAGGCCTAAATCAAAATTTTCAGGAGGATCATGAAAAAGTTTGTATCAATGGCTCTTGCCTTAACCGTGGCGGCTTCTATGGCTGTCCCCGCCTTCGCTGCATCTGAACCTGTTGCTCCTCAGAATGAACCGACAGCAGCGACTGAAAGTGTCTCCCCTTGTATCTATTGGACGGGCACTGCAAAACTCAACACCACTGATTATGTGAACATCACTTCTTCCAACAACATCTTCCCGGATTCCCCCCTGGTCACCAGTGATGCCAACAACCCCGGCAATGTCACGATCCGCGTAATCAATGAGAAGGGTGCCCAGGTCGGAGAAACCAAGACCATCGCCCCCGGCTCCTCTGTCCGCCTGGATCAGATTCCTGCTTTTAGTGGTACTTACACCATCCAGGGTAAGGCAAGCGTAGCCGGAACCTATACCTTCAACATCGACTAATTTCCATTCACTCATCACTTACTGAAATGCCCTGGCAATGCCAGGGCATTTCTTATTTGAACAGAAGCGATGCACCATAAAGAAGCGATATATGTACTGGATAAAACCAATAAAAGAAATATTTTATAGACAAATTTCCGCGTTTCCCGTTATATAACAAAATTATAAGAGCTGCAACAACAATAAAAATCGTTGGCTGATTTCCTGTTGTCACCATATACATTATGAGAAATCCTGCACTTTGTAAAAGTCTACTTTTTCTCAAGAAATATAACATGGATACATAAACAATGCCTTGGCTTCCATAATCGCACTTAACCAGTTCCGCAATTATTGCCATTATTATAACAACACCAAGCTGGCACAATATTTTTGTTACCTTGCTTTTTCTGCCGTCCCCACTTATTTTAAGAGCAACCTTCTCTATAATAACCAGCGTAAGAAGTCCCAAAAACAGTGTGAAAAAAACATTTTGGTATTGCAAGTAAAACGGGAAAGTTCCCTCAGCTATTGAATAGCGACTGAAGAATCCTATATCAAATGGCACTTCTGAGATTAGAGCGAAAGCTAACATTCCTCCAATATACCGTTTTCGATTTTTGGTATAAAAGAAACCTTCCGACAGCAATAAGCAAAATAACGGAAATGCGATTGTCCCAATTCCATTAAGAATATTCTTCTGAAAAGCATCAATTCCATAAAACTGTTCTGTTGACATTCCTCCTGCCAAATACAATGGAAACAGTTTATCATTCATAATGGATTCTAAAAAAATTTTGCTGAAATGATCTATAAGCATGGTAATACAAGCAATTATCTTTATTTTATTCCCTGTAAGACATTGTACTGCCTGCAATCTTTTATCAACTCTTTTTATCATGAATCTTTTCATTCAAATAAACGCTTCCACCAGCTTCTACGCGGTACTGTTTCTCGTTCCTGTTGAAGCTCTTCTCCCTCTCCAGCAACGAGCTGCTGTTGAATGGTACCAGCGTGAAGGGCCTGAGCCGCTACCGCTGTCTGCTGGGCGGCAGCCAACGCATCAGTAAGCCGGGTGATGGTCTGCGCCTGCTGCTCGATCTGCCGATCTTTTACTTCAAGTTGCCCTTGCAGCGTGTCGATGGTGGCCTGTAAAACGCAAACCAAATCGGAAACTTCGTGGTTTTCGGTTTGCGATTTAGTTTGCGTTTGGTTTTCGATTTCAGTTTGCGATTTTTCAGAAAACGCCTGTTTTATCAAGGCTTCCTGTTGTTCATCAATCGCAAACTGGTTTCCGTTTTTTCGCAAACCTGATCGCAAACCGAGGTTTGCGATTTGCTTATTTACTGCTGTCTTTGATACCCCTATCTCGTCGGCTATCTGCCGGATTGTTTTCATGCCCTCACACTCCCCGCACTATCGCTGGCTGGTGTGTCCGGCTGCTCTGCTATGTATTGTTTCAGATCTTCATCAAGCTCAAAAGGAAGTTTCCCAAGGCGGACGGTTTCTTCAAAAAATAAAATTGTTGCCTGTTCCAAAGTCAGCCCATTTTCTGCAAAAACCTTTTCCGCTTGCTCTTTCAGCGCCACGTCGATCTCCAGCGCAACTTCAACCAACTGCCCCATTCCCATCACTCCAACAGCCGACCATAATCCCGTTTCGCATACACTACACGAGCCACTGTCACCAGCTTTTTTTCTTCATCTACCCAATAAAACATCAGATAATTTTGCACCAAAATTTTTCTGTATTCGTGCTTCAAGGGACGGATCGGCTGGTAAGTCGGGGTTGCATACGGAAAGAGCAGCACACCTTCCGCTGCATTGACCAACTCCCCCGCCAAGCGATCCGCTGCGTCCGGATTTTGAAGTTCTCGGCTGATATACCGCACGATTTCAAGCATATCTTTCCGCGCCACAGGCAGATACTCTAATTTATACAACCTGTTCCCCTCCAATAGCAGCTTTCATCGCTTTCAGCACATCTTTGGAAGAATAGCGTTGTTCCGTCAACTCAGCCTCTCTCTCGGCCTCTTGCAGCTTGAAATATACCTCGCTCTCAAATTGTAGGTTTTCAAACGCCTCCATGCTCAGAACAACCATATCTCCATAGCCATTCTTTGTCAAAAAAACAGGTTGAGCCGTTTCATGCACCGTCTTTGAAATGTCCGCAAAATTATTTCTCAAATCAGAAACAGGTCTAATCATATTCATAACATCAACCTCCTATGTTTTTATTTTAGCATAATTACGCTAAAATATCAATATTCCTCACGTTAATTATTTTTCAGCTTATGTAGACATTTAGAGGTCAAAAAAGTCTTGATTTATGCAGCTTTCCGGGCGCAATAGAGAGGGGGGGTGGTATGTTTACCCTCAGAGCGCCAGAAAAACCCTCCTGGACCGTCCATGGGCCGAAAACCGCCCCTAATCCTTACCATGGCCTAATGCCTCCACCAGCAGATCACTCAACGCCTGTGACGGTCGCACCCGTGCCACCATGTGTCCATCCTCCTGCCACACCGCAGACGGCTCGCTATCCCACCATTTTCGGATTGTCTTGGGATCAAGACCAGTGTCCCGATGACAGTCCGCCTTACGTCCGTCCGGGTGCTTCTGCCTCCACACATGAACTATTTTCTCTGCCGTTGGTCTACCTTCCGCAGATTTCATTGAAATGCCTACCGCTTTCATGTCCTCTTTTCTTCTTCGAGCTAAATACAAATGCTGATCTTGTTTTAACCAGTTTCTCTTATTGACCGGCATAGTCATGCCGGATAGCTTGGCAATATCATCTCTCGGAAAGGTCACATAGTCCTCATTGAACATCTCCAGAGCGCATACAATATCGTCCTTCGTGAAGCGGTTGATGTCCTCCACGCTCATGTCATCATAGGGCTTGAGCAGAGCGAAAGCGTCCCTGCGCAGCTCTGCTTCGTCTATGCCGCACTTTTTAGCGTAGATGGCCAGCGTCATAATTCCGTAGAACCGATGCCCCACCCGGATCTCGTCAGCGATCCGATGCAGCCACCAGTCATATAGATCCCGCTTCACCGTCCAGCGCCCCCGGCGCTCCTTCTTCACCACCCGGCGCTCATACCAGTCTGGGTACTTCTCTTTGGCCTCGGCCAGCGACAGGCGACTCTTTCGCATGAGCGCCTCTATGCGCTGCTGCTCTCCGTTGCTGTCCGGGATATAGTCCAGCAGCTTCTCCAACTCCACCGCACCGCCATACCGATAGGCTACCACAGGATAGTCCTTCCCCAGCTTAGAACTGGTGCCAACCACACGGAACCCCTGCAAAATGCCCTGCATCTGCGGCTCCTTGATGGACGAAGTAAACCTGTTCCAGATCTGCCGGGTGAGGGCGTATTTCAGTTCTTTCAAAATTTTCTGATTCTGCGGGTACATAGGGATCGGCTCCGTCAGCACATAATACAGATGCAGGCCGGTCCCGCTGTTTACCACGAAAGTGGCCTTTGGAATAATATCCTTGTTCATCTGATGCAGCGTGTCCCGGAGCTGCGGCATCCCTACGCCGTCCAGATCAAAAACCATCGCATAGAGATACCTGGCATTCTGCCCCCGGCGCTGCCGGCCAAAATATGAGATAGGGGACATGATCGTAAAGTCCGTGCCTTTGATGTCCTCCAGTTCCCTCAGCTCGTCCGTGATCACATGACGGTTGGCTTTACCATCGCCCTTGATCTCCAGTGCAACGCCGTTCTCCTGCACCACTTTTGACTTCTGAGGGACTACAAGAGCGATACCGTTTCCCTTGGCATCCTCAAAATGCCCTTTGCGTTCAAACGATCCCTCCGGGAAAATCTCCCGGTAAAACTCATACGGCTCCACCGGCTCCAGATATTGACGAAGATGGGCATTTTTCTCCCGATAAAGTGCCTGTTGCCGCTCCAAAGCAGTCTGCTGATCCACAACCATAAAAATACCTCCAGTCCAGAAAAGAAAAAAGAAGCAAAAAAGAAAATCCGCTACGGCGGGGAATCGCCTGCGGGCGGGAAGGGGGAAAAGGGGAGCCAAAGAGCGCCGCCTACGGCGGCTTAAAGAGAAAGTCACCTCCCCTTTTCCCCCTCGCTCCGGGGCATGGAAATGATGGAAAACCTTTCAGGTTTACCACATTCCCACACCCCTCCGCACACCCTCTTTTCCCCTCCGACTTTCTCCCTTTCTGAGAGAAAATTTCTCTTTTTTGTTTTGGGCCCAAAGGCCCTTAGGGGGGCATATATTATCAATACAGTAATTCCCTATTTTCGTCTGTTATTATAGCCTGTCCGAAAGCCGGTTGCAAGCCCCTTCGGACAGGCTATTTTCACAGGCTCATATCGCCCCAAGAATGACCTCTCTCGTGCTGTTTTTCCTGCCGGTAAGTCTGATGCTCCGGCAGTAGATCTCTCGCCTTATCGACGAGGTGGAGAAGCTGCTTCGGCAGGTGACGCTCCAGCATATCCAGTACCCGATCAATGCCCTCCAGCAGCCGATCTGAAAAGCTGCGTTCTTCCTCCAACGCCTCCTTCAGTTCCTCGTTTTCACTCCATAGCTGCCGATTTTGGCTTTCAAGACGGCTACGCTGCGCTGCCGCCTCCATCTTCTCATGGACGGAAGGAATCTTCTTTTTCAGCTCTGCTTTTTCTTCTTCCAGCACAGCGTTTTTCTTCTTCAGATCTACGACCGTCTGCTTTGCGGCAGCTCCAGTCATAGCTACATCCTTTAGCTGCCGGATCTGGTCCACAGTAACGCCCTTGACAGCCCCTGTGAGCGTTTTTTCCGGCTGGATGGTATCGAAGTCCACCCGCACCCGTTCTGCGGCCTTCAGCGCCGCCACAGTGCCGGAGAGCGACTTAATCTCTCCCTTCAGCTCCGTTTTCTTCTCCTGCATATCTGCCAGCTCCTGCAAGGCTGCCGCTGTCTGCTCCTGCACGGCCTCGGCCTCCTGGATCGCCGCCCGGTACTCCGGCAGCTCCATGTGCCGCCGGTTACTGCCGAGAGAAATAATTTCAAATTCATGCTGCTGAGCGATCTCCGTCAGCACTTCCTTCTCCCGATCCATCCAAGCCTTCCACTCGGTCTGTTTCCGACCAACACCTGTAAAGCCCTGCTGCTTGAGCGCCTGCTTCATAGACACTCTCGTTGACAGTCCCCTCGTCTGCTCCGTTGCTACCGGGATATAGTCTACATGAAGGTGCGGCGTGGCTTCGTCCATGTGCAGCACCATGTTGAACACATGGAGATGGGGATTCCGCTCCTGAAAGCTCTTTGCGTACTCAATCAGAGCCTCCGCTGCCCGCTGGCCGCCCTCCGTACCGCAGCCGCAGTCATTCAGATTGCCGATCTGGAAGATGGCCTCATGGAACAGCTTCTCCTGCTTGCTCTGCCGGATATGCTCGTAGTAGTCTGGGATCTTATCCCTTGTCTTTTTCTTCCCGGCGTTGTATGCCTCCAGTGCCTCGTCGAAGATCTCATGGTAGACCTGTTTCAGATCATCGTTGCAAAAAGTCACATTCTGCTCCGTCCGGCTCCGGTCTACATTCGCCGCTGAAAATCTCCGGTTGTTATGCCGGATACTGCCCCGGCCAGTCATTCCGGAAATAGTTGTACCGATAAAATCACCCACCCTTTCTATCGTCTAAACCTCTTACCAATCCCATCTTACCATAGCCCCTGCAAGGGGGCAAGACCTCTTTGTTACTTTCTCGGTGAGAAAGTAACGCAAAAGCACTTTCACACCGCCGCCCCGTTGGGGCGTCAGTATGAAAGTGCTTTTGCGCGCTCCCGCGGGGATTGCCTGGGGCGGCTGAGGACATCAATAGCCGCATCAGTCGCCCCAGAACAGGGCATCAGCCCCGCCGCCTACGGGCACTCACCCAGAGGTCATCAATTCACTGCTGGGCCTTACTTTTTAATCCTATCGCGTCACTTAAATATCAAGTTCATGTTGAGTAGATGCTACACGGCAGGATGTCAGGCCCTTCATATTTGCAGAGCCACAAGTGAAGTTAGCATAGTAAGCATCCGCAGGCCACGAATTCGTACTATATACACTTGTTGACGTTCCAGCCTTAATCGTTACATCAGACCCGGACACAAGAGCACCAGTATCGGAACCTCTCGTTATAGTAAACTGAATATCACCTTTGCCCTGATTGCTAATCCATACCTTCGCATAGGGATAAGAAGATGTTACCTCAAATTTCTTACTCATCTCAGTCCCGGACAAGGAAACATTCGTCCAACGTGTGGTGCTTGCATACGGAACCGGCTGGGATGCAAGCTCTTCCATTTCTTCCGGGTCAATGATTTCAAACACGAGATCCCCGACAACTATAATATCTCCAGGCTCTCCTTCAATGACAACCTCATGAGCCCCACTTGCCGTAGAACCAGAGACACTATTCGCCGCCTGGGGGACCTCCCCTTCTGCTGCCGCTGCCACTGACACACTCATCAAGGCCATTCACATGGCACACACGAGACCAATACTTGTAAGTTTCTTCATCATAATCATCTTCCTTTCTTAATCTGTTCGTCGGCCTACTTCCTACTTACCGCCATAATTATATCACTTTTCCTATATTTATCAAGAATTTCTTTTACAGGAACAATCCGTGAAACAGCCGCCTGAGCCATCCTTGCCTTTCTACTGGCCCCTCGCCTTGTTCCTCTATCTCGTCCCTGTTAGTGAGGAACTGCTGCTGGATCATTCCCGCATGGAGAGCCTGAGCCGCTGCCGCCGTCTTCTGGGCAGCAAGCAGGGCCTCGGTCAATTTTTCAATCTGTTGGTCTTTCACTTCAAGCTGCTCTTGCAGCGTGTCAATGGTAGCCTGTAAGACTGAAACAACATCAGCCTCTTTGAGCTGCTCCGACACCGCTCCAATGGGGCTCTCCGTATGCGCTCCATTGGAGCAGTCATTTTGCAAAAAGTCTTGTTTTATCAGGGTTTCAGCCTGCTCCGATAGATACAAGACCCCCTGTACCGTATGCGCATACGGAGCGCAAACCGTATGCAGCTTACCCTTGTACCGCTTATAAACCGCCTGCTTTGATACGCCTATCTCGTCGGCTATCTGCCGGATCGTTTTCATACCTTCACGAACAAGCCAATAGGACACACGCCCTCAAATCCCGGCGTGGATATGTACCAGCAGCCGGGGCCTGTCGGCTCCCAGGACACTTCCAGAGTAATGTCGTGCCACCCGTCAGGGAACAAGGCCGTAAAGCCCTGCCCGGCGTGTACCCCGTCCCCCTCCAGGAGCAGACGAGGGTGCGGATCATCGTCTTCTGGATTGGGGAGCTGCAGCTGTGCGATCCTCTCTTTACCCCAGCTCATAACCGGCCCTTCCTTTCTCAATCGTCATAGTGGCCCAAGCAGGAGATAATATAGACAATCTCTCCTTGCTCATAGTAAACAATGCGATTGGTTTCATCAATGCGGCGGCTCCACCAGCCGCTCAGGTTCTCCCGCAGCGGCTCCGGCTTGCCGATCCCCTGGTAGGGGCTTCTCAGAATATCCTTTATCAGCGCGTTGATCCGTTTCAGCGTCTTTTTATCCTGTGTCTGCCAATACAAATAGTCACTCCACGCCCGATCCTCCCACAACAGCTTCATCAGTCCACCTCAATCAGGTCATGCTCGGCAAAGTGAGCCTTACCATCCTTCACATCCTGCATAACGCTTTCCAGGTAGCGGAGGTTCCTTTCCGAGTAGAACGGATCAGCCGAAATCTCAAACGGAATACGGTACTCCCTGCCGACCTTTTTTGCAAACATCGTAAACGCGGCGCTCATGGAAAGGCCCATCTCGGCACAGGCTCGTTCCATCCTTTTTTTCACATCTTCATCCAACTTAAAATTCACATTGACCGTGTGTGCCATATCCAACACTCCTTTCCTACTCATATTATATGCAAAAACAAAGAAAAATACAAGTATTTTTCTTTGCCATTCTGCAAATGCGTCACACCGATATGTAGACATTTACAGGTGGTAAAACCCTTGATTTACAAGGCTTTCCGGGCGCAATAGAGTGGGGGTGGTATGTTTTACCCTCAAACCGCCGGAAAAGCCCTCCTGGGCCGTTCCAGAGCCGGAAACCACCCCTAATCCTCACCCTGGCCTAATGCCTCCACCAGCAGATCACTCAACGCCTGTGACGGCCGTACCCGTGCCACCATGTGTCCGTCCTCCTGCCTCACCGCAGGCGGCTCGCTGTCCCACCATTTTCGGATCGTCTTAGGATCAAGGCCAGTATCTCGATGACAGTCCGCTTTGCGACCGGCTGGATGCTGCTGCCGCCATTCATAGACCTTCTTTTGAGCCTTTGGTCGCCCGTCCTTATTTCTCCATTTCCCATCCGGGTCATCAAACGCTTGTACAACCCTCGCTCTACCTAAATGCTCTGCCTGTTTACGCCAATTTCTCTTGTTAACCGGCATAGTCATCCCAGAGAGCTTGGAAATGTCGTCTCTCGGAAAGGTTACATAGTCCTCGTTGAACATCTCCAGAGCGCACACAATATCGTCCTTTGTGAAGCGGTTGATGTCCTCCTCACTCATATCATCGTAAGGCTTGAGCAGGTCAAAAGCGTCTCGGCGCAGCTCCGCTTCGTCTATGTTACATTTCTTAGCATAGATGGCTAAGGTCATAATGCCATAAAAACGGTGTCCTACCTTGATTTCATCTGCAATGCGGTGCAGCCACCAGTCATAAAGATCCCGCTTCACCGTCCAGCGCCCCCGGCGCTCCTTCTTCACCACCCGGCGATCATACCAGTCCGGATACTTCTCTTTTGCCTCGGCCAGAGACAGGCGGCTCTTTCGCATGAGTGCCTGTATGCGCTGCTGCTCTCCATTGCTGTCCGGGATATAGTCCAGCAGCTTCTCCAGCGCCACCGCACCGCCATAACGATAAGCCACCACAGGATAGTCCTTCCCCAGCTTAGAGCTGGTGCCAACCACACGGAATCCCTGTAAAATACCCTGCATTTGCGGCTCCTTGATGGACGAAGTAAACCTGTTCCAGATCTGCCGGGTAAGAGCGTATTTCAGTTCCTTCAAAATCTTCTGATTCTGCGGGTACATAGGAATCGGCTCCGTCAGCACATAATACAGATGCAGGCCGGTTCCGCTGTTTACCACGAAGGTAGCCCTGGGAATAATGTCCTTGTTCATCTGATGCAGCGTATCCCGGAGCTGCGGCATCCCTACACCGTCAAGGTCAAAGACCATCGCATAGAGATACCTGGCATTCTGCCCACGGCGCTGCCGTCCAAAATATGAGATAGGGGACATGATTGTAAAATCTGTGCCCTGGATCTCACTCAGTTCCTCCAGCTCGTCCGTAATCAAATGCCGTCGAGCTTTCCCATCTCCCTCAATTTCCAACGCTACACCATTTTCCCGGCTGTCCTGCTTTTTTGGAACAGTCAGCGCAATAGCGTTTCCCTTGGCATCTTCATAATGCCCTTTCCTCTCAAATGATCCTTCCGGGAAGATCTCTCGATAAAACTCATACGGCTCCACCGGCTCCAGATACTGCCGGAGGTGGGCATTCTTCTCCCGATAAAGTGCCTGCTGCCGCTCCAAAGCAGTCTGCTGATCCATAGCCATAAAAATACCTCCAATCCAGAAAAGAAAAAAGAAGCAAAAAAGAAAATCCGCTGCGGCGGGGAATCGCCTGCGGGCGGGAAGGGGGAAAAGGGGAGCCAAAGAGCGCCG
>ENA-UONX01001837-UONX01001837.1-human-gut-metagenome-genome-assembly--contig:-P74old-NODE-1837-length-17791-cov-7.946493_pt1 | contig 17791 bp, 5 predicted proteins | sample MGYA00242466_ERZ724013 | MGnify/ENA metagenome assembly ERZ724013 | reverse complement strand
CCAACAATTCCCAAAACTATAACGAACAATTCTTGCAAGTCCACACAAGTATTCGGCACTATTGGCATTTTCGATATCCAACTTACATCTGTTTGTCCATCATTATTTTTCTCCTTATTTTGCCACTGCTCCGCTTTTCCTATAGGCGCATTGTAAAACTGATAGTTTCCTTGTCTATTAAACGTATATCGAGCAAAATCAAAATTGGCCTTTACTCGTTGCAATTCTTGAATCAATTTGATTACTTCTGGTAATGCAACGTTTATTGTCTGATTTAAACTTAATTTTTTCAATTCCCCCTCTAAAATCTCTAAATACTCATGAATCTTATGGTTTTTCTTTTTCTTATTATCGATTCCCTGAAAATAATATATTGCATCTACGCTACTTTTTAACCAAAGTTCTACGCCATGCCAAATGTCAAATAAAATTGGGAAAATAAAAGTATCTGCTACTGAACAATAGTTTCCACTATATAAAATTGAAAATAACCCTAATACTGCATTTCCCATATATGCATTTCCCATCACAAAATTATCTTCTACCGATTGATAGACATTATTTTTTCCACCTCGTGAATTATCAAAATCCCAATTTAAAAAAGCATAGTTATTTGACTTCGTATAATCTATATCCTTTTCACCGTAAAAAATCATATATTCTTCGTTACTCATACCCACCTTACCTTTCTACTATTAATTCTATTTTATTTTTTCACATTATACAAGTAACGGATGCAAGGCAAAAAAATCAAAGAAATATCTTATCGCAAAAACAAGACTCAGAAGAGGCATTTCTCCTCTGAGTCTGTACATTTTCAGCCAACTATTTTTAATTCCATTTTTCTTTGTGATCACAAAACTTATTTTTCAAATCCTGAAGGCTCTCACGAATACTTGTTTTAACATGCATATCCTTTTTTCTAATCAATCGTATAGTATATCTTCGCCAACAGTTCTATATTGTTACAACCATATGTACCGTACTTTTACTGATCCCAAACTGTTTTGCTGTCTGCCGCACCGTTGCATTATTATCTATAATATAAGCTGCAATCTCAACGGCTCTTTCTTCGATATAATCTTTCAAAATATTCCCCTGTAAACATCGTTTTTACAATGTATGCCGCAAGCTGCAGAGGTATGTATTGAACTGTTATTTCCTTTATATCATCTACTTAGGATCTCTGTCTGTCGTCCTAACCATTTTTTATAAGTCGCTTCAATCAGAAATGCCCCCAGCGGTGCTGTAATCAAAATCGCAGTTACCGCAACCGTCAGCACAATATTACCGCAGGACAATCCCATCGCAAGCGGTACGCCGCCGATAGCTGCCTGAACAGTGGCTTTCGGCATATACGCGATCACGCAAAACATCCGTTCTTTCATTGTAAGCTTCGTTTTCAGCAAACATAAGAATACTCCCAACATCCGAAATACCAAAACCGCAAAAATCAAAACAATAGATACAACTCCCGCCGACACTGCATACCGGATATCCACAGTTGCTCCGACAAGTACGAAAAGCATCACTTCTGCGCCGACCCAAAGTTTATTGAATTTTGCCGACAATCGCTTCGCCACGTTTTTTCTCTTCTGCTGCAAAGCAATTCCCATTGTCATAACCGCGATTAAAGATGCGAATGGAATGACAGATGCAAATTCATCTTCAAATGTAACTAACAAAAAGGAAACACACACAAGAATAATAACTTTTGAAGTATCTCTTATATGAATCTTTTTAAAATATTCTGCAGAGAGAAATCCGATAAGAAATCCTGCTAAAGCTCCGACTGCAATCGAAATCGGAATATTGATAAAGTCCACTGCCGAAACTTGATCGCCCTGCGCTAATCCTGTAAATGCCGTAAACATTACGATCACAAACACATCGTCAACCGATGCTCCTGCAAGAATCATCTGAGGGATGCTCTTCTTTACACCGTATCCTTCCTCCATCAGTTTCAACATTTTCGGCACAATAACTGCCGGAGAAACCGCGGCAATGACCGTTCCCATAATAGCGGCATCCAAAATCGAAATTCCAAGCAGCTTAGGCGCTAATAAGACCATTCCTCCTATTTCAAAACATGCCGGAACAAAACACATTAAAACAGCAGGACGTCCCACCTTTTTCAGATCATTAAGATCTAATGACAATCCCGCTCTCATTAAAATAATAATAAGAGCGATCCTTCTTAGATCCGATGAAATATTCAAAATAGAAGCGTCGATCACGTCCAACACATATGGCCCAAGTACAATTCCCGTTACAATCATTCCGAACAAACTCGGCAGATGAATCTTTTTACAGATCCACCCCATAGACATACCGACTAAAAACATCATGGCAATACTGATCAGCATAACCCATCCTCCTTCTCTGACAAACCGGAATAAAATAAAGAAGTCCACTTCGCCACCGCCTCTCCTCACTCATGAACACTTTGACGCTTTGCCACCTCCGAAACGCCGCAAAGCGGTAAACTTCCTTATTGCGGCGTGTGCATTCTTCGGAAGAGTTTTATTCTATGGAAAATGCAAATTTCCTATAGAATAAAAAAGCTGATAATTCCTGCGTCAAAATGCAGAAGTCATCAGCCAAATCAGCGGTTTTAGTTTCATCACTAAGGGAGAACTTCATTCCCATAGTCAAATTGTATCAAAGTTACTGCTTTTGTCAACTATTTTCTCAAACGCTTTTCCCTGACAAAAGACAGTAAAAGGCAGAAAAGCCCCCGGCAGGCGCGCCTGCTGACAACGCCTGCCGGGGATCTCTTAATGTTTCATATCAGACTAATTACTCTCCCCAACTTCCCATTATACTATCATCTGTAAAATTATCACCTTGTTGGGGTTCAGTACCTCCATTACCCGACATAGTAACTACTTCTTCTCTGTTGAATTCGATCATCTCCATCATCGGAGTTTCGTATTTTTCTTTCACTTCCATACCTCCTCATCTTCTTTTCTATATATCTTTTAGTCTTCTTTTAAATATTCATCCTGCTCCGGTAAGTTTACTTCCGCTTCAGCAAGATTTTCATCCTGCGCTGCTTCCTGCTCCTGGTCTTGTACAGGTGTCTGCTCTACCATAGTAGCCGCTGCGCCGTCATATGTCAAGAGCCATGTTAACGTCGGATAGCCTTTTTCCGCAACAGAACTGAAATCCCATGCATTCGGATCTGCCTGTGCCGTATTGTCATTAAAAGAAAGCGTATCACGATACAACTCTACATTATTGATATTATCTATTGTCAGCAGTGTACCGCTTTGACTCGTTGCATCTGTAACGTTAGACCTTCCTGTTTTTCCTGTAACTTCATAACATAAATTCAAATTATTTTTTGTAACAGCCTTAAGATCTTTGCCTAAAAACTTATAATTGTTTCCTGAATTTCCTATGGAAATACATCTGTCAAGATACCAACGATTATCATATTGGAGACTTGTATTAACATCTCCTACAAATCCGCTTTTTTCTGTCCACGAATCCGGTTTATTGGATCTCGCTTCCACATTACTTATCACATTTCTCACAACTGCCGCTTTTACTTGTCCGGCAACTCCACCCTGCTGATTATTATCCATAATAATCTTACCTTCTACGTAGGAATCTTCAAATTTGGAATTATAACCTGATAAACTTCCGACTGCTCCTCCGACAAGATTAAATCTTCCAAGTTCTTCTTCGCTAAGTCCACTGTTGATATCAATTCCTTCCAACCAAACTTTTCCGATATAGGTTTCATTTACCAAACCACCCAAAGCGCCTGTATTTCCTCCGCCGTTTAGCTTCACGCAGTTCATATATATAGTTTCTAACCTTCCGTTGCTAACTTCACGTGCGAGTCCGTTTGCCTCTGCAAGTACTGGTTTTCCTTGCCAATCAAAAATATCCTTGTACCCTGCATTCACAAATACATTCTGCACACGCAGATTTTTCACGACTGCTTTTTTGCTTGACGTTCCGCTGATGGAATCAAACAGCGATGCTCTTAACCCGTGGATCACCTGATTATTGCCATCCAGTTCTCCTTCAAAGCGCTTCATAATATAGGACGTCTGACCTTCTGCGAGTTTTACCTGCTCCAGTGAAATATTATTCATCAAAATGTATTTTCCGCTCGGATTCTCTGCGATCTTCATAAAGTCTGCCGGAGTACGGATTGCCGTATATCCTTGCGGCACTTCTGTCTTCAACTGTTTATGTGTCGTTACTGCCGAACCTTCCGGCAATGGCGGAAGCGGTTCTGCACCTGCTATCCAGCTTAATGTCGGATGTCCTTTCTGCTCAACAGATGTAAAGCTCCATTTTGAGCTGTCGAATTTCAAAGTATCTTGATAGAACGATTTTTCTTTATATCGACTTGTCTCGTCAAGATCGCCAGGTGAGATATTACTCTTTCCTCCTACTTTCGCTTCATAACAATTTTCTAATCCTTCTCTCATTGAATATCCGGTTGTAGATGTAAAGCGATATGCTTCACCGATACTTCCATGCTCTCTGTTAACGCTGGCTTCACCGATTGCAATGCTGTTTTTCATCCATGTGCTCCACGAATAATCATATCCAATCATTCCTATGAATCCTGCTCCGTCTGTCTGACCGGAAATTGCTTTTGTCTTCATGTTAGAAACAACTTGTTTCACTGTATTTTCAGGTCCATTATCCATATTACTATTATATCCGAATACACCGCCCTGTGTCTCGCCATTTACAGTTATCTCGCCGCCGACATAGCTGTCGCTGATATGGCATCCACCTTTCAATTTGGCAATCAAGCCGCCAACCATCGCATCATTCTGTCCATGTATCGGTCCATACGGATTGACATTTAATCCTTCCGCCCACACTTCGCTTACGGTTGAATTCTGTGCTGTTCCTGCAAGCGCTCCTGTATTATTACCTCCTGCGACGAGGATGTTTTTGAGCGCTACTTTTGAAACTGTCGCGCCGCTTAATGTTTTCGCAAATGCATTTGCTCCTTGGTTCTGACTCCAAGCTTCTACTTTAACGTCTGTCAGTTTCAGATTTTCAACTTTTCCTGACAATGTGTTAAACAACGGCGCTCCGTAAACTTCTCGGATCGTCAGTCCGTTTCCGTTCAGTTCTCCTTTGAAGTCGCCGAGAAATGAGCCGTCCTGCGGCTCTGCATCGTAAAGTGAAATCGAGCTCATTAAAATATATTTATCCGAACTGTCTCGGATCGCGAGCAGTTCTTCTGCCGTTCGGATCTCTGTATATCCTTCCGGAGCTGTTTCCTGCATAGGTATTTCTTCTTCCGGCGTCGGCGCTGTCTCCGGCGCTCTCACGTCTTCTTCCGGCATCGTCTTCAAGCTTGGCGTTCCTGTTCCTGCCACATCCGACAGATCCCATACGTCCTGAGACAAGCGCATCTCATTTGTATAGAACTCTGTACCGCAAAGCGCTTCGTGCGTCACACCTTTCGGATCGTTTGCTATGCTGTCGTATCCCGGCGTATCTGTGTTAATAAAGCAATTTGTAAATGCCTTTAGTTCATTCAGATTAGAGCTGTTATCCATATGCGTCAGCTTATATCTTGTTGACGACGGATCTTCCGGATAGACGCCGCCTGCCGCCGTACTATATTGAATCTTGCTGTCTTCCGATGCCTGACCGATAAACGCCGCCGTATTTTGCGGGGAAACAGTATACGGAATATCCAGCTCTGCATCTGCGAATACTTTCTGTGCGGTGATTCTCTCAGCGTTTCCTATGAATCCTCCCACATAAGCGTTCGACGTTGCCACTTCTGTATCTGTGATCAGCACATCGAAAATTTGAGTTCCTGCCGCATTTGCCGCGAACACACCTGCATAATCGGCTCTTGTCGTCACGTCTGCGTTCTGTACACTGATCTGACTAAATGTCGATCCTGTATCTTTTCCAATCATACCTGTGTACCCTGCGCCTCGCAGTGTAATTCCGTTGAAATGTACGTTTTTCACATTTGCATTGTGCGTCGTTTCCGCAAGCACATTTGCTCCTGCTGTTTCATTATCCACAAGAATATTTCTAAATTCAAGGTTTTCTACTTTTCCTGAAAGCTGTTTGAACATCGCGCTCTTCATGCCGCTTACTTTGTGGCCGCCTCCGTTTATACTTCCTGTAAACGTCTCTGTCACAAGGCACGTTCCTGCCTGCGCTGTTTCTTCCGCATGATTTTCCGCGCTGTTTTCCACGCTGTCAGCCGCGTTTATATCTGCGTTGTTTTCTATGCTGTTTTCCGCAATGTTTTCTGTAATTTCTGCCGCGCCGTACTCTGTGAAATCCAGATCTGCCGTGATCGTAAATCTTCCTTCCGGCAGTTTGTTCAGCTTCCGGATATCCTGCGGTTTTTGAATTTCCACAGTCATCGGAGATAAGTTCACATTGAACTCTTTCAACAACGGATATCCGTTCGTCTCTGCATTCTCTACATCCCATACGGATATATCTAGCTTAAGTGTTTCTGTATAGAACGCTTTCGTCCACACTTCTTTTCCGATCGTTTTCACGCCGTTTGCTTCTGCCGCAGAGCTGATTCCGTCTGCTGCCGACAACTCATAAGCATTTGTAAACGTGATGTCTGTTTTTGCCAGTTTATACATGTTTTCTGCGACGTTTCCTATTGAACAGATATTTTTGTAACTATTTTCACCTGTACTGTTCACAAGGAATCCTGCGCCGTCTGCCCCGTTTACGTCTATGTTTGCATAGATATTTTCCATAACCGAATGGTGGGACGTTTCTGCGAAACCGGACGCTGTCGAAACTGCATTTACTCTTCCTTGAATGAAAATATTTTTCACAGTTGAGTCTGTCACAGTTCCTGCGAATCCCGCCGCTTTTCCTGCTGTACTGCTGATGCTTCCGTTTGCGATCATGACTTTTTCAACAGTTGCGTTTGTCATCGTATTCGCAAATATACCGACAGTCGTATCTACGCTGTTTCCGATTTCAATCGCACCTGCATCAATGGCTACATTCGACACCGTACCGCTTAACTGACCGAACAGCGGCGCTTTCAGACCGGTGATCTTATGATTCTCTCCGTCGAGCACACCGGAAAATTCCGGTATCACGCTTCCTGTCTGTTCTGTTCCTGACAGATCGATGTCTGCTTTCAGACGGTATTCCTGAGTCGGGAAGTCTTTCATCTTCATGAAGTCCTCCGCCGTTTTTACGGAGATGACCTCTCGCTTCTCCATTCCTTTCAGTTCCGGATAACCTTTCATCGGAACTAAACTCAAGTTCCATGTCTCTTCGTTCAGAGTCATTGATGTTTTGTAGAAATCTGACGTTGCCGCCTCTTGAGACGTTACTTCACGCAAGATCTCCTGTCCTACGCCGTCTGTGATATTCGATACTCCGCCTGCGTTTTGGATAACAAAACTGTTTTTCACCATCGTTTTCAGCGCGTCCGGCGTACCGATGAAGTTATAAAGCTGTTCGCTTGTTTTATTGTCTACTTTTCCTGCCGCAAATACATATTCTACGCTGCTCTTGCCTGTAAGATTGCCGATGAATCCGGCGCTCTGCGTACGGTTCTTATCGTCTGTGTATGTATTAACGGTCATATCCGCATCGCTGTACACGCGACTGATCGTCACGTTTTTGCCTTCTCCGATGAATCCGCCGCAGTCTGTTCCGCTAAGTGCAACACTGCTTCCGATTACAGAGACATCCTGAATCTGCGACCCGGATGCGCGGCCTGCCAAAACGGCGTTATAATTTTTCGTACCTGTAATCTGCGCATTGCGGATCTGTATTTTCGAGAAAACAGAGCTTGTATAATCATATCCTGTCACTACCGCATTGTAGCTCACTCCGCTGACTTTGATATCCGCCAGGTTCAGGCTTTCAAAGACAGCGTGGTTTGATTCTTTTGTGATAACTGCGTTTTTGCTGCTTTCTTCTGTACTGTTGATCTCTGCATTTTCGATCTTCAAGTTGCGGACTGTTCCTTCCTGAACTTTTTCAAACAATGGTTTTTTCAGTCCTTTGATCGTGAATCCGCCTCCGTCGAACTCTCCTTTGAAGATGCCTTTGACAACCGCCGTCTCTGTCGTTACGGATGACGCGTCAATATCGTTTTTCAGCACATATTTTGTATATTTGTTCTGTCCGACTGTTTTTAATTCTTCTAAAGTCTTAATTTCCTGAACGGTTTCTTTTTTCTGCTCATTGACAATGATCGTATACTGTTTTGTCTTTCCGAACCAGTCCTTTGTCTCGCCTTCTTTATTTACGATCGTAAGATCGGAAACGTAAGAGTTGGCGATCTTTGCAAAGAGCGGTCCTTGCGCGTCTGTAATCTTATGACCGTTCCCCTGCAGTTTTCCGATAAACGTCTTGTCAATATAAACTTCTCCTGTCAGATTAATGTCCGCCATAGAAATGTCCTTTTCAAGAACATAGAATCCGTTCGGGTTCTCGTTTATCTTCTCGATCAGCTCCTGCCCTGTGGAAATCGTTACCGCATGTCTTGACTCTGCCGTATCTGCGTAAACCGGACTTCTGAACTCATCCGTAATTCTTTGCAGATAACGGAATACGTTTTCTCTTGATTCTTTAATATTGTTGAGCGTATTGTTTCCGGTTGAAACGCCGGAGTTAATACCATTTCCGTAATTGATCATATTTTGTTTCAAATATTCGATCAGCGCTTCCTCGTCAAAATATGCGTTGCCCTGTTCTTTCTGCTTTTTGATCTTTTCTTCGATCTCTTTATTTTTATTCTTTCTGTATGTTTCAAAGGAGAAATTCTCATCCTGCATTTTCTTTTTGAAATATGCAAGATCTCCTGTCTGTGTACGGTTACTTAAATACTCTACAAGACCGTCGCTGTATCCGTACAGTCCGCCGAGTTCGTATCCGTTTCTTCTAAATGTCTGGGCATTCGGCGTTCCTCCGTCAACGTAAGGCACGTACCAGCTTGCATAGCACACTCTGTCGATCTGATATGCCCCGAGATTATTCACGCCGACATCGTTCATACTTCTAAGATCGAACCGATGTCCCGGTCTGATCGTCAGCTGATTATCCCAAAGATCGTCCAACGTCTTAAGATTCATATTCTCAAGCTCGGCGGCGCCGATCGTTCTCCATGTACTGTTTGACTGATTCCGACTCTGGTAATTGTTCGTCGTTCCATATCTGTGCTGCGATGTGATCGCCGACTGCTGTGCGGGCGTCAACTCCAGGTACGCTTTGCCCTGAAGATAATCCAACGTATAGATCGTCTCGAACACTTCTTTGTAATAGCTTTTAAATTCTTCCTGTGTATTGATTCTGTCCGGAGTCAGGTTTGTCACCATCGAGCCGTCTCTTGCATACGTCTTCATAAAGTTCATGTTGTAATCGACGTTTGCCTGGTTCGCATATCCGTTAGAATAGTCCTCTCCGTTACGTCCCGGACGTTTTCCTTTATTCTCCATCCAGATCCACATATCTGTCACATGACCCATCTCATGGTTTAAGACGGTCAGATCTCCGATAAAGTTAGAGCTGTTATAATAAATGTAATCATAATTCGGATTTCCGAATATTACGGCTACCGCTCCGTTGTTGCTCTTCCACATCGTCTGCAGCGGTTTGTAAAATTCCTGAAATACATCCTGACTGTGATCTTTATTTGCAGAGGAATCGACGATCAGGAATTTACTTTTATTAATTGACTGTGCTCCGTTTTCTGCAACGTCCACGAAGTTATCATAGCTTGTCTTGAAATCATTGATCTGATTGATCACCTGCTGCTTCTTCTGCTGTCTCCACTCATCTGTATTCTGATATCCGTTGTAAATCTGCAAGTTTCCATATACAAGAGATGTCGGGAACGATGCCAGATACAAGTTCTTCGATGTCTTATAAGACAATACCGGAAGGATCAGCTCGTTGTTTCTCTGTACCGTATTGTTTTTCAGTATTCTCCATAATCTGGAATCGATCTTCGGATTATTCGCTCTTGCTTCTACGATGAATCCGCCCTGGAAATTATCAATGATCCAGTCGTTTACATCCGTGTATCCTGCGTATGCAGTCATAAAATATTCTACGAAAGAAGCGACGTTTGAAATTCCCGTATACTGTGAGATCCGGTTGATGTAGAAGGACGGCGTACTATTTCCCTGACGTCCCCCGCTGCTGCTAAGCTGTACGATCTCTGCCACAAGATTGCGCGGAGATTTGCCCGATTTTAAGATCGAGTTGTCAAAAAGCACAACGTCTCTTATATTAATACCGCCGATCTGAAAATCGTACCAACGGTCTATATAGTTATACGCATAGAGGAAGTCCTTCAGATATCCATTTGCGATAAGATTTTCCTCTACCATCAGTTCTGCTGCTTTATTTGTAGTATTTACCGGATACTGCGGATTTGATGCCGCCATGGAAATAAGCACCTGCTCCATCTCTGATTTGACAACATTGTTATAATTTTTCCGGTATACCGACAATACAGAAGCGCTGTCTTTTTGAGAAACTCTCGTTTCAATATCTCCGTCAAAATCATATCCCTTTGCCGCAGTCAATAGTTTATTAAACTGCGTTGTTGTCGTACTGACAACATAGTTTCTAAAGTTAAAGTGAACAGGGATCTGCGCTACTTTGTACGAAGCAATATTTTCCCTTGTATCAATATATGTAATATTATAGATCAACGGTGTTGTTTCATCTGTAAACTGAATACGGATCTTTTTTATATCCTGAACTGTCTTATCGGATAATGCCACAATTCTGTTGCCACGGTCATCCATCGGATAGACCGCAAGCACCGTCTTTTTATTTAATACATGCGACGGATCAACCTTATTTCCGTCTTTGACGATCTGTTCATATGTATAGAACGGCATAAACAACCGCAAGTTTTCATAAATCAGTTTTCGATCTGCCTGATAATCCTTTACAGATTCCAGACTGTCCATAGCCGCAATCTCTTCTGCATTTTTCTGCGCGATAAAACTGATCACTTCTGTCGGAGTCTCTCCTGCCATCTGCGGCTCTTCCGTTTCTTCATCCTGTACCGGCGCCTGTATGTAAACTACTTCTTCCGAAGGCGCGTTGTTTGAATCTCCTTCCGAGCCCTCTCCTTTTGAAGTATCTTCTTCCTCAGCTCCGTAAACATCACCTTCTGCCTTTAAACGAGGTCTTTTTCCACCTGCCACATCATCCAGATACCAGATCTTCTCATCCCATTTAAGTGTATCTATATAGAAGGTTTTATTTGTAATCTGCGCTGCTGTCGCTTTATCGATTTTTCCTGTATGTTCAGGAGTTTGAGTTCCCTCATCATTTGAAACGCTTCCTGTATACTCGTAGTTCTCTGTATAGTTCGTTAAAACATTTTCCGCCGTACTGTTTCCTGCAAAAGAATATTCCTTCGGACCAAAGGAAATATTGTGCTCTGCTTTTGTAACCGCTTCTGATCCTACTCCGCTTTCTGCAACGAAATTACCGACCATACATGCCGTTTTCGCCGCTTTTTCAGATGATTTTTTCGGTATCTCTTCCGGTTTTTCCTCTGCCTTTTGACTTAATGTAAGCTCACTGAAGTTATTGATCAGCTCTGACTTTTTAATGACAGCCGCAAATCCGCCCTGCAGGTCGCCTTCAGTTGCTGCGAATGTCTCTTTATCCGCCGTTCTTCTTGCATAACTGTTTTTAACGACTGAATCTCCTAAAATCTCTGCCGCAAATCCACCTGCACGTTTTCCGTTTACTGTGGCGTTGACAGAACATTCTTCTACAGTTGTCTTATTCATACTTGCAACAAGACCTGCTACATTACTTTGTCCCGTAACGCTCATATCTCTGACATATACGTCTTTGATAAGAGTGTCTGCCTGTGAAGTTTTTGCCAGAGCCGCAACTTTATCTGTTCCCTTCTGATTGATCTCGCCTTGTACAAGCTTCACGTTTTCAATCGTCGCTCCATCTAACGTATCGAACAACGGAATCTTCTGACCGATGATCTGATGGCCGTTTCCTTTTAATGTTCCTTTAAATATTCCCGGGATAACCGCTGTTCCCGACGCTGATTCCGATATATCGATATCTGTAGTCAGAACATACACACCTGACAAATCATTTTTAATATTCTTCAGGTCGGCTGCCGATGCGATTTCCTTTGTCTGGAGCATTGTCGTCATATTTGAGTCATTGTTTCTAAGGATTGGAGTTTTTCCTTCTTTCAGAGGAGCAAAATCCCAAACGTCTTCACTCCAGCCCATGTTCGTGTAAAACTCTTTTTGTGAAAGTTTATCCACTGTAACATCTGTGATCTGAGTCAGATTCGTATTTCCGGTACGACTACTCTCTCTTTTCAGTCTGCTTTCTCTTAAACTATAAAGATTTTCAATCTGTGCCGTAGTATATTTGATAGTTTCAGTTGATCCATCAAACTTATATCCTGCATTTCCGGTACTGTATGAAACATTGCTCTTTAGTACACCTGTCGCATCAGCCTCTCCTATATATCCGATGAATCCTCCTGGCTGTCTGTTGGTTCCAGTCAGTTCCATATTGATAGCGGCATAACAATTTGTTACTGAAAAGTTTGTTTTACAGTTATGCCATCCGATCAGTCCGCCAAGCGCCCCATTCGTTCTATTTCCTCGAATTGATCCAACAGCATATGAATTTTCTACAATATTAGGACCTTCATTTTGATTGGACATTTGACCGATTAGTCCGCCCGTCGTATTGAAAGATCCTGTAATCTCCAGATTAGCAGAGCATTTACTTACTTTCGCATAATCCATACGCCCTACAAGACCTCCGAGAAGTTCTCGGCTGTTTGTACTTTTCAAACTTCCACTTACATGTACGTTCTCGATCACAGCATCTTTCTGAGCTTTATTCGCTATTGTTCCACCACCTGCATCTTTATAACTGTTTACTTTTGTAATGGAAACATTTTCAAGTTTAACATTTTGTACCTTACCTCCAGAAACCGTTCCGAACAGAGTTGTTGTCAGACCTTTGATCTTATATCCATTTCCGTTAAACGTACCGCTAAATGTCGGAACAAGGTAATCATCTCCCTGAACCATACTTGCGTCTATATCATGCTCCAGAGTATAAGTTCCGCCTGGATTTGCCTTCATTTGATCGATCAGCGACTGCATCGTAATATATTTTGTAGATACTTTATCGTTAGACTTCGTACCAAACTCTACAACCGCGCCTTCGATCGTTTGTCCTGCCTGAGAAGTAGTATAATCTTTTCTGTCAAGTTTAAAACTTACTTTTCCTGTTTCTGTCTGCGGTGCGATCACTTCCGTAATTACCGCAAATATCTCAGGCTGATCTTCCATCTCAACTTTCACAAGATAATCTTCTTTTTTAACGGCTTCTGACGTTGTCTTATGGTACAGTGTCACACCGGACACTTTTCCAAGACGAAACGAGATCTTTTTTTCTTCTTCCGGCAGTTCTTCCGGTTTATCTACCGGAGCGAGAATGTTATCTTGAAGCCACTGTTTTGTCTCTTCCGTCTCTGTAGTTCCGTTTACAGCCTCTTCTGCAATCCGATATACCTGACGGTCGATTTCACTCTCACTGTATACAACTTCTGTCGTTGTTTTTTTCTTTCCGTCGTCTTCTGTCACAGTTCTCGTGATTTCTGCATAAGCTCTCGCCGCGTAATCATTTTTATATCTTTCTTTCGGCAGATTTGCCAAAACGGCTGTAAAGTAAATCCTATCATTGTCTTCTGAAAATTTCTTTACTGCCGGTACTTTTGCCGGCTTATAGACCGAGCCGTTATAAAGGTACTTGCCGTCAAGCGTCAATGCCTGACCTTCTGTCAAATACTTTTTCGGAAGCAGTACGATTCCATAACTTACCGTCGCTCCGCTTTTTTCCAACTCTTGAATATATGATTTCTTGATGCAGGCAACCATTCGCAGCCCCATCGGATCGATCGTACGAATCTGCCCTCCAACCATCTGTATGTTTACATCTTGTATCTGCGGCTCGGATGCCTTAACCGGAACGGTGAACTGCGTCAAAAGCAGCGCCGCCAGAAAAAGTATCCATAACCCTAATCTCTTTCTCTTTTGATTCATCCCTCTCATATTCCTTCCTTAATATATACCTGTGATCCACCCCGGTTCATTCACCTGCGGCAATGCCGGTTTCTGCGGGGTTGACGGTTGTTCATCCGGTACGGACGGTTTCTCATCCGGTACGGACGGTTTCTCATCCGGTACGGACGGCTTCTCATCCGGCACAGACGGCTTGTCATCCGGTTCTGACGGTTGTTCATCCGGTTTTGATGGCTTCTCGTCCGGTTTGGATGGTTTCTTATCCGGCTTCTTTGATGTATCTGTATCTTTTGATGACTCCGGTTTTTTTGCCCCGCCTGATTGCTTAGAAGAATCCGACTTTTGAGAAGAGCCTGACTTCGTCGAAGAATCTTCTTTCTTCTCCGTTTTCTCGCTCGTCACATCTTCTTTTCCCGACGCCTTTTCTCCCTCGAAAAGCTCCTCCAAATCTACAACATTGTCGCGTGAATTCAAGCTTTCAATTTCCGCAACTTCATCTGATACGATCTGCTTTTCATTTTCTTCTGCATTTTTGCCGTACATATTCCATACGAACAGACCGCCTCCTGCTAGCACACAGACTGAAAGTCCTACCGCAGCAGCTTGCACAAGTTTCTTGTTCTTCTGCATCTTCATGCTTTCCCTCCTTACAAAATATACCTTTACATAAATATAACCGGAGAGTTGTGGAATAGATCACGCAAGACTCCGGTTATTATTCTGTTACACTATTTTTCCCATTTGATAATATACTTTCTTTTTTTACTTTCTGCAAGCGTTTTTTACAAAAAACAACGAATTTCCAGTATTTTACGAATAGTGCATCTTTCCCCTCTATTTCAGTTCCTTTGCCCCGCTGTAAAATTTCTATAATCCGGTTACGCAAACTGACTCATATAAAGAGCCGCATATTTCCCGTTCTTTTTCATCAGTTCTTCATGATTTCCGACTTCTTTGATATCTCCGTCTTCCATATAAAGGATCATATCTGCGTCACGGATCGTAGAAAGTCTGTGGGCGATCACAAAACTTGTGCGTCCTTTCATCAGTTCTGCCATCGCTTTTTGAATAAGAACTTCCGTATGGGTATCTACGTTACTTGTCGCCTCGTCTAAGATCATGATCTCAGGATCGGAAGCGATCGCTCTTGCGATCGTCAGAAGCTGGCGTTCTCCCTGCGAAATGTTCTCCGCTCCTTTACTAAGCGTCATATCGTATCCGCCCGGGAGTGTTTTGATGAAACTGTGGGCGCATGCCGATTTCGCGGCTTCTACTATTTTCTCTTTCTTCATATTATCCTCGGCATATCCGATATTCTCTCCGATCGTTCCTTCAAACAGCCATGTATCCTGAAGAACCATACCGAATCTGTCGCGCAGTTCTTCCCTTGGCATATCCGTGATCTTAGTTCCGTCCACTTTGATCGATCCGTTATTTACCTCATAAAAGCGCATCAAAAGATTGATCAGCGTTGTTTTTCCCGCTCCGGTAGGTCCTACTACCGCAACTTTCTGCCCCGGTTCTACCGTCAAATCGATCCCGTTCATCAAAAGATGATCCGGCGTATATCCGAACGTCACATTTTCAAATGTAACGCGACCGCTGCGGTCATCAGGTACGATGCACTGGTCTGAATCCGGAATTTCCTCTTCTGCGTCAAGCAGTCCGAAAATACGGTTTCCTGCTGCCGCTGCCGCTCCGAAACTTCCTACCATTCCGGCGATTGCGGAAAACGGCTCTGCAAAACGCCATGTATACTCCAACATAGCCTGTACGTTTCCGACTGCGATCTTTCCGGCGATCGCCCAGAGACATCCTAAAGCGGCGCAAAGAACATACCCAAGATCATTCACAAGAGTTGTAATCGGACTGATCGCCCCTGCTGTTGTCTCCGCTTTTCTTGAACTGTTTTTAAGCGCGTCATTCAACTGAGAAAATTTCTTTTTCGCACGTTCCTGATAATTAAACGTCTGCACAACGGACTGTCCGTTATACATCTCTTCTACATATCCGTTCAGCTTACCGAGAAGCTCCTGCTGTTCTCCATAATACTTTTCGCTCGCTTTCATCACTCCTGCGGCGCTCAATAGAGAAAGAGGCACCATAACAATCGGGATCAAAGACAGCTTCGGGCTGATCATCAGCATCATAATAAGTACGCCGATGGCAGTCGTAACCTGTGTTACGATCGAAGTTAAGTTCTGACTGATCGTATTGTTGATCGTATCTACATCGTTTGTAATTACACTGAGAATATCTCCGTGTGTATGAACGTCATAATAATTCAGTTTCAGCCGATGCATTTTCTCATCGATTTCCCTGCGGATCGTCTGCATCACATTTGCAGTGATCTTTGCCATACCGAATCCCTGCAAAAAGGAAAACAACTGTGATACAAAATATAACGCTACCAACGCCGCCAAAAGCCAGATGATCGTTTCCCAGTAAAAAACTTTATCGGCAATACTTGCAAACAACGTCGTCGTCACCTTTCCTACAAGAAACGGAGCAAGAACCATAAAGGCAGTGCTGATAACTGCTGAAAGCAGTACAAAAAATAACCGAAGTCTGTACGCTTTTAAATAGCCCAGCAGCCTCTTAAATATTGTCGTATTTTTCATATCAAAGCGCCTCCTTTCCTAACTGAATCTCTGCAATTTCCCGATAAAGCGGACAAGTATCCAACAATTCCCTGTGCGTTCCGTTTCCTACGATCTGCCCGTCGTCAACTACTAATATCCGGTCTGCGTCAAGAACTGTGCTAATCCTTTGCGCTACCATGATGACCGTTGCATCTTCGATGCTTTCCTTCAGATTCTGACGGAGCTGACGGTCAGTCTTCATATCTAAAGCAGAAAAACTATCGTCAAACACATAAATTTCCGGTTTTTTCATCATCGCTCTCGCTATCGCCATACGCTGACGCTGCCCGCCGGATAAGTTCGTGCCGCCCTGGGCGACCGAATCGTGATATCCTTCTTTCTTCTTACAGATAAACTCATCCGCACAGGCAGTCTTTGCCGCCTGTTTCCAGTCTTCTTCCGTTCCGTTTTCATTTCCGAAATTAAGATTATCTGCAATATCTCCCGAGAAAAGAACATTTTTCTGCGGTACGTATCCGATCAAAGAACGAAGATCTTCCGTGCGGTATTCTTTCGCGTTCACTCCGTCGATCAGCACTTCTCCGAACATCGGATCATAAAGTCTGGGGATCAGTTTTAATATACTTGATTTTCCCCGTCCCGTTCCTCCGATGATCGCCGTAACTTCTCCCGAACGGGATTCAAAACTAATATCTTTCAGGATCGGCTCATCCGCTCCCGGATAAGCGAATGTCACATGACGAAACTCAACCGTTCCGCGCACCGGACGATTTTCCATCTGAAACTTTCCACCCCGTATCGAGCTGTCTGTCTGCAAAACTTCCGCGATTCGTTTCGCACATGCATAACTTGTAGGAAACATCATAATGACAAGAGACAGCATCATCACAGATGTAAGTACCATACTGATATACTGGCTGTTTGCCACTAAAGAACCTACTTCCATAGCGCCTGTACTTACATAATATGCGCCCATGCCCAATACAGCCGCCGTCGTCACTCCGAAGATCACACTGATAGCGGGCATCAGAAGGCTTGTGATCCGCCCTGCTGCCATTGCCGTCATCGCATAATCTTCATTTGCCTCTTCAAAACGTGCATTTTCTGTCTTCTGCTTATTAAACGCGCGGATCA